>PVMK01169750.1_pt1 | contig 48055 bp, 47 predicted proteins | sample 1853481 | NCBI WGS metagenome assembly PVMK01 (sample SAMN08533507, study PRJNA380276) | Marine sediment metagenome, whole genome shotgun sequencing project.
ATTAGACACAAGATATTGTGGTGAGCCTTTTTATAGCCGAACTGGTGATTTATTGAGATAATCGGTAAAAAACCATGCCTATAAAAACCTGTGATATCCTAAAATATCACAAAATACCCCGAACTACCGATATGTAGATGTAATCACCCAAAAATTTAATTTTCCATAAATCCGCCAGCATTTCATATTGGCATCAACCTGTGATTGAGAGTATCCAAACTTTGTCTAAAATGCAGATATCATTAATTGTAAAATCATCTCCGTCCACCGACAATTTGATATGCAAGATGGTACTGTTTTATTTTCCAGGTGCTTTTTTAATTCGCGTTTACTTTTCGGCGTGGAGGATTTTGAGCTTCGCGGCGATCAGCTGGTCGTGTGATAGCCGTAGCAAATTTTGCAGTTTGTTCATCAGGTAGTGTTCGTACTGGTCCATTTTTCCGTCGACATAAACGATACGCCACAGGGTCTCGATGATTTCAATTTTTTCTTCGTTTGAATAATTCTCATTGATCAGTCTGGCAAATTGCCAGAGATCCACGCTTTTTTCGATTTCCCTTTCAGCTTCTGCGATCAGCGCGTCGGCAAGTTCCGGGGATAAGCCGTATCTTTCTTTTAAAATCGAAAGAATGGTATCCATCTCCGCTTCGGTAAACTTCTCGTCTATACGCGCAATCTCCACAAACAGGGCACAGGTTGCAACGCGGATATCGTGCGCTGTTGTCTGGTTTGCAGCTTCAGGAATTTTGGTGGTTGCTTTGCTGAAAAATCGTTTGACGACATCAATCATTCGACACGTTCCTTTATTTTACCTTCTTTCTGTATGCTTTTTCGATATCCCGGTCACGTTTTTTCATCATTTCCAGCGCTTTTTACTATTTAACTAATCAACAATTTAACCATTCAACTAAGAATTGCCTAAACCTCTGAACTCTGAACCTCTCTTATGAACTTTCGGCAGAAAATTGCAGCTTTACCGAACCGATTTCAATGATATCCTGATCGTAAAGGATGATCGATTTCTTAACCGGCTCATCATTGACTTTGGGCTTGGGTAGCCCGCCGATATTGCTCAGGTAGAAACCATCGGTCTTTTTGGTAATAATGACTGCTGTTGGATTGATCAACATACCTTTGACTACGATATCGGATGTGGGATCTTTTCCGATGGATGTAATTTTTCGGGTGAGTTCAATCCGGCCCTTCCCGCCGGCTAAATAGCTCAGGAAGCCGGCCGGCTCCTTTTTTTTACCTTCGGTGCCGTACCCGGGATCGTCCGGTTCAAGGTCTCTGACCTTGCCGCGATTCTGACTCTTATTCCAGAATCTCGCTACATTAACGCTTTTTGTGGGGTTGCTCTGCATCATCATTCTGCGATGCTGCGTCGTGTTCATGGCCTGGGTTTCGTCTAATTCATCGGTTTCGTGAGCGGCCATCTTTTCTTTTTCCTGAAAATTAAAAATAAGCGAATGCCCGCCGATGGTGATAACGTCCTCATGCTTCAACCAGTGCGAGTTCACCAGCTGCTCGTTGACGAAAGAACCATTTTTACTCTGCAGATCAATCAGCACGAACCGGTCTCCCAGGGAGTCTATCTTGGCGTGATGCCCTGAAACACCAGGGTCTTCGATGGCCACGTCATTGGTTTCCCGCCGGCCGATCGTTAACGAAACACCCTTCTGCAGTTGATACTCTCCCAGGATTTTGTTTTTGAGTTGCAGTAATAAAGTCGGCATCTGGTTTCGCTCGTATAAAATTCGTGAGGCTGATTTAATCTATCCATCATATAAAAAAAATCGATTTTCGTCAAGATACCAAAAACCTATCGGCTACATATTATGCTGTAATTATTATAAATATTGCTCATAAATCATAAAACCCACCGCTCATGCCAAGAAATGGGGTTTTCAACCCTTTCGGCGGCACTTTTTGATTTGGGTTATTAATTTAGATAATATTCCATGGCCGTGAGCCGATTTTTTATATCGTATCTGCGTAATCTGTGTAATCTGCGGATAAATTTGAACAATAAGATCGTCTGTGTATCTCTGCGGCTAATTAAAATTGCCTCTCTCAGCTTGTCGCGCCGTAGCTTCAGCGAAGGCGGGTCCTCAGCACTCAGCCTGCCGCGTCGCAGCTCGCCAGAGCGAAGACGGGTCCTTAATTTACCAACTAACTGACGCCTGACGCCTAACGCCTATCTCTGATCACGGCGCCAGGAGCACCTGATCCCCGAATTTTTCTGACAAAGAAAAGGCGAGGGCATCAGCGGCCTTTTGATCGGCGAACTCCACCATCAACTCGCCGCCTCCGCCCAGCGCAAGCTTGCCGTGCGCCTCGACGGTCTCCAGAACTTCGGAAGGTTCGACGGTCCACCAGCCGCGCGTCCGCATGAGCAGCTCCCGCCCCTTGAGCTTCCGCGGTGTGACAAGATCAATGGTGCGGAAGCGGGCGGCCCAACCGATTTGAGCCGGTGATTTTAAAACAGGGCTCACCGGATCATGATATATGCGGCAACGGCCGAATAAACGTAAACGGATCATTTAAAGATCTCCTGCATGAGTCGCTCTGCCTCTTTTTCCTGCGGCAACAGGCCTTGCGGGATCTCGATCCCTTCCGAACCCATGATCTTCGCCAGGCAGCGGGCATAGACTGCCGGGGCTATTTTTTCATTCATGCGTATCCCTATCTGATTTGCAACGTCCCATGACCGCTCGAATTTTGCCAGCGCCTTTTCCAGCCAGCCCCTGATGCGATGGTCATATGGGGAAATGTCCAGTCGCCTCAGGATCTCCTCCAGAGACTTCTCCATGCCATTGAAGACCTTTCTCATCGCCTGTACCGAGGGATCCCGTCCCCATTCATCCATATATCGATCCTTTTCTTAATTTGAATTCGTATATTAACATAGCAGATTTTATAGCGTCAATAAAACAGGTTTGCTCAGCGCCGAACGGCTTATGGCCGAGGGCAGGCGAGGCGGCTACCGCCTTCGTCGTCGTACTCGTCCCTCGTACTCGATAAAATTCTGATTCCCGAGGACGAGCACGACGAACGAGGACGAAAAGTATCAGATTAGATCGCATGCATCCGCCCCCCGCTAGCGCGGGATGACACGTCTATTTAAAAATTTGTGGTGTGCCTCCTGCGCCTTTTCTTATTTTCCGCATTCCGCATTCCAACTTCGATTCGACTGAGCTCGTCGCAGGCCGAATTCCTGACACCCTATACCCTGTAGCTCGTGTGAACTAAGTTAAAAGCGAACCGAAGAACCGCAGAATATCGAATATCGAATGTCGAAGTGTGGTTTCGCTTCGCTCAGTCTTTTTTATAAATTAGACAAAACACATTCCTTCGAAATTCATTATTCATCTATTCGATATTCGCTTTTTCAAAGTTTCTCATTTGATCAAACTGGTCGCTCGGTGGCCAGCGGCTGGGCTGAACCCTGACTTTTTTTGATTGTAGGCATCCTCATATATTACAGAAAAAAAAGGTTTGTGTATGTCCGAGTGAGGCCTGCCGCGGCGACTTGTCCTGGGTAGCTTCAGCGAAGAAGGAAGCTCGCCAGAGCAAAGACGGGTCTGTGGCTAATTTTACCTAACTTATTTTTATAATCTGTGCAATCTGCGTAATCTGCGGATAAATTTTATCTATTAGATCGTCTGTGTCTGTCCGTGTGTGTCCGTGGCTAATTAAAATTCTCCAATCCGCAATCGAGTAACCTTGAACCCCTGCACCCACCACATATAGTATAAATCCCATTGACAGATATCCATATATTGGTATATATATAATGAATTCGAGCAACTGTAATCATACTTTCTCTCGATTTATTTGCTTTATAAAAAATTAAGGGATGCAGGTTAAATAAAAATAATGAGTTACATATCCTGTCCAAAGAGCAAGGCTCAAAATAAAAAACACATCGCAATCTGCAAGCAATGCCGGGATCGTAAATCCTGTCCGGCATACCTGAATTTCCGGCAACCGGAATTACCCTTAAAAAACTGAGGGGGTAGTTATGCCAAATCAAATGAGGGTTGATGCAGAAGAAGATCTTTATAACGATCTTAGGGATGAACCCTGCATCCTGTGCGGGGATCCATACCAATATGTCTTAGGCAGTTTTACGCCGGAGGAACCGAAGCGGTCCAAAAACCGGGAAGATAAAGCGCCTGTTCTTTACTATACCTTGTGCGAGAAATGCTTTAACAATGGTCACATACCAACGGCGCGTATTGAATCCGCTTACAAACGCAAATTTGGTAAAATGGCCGCCTGATGCCCGCTTTTAAGCTCTCCCATGAGCCGTCGCTCTGCGTCATGAATCGTCCTCCTGAACCCATGACGTGTCGTTTTCAGCCATGAGCCGGCAAGCGTTCCTTTCTCAGAAAAATCATTGCATTTTATAAAGCGCTAATCTATAAAAATATTTCCATATTCCAACATATGGTGCCGACGGGTCGCCATGAATTCAGCCTTTTAACGTCCAATGAATATGCTTCTGCTTCGGCAGCAGCATCAATCTTTTGCAAATTCTTTTGTTTTCATTTTAGGTCTTAAATTATTCTGCGGTTAAAAATTACAGCGGAGAGGTTATGCAACCGATTGTATCTTCCGGAGTGCTTTCACCGTGGGAACCGGGCATTTTTAGTTTAGCAATCTATGTAATTCTTATTCTGGCATTCGTTGTATCCCAGCTGTTCATTGCAGTCTGGCTCGGGGAAAAGAAAAAAACTGTCGAAAAATTAAGACCTTATGAAAGTGGCATTATCCCCACCGGACTGCCCGCCTGCGTTATCCCGTCCCCTTTTATCTGGTGGCCATCTTTTTTCTTATTTTTGACGTGGAAGGCGCTTTTATTTTTGCCTGGGCCATCGCCCATGGAGAACTCGGCTGGTCGGGCTGGATGCAAATTTCATTTTTTATCGTGTTGTTGTTGCTGGGCCTCATTTACATCTGGCGAAAGGGGGGACTTTGATTGGGGGCCGACAACCCAAAAGGATTAAGCGATCGTTTGCTGGGCGGAACAGACGCCCTGATTAACTGGTCACGCAAATACAGTCTGTGGCCCATGTTCTTCGGGCTCTCGTGCTGTTTTGTCGAGGAAGCCACCGCCCTGACCGCCCGCTACGATATGGCCCGTTTCGGAGCGGAAGTTCTGCGTCCCTCCCCGCGGCAGGCCGATCTTTTGATTGTCTCCGGCACGGTCTTTAAAAAGATTGCGCCGGTTGTTCTGCGGCTGTATGAACAGATGGCCGAGCCCAAATGGGTGATCTCCATGGGGATCCTGCTCCAACTGCGGGGGCATGTACGACGTTTACAGCGTGGTGCAGGGAATCGATCAGATTTTACCGGTGGATGTTTATATACCGGGTTGCCCGCCCCGGCCGGAGGCCGTTCTGGACGGGCTTGTGATGCTGCAGAAAAAAATAGAGACTGAAAGTCCCCACCCGCTCTATTTTTCACTGTCAAAGGCGGCACCCAGGGAAGCGTCAAGCCCATTCTCGTGGACGGCCGAACCAAATCCCGTGACCCCCGGGGGCCAGGCATGGAAGGTACCGCCATCCGGGGGCACTTCGGTGGTTCCGCCTGAATTTCAGGATAGCCGCTCAGATCTCATGTGGACCCCGCCGCCGCGGCAAATCGAATTAAACCAATCCGATCAAAACCTGGCCCGGGTCTTGAGCGCACAATTTCGGCGATGCCGTTGAGCCCCGTGTCTGCCGACATCCGACATGCTCACGTTTCAGGTTGCCGAAAGCCGGCTCAAGGATGTGCTGCGTTATCTGAAGACCGGGGCAACGCGAAGTATCAGCGGTCTGGATGATCTGACCGCCATTGACGAATCCGCCCGCCGGCAGCCGGATAACTTTCCGGACTACACTATGGTCTATCATCTGCTGTCCTTTGATTCCGCCAGCCGGGCTGCGGCTGAAAGTGCCGCTGCGGGGTCAGGATCCCACCACGTCGAGCATTACCGATATCTGGCCTTCGGCCAACTGGTATGAACGGGAAGTTTTCGACCTGATGGGTAGTTCGCTCGAGGGCCATCCGAACCTGCGCCGGATTATCATGCCGCCTGATTGGGAAGGTCACCCCTTAAGAAAAAGCCATCCGGGCAGAGCAACTGAAATGGCTCCTTATACCCGCAAAGAAGCCGAAAAGCTTCAACCTTTAGATGGCGGCGTTTATGTAAAATCAGCCCACGGCGAGCAGCCTTTGATTCTAAATATCGGCCCCCACCACGTCGGCACCCACGGGTTACTGCGCTATATTGCTGCCCTAAACGGTGAAAAAATCACCGGCCTGGAATTGGAGATCGGGTACCACCATCGAGCGGTGGAAAAAATCGGTGAGCGCCAGACCTGGCACCAATTTATTCCCTACCTGGCACGTGTCGATTATCTGGCCGGCGCGGCCAATGATCTTCCCTTACCTGCTGGCGGTGGAAAACCTGGCAGGCATAAAAGTTCCCGAACGGGCCCAGGTGATTCGGGTGCTGCTCAGCGAACTCTTTCGCCTGAGCAACCATCTGGTCTGGTTTGCCACCTATGCACACGACGTCGGGGCCATGACACCTAATTTCTACACCTTTCGTGAGCGGGAGATGATTCTCGATATTGTGGAGCTTATTACCGGCGGAAGATTGCACCCCTCCTGGTTCCGGATAGGCGGGCTGGCCGCGGATTTGCCCGAGGGATGGAAACAAGCCGTCGATGAGTTTATCAAAATATTTCCGCAGCGCCTGCAGGAATACGAAAATTTGCTTCGCAAAAATCCCATATTCAAGGCCCGCACCCGGGGTGTCGGCCGGATTTCGTTACAGGATGCCATGGACTGGGGGGTGACCGGACCCAACCTGCGAAGTTGCGGGCTTGATTGGGACTTGCGCAAAAAAATGCCCTATTCGGGTTATGAAAATTTTGAGTTTGAAGTTCCCACTGCAACCGGTGGAGATTGTTATGCCCGCTATCTGGTGCGCGTCGAAGAAATGCGACAGAGTCTGCGCATCATCGAACAGGCGGCCAACAACATGCCTTCGGGCCGGTATATAACCGATGATTACCGTTACGTGATTCCCAAACGCGCAGACATGCTCAAAGATATCGAAAGCCTGATCCATCATTTTATCAATGTGACCCGCGGGCCCAAGATTCCCGTGGGTGAGGCCTATGTATCCTGCGAAATACCCAGGGGTGAGCAGGGGTATTACGTTGTCAGCGACGGCCTGGGCTATGCCTATCGGGTGCGCATCCGAGCGCCCGGGTTTGCCAATGTGCAGGTTATGCCGTTGATGGCCGTGGGGGAGAGTATTGCGGATTTAATCGCCATTATCGGTTCGGTTGATTATATTTTACCGGATATCGACCGTGGTTCAGATGTCAGATTTCAGCGAGAACTGCGAAAATGAGCGCCCATCTTCGCTGCATCGTCATCTGTACTGACACTGCATGTCACTCTGAAATCTTAAGTGCACTAAAGCGATAGATTTATGTTGCCCGAACGAACTTAAAAAATCTCTGTGGAGAAAATTACCCACGCGGATCATCCCCGGGAGATGGTGGTTGACGTCATGCTGGCACTGCAGGGTCACTACGGTTACTTAAGTGATGAAGCCGTGGCCGAGGTAGCGGGTCTGCTGGGGATGTCACCGCTGGAAGTGGAAGAAGTGGCCACGTTCTATACCTTTACCTACCGTGAACCGGTCGGAAAATATGTGATTCATGTCTGTGACAGTGTGATTTGCTGGATGGACGGGTATGAATCCATACGAGATTATCTTTGCAGAAAATTGGACATCGCTGTGGGCGCCACCTCGGCGGATGGATTATTTACGCTTTTGCCGGTCTGCTGCATCGGGTATTGTGATCAGTCCCCGGCCATGTTGATCAATCGTAAGGTTTATGGACATCTCTCACCGCAAAAGATTGATGAGATTTTGCAGAAACTTAAATAGATTTCGGAATGTGGAATGCGGAATGCGGATTTCGCAATAAACACATTTACCATTGAGGCCCTGGAGATCGCTGAGATTAATTCAGCAGGATTTTTTTCAAACGATCACTTTTAATTTTAGGCATTTTAGTTCACTTTAGCTCATTTTAGGCAATTATGAATTACCCTCAAGTCTTACTTGAAAACTGCAAGCCGGACCGGATTACCACACTGCAAGAATACGAACACAGCGGTGGGTATCAGGGTTTGAAAGCGGCTATCAGCCAGCACGGTGAAGGGGGCATCCAGCAGATGATTGAGGATGCCAACCTGCTGGGGCGCGGCGGCGCTGCATTTCCAGCCGCCATGAAGCTCAGAAGCGTGGCCGCCGACGCGCCCTTTCCGAGATATATCGTTTGCAACGCCGATGAAATGGAGCCCGGCACCTTTAAAGATCGAGTTCTGATTCATGCCAATCCTCACATGATTATCGAAGGTATAATCATTGCCGGATTTTCGGTTAAAGCGCAAAAGGGCATTATTTTCATCCGGCCGGAGTACGAAAGCGGTGCCCGAATTTTCGAACGCGAGGTCAAGGCTGCCGAAGCCGCCGGTTATCTGGGTAAAAACATATTGGGAAGCAATTACGCCCTGGAAATTGTTGTTCACCGCAGCGGCGGCCGGTACATCTGCGGCGAGGTGACGGCGCAGTTGAATGCATTAATGGGCAAGCGGCCCAATCCGGTGCAACCGCCTCCTTATCCAACCGAAAAAGGGCTCTGGGGGCTGCCCACGGTGCTCAGCAACGTGGAAACCTTTGCCTGCATGCCGCACATTATCCGCCGGGGCCCTGACTGGTTCAAGGACCTGGCCAAAACCGAAACCGGTGCGGGCACCAAAATTTTTTGTGTCAGCGGCAAGGTCAAGCGGCCGGGCTGTTATGAGCTGCCCATAGGAGTCCGCTTAAGTGAGATTGTTGAAGATTATGCCGGTGGCATGCTGGACGGCTCAGAATACAAGACCTGTTTGCCGGGAGGCGCTTCAACCGGTTTTCTACCTAAAGAACACTTTGACATTGAAATGGATTTTGAATCCCTCAAAAAGGTCGGAAACCGACTGGGGACGGGCGCCATTATGGTATTTGACCATAAAACCTGTCTGGTGGGGGCGACCTTGAATTTAACGGAGTTTTTTGCCAGAGAGTCCTGCGGCTGGTGTACCCCCTGCCGGGAAGGCCTGCCCTTTATTCGAGATTTGCTTTTGCGCCTGGAAAACGGTGAAGGCCGGGAAGATTTTATTCCGTTGCTCGAAGAAATGGGCGGGCATCTCTGGAGCGCTTACTGTGCTTTTGCACCCGGAGCCGTCGCACCCCTGCAAAGTTTGCTGACGTACTTCGGGGAGGAAGTCGAAGAACATATTAATCAGAAGAAGTGCCCATTCAGGTAGACGCCAATTATTTGGTTATACAGATATAAGCAAGCAGATAATGGTATTTTTTGTGAATTGAAGATCTTGGAATGTTGGAATATTGGAACAATGGAATATTGGGTAATAAAAGGGCTTTGTCTAAATTTCAATTCGATTTTAATCCGTTATACCCATCATTCCACTATTCCACTATTCCATTATTCCAGTATTCCTGTCGAAAAAAAAGAATAGTCTATTTTTATTGAGGATCTTTTTTAAGACTATAATTTTGTACGAGTGTTGTATATGCCGAAGCTTGTTATTGATGATCGTGAAATCGAAGTTGCACCGGGAACCAAGGTGATCGAAGCTGCGGAAAAGCTGGGGATCATGATTCCGCGGTTCTGTTACCATCCGGCTCTGGGGTCGGTGGGCGCCTGCCGCGTATGTGCCGTGAAATTTTTGCAGGGCCCGTTTAAAGGGGTGCAGATGAGCTGCATGGTGGCGGCCCAGGACGGCATGGTGGTGTCCACTACGGATAAAGAAGCGGTTGATTTTCGTAAATATGTGATCGAATGGCTGATGCTCCATCATCCCCATGATTGTCCGGTTTGCGATGAAGGCGGGCATTGTTTGTTGCAGGATATGACGGTTTCCGGCGGCCACGGTATTCGAAGATACCTGGGAAAGAAGCGTACTTACACGGACCAGTATCTGGGTCCCTTACTCCAGCACGAAATGAATCGCTGCATCCATTGTTATCGCTGTGCCAGATTTTATCAGGAATTCAGCGGTTATCGTGACCTGGGAGTCATGCAATCCGCCAATCGAACTTATTTTGGACGTTTTAAAGACGGTGTCCTGGAAAGCCCTTTTTCAGGCAACCTGAGCGATATCTGCCCAACCGGTGTTTACACCGATAAGCCATCCCGTTTTTTGGGCCGACGCTGGGATTATGAACGCAGCCCCTCGTTGTGTATTAACTGTTCTTTAGGCTGTCATACGACCGTCAGCTGCCGTTATCGTGAAGTCGTCAGGCAGGAAGCGCGGTTCAGCAATTCTGTAAACGGCTATTTTATTTGCGACCGGGGCCGCTATGGATTTTTCTATGCCGATTTGGAGCAGCGACCCCGCAAGGCCATAATTGATGGTGAAGCGGTGGACGTCGATCAGGCCGTTAGTGTTCTGGAACAAAAACTGGAGATCGTCATGAATAAGGCCGGCGCCGAAGCAGTTGCTTGTGCGGGCTCCAGCCGCAGCAGTCTTGAAACGCTGGCCATGTTGAAACGGGTGTGTCTGGCCAAAGGCTGGCCGCCGCCGGCTTATTTTGTGGATACGGCAATCACCCGCAAAGTGAAATCCGCTGTTTCCAGACTCGAACCCGATCTGATGGTCTCGCTGCGTGAGATTGAATCAGCCGATTTTGTTGCGGTGGTCGGCGCTGATGTGGTTAATGAAGCGCCATTGCTGGCATTGGCCATGCGCCAGGCTCAGCGAAATGATGCAACGGTTGTTGTCATCGACCCCCGCCCGGTTTTTCTGCCTTTTGAATTTGAGCATTTGCCCGCAAAACCGGATGGGGTCAATGGTTACCTCGGGGCGTTGATAAAAGCGGCGATCGATCCCGATGCTCTGGAAGAACAGGAGGCATCCGGCCGCAAATTCTATGCGGCCCTTCCGGAAATAGAACAGGTGACGCGGTCACAGCAGGAAAACATATCCGTTCTGGCTGAAAAACTGAGAATCAGCCAACGTCCGATCATCGTTTGTGCAACGGAAACAGTGCGTCAGCAGACGCCCGCTCTGGCAGCCGATGTTGCCCTGCTATTGCAAGCCGCCGGCAAACAGGCGGGTTTGTTTTATTTAATGCCCGGTGCGAATGCATTTGCAGCCGGATTGCTTTCGGATGAAACGGCGTCAGTTGAAACCCTTATCGAGGATATTGAAAAGGGTTCAATTCAAGGGCTTATTCTGGTGGAAAGCAATCCTTTCTGGAAATTTCCGGATCGACAAAGGCTTGAAAAAGCACTGGAGCGTCTGGAACTGATGGTTGTGATGGACTATATGAATTCTGAAGCCGCGCAGAAAGCCCATATATTTCTTCCCACGACAACGCTGTATGAATCGGGGGGCGTTTATATCAATCAGGAAGCAAGGGCCCAGGTCGCACAGCCTGCTTACAGGGGCGGCATCCCCATCGCCCTGACCGGCGGTGGGGACCATCCGCCCCGGATCTATGGCACGGGAATCCCTGGTAATGAGCCTGCAGCGGCCTGGCAGCTGCTGGCTTATTTGATAGATGATGGACATGGATACCAGCCGGCTGCAAAGGATCTGCGAGCCGGCATATGGAATTGGCTGGCAGAGACCGAATCCGGATTTAAAGATCTGGGGGCCATTGAAGAAATTCCCGCTGACGGTGTGCGTATTATTCGGGCGCCGGACTTTTCCGCGCGTTTTTCAATTGAACCGCCTATAGGCAGTTCGGCGATCGAGGACCGTTTGGAACTGATTGCCGTTGAGCGGACATTTGGCACCGAAGCGCTTTCTGCCTTGTCTGATTGTCTGACAGATCTTGCCGGGACGCCTGCAGTTTTGATATGTCCAGGCGATGCGGCAGAATTGAATCTGGCTGATGGGGATGTGGTGTCCCTTGAACTGGATCGAGGAACCATCGAGGCCAAATTGCAGGTGGCCGATGATATGGCCGCCGGCACGCTGGTCATCCCCCGGCACAAAGACCTGGATTGGCAAAAAATGGGAACCGGCCGGACGCTGGTGCGAAAAGACCAGATACGGAAGGCAACCTAAGCGAATAATTTATTTTCGGGAAAATGGAATGCTGGAAGAATGGAATATTGGGTATAAAGATATGCATTCAAAAAAAACTTGGCGGATTTGATCCGCTAAACCCATTATTCCAACATTCCAAATTTCCATTATTCCAATGGTAAACGGTGCTGGTTATGGTAACCTGGATTGTGGGATTCATCATCCTGATTGCAAAATTGGGTGTTGTACTTCTGGTTTTGCTGCTGATAGCCGCCTACCTCGTGTGGCTGGAGCGTAAATTTTTGGCAAGACTGCAGATTCGCTACGGCCCGAACCGGGCCGGCAAGTTTGGGCTGCTTCAGCCGATTGCGGATACCATCAAGATGCTCACCAAGGAGGATATCGTTCCGGCGCAGGCGGATCGTTTTATTTTTCTTCTGGCACCTGCGGTGGTAGCCACGACGGCCCTGATGATGTTTGCCGTCGTTCCGTTTGGAAGCAGCTTAACTATTTTTGGGGAAAAAGTGCCGCTCGTTATTTCGGACCTGAACGTGGGGCTGCTTTATGTTTTTGCGCTTTCTTCTTTAGGGGTCTACGGTGTCGCAATGGGCGGCTGGGCCTCAAATTCGAAATACAGCCTCTTGGGCGGTATCCGCGGAGCGGCTCAGATGATCAGCTATGAGCTTGCCCTGGGGCTTTCCCTGGTTCCGATTGTCATGCTGGCGGATTCCTTCAGCATCGTGGAAATTGTTAAGGCCCAGGAGAAATACCCGTTTATTTTGGTACAGCCGTTAGCGTTTGTCATCTTCATGATTAGTGCCATGGCTGAAAGCAAACGGATTCCCTTTGATCTGCCCGAGGCTGAAAATGAACTGGGGGCCGGCTACCACACCGAATACAGTGGAATTCGCTTCGGGCTTTTCTTTCTGGGAGAATATGTGCATTTGCAGGTACTGGGTGCTCTGGTAGCGGTCCTTTTCCTGGGCGGTTGGCGAGGTCCCATTTTGCCGCCGCCGGTATGGCTTTTTATCAAAATCATTTTTGTGGCGCTGATGATGATCTGGGTTCGAGGAACCCTGCCGCGGCTGCGTTATGATCAGCTCATGGCGCTGGGATGGAAGGTTCTCATTCCGGCAGCCCTGTTGAACATTATGATTACGGGAGCAATCTTACTGATATGAAATTCAGGGATTAAGAATTTAGGAATTCAGGAATTAAAATTGAGAAGAATCCCTATTGTCAATTCCTAAATGCCTAAATTCCCAAATTAGAGAGTCAATAGAGCTTATGTCCTCTGCCTTAGAAGCAGCAAAAGCCCTTGCAGCCGGCTTTGCTACAACATTTAAACATCTCTTCCGAAAGCCCATAACGGAAGAATACCCGGAATACAAACGTCCACTGCCGGCACGCAGCCGGGCCCGCATCATTCTGACCCGGGATCCGGACGGCGCTGAACGCTGTGTGGCCTGTTATCTGTGTTCGGCGGTTTGTCCGGTCAGCTGCATCTCCATGCAATCGGCCGAGATAGAAGACGGGCGGCGATATGCTGAATGGTTTCGAATTAACTTTGCCCGCTGTATCTATTGCGGTCTGTGCGAAGAAGCCTGTCCGACTTCCGCCATTCAGCTGACACCGGAGTTTGAAAATTGTCAAAGAGATATCCTGACACTGCTATACGAAAAAAAGGATCTGCTTGTAGATCATCAGGGTAAAGACAAAGAATATAATTTTTACAAATATGCAGGCGTGGTCACCGAGGTCGGGAAAAAAGGAGAACACGTAAAGGAGGATAAGCCGGTCAACATAAAGAGTAATTTACCCTAAAACTGATTTCAAACCCTTAAAAAAAGTGATCTAAAGTGACGAGTGACTAAAGTTAAGGAATTCTACCATTTTAATAAAAAAGATGGAGCGCAGCGACACCATCACTTTAGGCATTTTAGTTCACTTTAGCTCACTTTAGGCACTTTAAAATCTATGACCATCTACTCAATTATATTTTATGTTTTAGCAGCCATTATTTTAGTAACCACCGGCCTGGCGATTACCCGGCGCAACCTGGTGCATGTCGTGGTGTATCTGGTTTTTTCTTTTTTCGGCAGCGCCATGATGTTTTACCTTTTCGGGGCGCCCACTCCTGGCGGTGTTGGAAGTGATCATCTATGCCGGTGCCATCATGATCCTGTTTTTATTTATCATCATGATGGTCAAAGTGGAGGCTTCCGAAGAGCCGTTGTTTCCGATTCAGCAATGGCTGCCGATCGTTCTGATCGGTGTCGTCTATCTTATTATCGGTGCCGGGATTGTTTCTTCCGCTCCCGGGAGCCAGGTTACGCTGGAGATCGCGCTGGCCAAACCAAAAGCATTCGGAGAATATCTGTTTCAAAGACACTGGCTCGTCATCGAAATCGTCTCGTTGCTGCTATTGATTGCACTTGTCGGTGCACTTTATCTGGGACACAAAAAATCCGAGGAAGATATTTGAAAGGATAGATAATGATCGTTCCATTTGGCCATGTTCTTATATTAGCCGGGATTCTTTTCCTGATGGGGATATTTTGTGCGGTTGTGCGGCGCAACCTGATCATGATTGTGCTGGGCGTGGAAATTATGCTGAATGCCGCCTCCATTGCCTTTGTGGGTGGTGCATTGCGCTGGCAACAACTGGAAGGTCAGGTGTTTGCCCTTTTTATTTTAGCAGTGGCAGCCGCTGAGGTATCTGTTGGGCTGGCTTTGATTGTTTATGCTTACAGGAGAACCGGATCATTTGATCCCGGCAGGTATAATCTCTTGAAGTGAAGTCAATCATAATGGGATTTTTGGTCTTATAAACTAAATTAGTGCAAAACGGTGAACATGGAGTGCTGGAGTTATTCATAATTTGGATTTTAGATTTCGGATTTTGGATTTAAGAACAGACTGGCCAGCTACACGATTGGTCTCCAATATTTTCAATCCGCAATCCAAATTCCAAAATCTAAAATCAATAGGGCTCCATTACTCCAACTCCAACATGTTACCTCCAGAAATGCGAGTAAAAGTATGACTTCATCCGGGATGAACGATCCGACTTTGATTGCGGCCATGCTGACGACGCTGCTGCCGTTTGTCGCTTTTGTTTTTATTATGGTCTTTACCCGGGCCTATCCGCGGTTTTCGGCAGGGTTGTCTATTACCGCGGTCGCGCTATCACTTTTAAGTGCTCTGTTTCTGCTTGGCAAACACTGGGAACAGGCTTCTCCGATTCAATTCACCTTTCGCTGGGTGGTCTCAGGTGACATCCAGATCCCCTTCGGTTACCTTCTGGATCCGGTCAGTCTGTTGATGCTGGTGGTGGTGACCGGGATCAGCTTTTTGGTTCAGGTATATTCGATCGGCTATATGGCCGGCGATCCGGGGTTCTCCAGATACTATGCCTTTATGTCCCTTTTTGCCTGGGCGATGATGGGTCTGACGCTTTCGCCCACCATGCTGCAGCTCTATATTTTCTGGGAACTGGTGGGGCTCTCTTCTTATCTGTTAATCGGTTTCTGGTATGAAAAATTCAGTGCCACAGAAGCCGGTAAAAAAGCATTTGTAATGACCCGGCTGGGGGATGTGGCATTTTTTATCGGGTTGCTTCTGGCTTTGACCCACCTCGGCAATCTGAATATACTGGAAATGAACGATCCGCAAGCCGCCGCAACAATGCCGCCGGCGCTCATCACCGTTTCTGCGCTGCTGATTTTTGGAGGAATCATCGGTAAAAGCGCCCAGTTTCCGCTGCTGACGTGGTTGCCGGACGCTATGGAAGGTCCGACTCCGGTGAGCGCCCTGCTGCACTCCGCCACGATGGTGGCAGCCGGTGTTTACCTGTTTGCACGTCTCTTTCCCGTTTTTCAGCCTGTCGTCCACCGCCATGGCCATTTTTCTGGCAATCGGCACCATCAGTATGCTGATGGCGTCCACCATGGCGATGGTCAGCCGGGATATTAAACAGGTGTGGGCCTACTCAACCATCAGCCAGCTGGGGTTTATGATCATGGGCCTGGCGGCCGGCAGCTATTTTGCCGGTATTTATCACCTGACGACCCACGCCGGGTTCAAGGCCTTGCTTTTTCTTTGTTCCGGCGTTTTTATCCACGCCTATGAATCCAATGATATTTTCGAGATCAGCCGGCAGGGCGGGCGCACGCTGAAAATCCCGATGATCTGCATCATTATCGCCGCCGCAGCCCTGGCAGGCCTGCCGCCGTTGTCCGGATTTTTCAGCAAGGAATTGATCCTGGCCGGGCTGGCCGCTTTGAAGAATCCGATCTGGCTGGTGGCGGGGCTGCTGGGCGTGTTTTTGACCGCCTATTACGCCTTCCGGCTGATCTTTATTCTGATGTTTCCGAAACCGGATATGCCGACATCCGAAGGTGAAACTGCCCACGGGCACGCCGCCGAACACAGCGCAACGCATTACGGGGTGATGGTCTGGCCCTTAATCATTCTGGCCGCAGTCACCGCGTTGCTGGGCCTGTATGAGGCCCCTCTGGATCATTTTATTGCCGGCCAGTCAAAGATTGATACCCATAACCTGGCCCCGCATTCGTGGTTGCCTTTTGCGGCCCTGGCCATTGCCGCCGCCGGGGTGGGCTTGGCCTGGCTGGAATTCGGGCGCCGGGAAGCCGATCGGATCGGCTTTGTAGAGAGGATTCCGGCGCTGAATACTTTTTTCGCCGAACGCTGGTATATCGATCACTTTTATCGCCTGTGTCTGAAATATATTGTTTATAAAATATTTGCCGAAAGCTGTAAGCAAAATGACGATCGCGTCATCGACGGCAGCATTGACGGGGCTGGGCAAAGGAATCGTTGAAACCGGCCGGATTCTGTCCCGCCTGCACCTGGGGATGGTTCAATACCGGCTGCTGGTTATTTTTATCGTCATGGTTCTGCTGGCCCTGTATTTTTTCTTCTAGCGTTTGAAAGAAATAAAATGCTTTTATTTCAATATAACACTGTCAACAATTACCATTTTGGTTAAATTCGAATTTCTGCCAATTTTATTAAATCAGGCGTGCTTCGAATTTTTGGATGGGATGTATTTTCTTAATCTTATTAATTAGCAATCCTGGGTTTATATATGCCCAACTTAAAGGGCTAAGTAGATGAAAATGGAGTTTGCCCGTTTTCCGTATCTTTCATGCATCCTTTTAAGCTGCGTGATCGGCCTGTTGATTATCCTCTTTCTTCCGGAGCGCCGGAAGCAGGAAATCAAGTGGGTCAGTGCGGTTTTTTCCGGAATCCCGCTGGCGTTGTCCCTGTACCTGTTTTTGGCCTATGACAAAAGCACAGGCGGTCTTCAGTTTGTGGAAAAAATCCTGTGGGTCAAGTCCCTGGGCATTACCTATTTTAACGCTGCCGACGGATTCAATCTGCCCAATCTGCTGCTGACCGGAATTGTATTTTTTACCGGCGTACTGACGATGTGGGAAATGCAAACCCGCGTCAAAGAATTTTATGCCTTCTATTTTTTGCTGGTCACCGGCGTGTTCGGGCTCTTTATGAGCATGGACCTGTTTTTCATTTTTGTCTGGTATGATGTTTCCTTATTTCCGATGTATCTGCTCATCGTCGTCTGGGGCACCACGCGTAAAGAATATGCGGCCATGAAATTAACGCTGTATCTGCTGGCCGGCAGCGCCTTGATATTGCCGGCGATTGTCTATCTTTTTGTCAAATCCGGCATGAATACGTTTGATATTGTCTCCTTGATGCAGCCCGGGACCTTTACGGCCGATCAGCAGAAATTTGCGTTTATTTTGCTGTTTCTGGGTTTCGGTATTCTGGCTGCTGTCTGGCCCTTTCATACCTGGTCGCCGATAGGTCATGTCGCCGCGCCGCATGCGGTCAGCATGGTGCATGCCGGCGTGCTCATGAAAATCGGTGCATTCGGCGTGTTGCGGGTGGCTATTTTTCTTTGCCCGCAGGGCTGGCAGTATTGGGCCCAGCTGATGGCGTTGCTGGCTGCGATCGGTATCGTTTATGGCGTGCTGGCCGGTTTGCGCCAGACCGATCTTAAATATGTCATTGGATACTCCAGCGTATCTCACATGGGAGTTGTCGGTCTGGGGTTGTCAACCGTCAGCGTCGACGGTCTCAACGGTGCGGTTTTTCAGATGTTCGCCCACGGGGTGATGACCGCATTGTTCTTTTCTTCAGTGGGCTATATTTATGATAAAACCCATACGAAAGTAATCGGCGAGCTGGGCGGCTTGAGTAAAATTATGCCCGTGGCCTCCACTTACTTTATTGTGGCGGCCATGGCGAGTATGGGCGTACCCTTTCTGGCGAGCTTCTGGGGAGAACTGGTGGTTTTTATCTCTGCCTTTAAGGTGTATCCGGTTCGCGGCGCAATGGCCGTCGCCGCCCTGGTGATCAGTGCGCTGTTTATGCTGCGGGTCGTGCAAAAAACCTTTTACGGTCCTAAAAATGAGCAGTATGAGCAGCTGACGGATGTACCCTTCGGCCTGGGGGTGCCCCGGATGATCCTGGTTGCGGTTCTGGTGTTTTTGGGGTTTTTTCCGTCTTTGCTGTTTGATGTGATCGAGACAGCTTCGATTCCATTTATTAACGGGTTGCCATGATGAAGTGGATGATCTTTAGTCCCGAAATCTATTATTTGCTGGTGAGCCTGTGGTTTCTGGTGCTGTCGATGTTGCCGCGCGCAAAATCCCGCCGCAATTATTTCAGCGCCCTTTTTCTGGCGGCTACCGGTATTTTGGTTTGCCTGATCACCGTCAAATCAGAGGGGGTCCTCTTTTTTAACACTTATCAGGTTAATCTGTTCTCCCAGGTATTTAAGGTATTGCTGTCCCTGGGGTTGTTTCTGGTGATTTGTCTGTGCCCGAATCTCACCGCTATCAAAGCAAAACACCATCCGGAATTTTATCTTCTGTTATTTGTCTGCACCCTGGCGATGATGCTGCTGGTCAGCAGCGTGCACCTGCTGGCCATCTATGTTTCCCTTGAGCTTTCCAGCTACTCCCTTTACATACTGGTGGCTTTAAGGAGAGGCAAAGATATGGGCATTGAGGCCGGTATTAAATATTTTCTGATCGGAATCTCTGCCTCGGCTCTGATGCTTTTTGGCCTGGCGTTGCTTTACGGAACCACCCAGGCCACCTATGTCAATGAGATGGCAGAGGTGCTTCCGGAGGTAATCGACAAACCCGCTGTTGTCATCGGACTGCTGCTGACTCTCAGCGGATTCTTTTTTAAACTCGCCGTTTTCCCCTTCCATTTCTGGGCGCCGGATGTCTACCAGGGGGCCGCCAATCAGGTTACCGCTTATATTGCCACGGCTTCCAAAGTGGCCGCCATGGCGCTTCTGATACGAATGGTTGCTTTAACCGGCAACGGTGCGGCCGGCAATTATCTGGTGCACATTCTGGTGACGCTGTCCATCGTTTCGATGACCGTGGGCAACCTGGCGGCTATCGTTCAAAAAGACATCAAACGCCTGCTGGCCTATTCGACGATCGCCCATGCCGGGTACGTATTGATCGGGATATTGAGTATGAGCCCGGCCGGTTACAGCGGGGTCATTTTTTATGCCCTGGCTTTATTGGTGATGAAATTCACCGCATTTCTGGTGGTGGTCAAGGTGGCCGATGATGACCGCAACTTGCAGATTGATCAACTGGCCGGTTTGCATCAACGCTCTCCGCTGCTGGCGATGGCATTGATGGTTTCCATTTTCAGTCTTGCCGGCATCCCACCGACCATTGGATTCACCGGAAAACTTTTCGTCTTTTTGGCTGCTATGGAGCAGGGTTATTTCACTCTGGTGCTCATCGCGATGATTAATGTGGTCATTTCCCTCTATTACTACCTGCTGGTATTAAAAGCGGCCTATCTGCTGAAACCGGATAAAGCATTGCCTGAGCTGCGGTTATCCCCGCCGGTAAAAGTGCTCGCCGCCGCATTAATCATTGCAATAATCGGGCTGGGTATTTTCCCCGCCTTTCTGCTCGAGCTTGCCGAAGCTGCCGCCCGAGCGCTTGTATAAAAGTTACCTTTTAATTATTTTAGGGAACAGCTTAAGAAAGTAAATTTTTAAAGCTATCTCAAAAATAGCAGATCACGTCCAAGGGCAAGGCGCAAACCGATTCGAAAGCGGAGCATACACGATAGTATTCGAGCATTTTGAATCGGTTTGGAACACAGCCCTTGGGCGTTAGATGTATTTTTGAGGTAGCTTTTAGGAAGGGTTTAGGCGTCAGTATCAGGAGGTGCCGGCATGGGGATTTTAACAAAATCGATACCCTCTTCTTTTAGCATTTTTTCTTCCTCTTTGGTACTGACACCTCGGATGTTGCGGGCCTCCTCCACCCCATAATGGATTTTCAGGGCTTCTTTGGCAAAATCACATCCAACATCATCAAAATTTTTCTCAACAAAATCAATAATTTCCTTGCCCATCTTTTTCAGATTTTTCTCCTGCAGCGAAGATCCGGTGGGCACCGGTCTGGATTTGATCGCAAAAGTGGAGGGTATCCTGGACACCTGGGTATCATTGCAGACCGGGCAGGCAATCAGTCCCTTTTTTTTCTGGTTCTGATAGGCATCGCTATCTTCAAACCAGCCTTCAAATGCATGGCCGTTAACACATTGTAAATCATAGGCTATCATACAGGAACACCACCATTATTTAAAAATGATCAATCATATTCGATTAATAGATTGTAACTAACTAAAAAATAACACATTTGTCAATATTTTTAAAGGCGTAATTATCAGAATTTACTAATTTAACAGAATGTTGTAGAATAAAACTGAAAGTAACATGTATCAATTATGAATCTGATCATTTAATTCTTTATGCGCGTTAGATCCATTTTTTGTGTCGGTTAGGGAATGATTATAAAAACCATTCGGAAAGGGCCTGTCATGAATTTTTTGTTCAAACGTTTCGGATTTCTAGGGTTGTCGCTGATGGTATGTCTATTTTCTACCTCTGTCTATGGAGAAACCATGTATGTTTCTGATATTCTGAAATTAACCCTGAGAACCGGGCCGAGTACCGAAAACAAAATACTGGCGGTGATCGAATCCGGGCAGCAATTGGAGATTGTTGAATATGGAAAAGAATGGTCCCAGGTGCAGCTGCCCAACGGCAAAGAAGGTTGGGTTTTAAGCAGGTATCTAACACCCCGTGAAACCAACAACATCAAGCTTGATCGCTTGCAGGCCAAGCATAAGAATTTGATGACTCAAGCCGCCGCCTTATTGGAAGAAAACAATAAGCTGAAAGCGGAAAACAAGAAACTCGACACCGAGTTTAAAGCAAATAAAAAACAAGCAGATAAAGCGCGCTCGGATTACGAGACCTTAAAAACAGAAGCCGCTGGATTTCTAAGCCTGAAATCCAAGTATGAAGATGCCGTATCACAGCTGGCCGGGCAAACCGCGAAGGCCGAAAAGCTTGAAGAGCAGCTCACCAAGCTGGAAATGAGCACTTATATAAAATGGTTTCTCGCCGGCTCCGGGGTACTTATTGTTGGCTTCTTAATTGGATTCAGCACAAAACGTCAACGCCGGCGCCCTGCGCTTGCATAATTTAATACACCAAGGATGGGTCAAGAACCGATCAAAGGTGGGGCTGCTGAATCTTTGAGACTACCTGATCGGTGGGAAATCTCAATTGACACTCCATTCAATATTATTATATTAAGTGATCATAAGTAATTTTGCATTATATTCGAATTGAAGGAAACACGATTAGGAAACTGTATGCTATTTGATCAATTTGTGGTTTTGTTCGTCTTGCTTGTGCTTTCCGGATTTTTCTCTTCTTCTGAAACCGCCCTGTTTTCAATCAGCAAAGCCAAAGCCATCCACCTTGCAAAAGAAAAAGGCAGGACCAATACACTGATAAAGAAAATGAAGGACGATCCTCACCGGCTGCTTTCAACCATCCTCATTGGCAACAACCTTGTTAATGTCGGTGCCTCTGCCATTGCTACCGCCATTACCATTGGCCTGGTGGAAAGCCATGCAGTTGGAATTGCCACCGGCATTATGACTTTTGCAATTTTAATATTTGGGGAAATTTTTCCGAAAACGATTGCCACCCGCAACAACATCCTGATTGCACGACTCGTGATATTTCCGATCTATTGGCTTTCGATTTTATTTTATCCGATTATTCTATTTTTGAACTTTATACCCAAGCTGACGGGAAAAATGCATAAAAGGCCGATTGTTACCGAAGAAGAATTGATGACGTTTGTTGAAGTTGTCGAAGAAGAGGGGGGCATCGAAGAGGAAGAAAGGGAGTTGATTGAAAATATATTTGAATTTGACGATACCAGTTCCTCTGAAATTATGACACCCAGAGCCGATATGTTTGTCATCGATGGGGATGAAGAATTAAAGTTGGAAGAGGTTGTTAAATCCGGTTTTACGCGAATTCCGGTTATCGAGGGAGATATCGATCATGTTGTGGGTATTTTAAACGTTAAAGATCTATTCAAGCACCAGGCCACATCCGATGAAGCGGCTGATGTGCGCAAAATCATGCGCGAACCTTATTTTGTACCTGAAAATAAAAAACTGGACCGTTTGCTTCAACAATTTAAAGAACGAAAACAGCACATGGCCATCGTGGTTGATGAACACGGGGGCATATCCGGCTTGATCACGCTTGAAGATGCAATTGAAGAGATAGTCGGCGAGATCATTGATGAAACCGATACCGTTGAGCCCCATATCATCAAAACCAAGCCCAATGAATGGCGGGTTCTGGGAAAATCTGAAATTGATGAGGTTAACGAAACGATAAAAATGGATATTCCCGACTCCCGGGAGTATGACACTTTCTCCGGATATGTTTTGGATCAAATCGGCCGGATACCGCAGGAGCAGGAAGAGATCCCTCTCGGCAATTTTCTGATCACTGTCAAAGAGATGGACGGCAACCGTATCAGTGAATACATCGTTCGCCTGACGGAAGTTGAGTCGCCCAAAGAAGCCTCACCGACCTAAAAATTGACCAGTCTTTTATTTCCTTTCCTCGACGATTTCAAATTGGACGCCAAATCCAATTGGAGCGGCCCAGAAAATCTTGCTCTTCTATTGATAAATTCTTAACCAAATCGCACATGCGCTTGGTGATTCACATAACGGCACTCATGCGTTTCAGGTCTTCATTGTTTTATCATTATATAAATTTTTTTGCGGATTTTTGATGATGTGGCCAACCTTTGGATTTAATATAAAACTGCGCTGGAAATTTTTGCTCATTTTACTGGTGTTTAGCCTGACACCGCTTATCGTGGTGGCCATCATCAGTCAGCATGAGATCTCAATTTTAGGGAAGGTGATTTCCGATGAATCTCGCAGAAAACTTAGCGAAATGGTCAGCCAGGAATTAAAATTAACGGCTGAAAACTCTGCTAAAGTTTTGCTGCGCACCAAAGACGCCATGGAGTTTTACCTCCATGTTTTGGCGGGCGAAGCTGAGCGCGCATTGGCTGAAGCGCCTTTGGATGTCCCGCGGATATATTTTAACAGCGATTTTGACGACCCCCGAACAGCACCGAAGGATTTTTTACCTTCAGCTCAGTATTCAATTAAAACCCATGATGGTCAATTTCTGCCGAACTCGGTCAGCTTCAATCATCCCGTCTTTTTACTGGCACCGGGGGTAATGGCAGAAAGTGTTTCAGACGATATTGCCGGCCTGGCAGGTCTGATTCCTGCTTTTCGGAATTTTTCAAAAGAGTCCGGCCATATGGTGCTCTGGGCCTATGTTAGCCTGGAAAGCGGGGTTCACATATCCTATCCCGGTCATTTCGGCTACCCGGATGATTATGATCCTCGCAAAAGGCCCTGGTATGAAAATGCTCAAAATACAGCCACCTGGACTCGCCCTTTAGTAGACGTGACCAGCGGGCAGGTCATTTTTACGGTGTCCAAGCGCCTTTACCGCCGCGATGGGTCTTTTTGGGGTGTGGCTGCTATCGATATTTTAATATCAGAATTCTTACAGGAACGTGAGCTGTCTCCTTTATGGTCTTCGGAAGTTCGTTCTTTTATGGTTGCCTCTGCTAAGGGTTCATCAGCAGATGGATCCGCGTTTCAGATACTGGCTCAAAAAGATTATCAAACCAAAGCCCAATCGTGGATGGTTGGTATTGAAAAGGAATGGCTTGCGGCTCCCCAAAACCCGAAATTTCATTTCCTTCTTGAGCAGATGACGCTCGGAAAATCCGGTTATGTCGATCTGCCTTATAAAGGCATTGATTCCATCTGGGCCTATGCCGGTATCGATGTCGCCACCTATTTTGTCATCATTGTTCCCAAATCAGTTGTGATGCGTCTGCCGGATGAAACCAGCCAGACCATACTAGAATATGCCAGTGATCAGCTCATTTTTTCCGGAGAAGCCATACTGGCAGCCCTGTTATTTCTGGCTGCGGCCGCACTTATCGGCTCGCGGACGACGACCCACACCTTGTTGAAAATCGCTGCTGCCGCAAAAAAGATTTCAGCCGGAGATTTTTCCGTCAAACTGAACATGCGTACCGGAGACGAGCGCGATCAGGTCATTCAAGCATTTAATGAAATGGGGCCTAAACTTGAAGATCATCTGCGCCTGCACCAGTCAATTGATCTGGCCATGAAGGTTCAGCAGAAGCTTTTGCCCGCTGAAGATCCCAGCATATCCTGGCTGGATGTGGCCGGAAGAAGTGTTTATTGTGATGAAACCGGCGGAGATTATTATGATTATCTGGAATATACGGATAACAACCCGCAGGAATTTACGGTTGTTGTTGGAGATGTATCCGGGCACGGTATCTCCTCCGCCCTTCTGATGGCTTCGGCCCGGGCCTATTTGCGTCAGCGAACCTCTTTGACGGGCAGCCTCGCTCAGATGATTACGGATGTAAACCGTCAACTTGCCATCGATGTGGCGGATTCAAATAGTTTCATGACATTGTTTTGTCTTAAAGTCGATCGGGATTCTCGATTGCTGACCTGGGTTCGGGCGGGGCATGATCCCGCTATTTTGTATGATCCCAGGACGGATGTTTTTGAAGAACTTCAGGGCGAGGGAATTCCGTTGGGTGCGGATGGTTCATGGGTGTATGCGCAAAGCACAAAAGCGGGAATTTTAAAAGAGCAGATCATTTTGATCGGCACCGATGGTATCTGGGAAACTCTAAACCCCGGCGGTGAGATGTTTGGGAAAAAACGGGTACAGGGCCTTATCCGCCAAGGCGCGTCTGGAAGTGCCAAGGACGTCATGCAAGCTATTTTCGATGATTTAAATCGATTTCGTACGGGAAAAAAATTTGAAGATGACGTTACTCTGGTGGTATTAAAAATAAAATAGGAGAGACAGCTGCCCTCGCTGAGTGCTACCGGGCAGCGGTTGGATAGGGTCTTCTATACGCTGGTATTCAAGCTGATGGGTCTCCAAATAATCAGTGAATAAAAATAGCTCTGCAACCCTGTAAAATCAGAGATTCGTTTCTTTTTCCTCTTCGTTATCTTCCGGCTCGTTTTGGATCTCCTGTGTCTCGTCTGGCTGAGCTCCCTTTTCCACCATTGCGGTTTCTTCTTCAGTCGTTTCTTTTGCTGCGGGTTCTGCAACTTTATCTTTTAGGCCACGGTTTTCCTTCTGCAGTTGTTTTATTGTTTTGCGCTGGCTTAATCTGGTGCTGATGCCGACCAGCATTCCGATAAATATCCCCACTAAAATGGAAGCGTAGGCGATGCCATAAACCGGAATTGGCATACTGTTCAATCCAAAATAATAATACAACTTCAACGTTTCGTTGTTTTGAATACCGAAAGTAACCAGCGCCACCAGTACAATCAGTAACAATATAGCTTTAAAATAGCTTCCCATTTTCTTTCTCCTTTGGCTATGCTCCCGTTAAGCCGGTTTACTTTAACATGGATGACAAATCTGGAAAATCGACACCCGCAGTGAAATACACCTCTCTGTCGGCTATAGAGTAAATGCGAAAGGCATTTTTTGTCAAGCTTCTCTCCATATTCATATCATGTTTGGCCAAAATTCCAAACTAATTTGTTGCTGCAAGAAAGGTGGCCAGCAGCTGAAAAAACGATAGAATTTATTCCTTTTCTGAATCGGTTGCTTCCTCGGCTTCGGCATCTGATTTTGACGGTTTGATTCCGAGATCTTCAACAACCCTGGATGCTGTTTCTGCTTTGGCTCTGGCTTTGGCTGCGCGGCGGGCGGCTTTTTCGGCATGATTCTCGGCTTCTTCCAGGGAAGTTTTAAGCTCCTTACGTTTGGATTCTTTAACACCTCCCTTATCCGTTTCAGAATCCATTTGATCGAGCTTTTCTTTTAGGCCTAATTCTGTTTCTTTAGCCGCGGCTGCATCTTTTTCTGTCGCGCGCACCCTTTTTTCGGCATCCGCCAGGGCATCAAGTGCGGTGGCTCTTTCAGCGGCTTTGCCCGCTTCGGGTTCGGCTTCCAGGATGATATCTTCGGCAGCCAGCACAAGGGCTGTAATGGGTAAACTGTTAAGGATTTCTTCAACGGGTCGGTCAAATGGATCAAAAGGTTGATTGCCCTTGAGACGGAAGGGCAGGAAAACAAGGGCGGCGTCCATTGAATATGCGGCAATGGTTTCAGCGCTGACATCAGATATCACTTTGGGTTGAGCCTCAATTCGAAAATCCTCCAACTTGAGGCGAAGATTTTCCAGCGCTTGTTCCGGCGTGTGCTCAAATTTCTGAGTCAATACTCTAATGGTCGCATCGGCCCAATTTTGACTGCGGGTCATCAGATAGGCCAGCAACAGCATTAAATGGCTGCTGGCATCATCCCCCCACCACACATCGATGCGACGTTCCCCAGCTGGAATGGATGATTCCAGATGAGTCCATTCCTTATCATTGGCATCCAGAACGATAATGTTACAACCCAGGCGAAAAGCAGTTTTGATCCGGCGGCCGTAAAGGATTTGGCGTATTCCGAGATTTGTGGTGGGTTGATGTTCGAACCAGTTTAGCAAAATCGTATTGGCTTTTAGCGGTCCGATTCCGTAACCCTGAACCAGTGTCTGAATTCCCTGGATCAGACTCGGCGCGACGATGACCAGGGGGAAGGCTTCCGAGTCGCTGTCGGCAATGTCTTGGCGCAATTCTTTCTCAGCTTCCTCCCTGAGTTTGAGCATTTTTGCGCCTTCACCTTCAAGGATGCGAACAACGGTGGTAAACCCGGTATCGCCTTCAAGCCACTCGGCAAATTGCAGCAGTCGTTTGCGTCGATGGGCATCAACGGAGAACAAAAGCAACTGGGGGCGCCAATCGCGGGGATGTTCGGGTTCTTCGGCAGCTGCCAGCAGGTTTGCCCGGATGCGCTGAAGATGGTAGGAGCGTCGGCTGTCGGCCCAGCGCGCCGGCCCGCTGGTTCGCTTTAAATATTGGTATATGCCGAATAAAATCGCCAGGGCAACTACACCGGCGGTCACATCGATCGCGAGCATCACTGTCAGACACGCCAATGCGCCCGCCAGGCTGAACCGCTTGTCATACCAGCGGAACCGCGGGCGAAATGATGGGCTGTCGGCACGGGCTTCAAAAAATGTGGCATAATTTAAAAGGCCGTAGGAAATCAAAAAAAACATGGAAACCACCGGCGCAATAATATTTAACTTTCCCAGCCCGATGGTGGCAAAAGCAATACCGGCGGAGAGCAAAACTCCCCTGCGGGGGTTTTGGGTGAGGCCGGTTCCTTTGGCGAAGGGTAATAAAAATGGGAAAATTCGATCTGCGGACAACGATTGTAAGATTCGGGGGGCCCCTAAAAAAGACGCCATCGCTGAAGACAGGGTGGCGGCAATCACTCCGGCCCTAATGAGAAACTCCACAGCGGAAATCCGTTTCATGGATTCATATTCGCTCATTAAAGTCTCAGCCGGTAAAGCGGCGGCAAAAACGATCGCCGCAAGGAAATAAACACCTATCGACAGGCCCACGGCAATAAAGGTGCCTTGCGGCAAGCTTTTGCCGGCATCTTTTAGATCGCCGGACATGCTGACCCCTTGCGTAAAGCCGGTCACCGCCGGGAAAAAGATGGCAAAAATGATCCAGAAACCCAGGCCGGTTTCAGGCGCGGTCCAGTTCTGAACCAGCAACTCATTGTTCCATTTCGCAATTCCGCCGATGAAAAAAGACAAAAGCGCCGCCACCAGGATGGTCATCACCACATATTGAAAGCGTGTGGCCCAATCGGTTCCCAACCAGGCAAATATAAACAAAAAGCCTACCGCAACGGCTGCAATAATCTGGGTATAGTTGCCCCCCTGCAATGGCAGCATTCTGGCAAGCACCTCGCCAAAGCCGATACAATAAAAAGCGATGGAGACCGACTGTGCTAAGAATAAAACGATGCCGATGGCACCGCCAAATTCCAACCCCAATGTGCGCGAGATCAGATAGTAGTCGCCGCCGCCCTTGACTTTGAGGTTAGTCGCAATTGCTGACAGAGAAAACGTGGTCAGCACGGAGATGCCGTTGGCCAGAGCGAGTATGATCAGGGCGCGTGCTAATCCTGCATTTCCGACGACATACCCCATTCGCAGGAAAAGAATTATGCCGAGAATCGTCAGGATGCTGGGTGTAAAAACACCCGCAAAGGTTCCCAGCGTTCCGCTGCTTATTTCCGGAGTCTGCTCTTTATTATTATTTTTTTCCATTCGAATATCGTGCGTCGAGTTAGAGTTCTTCCGGTGTAAAGGCCACCACCGCATCTATTTGCATTGAATCGGCAAAGAGCATAATCAAGCGATCGATTCCCAGTGCATTGCCGGCGGCTTCGGGTAAATCATTAAGAGCAGTGAGGAATTTTTCAGGCATCGGATATTCCGATTTGCCGGACTCCCGGCGATGATCCTGTTCCCGCTCAAACCGTGCGCGCTGTTCGACCGGATCGGTAAGTTCGCTGAAAGCGTTGCAAATTTCAAGCCCGCCGATATAGAGTTCGAAGCGTTCAGCATATCGGGGATCTTGTGGTTTCAAACGCGCTAAGGCTCCGCGGGAAGCAGGATAATCATATAGAAAAACCGGTTGCGTTTGTCCCAGGTTGGGTTCGATTTCTGCGACCATAATGTCGTCAAATTGATCCTGTTCCAGAGCCGTTTTCAACGTGATTGATCCAAATTTATCAAATGCGTCCCTAACCGGTATTCGGGGCCAGGGTGGGGTGAGCTTGATTTTTTTGCTCTGATAGACCACGCTATCTTCTAAACCGACCTTGCGGGCGACGGTTCCAATTAAGGCCTCACACTCTTTCATGATATCCTTATAATCGCTGTCTGTACGGTACCATTCCAGCAGGGTCATTTCCGGCAGATGGAGCCGGCCGCGCTCTCCATAACGGAAACATTTACAAATCTGAAATATGCGGGGGATACCGGCCGCCAGCAGGCGCTTCATGCAGAGCTCCGGTGAAGTTTGCAGAAACCAGTCCCCGGACTCGACCGCATCGATATGGGCCTCCGGTGCGGGGGCCGGTATTCGAACAGGGGTTTCGACTTCAAGATAATCGTTGTCGATAAAAAAATTCCGGATTGTCTGAATAATACGGGCTCGTAGCTGGAGGTTTTTTTGCAAAGATGTTTGCCGGTAATATCCCATGAGTCAATCCGCATTCGCCCCAAAAGGAATTTAAAGTGATTTATACCGCTTTCCATAATAATGCTCCGGGTCACCGACCACACGCAGAGCGGGTGGCTTGGATTTTTCCGCCTAAGGCGGAATAAAACAAAGGCACGGCAGTGCCTCAATCATTGCGTTTGTGATCGGGTGCGCAGCACCCGGTCTGTTTACAAACAACCACCCGGTTTAAAAACACCCAATGACGGAATTGCGGCATAAGTGGTTGTAGAAAAAAACGTTTGAATACCGAAACGTTTTTTTGACAACCACTATAAGTCTATTGAACTGCTGATTTCTTTTTTATTGGATTGCCGGGTGCGCGTCAACTTATCTTTGACGGTTTCACTTCATTCTTATCGGACCTATTGAGTTTTTCGGGTCGTGCGCGAATAGTACGGCAGGGCTTCAGGAATATATTTTTTGATATTGGAAATTCGGCTACGGGGTGCAGGATGGGTGGATAAAAATTCCGGCGGCCGTTGCCCTCTCTTTTTGTTCATTCTTTGCCAAAACGGTACAGCTTCGCGCGGATCATATCCCGCGCGGGCCATGAGGGTTAAACCGATGCGGTCGGCTTCGCTTTCGTGCAACCGGCTGTAGGGCAGCAGCAATCCGACCGTAGCCCCGGCGCCGTAAGTCTGCATGAAGAGATTTCGCGTTTGAGGGGAATTCTCCGACAGTGCGGCCGATAACGCCATTCCCCCCATTTGGGCCAGGAGTCCCTGGCTCATTCTTTCGTTGCCATGACCGGCAATCGCATGGGCTACCTCGTGGCCCAGCACCACTGCCAGGCCCGTTTCATTGCGGGTATAGGGAAGGATTCCGGTATACACAGCTGCTTTCCCGCCGGGCATCACCCAGGCATTGGCGGCCTTATCATCTTGAATCAAGTTGAATTCCCATTTGAGATTTCTAATCTGCGATTGCATTCCCGCCTCCGATAGAAACGCCTCGGCCGCCTTGGCGATTTTAAAACCCACTCGTCGTACCATTTGAACCTGTTGTCGATTCGTGGACAGTTTGCTTTTTTTCAGAACTTTGTCATACTCCTGCAGACTAAGTGTTGCCAGCTGAGATTCCGGCAAAAGCTGCAGGCTTTGCCGGTGGGTGATCGGAACCTCCGCACAGGCAGTTAGAAACAAAGAAATAATCAATACGCATAAGGAGCAGTATATGAATCTATACGTCCGTCGCGTATATATTTTAGACCCCATTTATATGGCTCCTCTATTATCACCAATTTGAGCCCTCTGCTGATGCTCCGTGTTTTCAGGTGGCCCTTAAACTAAAACTGAGAAAACTCAACTGACAGTGAAGCTGGTTTCACGGGTGTCTCTGGCGTTTTCAGACTCAACGGTAATCTTGACTTTATAACGTCCTTTTTGGGCTCCGGCCGGCAAATGCAGGGGACTCGTTGACGTAAAGGTTCCATCTGATCGAATTTGTTTGACCTCCGGCTTGCCGATAAGTTCGCTGTTGTAAGTTATTTCTCTGATTTCCGTAATTTTGGTTTTCGTGTTCGCAGAAGGATTGAGTACGGCATAGGTCATTTTAATATCCACGGTATCGCCGGCATGCACCCTCTGTGGTGAGACAGCCGCCTCCTCTATTGTCAGTACGGCTCCCTGGGATTCGTGGTAGTTGTAAGTGCTGGCTGTTTCTTCACGGTTCCTGTCGCGGTCATAGAAATAGTGCCCGATGAAACCACCGACCAGGGCACCCGCAAGACCACTCAGCACTGTCGTTCCGGTGCTATCGCCCAAGGCTGCACCCGCAATGGTGCCCGCCGCGGCGCCCACTCCAGTGCCTATAGCTGCTCCCTTATGTTCCTCCAGGGTGGCACAACCCCCAAAAAACAGACAGATTAAAAATGCTGATAAAAACGATTAAGGCAATATATTTTCTGTTCATCGTCACACCTCATATTCTGCGGTTAATGTTTAAAATAATGGTGAGTTAGCGAATCGCAATACAACAATTCGATTTCAGCAATTATTTCCGGTACATTTAATTGAAGGGTCGGGGAGTTTTCCCCGTCATGCCCGCGCAGGCGGGCATCCAGCTTTTTCAGCAAAACATTTCTGGATTCCCGCCTTCCAGACTCTGTCATAATTCAAAAATGCGTTTAATTTCTGCCTGTCATGCCGGACTTGATCCGGCATCCAGTAACGTAAGACTTTGAAAAAGAACTGGATTCCGGGTCAAGCCCGGAATGACGAAAACACCAATATGAGTAGTTCTGCCAATTGCGACACAGCTTGCTTCGCGGGAATGACAAGTTTGGAATGAAAAAACTCCCCGACTCCTGATCTAATTAACTCTCTATAATTATAAGAAAAGACGATTGTGCTATATATTAAGTCGACAGCACGCATCAGAAAATTACATATAAAATGGGACTTGGACCGATTTTAGATTGCTGGGAAGGGCTTGAAATAGAGTTATACCGCTTTCCATAATAATGTTCCGCGTCACCGACGACCCGCGGAGCGGGTGGCGTGGATTTTTCCGCCATAAGCGGAAAAAAACAAAGGCACGGCAGTGCCTTAATCGGTGCGGGTGTAACCGGGTGCATAGCACCCGGTTTAAAACACCCAATGACGGAATTGCGGCATAAGTGGTTGTAGAAAAAATCGTTTGAATACCGGAACGTTTTTTTGACAACCACTATAAAAGCAAATTCATAACTCCGGATGATGCTCGAGAGCCTGCTTGTTTCGGCAGGGGTAATGCGCCAGAGGCGCATAAATCCGACTGAGGCGCTCTATCGAGCGGGGAGATGGGGTAATGCGGCAGCTTTTGGGCTCAGGCGTCCAAGATTTCCCTGATCTTGCGAGAAATCTGCTTTAAATTGAAGGGCTTTTGGATGAATCCGTTGCAACCCTGCTTCATTATCTTTGAGGCGCGGCCATTTAAACTATAACCGCTTGAAAGCAGTATTTTGGCATCAGGCTTAATGGCTTTCAAGCGGTTGAAGGTTTCGCCGCCGCTCATGTCGGGCATGATCATGTCCAATATGACCAGTTTCACCTGATCCCGGTTGGCATTAAATATTTTTATGGCTTCAGTCCCACTGGCGGCAACTAAAACTGTATAACCCAGCCTTTCAAGCATATCTTTGCCGATATCGGCGACCATCTCCTCATCATCAACCAGCATGATCATTTCTGTACCGCCCTGGGCCGCTTCAGGTCTGGCCTTTTCCTTGATCACCTGCTTTTTGGATGCCGGCAGATAAATTCTAAAGGTGGCGCCGTGGCCTTTTTCACTATAAACATTGATAATGCCGTTATGATTCTTAATGATGCCATATGTGCTGGCCAACCCTAAACCGGTGCCGCGACCGACGTTTTTGGTTGTAAAAAAGGGCTCGAATATCCTTTCCTGGGTGGCTTTATCCATTCCAGTACCCGTATCCGAGATAGATATGCGAACGTATCTACCCGGGCTTATGGCATGAGGCTTATCATAATCGTCTTCCTCCAGGGTGACGTTTTCAGTTTCGAGGAAAAGGTTTCCGCCACCCGGCATGGCCTGCCACGCATTCACGAATAAATTTAATAACACCTGTTCGATTTGCCCCTGGTCTACTTCGACCGACCACAGGTCTTCCTGAAATTTTTTGTGTATCGTAATTTCTTTTTTCGTGCGACTAAACATGTCTGCACTTTTATCAATCAGGTCGTTTAAAATGATTGTTTTGACCTGATATTTGCCCCCTCTGGCAAATCCTAATATCTGCCGGGTGAGTTCAGATCCGCGCTTTACATAACGTTCCATATTTTCCAGGAATTCGCAGTGGGGGTGGTCTTCACCCAAATCCATCAGCATCAACGAGATGTTGCCCTGGAAGCCCATTAGCAGGTTGTTAAAATCATGGGCAATTCCACCGGCCAGGGTGCCGACAGCTTCCATCTTTTGAGCATGCTGTACCTGGGATTCCAGTCTTTCTCTATCTTTTTCCGCCTGAATGCGGTCCGTGACATCGCGCAGGACTCCCCGAAAACCGATGGGCGTGTCATCCAAATTGCGCATCAACGATGCGGACACCTCTAAAATTTTCTTGGGGCCGTCTTTTCTGATGATTTCATACTTGGCTATTTTTGCAGATTTCCCGGTTTTGAAAACCCGATTAAATATCTGATACATTTTTCGGGCGGTTGCCGGCGACGTGTATTGCCGGTTGTTCATTCCCATTAATTCTTGGCGCTGATATCCGGTTATTTCGCAAACCTGATCATTAAAAAAAGTGAAATTACCTTTAAGGTCCACCTCGAAATAGCCTTCCTCGATACTCTCAAGGATGTTGCGATAACGCTTTCCGGTTTGTTTCAGAGCTTCTTTGGCCGATTTGCGTTCGGTTACATCCTCTATGAGGGCCAGCCAGTATTGCAAATTGCCGTTATTATCCTTAATGGCAGTGGCCCGCACGATTCCCCACAGGTAATCACCATTTTTTTTCAGATAGCGCTTTTCGGTTTGATAAGAATTTATCATACCTTCACGGGCTTTTCGGCTCAGTTTTCTAGTCTCTTCGCGGTCATCCGGGTGTGTGATGTCCATAAATGTCAGCTTTTTTATTTCATCTTTGCTGTAGCCCAGCAGCCGGAAGAACGCATCGTTGACCTCCAAAATATATCCCTTGGCGTTGGCGATCGCGATACCAAGCGGCGCGGCTTCGAAGACGGTTCGAAAACGTTTCTCACTCTGGTATAATTCTTCTGCTGCCGAATGGTCTGAAGACTCGGACTTTAAATCGAATTTTTTTTTGGTCTCGTTCATTACCATACCGATGGTGCCCCGGCTTTTTGTATTCAATGCAGGCGTCTCGCATGCATCTGATCGAATCGTTGTGCCTTATCCCTGACAGGGTCAAATGCAGAAAAAAAACGAATCGATGCTATCGGAAACAAAACGGGTTGTCAATAAACGCAGCTGGTTATTTGAGATTAGGTATTGGATACTGGGTATTGGGTTATTCGATAATAGGCGTGGGGCGAGAAAATTCTGGTGTCAGGCATTTCTCAGGAAACAGGTGTCAGTGTTCAGGTGTCAGGCATCAGATAAAAGAAAACAGAGGACAGAAAACAGCCTGCGATGCGCTCCCCTCGGCATGCTTGGGTTCTGAGCTTGTCGAGCGTCGTCGAGTAGGCGTCAGATAATGTGCTTTATCCTCCATTTCCATCTGTCTTCTGTCAGCTGACCTCTGTCCTCTGATACCTGACAAAGATCATTGCCACGGGCGGGGCCGGCTTTCAAGCATTTCCATGAAGGCTTCGATGCGGGTTCGCAGCTGGCCTTCGGCAAAATTGCGCTTATCCACACAATCCACTTCCAGGTTCAACACCGGCACGCCGATTTCCTTGAGTCCGTCGCTGATCAGCCCCCTGGCGCCGGTGCCCTGGCGGCAGCCCCAGTGGCAAGGGTTGATGGCACCGTCCAGACTGTAGGCCCGGGCCAATTTATGAAGGTGTTTAATCCGGCCCTGCATACTGCCGTTAAGCGGATAGGTAATGGCCCGGCGCGCCATCCCGGTATACGGGTCATCGGGGTCAATGGGATCCCAGTAGATGTCGTTCAATTCGTCGGAAACAATGTTGGCCTGATACTCTTTTTCCAGCAGTTCGACCAGCGGATTCTTAAACTGAATGCGGTTTTGGATCCACAACAAACGCAGCTTTTCATCCGGTACGCCCTGGATTCCATTATCAATTCGGTCAGTGAATTCCTCTTTATATGCCTGGGCGATTTCAATTGCGGCTGGTGTGCCCAGAAAAAGGGGCAAGACGATTCCAAAATTAATGAGCAAACTCCCATTTGTCGGCGATGGTACCTTTTGCGCAAGACGGTAGGCATCTTTCATTATTGCACAGGCGCTATTTGTATGTTCAATGGTTTGGCGCAGTCGGTCTTCATCTAATGGTTTCCCGGTGTGGCGGCTGATGAAATCGACCATATCCTTTAATTGATCAGCGAGATAACGGACATTTTGCGGTTCATCTTCCTGGGGCACGTTTAAAACGAACAGGTCTTTGTTAAACAGGTGTGCCAGATTTTCCATAATGGCGATTCCACCCGAGCAGGGGCAGGTGGTGGCGATCAGAAAATCCGGTTCCGGCATGAATTTTTTTCTGGCGGCCCCGATGACCGAACGGTGGTATCCGCAGGTATCACCGACGAAGCCGGCCTGCTCGGCTTCTTCAAGGAAGGGATCGGCCATGCCGGTTGAAGCCAGCACAGCCCCCACGAATTCAACAAAACAGGAGGTGATGCCCATGGCGTTGAGCAGATCAAACGGGACGGCGATACCGCCCCAGGCAACCCGATTCTTGCCTGAGTATAAGCGGCTGCCGAGTTTGGCAGTCTCCAGCGCATATTTTTTCCTGGGATTTGGCAGCTTCGGATCCTGCAAAATCTTGGCCTCGATTCCGGCTGCCATGTCTTTAAAGTATTGGTACATCATATAGTATATCCTTTTTGTAAAGTCGGTCTAAACAAGCATTTCAATAAAAGCTTCGATTCGGGTTCGTTGCTGTTCGATGGAACGCAGGCTGCAGTCGCCTTCGAGCAGCAATAACGGAATGCCGGCTTCCCGTAACGTCTCGCGTACTGCCGGCAGGCGATCCAGGTAGGGATCGCAGAATTTGATGGTCTGGCCGATAACACCTCTGGCACCGGAAGCTCGGGTGCGCTTCAGGATATCTTCGGCCATCTTCAGCGGCTGGCTAGGGTCAAATGTTCGGGCACAGGGGGACCGGGTCATTAGGCCGCGGGAAATCTGAAGAACCAGATCTTTGTTCCCGTCAATTTCTAGCGGAGTGAATAATCTTGAGCCTGTGCAAAGATCATCGTCGATAATGCGGGCACCACAGGACTCGAACAAAGTGAAAGCTTCAGGATCTGCCAGGACGTTGCCAAAAAGAAATACAGGGATTCCGTCGGTTACCGGCGCTGGCGACTCCGGTTCGGCCAGCGCTTGCTGCAAATTTACCATGCTTTTTTTGAACGGCGCCATCATGGCTGCATTGTAGAGCGTTTGCATTCGGGTGCTGCCACCCGGCAGCTTGCCCTGACGCAACCGTTCGCGCAGCTTGGCAAAAATATCAGGCAGTTTATTATAAAGATCGATACTGGTTTCAATATCGCTCTTGGTGATGCGACGTCCACTCCATTCCGAAAGAGATTCGATGAGTCGGGTCAGTTCTTTTGCAAAAAAAGCAACCGCCGCTTCATCCGCAATAGCCGGTAGATCCAGCAAGATGATGTTGTCATCAGGCCGGACATGCCGCCAGGCATCTGATAACCGCCGCATCGCATCGCAGCTGTTTATAAAAACGACACCCGCAAGATCGGGAAGATCCTTGCTGATCGCGCGATCCAGAATGCGTTTGACGTGCGGGCAGAGGTTGTCGTGCAACAGTTGTCCGGCCTGATCCGGGCACTCACCCATCGGCAGGATGCGATAGGGTATGTAGCCGGCTGCGTCAATCAAGACCAGTGGCGTATAGGCGCAGGCATAACCAATTTTTGATTTATTATCAGGTTTAGCAGCCATATTATCTGTTTCCCTCGTAAGCATTGGCGAGTACATGGCGCAATAAATTTTTGGTTTGTGAGATATCATCCCTGCGATATCGGCAAAGACTTCTGTTATCACCCTGTCTACCACCTTTAACACCGGATCGCGAACCTGCTGGCCGGTTTTTGTTAGATTAATCTTCAGCACCCGGCGGTCATTAGGGTCTGTCGTCCGTGCAACCAATTCATCCCGTTCCATGCGATCCAGCAAGCCCGTCATGGTTGACGGCTCCAGCCCTGCTTTTTTGCCAAGCTCGATCACTTTTAATCCATCCTCCTGCCACAGGCTCATCAGCACACATAAATACGCCGGTTTGACCTGTTCAACCCCTGAGGATGCGAATTCTTTTTTCAGAGCGGCCGTCACCACCAGGCTGACGCGTGATATTAGATAATATGGGCATTCTTTAAGTGTATTTAACATCATTTTTGTCCGCTTTTTTATCACGTATACGAATTATACGTATACGAAATAATTGTCAAGTTCAAAATCATTTGTATAACGAAACGGTTTTTTGACAACTACTATATATCCGATTTTCGCAGATATTAGATCAGACCGATGAAACCCGGACAAATCGATTGAACAACCACTGAGTTTTTGATCTATTGAAAAGTTGTGAGTGCGGATTTTTGAGACAGCTTCATATTATAAATCATATCAAATTAGAGGAGAATAACGATGGCTACCACAAAGCCGGTTGACACCCGAGAGCCAAAGATTACGCGTGGAGAAATTCTATTTCTTTAGGATGAAAATTTTAACCGCAATATAATGATAACTTTAACCGTCTTCAAGTTAAAATGTCTGAAACTACTGAACTTATATTGGGTATCTGTGCGCTCATTCTTGTGATCGCCCTGACCCGAAGGTTTCATGCCTGGCGATTTAAGCGCGCCTACATTTTTATCATCGATGATCTTAAAAAAAATGCCGCCTACAGTCCCCATTCTGCGATCGAACTTCCCTACGCTCAAAGAAATTTACAAAAGATGGGCGTCAGACAACATCGCCCCCAGGCCCTCGACCATCTCATTCTGGAAAACATCGTCGGCAAAACCGGAGACGGCCGCTATTACCTTAAAGATAAAACCGTATAGGATCAGAAGTCAGATGACAGAGGTCAGATGGCAGAAGACAGATGACAGATTTCAGAGGACAGAGGATATCTGTTTTCTGTCATCTGTCCTCTGTCTTCTCTCTACCATAGGGACATTGAATCCAGAAACAACTGCTTCAAATCTTCGGCACTTGCAGGTCGTGGCGACAGTTTGGTTACCCGGTGCTGAGGTAAGGTCCCCTCCACCAGTTTGGCGACATCATCCGGGCCATAACCCACCGCACTGAGCCCGTTGGGCATACCCACCTTGCGCATCATTTCTAGGATCGTACTTGCCAGTATCCCGCCTGCGTCTTCAGGCAATGCATCGGAAATATCCTTACCCATCAATTTGGCGGCATACAGATGTATTTCAGGATTGGCCGAAGCCGTAAAACGGAAAACAGCCGGCGCGTTGAGGACAACCGCCATTCCATGGGGAACGATTGGGTGCCCCGGTGGATACCCTTCAGGTACATAATCTCGAACCATGCCCGATACAGGATACGACATGCCGTGTGCAAGATGAACGCCGCTGTTTCCAAAGCCGATGCCGGCATAGGTGGCTGCCAGCAGCACCTCTCCGCGTGCTTTATCGTCGGCAGGATCTTCCACGACCCGAACGAGGTATTCGGAGATCATTTCAATGGCCCGGGAGGCCCATATGTTGGAGATGGGGTTGGACCCCTGATAAGCCGGGCGCATTTTGGGATGCTCGGGAGCTGGCCGCTGGTTGTAAGGCAAAGCGGTCATGGATTCCAGGGCGTGGGTCAGTTGGTCCAACCCGGTGCAGGCGGCAATCATTTTGGGAAGCGTCCGGGTATTATTGGGATCGACAATACCTTTGATCGGCCGCAAAGCGCGATGCGCGATTCCGGTTTTGGCGTTCATTTCCAGAAGATCAAAAATGGCGACACCGGTGGTTTCGCTGCCAGTGCCGGCAGTCGTCGGCACAGCCACCAAGGGCTTTAATGGTCCGGGGACCGGTTCACCCTTGCCGATTGGCGGGTTTACGTAGGTCATAAAGTCTGCCGGGTAGGTCGCATATAAATTTGCCGCTTTGGCGGTGTCCATGCTGGACCCGCCGCCGACAGCGACAAATCCATCAAAATTGCCTTCATTGGCAAACTGAATAGCCTCTTTAAAAGAAATATCCGTTGGTTCCACACTGGCCTGGTCATATAACACGGCATCGATGCCATGTTTGCCCAGGGCTTCAAGCGTTACGGCGACAGGTTCCTTGTCTGACAGATTGGAATCGGTAACCACCATTACACGCCTGGCACCCTGTTCTTCCATATCCCACCCAACTTCGCTCGTAACCCCCGGGCCATACTTGATACTGGATGTATCCATCGAAAATGCTGTTTCTAGCTGCATGATTCTAACCCCGCAGTTTTTTTGAAATTCTTAGGTTATAAATTTGTTTCAAGCCAGACACAGTGGCTGCGTACTTTTTGTAATCAATTTTCGGATTGTAGGGATTCTGTCAATTGTCCTTGTTTAAACAAATCTTTCATATCGCAGCTGGAAGCCGCTCCCACCGGATTCATTGGATGTGGGAGCGGCTTCCAGCCGCGATTAATTTTAACCACAGCAAACACCGGTTATCAGAGACCGATAAAGCTTCTAACAATATTTACGGCTTCAGCTGCGTCTTTGCCGAATGCGTCTGCTCCAATTTTTTGGGCAAATTCGGCTCTCAGCGGAGCACCGCCAACCATCACTTTCACCGCCCCACGCATCCCTCTGGCTTGTAAAACGTTGATCACATTTTCCATTTCCGGCATGGTGGTGGTCAAAAGGGCGGATAAACCCAGAACCTGTGGTTGAATTTCGGTGACCTTGTCGACCACATTTTCAACCGTGACATCTACCCCCAGATCGATGACCTCAAAGCCAGCGCCTTCCAGCATCATCCCGACAAGGTTTTTCCCGATGTCATGCAGGTCTCCCTTGACCGTACACAGAACGACCTTTCCTTTTGATTGCTCTTCCTGATCTTTTAGCAAAGGCTTGATAATATCCAGTCCCTTTTTCATCGTTATGGCGGCGACAAGCATTTCCGGGACAAATATTTCGCTTTTCGCAAAACGGTCACCGACCACATCCATGGCCGCGATTAAGGCATTGTTAATCAGATCATCCGGGTTGACTTTATGCTGGATGGCCTTTTCCACCAGGGCCTCTATTTCTTTATGCTTTGCGGCAATTACTGTATTTTTAATTTCTTCAAACCATTTATCCATCCGCTCTTCCTTTTAACATAAAATTCAAAATTATCACGAAAGCACGAAAATGCGAAAACACGAAAAAATATAAAAATAGATTTCGCGCTTTCCAGCTTACGTGTTTTCGTGGTGGCCAGTTGCTTTATCCAAGTTAAATTTTATTTTTCAAATACTATTATCCCTCTCTTGCCGCCTCTACGATAGCCTTCAGGTTTTACAGCGGAGTCGACAACGGGATCGTCCGTTCGGGCCCGATGATGTTGATACCGGCCTCAACCGCATATCGCACCTGCTTATGCACATCTTCGGCAGTTCCCTGATACAGCACCTGCGGGTTGTTGACGTTTCCGACAATCGCAACGTTTCCGCCCACATGACGGCGCAAAATAGAAAGTGCCACTATTTGATTTCCCAATACTCCAATACTCCATTACTCCATCGATCCATCACTCCATTAATCTATTCCCGACTGCTCACGAATGGCCCGACCAATGGCAGAGACATCATCGTCGCCGTAACCTCTGGCGATAAGCCCGTTTTCGATTTGCGCCACCAATGCGGTGGCCGGCAGGGTCACATCCAATTCACGAGCGGTGTCCAGTGCAATCCCCAAATCCTTGTGGTGCAGCTTGACCCGGAATCCCAAGCGGGTAGGTGTTGTTAACCACATTGATGCCCCGGTTGTGTAAAACCCACGAACTGGCAGCCCCGCCACTGATGGCCTCGATGACCTTCTGCATGTCTAGGCCGGCTTTTATGCCCAGGGTTAAACCTTCGGCGACGGTAAGATAGGTGCCGGAAATAATGATTTGATTGATCGCTTTGGTAATCTGTCCCGGCCCCGATGGGCCCCACATGGGTAACGGTTTTTCCCATGATCTCAAGTATGGGCAATGCTTTTTCGAAATCGGCTGCATCCCCGCCGACCATAATGGCCAGGGTTCCATTCTGGGCCCCTTCCGGACCGCCGGAAACCGGTGCATCCAGCATTTTTATGCCTTTCTGGCCCCAGTTCATCAGCCATTTGACGAGTGGCTGCCGGGCTGATGGTGGACATGTCGATGACAATCGCGCCCTTGCGGAGCGCCATGGATGACCCCGTTTGCGCCCAGAACCACTTCTTCAACATCCGGTGTATCGCTTACAATCGTAATAATGATTTCAGCCCCCTGAAGCGGCTTCCTTGGGTGATTCCGCCCGTGTGGCACCTTCTTTGGCGACGGCTTCTTCCTTTTGCCGGGTGCGGTTTTGAACGGTGACTTCGTGACCGGCTTTGAGAATATTGAGTGACATGCCTATTCCCATGGTACCCAGACCGATAAATGCAACTTTCATTGAGATCCTCCCTTTTCAAAAGTTTTACATTAATAGGATTCAATCTTGGTGTCTCTAATTAGTTCTTGTTGTTTTGTGCTTCGCCTTTAAAGGATCAATGCGAGAGAATATCTTTACATCCACTGTGTTCCATATGTATATTAATTCAGAAAAAAAGGTTCAACCCATTAATCAGATTCGACAGCCTTTATTTACAACCCTATTAAGATATTGCTATGGTGGCAACGTTCCAAAATTGGCCACTTTAATTTTCTTTCAGCATGCGTATCATAAAGGACAGACATTATGGAAGACATTCATAAAATTTTTAGCGAGTTTAAAGAAGAATTTCCCGAAATCCATGCCAAACAAGAATCATTGGGAAAAGAAGTTCATGAAAAGGGCGGGCCTTTAGACGGAAAAAGTCGGTGGTTGATAAAAATCGCGATTTCGGCTGCATGCAACCATAACCGCGCGCTTGAGACCCATATCCGCAAAGCCAGGGCAGCGGGCATTAACGAAGATGAAATCAAGCATGCCTTACTGTTGTTGATACCGACGGCCGGCTTTCCGGCTTTTATGAAATCCTATGCAGTGCTTAAGAGCATAAAATAGCATTTAGGTGAAACAAGTGAAGCCCACTTCAAAACAGGATATGCGAGATTTCATTATCAGGTTTTTTTCTTTTATCCGGGTTGATATCTGGCGAATTCGATTGGCCGATCTCCCTTTCGGAAAATCCTTCCTGATCAAGCAGCTGCGAATCATCATCCTGGCATTTCGCGGCTATGATGAAGACCGCTGTTTGCTGCGGGCATCTTCTTTGACGTTTTACACTCTTCTTTCGATCGTTCCGGTGGCGGCCATGTTTTTTGGGCGTTGCCAAAGGTTTTGGTTTTGCGAAACGACTGGAAAAGGAGCTGTACGATAAATTTCCAGGGCAGGAAGAAATTTTAAGCCAGGTCATCAATTTTCGAATTCACTGCTTGAACAGACCCAGGGCGGTCTCATAGCCGGTATTGGGATGCTGGTTCTTTTCTGGTCGGTACTAAAGGTCCTCGGGCATATTGAAATGGCTTTAAACGATATCTGGGAAATAAAGGAGCAACGAAGCTGGGGGCCGAAAATTTAGTGATTATCTGGCGATCATGCTGATCTCTCCGGTTCTGGTGCTGATGAGCGGCAGCGCGACCGTTTTTATCACAACCCAGGTTGAGCAGATCACCCAGAAAGTGGCGTTGCTGGGCGTTTTTAGCCCGCTGATTTCTTTTTTGTTGAAATTTCTCGCCCTATGTTTTGATCTGGGTTTTGTTTACGATTCTCTACATTATTATGCCCAATACCAAGGTGAATTTTAAGGCCGGCTTGCTTGGCGGGGTGGTTGCCGGGACACTTTACCAGATTGCCCAGGGGGCTTATATTAGCTTTCAAATCGGTGCTGCCAGATACAACGCCATTTACGGGAGTTTTGCCGCTTTGCCGCTGTTTTTGATGTGGATTCAGATCAGCTGGTGGATTGTTCTTTTCGGTGCCGAGCTGTCCTTTGCCAATCAAAATGTGGATACCTATGAGTATGAGCCGGATTGCCTGAAAGTAAGTTCCGGCTTTAAGAAGCTGCTTACCTTGCAAATTGCTCAATTGTTGGTCAAAAAATTCGCAAATGGCGACAAACCATTAACGGATATACAGATTTCAGGCCAGTTAGAAATGCCGATTCGCCTGGTGCACAATATCCTATTCGATCTGGTTGCGAGCGGTCTGGTTTCAGAGACCCAAAACAAAGAATCAGGACAAGGAACTTGCCTACCAGCCGGCCCGCGACATCAATAAACTGACCATTCAGTATGTTCTCGAAGCACTCGAACAAAGCGGGATCGATAGCATACCGGTGGCTAAAACCGCGGATCACCAGGCGCTGTCCGATTCGCTGAAGAACTTCAGCGATGCCATGCAGAAGTCGCCTGCGAATAAGCTGCTAAAAGATATTTAAAAGCAAGTGAACTAATCCGCCTCTGGCGGATTAGTTCACTTGCTATTGATTTGCTTACCACGAATACCCCCATCCACTACCAGCGTTTAAAAACTTCCCACTGAATTTTTAAAGAATATACCTATACGTCTTCTCAAGCCGATAACTATCTGGATTGGATTCGTGGTTGAGTTGCTACTTGTTTTTTATTGACACAGATTCATTCAGAAGGGTATTGATTTAGTGCTAATATAGTTAATTCGCGAATTTAATATTTACTGTATTTCCGAAAGGAATCATGGGCGCTAATTCCCACCTTCTTCAAGTCGAAGATCTCAAAACCTACTTTTCTACATTTGAGGGGGTTGCCAAGGCTGTGGACGACGTGACATTTCATGTCGACAAAGGCGAAGTGCTTGGCATTGTGGGAGAGTCCGGCTGCGGAAAAAGCGTGATGGCGCAGTCCATTATGCGTCTGATTCCGGAGCCGCCCGGCAAAATTGTTCAAGGGCGGATTTTATTTGACCAGAGCGACATCGTTCAACTTTCGATGGAGCAGATGCGATCCTTTCGCGGTAATCGGATCGCCATGATTTTTCAGGAACCCATGGTCTCCCTGAACCCGGTTTACACCATCGGTAACCAGATATCGGAAATGTTTATCCTGCATGAGAAGCGGTCCAAACGGGAAAGCTGGGAACGCTCGATTGAGATGCTGCATAAAGTTCAGATTCCCGCTCCGGAAAAAAGAGTGCATGAATATCCGCATCAGCTTTCCGGCGGTATGCGGCAGCGCGCGATGATCGCCATGGCCCTGGCCTGCAATCCGGAAATACTCATCGCCGATGAGCCCACCACCGCCCTGGATGTGACCATTCAGGCCCAAATCCTTGATCTGATGCTGCAGCTCAGGCAGGATTACGATACGGCCATCATGATGATTACTCACGATCTGGGTGTTATCGCCGAAATTGCCCAGCGGGTTATCGTTATGTATGCCGGCAAGGTGGTGGAAGAAGCCAAAGCCCTTGTCATCTTTGAAGAGCCCAAACACCCCTATACGCAGGGGCTGCTGCGGTCGATTCCAAAGCTTGGCGAGCGATCGCGTCATGGGCGTCAGCGACTCGAGGAAATATCCGGAATCGTGCCCAGCTTATATGAATTACCGCCGGGGTGCCGCTTTTACCCGCGTTGCCCGCATGCCATGGAGATCTGTAACCAAGATCCGCCTCAGATGACGGATCTGGGCGATGGGCATCAGGTGCGCTGTTATCTTTATTAGGATACAAAGAAGGAATTTTTTTTGGAAACACTGCTGTCAGTTGAAGATTTAGAGGTTCATTTCCCGATCAAAAAAGGCCTGTTCTCCCGAGCCGCGGGCTATGTTTATGCCGTAAGCGGGGTTTCAATTCATCTGGGAAAAAGGGGAAACCCTGGGCCTGGTCGGTGAAAGCGGTTGCGGCAAGACCACTACCGGACTGGCAGTTTTAAGATTAATCGAACCCACCGCCGGCAAGGTCCGATTTCGGGATGCGGACATCAGCGGGATGAACAAATCTGAATTAAGGGCCCTAAAAAAAGAAATCCAGATGATCTTTCAGGATCCCTATTCTTCACTAAATCCCCGCATGACCGTTAATAAAATTCTCAGTGATCCTATGGAAATCCACGGGATGTATGCGGGGACCGAGCGCAAGGATCGGATCGCCTACTTGCTGGAAAAAGTCGGGCCTGCGGCCTGAACAGGGCCGGCGCTATCCCCACGAATTTAGCGGCGGACAACGGCAGCGAATCGGAATTGCCCGGGCACTGGCGCTCAACCCCCAGGTCATCATCGGGGATGAGCCGGTTTCCGCACTGGATGTCTCCATCCAGGCACAGATCATCAATTTGCTGATTGACCTTCAGCAAGAATTTCATCTTTCATACATTATTATTGCCCACGATCTGGCGGTGGTCGAACATATTTGTGACCGCATTGCCGTGATGTATCTGGGTAAAATTGTAGAAGCGTCCGCTTATAAAAATGTCTATACGGATCCGAAGCACCCTTATACCCAAGCGCTGCTGTCGGCCATTCCGGTGCCGGATCCGCGGATAACCAAAGAGCGAATGATTCTCAAAGGCGATGTGCCCAGCCCGATCAATCCGCCTGCCGGCTGTGCATTTCATCCCCGATGTCCGCATCGAATGGACATCTGCGATAAAGAGGTACCGGTTCTAAAGGATATCGGCGGCAATCACGCTGTCGCCTGTTACTTATATTGAATTTGATTGGTGCAATCGTAAATTTTTGTGTTTTATGACTTGGTGCGTTCTTGTAATCTCTCATTATTTACAAGGAGGCTAATTAAATAACCACAAACGGAACGAAAGGAGAAACTTCAATGAAAAAGACACTGTATTTACTATTGGCCGTCGCCATTGTGGTGATGGTATTCGGGCTTAGCGGTCCGGCCTTGGCGGCATCTTCCCTTGTCGTGGCCCAGGATACACCGCCGCGGATGATGAATCCGCATGGTTCCGACGCAGATGCAAACCTTTCATTCATGGCCAATTTTTTTGACGGCCTGTTGCAGCGCAAAGGTCTGAATGGGACCCTGGCCCCGGCGTCTGGCCGAGCGCTGGGAGCGGCTGGATCCGTGAGCTGGAAAGTTTTATCTGCGCAAAGGGGTTAAATTCCACAACGGCAATTCCTTTTACGGCTGCGGATGTCAAATTTTCCTTTGAGCGCCTGAGTGATCCGGCGGTTTCCGAATTCATCAACACCGGCAAGTCGATCGCTGCTGTGGAAACGCCGGATGACTTTACGGTGGTCATCAAAACCAAAGAGCCCATTCCCTGGTTTGCCAACAACATGCACCAGGTTTTTATCATGGATAAAGAGTCCACCGAGTCCCGCGACCCGGGGGAGGTCATGGTCAAACCCATCGGCACCGGGGCCTATAAGTTCGTGGAATGGGTCAAAGGTTCCTATGTTCGGCTGCAAGCAAACGCCGACTACTGGGAAGGCGCGCCGCCGATAAAAACGGTTGAGATCCGTCCCATTACCGAATCTTCCACCCGCTTTGCGGCGCTGGCTTCAGGGCAAGTTGACCTCATGTCCGGTGTCCCGGTTGAGTTGTATGATAAAATTCTCAAGAACCCCAAACTGGATGTGGTCAGCCGTCCGGCCCGCCGCTCGATCTTTTTGGCATTGAACAACAAACCCGGGCAGTCCCACCGCCGATATCCGGGTCCGCAAGGCCATGTATATAGCGATTAATGAAGATGAGATTATCGAAAAGGTCATGCGCGGACATGCCGCTCCGGCAGCCCAGATTCCCGATCCACCCACCATCGGCTACAATGGTAACATCCAGCGGCTCAAATACGATCCGGCTGAGGCCAAAAAACTGCTGAAAGCAGCCGGCTATGAAAACGGATTTCAGATTACGCTCTCCGGTCCCAATGACCGCTATGTCCAGGATGCCCAAATTGCCGAGGCCGTGGCCAAATATCTGGCCAAGGTGGGCATAAAAGTGAAGCTGGATGTCAAGCCCAAGTCCGTCTTCTTCCCCGAAGTGACCGGAGGCAAGCTGGAATTTTATCTGATCGGCTGGTTTGACGGCACCTTTGACATGGGTCGCACCTATTTCAAGCTGGCCCATACCCGCGATCAAGAGTCCGGTCACGGGCATTTTAACGGTGCGGCCTTCAGCGATCCTGAAATTGATAAACTTCTGCAATCCACGGCCGATATTGTCAATCCGCAGGAACGCGGCAAGGTCCTGCAGCAGTTAAACAAGATGGCCATGGTCGATAAGATCATCTGGATCCCGCTGCACTATCAGGAAGATCTTTACGCCATCCAAAAAGGCAAGGGCATAAAATTTCAACCGCGTCCGGACCGCTGGATGGTATATAAAGAAATCTCAAAATAAGCTAACCTAAAACAGATGCCGGGGCTGGTACATTCCAGCCCCGACAGTTCAATTTCATTTTCATTTTTCGACTTTTTGATTGGGCTATCCGAAATTCATTTCCGTTGTTGGGTGCCTCAGCCCAACCAACTTTATTCTTTTATT
>PVMK01130719.1_pt1 | contig 48049 bp, 45 predicted proteins | sample 1853481 | NCBI WGS metagenome assembly PVMK01 (sample SAMN08533507, study PRJNA380276) | Marine sediment metagenome, whole genome shotgun sequencing project.
GCTCAGTGGTCCGGTTCCAAAGGCCTTGGCGCTGCTCGGTGCAGTATCCCTTATCGGGGGCCTGGGTGCAGTAGCAGCCGGTCTCCTGCTGTCCACTGAAAGGAGTCGGGGGGGTTGACAAGCCAACGCCTGGAACTGTTCGCTCCTTCGGGCTTCCCCCATATTCGTCCGGGCGATGCCCTGGACGAAATTATCCTTGATGTGTTGAAACACAACAGCCTGGCGCTGCGGGACGGAGATATTCTTGTCCTTGCCCAAAAGATAGTTTCCAAAGCGGAAGGCCGTTATGTGAGGCTCGCGGAGGTTGATGCAACCCGTGCAGCGCGGGATCTGGCTGAACAGTGCGACAAAGACCCACGACTGGTGGAGCTGATTCTACGGGAATCTGAGCGGGTGGTTCGTTGCGCCCCCGGAGTCCTGATTGTTCGCCACCGGCTGGGTTTCGTGCACGCCAACGCCGGCATCGACCGGTCCAATATCGAGCGGGGCGACGAACAGGTGCTCCTGCTGCCGAAAGATCCGGACGCCAGTGCGGCGAGCTTGCGCGAATGCATAGGTGAGATGGCCGGGACAGATATCGGGGTTTTGATCATCGACAGCTTCGGCCGGTCCTGGCGGATCGGAACCTGCGGCGTGTGTATCGGCAGCGCCGGTGTCGAGGTGATCGACGACCGGCGGGGGCAGCCGGACCTGTTCGGCAGAATCCTGGAAATAACCGAAGTGGCTGTGGCGGACGAACTCGCTGCGGCGGCCTCCCTGTTGATGGGTGGCGCTGATGAATCCAGGCCCCTGGTACTCGCCCGGGGGCTGGCTGCAGCCGGTCAGGGAACGGCGCGCGACCTCTTGCGGCCGGTGGACAAAGACCTGTTTCTGTGAGCATCGTGGACCCGAAAAGTGAAACAGCGCCGTTAGGCGGCATGACACGAGATTCTGAACGTTATCTGGCCATTTGCGGCGGTGTGGGCGGAGCCAAGCTCGCGCTTGGCCTCAGCCGTGTGCTGGATCCCTCACAACTGACCATCGTGGTCAATACCGGTGACGATTTCGAGCACCTGGGGCTGTTAATCTGCCCCGACCTGGACACCGTCTGCTACACGCTGGCCGGAATAGTCGATCCGCAACAGGGGTGGGGACGCAAAAATGAGAGCTGGAATGCCTTGGCCGAGGTGGAGCACCTGGACGGCGAGGCCTGGTTCCGTCTGGGCGACAGGGATTTAGGCTTGCATCTGGTACGCCGGGCGCTACTGGACCAGGGCATGTCGCTCAGCGCGGTGACGGCGCACATCGCCCGCCGGCTCGGCATCGCCCTGGAAATCCTGCCCATGAGCGACGATCCGGTGCGCACCGAGGTGGAGACGGATCAGGGGCGCCTGGCATTCCAGCACTATTTTGTGCGTGAGCGATGCGAGCCGCGGGTTCGCAGCATTGCTTTTGCGGGTTCGCAGTCTGCGCAACCCGCCGAAGGTTTCATCCGGGCGTTGCGGGATTCTGCTCTGCAAGGAGTGATCATCTGCCCGTCGAATCCCTTCCTGAGCATTGATCCCATTCTTTCGCTCCCCGGCGTCCGTGACGCGCTGAGCAATACGGGTGTGCCGGTGATCGTCGTCTCTCCCGTGGTCGGGGGCCGGGCGATCAAAGGACCGACGGCCAAGATCATGCAGGAACTGGGTATACCGGTCACGGTGGATGCAGTGGCCAGCCATTATGCTGGACTGATAAACGGTATGATCATAGACAGTTGCGACAGAGATTCATCCCGGATGCTGGAAGAACGCCTGTCGATACATTGCTGTGACACAATCATGAAAAATACACAGGACAAGATCACCCTGGCCGGACAGGTCCTGGGCTTTATCTCGTCCCTGGGTAAGGGATCATGAACGGGCTATGGGCCCTGGTGCCACTGAAGCGCCTGGCCGCATCCAAACAGCGCCTCGCACCCGTTTTGGAACCGGCGCCGCGCATGGAATTGATGCTGTCCATGGCGGCGGATGTGCTCGCAGCACTGATTCAGATCGAGGCGGTCGAACGGGTGCTGGTGGTAAGCGAAGATCCCGCAGCGGAGCAGCTCGCCCTGGATGCAGGCGTTGAATGGTTCCACCTGTCTCCCGGTGGCGGGCTGAATTCAGACCTGGAGTGCGCCGCCGTTTTTGCGCAGCAGCACGGGGCCAGGCAGGTATTGATCGTGCACGCGGACCTGCCGTTCTTGAAACCGGAGCCGTTGCGGCATTTCATTGCCGGCCGTTGCGGCAAAACCACTCGCCTGGCTGAGTGCAAGGCCGGTAGCGGCACCAACCTGCTGTTGACGCCGCTGCCCCTGACCTTTCCGCTGGTGTTCGGCAGTGACAGCCTGGCGCGATTTCAGCGGCAGTTGGGCGGGATGGCAAAAGTGGTGCGGAATTCAGCCTTGAGCATGGATATCGACAATCCAGAGGACCTGGACTGCTTGCTGATGCGGGAGGCCAATGGTTTGACGCCCGGACCGATGACCCGGGCCTGGGCCAATAAATACCGGCACCTCCTGCTATCCTGTGCCGGCTATGAGAGGAATGGAAATTTATGAACAGTAACAACGACGAAGCTGCAGGGCATACGCCTGACACACCCTGCGAACACTGCGGCATTTTCACGCTGGGTGGAGACATCCCCATCCAGGGCACCTGGCGGGACATCACCTACACGCCTTTGCGGGACAACATCTGGTCGGTAAGCGAAGGTATTTACCGTTCCATTTTTCTCAAGGGAAAACAGGGAGTGGTGGCCTTTGACACCTTGACTACCCCTGGTACTGCCCGCGCCTATGCGGGTGCGGTGGGCAGGGTGTTTCCCAACAACCCGATACATACCATCGTTTATTCCCACGACCATCTGGACCACACCGGCTACGCGGCGGACATGGCGCCCGAGGCCCACATCATCGCCCATGATTTGTGCGACAAGGTGGTAAGGGCGCGCCGCTCCGATGGTCAGCTGCCGGCCACTGAGGTATTCAGCGAAGAGCGCAAGTCTTTCGAAATTGACGGCACCTGTTTCGAGCTGATCTATCCGGGGCCGACTCATGGAGACGGCAACATCGCTGTTTATCTGCCCCAGAGTAAGGTGTTGTTCATGGTGGACACGGTCATTCCCGGGGTCTGCTACACCTTCTTCCCCGACTGGCACCTGACCCCGTATGTGCCGGTGATGAAGCGCCTGCTCAGCCTGGACTGGGATGTGTTTGTTCCCGGCCACTTCTGGATCACTGACAGGCAGGGTTTTATCGACAGCCTGGACTATTACGACCGCATGTCTGACATTGCCCAGCAAGCGGTGATCAGTGGCCTGGATCCGCATGATTTTGCAGAGGTGAGGAAATATACCGAGGCCAACCTGAGCAAGGAGTTCGGAGATCTGTTCCGCTACGGCGAATACTGCGCCATGAACCTGTCCCGCTACATGCAACATTTCCTCACAGGCGGCTGGGGCATCGAAGGTAATTGGCGCCCGGACACCACACCACTTTGAGGCTGTACTAATCATGACAGAAACAAATACCGGTATATTCACTACCCCAAACGCCCACGAATACCTGGAGCGCGAACCCGACATGCAGGTGCAGAAACTCGCGCAACGGCTTTGGACCGTCACCGACGGTGTGCGGCGCAGCATCTTTCTGGAAGGCGACACCAGCGTCATCGCTTTCGACACCTTTGGCACGCCAGGCGCCGCCCGCGCCTATGGCCAGGCGATTTCGCAAGCCATACCCGGGAAGCCCATCAAAACCATTATCTACAGCCACGACCACCTGGACCATGCCGGTTTTGCCGACGACCTGGCGCCGGACGCCGAGATCATCGCCGACGAAATGTGTGCCAAAGTCATCGAACTGCGCCGCGCCAAAGGGCAGCTGAAACCGACCCGCAGGCTGTCAGGCGAGCGTCACGAGATGGACATCGATGGGGCGCGTTTCACCCTGCTCAATCCGGGGCCGACCCATGGCACTGGCAATATGAGCGCCTGGTTTGCCGATGAGAAGGTGCTGTTTTCTTCGGATACCACCTGCCCAATGCCCGTTACGGGCTGCTGCCGGACTATCACATCTGGAACTTCGTCCGCTTCATGCGCGGTTTCCTCGATCTGGAATGGAATACTTTTGTACCTGGCCGGTTTGAGGTCACCGACCGGGCCCGGTTCGAATTGGGATGCGATTTTATTGAGGCGGTGCAGGAGGAATCACAACGGGCCTTCGCCGAGTTCGTGCCCATCTGGGTGCTCGATGCCATGCAAGGCTATGTGGGCGGCAAACTGACTGAACGTTTTGGCAGTCTGGAGGGCTTCGAAGAGCACATTGGTCTGATAGCCGTTCGCGTGGTGCACCACTACCTGATGGGGGGCTGGGGCCTGGAAGACACGCCTGAGCCGGGCCTGGTGCTGGCTGACGAGGTGGCGTAAGGCCACCGCATGTTCCCGGCCGGAGAAAAATGCCATGAATGACTCAATAGAGCTTGATCCGACCACGCACACCCTGATGTGTGGTTTTTTCGAAGATTACCGGATCCGGTCCATCGGGATCAGCACTGGTGTCGACATACGAAACGATGAAATCAGCCAGGTAGAGATAAACTTTCTCAGCGATGCGGACATCGACTCGGCGGGTTACGTCGTCTCCTTCAAGCTGCTCGACAAAGCATCCGATGCCCACCGGTATCTGCGTGGAATCGGCGGCCCGCTTTCAGATATCCGGGTGAAACTGACGGAAGAAACCCGAGGTATGGGCAGTAACGCAATCGCCGGCAAGGTGCGTGATTTCATAGCCGCCATCAGGGAAAGGGTGGAAAAAATCCACAAGGAACAGTCCATTCTGGGCACCCAGCCGGTGGGCAAAATCTTTGTTCTCAACAACAAGACCCGGTTCAAGGTATTGGCTGATGACGGCGAGGGACAGTTGAGTATTGAGATCATGGACAAGGAAGGCGGGCGTGAGGCCAGGCTGGGGGCGAACGATTTGCTGGACGGATTGTACGTGGGCCTGATTACCAGGGAATGAGTCGTCAAGAACGAGATTGCAGTCCAAAGTTCCACAACGAAATTTCGATTCTTTTTACCGGTATCTTAGTCCTGTAGCTGATCCCAAACTTCGTGGTCCCGCTCTGCCGTCCAGATCCGGGGCAGATCGATACTGTCAAACTCATCCCACAGGCGTTGCACGTCAAAAGGCAGGCAGTGCTCAAAGATAGGCCACTGGCCGAACTTGGGTTGCAAGCGGGCGTGGGTCTTTTTGAAAGCCTCTTTCAGGGCTCCCTTGTTCCGGTGGACCTCGCCGACGGTCTCGATCATGGCGGTAAGGAAACCGCGGGTTTGTTCGATGGCGGCATCTACTGCTTCCCGGCCCCGGGCTACCTCCCCGCGTCCACCCACCAGCTGCTCTGCTTCCAGTGCTTTCAGGTTATCCAGCGTGGTTGTTGACCAGTCAAAGTGGGAACCATCACCCGTGTAGAGCGCCGCTTCCGCTTCCACCAGATCGCCGGTGAACAGGATCTTGTGCCTGGGCAACCAGGCGACGATATCGCCCTGGGTATGGCCCCGGCCACAATATTTGAGCACGAGGTCACCGCGATCCCCACCCAGGGGAATTTCCAGCTGATCACTGAAGGTGATCGTAGGATAGGTCAAGCCGGGAATATCTTCAGGCTCACGAAACAGGCGTGGCATGCGGCCGAATTCGCTGTCCCAGTCTGCCGCGCCCCGCTCATCAATCAGCGCACGGGTTATGTTGCTGGTAATAATATTATCCGCTTCAAAGGCCGAAGCCCCTAGCACGCGTACCGCGTGATAGTGGGACAGCACCAGGAATTTCACCGGTTTGTCGGTATGCTCGCGCAGTTTTGCCAGCCAGTCCCGGGCTGCCCTGGGGGTAGCGAGAGCCTCAAAGGCCACCAGGAAATCTTCTCCCTCTATGGCGCCAACGTTGGGGTCGCCTTCGGCGGTGAGCGCGTAGACACCATCCGCCAGAATTTCCAGGGATTCTACTTTCTCACCGAGGTCGGCGGAGGATGCAAAGGGTTTTTTAGCCAAAAGCCTGTCTCACTTGTGTTATTGGTAGATGGGCGCGAACTGTATCACAGTAAAGGTTTCAATCAGCCGCCGCCCAGCATCTGAAAAGTTATAATCCGGTCACCATCGCACAACTGCCGCTCCTTCCAGCGTTTGCTGCAGACGACCCGATGATTGAGCGCCACCACCGTATTGGGTTTCTGGGGCGGCAAATGCTCAATCAAAGTGGCAATGGTTGAGTTGTCCGGTAGTTGATAAGCATTGTCGTTAACCATAACTTCCATGCTTCGATCCTTACACTGTATCCAGGAAATTCCAATTAGGATATTCTTTCATAGTCCAGCGAGAAATGCATCACAACGCGGGAGGCATGAACGATGGCAAAAAAAATTACGTTCTGGTTAAGCATGCTGATTGCTCAGCTCGGTGCTTTTATCCTCTTCAAGGACCTCGCCGACATCAGCCAATGGGTCGTGCAGTCCTCACGCGAATTTACAATGTTTGTCTGGTATAACAAATGGATTCTTGCGGCAATTTCCTTCAGCGGATTGATCATTTCAGTGGCCGTTTGGCGCACTGAACGCGCCATCTGTTCCAAGCTCCTGCTGGGTTTTTTAATTGTGTTTTTTGGCATCAATTTTTACTCCGGAATGTTCAATACGCGATTGATGTTCCGATCGCAGCAGCATGCTGCAAACTTTGTTCCCGTTTCGGAAGCACCGCGATACCTGCAACTCAGCCTGGATAAAGCACACTTTGGTCCCAAGTCGTGGGCGACGGTGGATGATATCGAAGTACTGGTGCTTGAAACAGACCAGGGCGCCTATGCGTATTCGGATTATTATTTACTCCAGCCGCATGTTGTAAAAGGGGGAACCATCCAGGGTGAAGAAGTAATAATGACTTACTGCGGGCTGACCAATCTGGGGATTGCTTACAGTCCGGTTATCGGCGGGCAGGAACTGGACCTGACCGTCATGACCCAGTTGAAAAACAATCTGGTTTTGGTCGACAAGAACAGCGGTCAACCAATCCAGCAGTTAATGGGAATCCAGGAGCGGGATCCCCAACAGCGCAAAATGAAAGAATGGCCGACCGTAAGAATGCCGTTTCGGGCATTTCGCCATCTCTACCCCAATGGCATGGTCTTTATCAACGAAATACCGGACTTTACTGAAAATCCGGTACTCGCGCTGTGGGACCGGCTGGTGCGAAATGGCATGATGCTCTGGGGCGTCGGTCTTAACTGGTTGGACAATGACCAGCCGGCATTTCCGACGATTGATTTCAAGGACACGAGACTGCCGATGAAGGAACTTGTTTACGCCATCAGCGTGAACGGTGAACATGTGGCCTATTCCATCGGGTTTATCAAGCAACAGGGTAATATCATCAACACCATCATCGGTGGGGCTCCCATCGTGATTAACTATGACTCTCAACTGGACGTTGTGACGGCCTTCTTTAAAAACGATGAGGCGCCGGTTAACAAGATAGACGTATTTGGCAAAATACCGGGTGGCGTACAATTGGAGCGGGTCAACACGCTTAAAAGCAAACTATTCTGGTTTGTTTTTGTGGAATTTTATCCTGACACAGATGTAAACCGGGCATGAAAAGCACCAGCTTTAAAACAGGGATTTGATCATGGGCACAGACGCACAAAGCATTGAAAGCATCGGTCATGCCCTGGCATTCCCGGTAGAACCCGGCGGGCTGAATCTGGAAAACTTGCTGCCAGAGGACGGTGCAATGAGGATCCGGACCACGGCCCGGGCTTTGGCGGGAATGCAGAAGGAAGCAATTATTCAACATGGGCCGGCCGGCGCCGTATGGCGTGTAGTCTGCGATGAGGGACCGTGGCTGAACGGCACCGACCTGGCGCCGTTTCCACTGGCATTTTTTGCCGCGGGGCTAGCAGCCTCGCTCATGTCGGAGATTCTTGGCGAAGCCGGCGATCGCGGTGTAGGCATCGATTCCTTGGACCTGGTGCAGGATAATTTTTTTACCATGGAAGGGTCCGCGCTAAGAGGCACCATGGCGGCAGGTGTGCAACCCATGCAGGTGAACATTTCGCTTCAGGGCAATGCTGCAGCGACAGAATTTGAGGAAATTGCGGAAACCGCCCTGCGGGATCGCTGCCCGGCGGTTCGCTGTTTGCATGAAGCCCTTGCCAGCGGTTTCGCTATCCGGGCGAATGATGAAGAATTGCCGTGGCCAGGTGAGGCAGCCAGCCACCTTGCAGATTTGGCTTTTCCGGCCGGGTTATTCGACCGAATTCGTCCAGCGTCGACAGGTGGCGCAGCGATCATTAGCAAAACCGCCAGTGCTGCAAACGCGAACGCACCTGCGGTGGGTTTGAAAACGGAGCAGAAACGTATCGTCCATGTTCATACCGAGGGCATGATCCGGGACGATGGCATGAAATCCATCAAGGTCCAGTGCATTCAGCCCCAGGGGAGTTGCTTCCAGATACTCAGCGATGACTCCAGGGCATCGGGCGGCCAGGAACGGGCGCCAGACGGACTGGCGTACCTTGCCGCGGGTGTCGCTTTTTGTTTCATGACTCAGATTGGGCGCTATGCCCAGATCACCAGGCAGAAACTGAACGGATACCGGATCATTCAAGACACAGCGCACCGCTTATCGCGCATGGACAAGCCGGTTCCACTCGCCGTTGAGACGCTTCTGTGCGTGGATACAGACGAGGCCCCGGAAAAATCCATCAAGCTGGTGCAGATGGGGGAACAGACCTGCTACGTTCATGCGGCCTTCCGGTCAGCTGTTGAAACCGAAGTGAGCTTTCGCACTTCATGAATCGAAGGTTTCCCAAACCTGCGGGAAAACCTGTTCGCGGAAGCCGGGAGCTGGCAGTGGCACCATGCGCGTAGAAACGCACCAACTGTTCGAGCAGTTCCAGCAGGCATTGGCCAGCGCGCCAGAGGCATCGGTGGTTGCGTCGCTGACCCAGCCGCCGCAACTGAATGTCTTTCTGCCGCTGCTGGACCCAACCATGAGCCTGGACTGGTCCGGGCAATCCTTCCAGGGCATGCCCAGCCTGCGGGAAAAGGTGCTCTTACGAACTGGCAGCCACACAAGCTGCAGCATCGATGACGTGCTGATCACCGCCGGTACCGCCGAGGCCAATTTCCTGGCACTGAACCAACTGGTGCTGCCGGGGGAAGAAATCATCGTCGATACGCCCGGCTGGCCGCAACCGCTGGTGCTTGCCGAGGCGATCGGTGCGACCCTGAAAACACTGCCGCGGCATGAGGAGTTAGGCTGGGCTTTCGACCTCGACGAACTGGCTCAATTGATCAGCCCAAAAACCAGGCTGATCTTTATTTGCAATCCCAACAATCCCACCGGGCATTTACTTAGCGGTGAAAAGCTTGCGCGGGTGATCGAGCTGGCTGACAGCGTCGGCGCCTACCTGCTGTGTGATCAGGTCTACCAGGGTCTGGAGTGGGGCAGTGAAAAAACGCCCCCGGTGGCGGCGCTGTATGAACGGGGTATCAGTACGGGTAGCGTGTCCAAAGTATTGGGCCTGCAGGGGATTCGAACCGGTTGGCTCATCTGCCGCGACCCCCGGGTGATCAGCGACGCAGTGGTGCTGCGCGAGGACAGCAGTGAGATCATGAATGTCATGGGCGAGGCCATTGCCAACATTGCCCTCGGCGATGGCTACTACCACGGCGCAATTGCAAACGCCCGCGAGACAGGCCGCCGCAACCTTGACTTGCTTGACGACTTCGTACAAGGCTCCAGTTGCCTCCACTGGCAACGCCCGGCAGCGGGCCTGATCGGCTTTGCCCGGCTCGAGTTGCCACTCACCGCCGAGGATTTCTCCGCTCGCCTGTTGGCTGCGCCATATCGCACTTTCGTAATGCCTGGCTCGGCCTATGACCATCCCCAGCACCTGCGTCTCGGTGCTGGCGGAGCCACCACTGCCCTCGAACAGGGCCTCACCAGGCTGCAACAATTTCTCAACTCGCTGGATTGAATACGCCACCATGAAAATCCCCGTAGACCTGCGCTCCGACACGTTCACCCTCCCCGACGACAGCATGCGCCAAACCATTTACAACGCTGAGGTGGGTAACTCCGCTGAAGGTGAAGACCCCTCGGTAACCCAGTTGGAGCAAACTATCGCTGACTATTTTGGTGTGGAGGCGGGGGTGTTCCTGCCCTCCGCAACCATGGCCGGGCAGATTGCATTCAAGGTGCACACCCGGCCCGGCGATGTAATCCTCATCGAGGAGTATGGGCACGGCTACTATTTCGAGAGCGGATCCATGGGCCTGATCAGTGGCGTGCTACCTCGCCTGCTTAAAGGTGAGCGCGGCATTCTCGACCCGGATCAGGTGCGGAAAGCCATTGATCACAAGGAACTGGCTCGCGGCCGCGCCGTGCTGGCGGTGCTGGAGAACACTACCAACTTCGGCGGTGGTGCGGTGTACCCGCAAACGCTTTTGCAAGACATGTATAACCTGAGCCAGGCGGAACAACTGCCACTGCACGTGGACGGAGCGCGTGTCTGGAATGCCATCGTCGCCAGCGGTGCCGAGCCGAAGAGCCTGGCCCCACCCGGCGGCTCACTGTCGGTGTGTTTTTCCAAGGGTCTGGGTGCGCCGATGGGCGCCCTGTTGCTGGGCGGGCAGGCCTTTATCAACGAGGCTCGACAGGTCCAGGCCATGCTCGGCGGTTGCATGCGCCAGGTGGGTTTCATGGCTGCCGCCGCCCTCCATGGCTTCGAGCACAATCTGGAGCGGCTGGCGGAAGACCACGCCAACGCACAACATATTGCCAGCACCATCGCCGCCAATCCATGGCTCGAGATCGAACCGACCCATGTGGAAACCAACATTATTTACTTCGAAGTTAAAGCCGGCGAGCAGCGGGCGGCGCAACTGGTGTCCGAACTGGAACGGGAAAATGTGCTGGTCTGGGCTCTGGGTCCGCTGATCCGGCTGGTCACCAACCTCAACGTCGACCGCGTCGGCTGCGACTTTGCCGCTCACAAGATCAACCAACTACTACTTAGCTAGTGTAGTGTCCTATATTATGTGATGATTAAGCGTGACGAGAAGGTATTAGCTGTAAGACGCGTCTCGCTGGGAATGGCTGGTCCTTTCCAAGAGGCGCAACACAGCAGATGATGCCTTATCGTCTCGCCCGAAGGGAGCCCCACAAAAGCTTCAATCCTGTGTTACAGCCTTGGTTAAGGGGGCGGCCATTAACTGCAGGCTGCGCCTTGACTTGAATCTTTTGTGGGGCTCTTAATCGCCACATAATATAGGACACTACACTAGCGAGGCGTCCGACATGCTGCAACTGAATGAAGGCCGGGAAATCTGGCGAGTGAACGCCTTTACCAAGCATCCCTTTGCCGGCAACCCGGCGGGTGTGGTGCCCGAGGGCGAGGGCCTGTCGGATGCACAGATGCAGTCGATTGCCTCGGAACTGAACGACGTTTCCGAGACGGTGTTCATACTGCCGGCGAATACGGGTGATGCTGATTTGCGCCTGCGCTTTTTCACATCTACCACCGAGGTCGACCTGTGCGGCCACGCCACGATTGCCGCCCTGTTTACCCTGGCCTGGACCGGCCGCATCACCGGCATGGACGAAACCCGAAACATACGCGCCGAAACACCGGTGGGAGTGTTGGAACTGGGCCTTGAATTCGCCGGCGGACAGCTGACTTGGGCGACTATGGAGCAATTGGCGCCAAAGCTGGCTCCGGCGCCCGGGGCGGAACGGGCCGCCGAGGTGCTGGGGCTGGTACCGGAACAACTGGCGGCAGGCCTGGAGATCGGATGTTGCAGCACCGGCATCTGGGTGTGTTATGTGCCACTGGCGGACCTGGCGGCGCTGGGCCGCGGTGCGCATCCAGCCTGACCTGATCCAGGCGTTGTGGCCCGACAACGATGAACTCTGCGGCGTATATGCTTTTGCTTTTCGCGATGACCAGACCACACAGGGCCGTTTCTTCTCCCCGCCGCAATACGGCATATTCGAAGACCCGGTGACTGGTACCGCCTCCGGCGGACTGGGGGCTTACCTGATGGACCGTGGACGCATTGACCCCGGGCGCGGAACTGATCGCGCACCAGGGGGTGGAGATGGGTCGCGCCGGACGGGTTCGCGTGCGGCGCAATGAGAATGGTCACATGGCGATCAGCGGGCAGGCCGCACCGATATTCCGGGGCTGCTTGCTGACCTGAGGAACCTCTTATTTATCAACGCGTAAGAAAGTAGAAAACCATAAGAATTATGGCTGCAGCGACTGCTGCCGCGATAATTTTCTGCCGGCCGCTAAGGCCATATTTTTCAGTTATCGCCGGCGCCGCCGCGGCATCAGGTGGGCCTTCGATTTGCGTGCGCAAAACCTGCACGAATTCATCGCCCATCGAATCGGCCTTTTTCGCCATCATACTGGCCCCGAACTTGCCGAGCCGCCCCACTATCGACACTTCCGATGTGTAGTCGACCTGTGTACGGAACTCATCGATTGGCGACAAGGTGAGTGTACTCTCGGCCTTCAAGCGGCTGGCGCGATTGTTTTCCTCACCGCGGCTTGTGTAGGCCAAAAACTCCAATGGCCGTTTTTCAGTCTCTTCGAAATCAATATTGAACAATGTTCTTATCGGACCAATCTGGACCTTGATAGCGGCTTTGTATTTGTTCTCGCCAAGCGCGGTGACACCCTGACATCCGGGGAAGCACATCCCCACCTTCTCGGACGAACTGATAAACCGCCATACATCGTCCTGTGTTGCATTGATGGTAAAACTCTTTTCGATTTTCATTATTGCAAATTCAGAGTTTTCCGAGACCGGCCAGAATTTTCTCCGGTGTGATCGGCAGTTCCCGTATCCGGACGCCTACGGCATTGTAGATTGCGTTGGCAATCGCCGGCGCCGGTACGGTACAACAGGGTTCCGACAGGCTTTTGGCCCCAAAGGGTCCTGTAGGCTCGTCCGATTCGATAAAGATGCTCTCGATCCTGGATGGCATTTCAACCGCCGTGGGTATCTTGTAGTCGAGAAAATCAGCAGTCAGACAGGCGCCGGTCTCTCCATCAAACTGGATTTCTTCCATCAGCGCATAACCCATTCCCTGCTGAAACCCGCCTTCAACCTGGCCCTCTGCCGCCGAAGGATTGATGACCTTGCCAATATCATGGGCGAACACAACCCGGAGCACTTTCACCTCACCGGTTTCGGTGTCGACTTCAAGTTCGACAAATTCGACTGAGGCTGGTGACGGATTAGACGGTGGAGCCATGCTGGCCACGCCGATGATGGTTCCTTTTTCACCGATTGTGGTCGGCACAGGTCCCTCTGCAGTCATCTGCACGAACGGGCTTTCAGCACGCGTGGCGACATCGCTGATGGACAATTTCCTGTCGGAACCCTTCACATGAACATGTCCGTCCCGAACTTCCAGATTCTCGGTGTCTTCTTCGAACATAATGGCAGCGACTTCAAGCATCCTTTTCTTGACATTTGCCGCGGCAGCTTTGACGGCGGTGCCGGCGGAGTAGGTGACACGGCTGGCATGGCTCGGCGCATCAAAAGGCACCGTATCGGTATCGGCATAGGTCATCAGCACCTGATCGGCCTTCAGACCAAGCTCTTCCGCCGCAATTTGACACAGGGTTGTAATCTGGCCTGACCCCATGTCGACGGTTGCGTTGGACAGGTTGGCGGTTCCATCCGGATTGAGCTTGATGATCGCGCCACTGTGTTCGTAAATATCAGGTAATCCCATGCAACCGCTTACCCACAAAGGCTGACATCCGAAACCGATACCGCGCTTGATGACGCCTTCAGTGCTTCCGGGGGGAGTCCGTTGTGCCCAGTCGATTCGCTCAGCCCCCTGTCTCAGGCAGTCCTCGAAGCGATAGGTTGACAGCGTAAAATCCGGATTCATCGGGTGCGGGTCGCCCTCCTGGTGGGCGTTTTTCAGTCGAAACTCGATCGGATCGAGATCCAGTTTTTCACAAATCTCGTCGATTTGTGACTCGACGGCAAATGCAGCCTGCGGAGACCCATAACCACGATAACCCCCGCCAATCATGTTATTGGTGTAAACAGTACGCCCTTCCCAGGTCAGGTTGGCGCAACGGTACGGGAGCAGGATGCCGTACATGCCATGCACCATGATGACTTCCGCGCCATGCGTTGCGTGTGCGCCACAGTCCAGCGTACTGCGGGCAAAGCGGGCCGTGAACGTGCCGTCTGACTTGACGCCGGTCTTCAGATGAACCTCGATAGGATTACGGGTGGTGGTAATGAAATCCTCATAACGGGTCTGCTCGATGCGCACGGGTTTTTCCGTCTTGATGCTCAACAGCGCTGCGATCGGCTCGATATAGCCGAGATCGAGTTTGCCGCCGAAGCCACCGCCGATGTAGGGAGGTTTTATGACTCTTACCTTGCTCTCGGGCAGACTCAGCACGAAGGCGAGTTTTTCCCGCAGACCAAACATATGCTGCATGGACGAGTTAACCGTCAGGCGGCCGTCCGGTTCGCTTTCGACCACGCAAACACGCGGCTCGAAGTAACAGGTATGGGCCCTTTGCGTCTTGTACGTACCTTCAAAGATATGATCGGCATCCTCAAAGCCCGCTTCAATGTCGCCGAAGGCTATGGTGTGGTTCACTGCAATGTTGTTTTCAGCATCTTCGTGCAGGCGGGGCGCGCCATCTCCCATGGCGGTTTCCGGGTCGAATACCGTGGCGAGTTCCTCATAATCCACGTCGATCAACTGCAATGCCTGCTCGGCAATTTCCGGGCTCGTAGCCGCTACAGCCGCCACCGGTTGGCCTGCATAACGAATGGTATCGCTCATGATCACCATGTCCTGGACCATGCTGGGCGCCAGGGTCGGTACAAAGTAGACCGGGCAGTATTTTTTCTGTGGCACATCCTTTGGCAGCAAGACGGCTTCAACGCCCGGCAGTGCCTCGGCCCTGGATGCGTCGATATGCAAAATTCGGGCATGTGGGTATGGGCTGCGCAAGAGCTTGGCGTGAAGCATTCCTGGCAGGGAAACGTTAACCGGAAAGCTCTTGCCTCCCAGAACCTTTTCAAAAGCATCGGGCCGAAGAACGCTTTGGCCAACGACAGTTGTATTCGTCATGGTGTCACTCTCCTGTGCACTATCACCGGTTTGCACCTGCTACCTTGATGGCCTTTACAATTTTGTGATAACCGGTGCAGCGGCAAAGGTTGCCGGCGATCGCGTGTCGTATCTGTTGCTCATCCGGCTGTTCTTCCGTTGCCAAAAACTCCTTCGCGGTCATTATCATGCCGCAGGTGCAATAGCCACACTGGACCGCCCCCTCCTCGATAAAAGCCGTTTGCAAAGGGTCAAGTTCACCACCCCGGGACAGTCCCTCAATGGTAGTCACTTTGCGGTCGTGCAGTGAGCTGGCAAACACCATGCAGGAATAAACGGCTTTGCCGTCCACATGGACGGTGCAACAACCGCAACCGCCGGAATCACAACCCCGTTTGGTTCCTATCAGGCCCATCTCGTCCCGCAGAACCTGCAGTAATGTTTTATATGGCTCTACCGCGAGTTCGTGAAGCCTGCCGTTGATCTCTAAGGTGACGGATTTGTTCATAAGCATTTTCTCGCTAGTCAAGGCGGGCCACGGCCTGCCGGAGGGCACGTTCAGTTAATGTCTTTGCCATCGCAGAACGATAGGCTGCCGACGCCCGGTGATCAGACATCGGTTGCAGATCCGACTGCACTGCAACGCCTGCCTGTTGCAATAATTCGTCCGATATTTTTTCGCCCTGCAACAGGTTTTCAGACGCAAGCGCTCTTACCGGGGTCTCGGCGACTCCGCCGCCAATGACGACGCGGGCCACCTGGCATGCCCCGGATTCGTCCAGTGTGACTCGCACCGCCACATTCACGATCGCAAGGTCGTTGGCATTTGTTTCAAGTTTAATAAACGCGCTGGATGACCGCGCCGGCAATCGCGGGAGATAAAGACCGGTAACGAACTCGCCCGCCGCGAGCGTGTTCTGGAACAGGCCGGCAAAGAACGCCTCCAGTGCAATCTCTCTCGACCCTCCCGGCCCCTGCGCTTGTACGCTACCGTCAAGTGACATGATGGCTGTCGGCAGATCGAAATAAGGGCAGGCCGCAGCGATGTTTCCGCCTACGGTCGCGACATTTCTGATTTGCACCGGCGGGTATTTCAACGCATCCCGTACTGCCCCCAGGGCAGCCGAGCTTTGAACTTCTTTTACCCGTTGCAGTTCGGTAAAAGTGACCATCGCCCCAAGCGACAGTCCCGCAGAATCCGCAGTAATCTCATTGAGCCCGAGGTTCTGAATGTCGATCAATGCTTCGATCCCGAACAAGAGGTCACGGGCATCCAGTCCGTGTACAAAACTTCCACCGGCAACGATCAGTGCGCTGTCACCGTATGTCTCCAGGAGCTTGAGAACTTCTTCATTGTCGCCGGGCGTGAAGTATTCTTTAACGCTAGTCAATGACACTGGTTTTCTCCAATCAACGGCATTTCTCGAATGATCTGCCCACAAACTTCCGCTGTCAAGTCAGCGCTTTGCTTGCGGACAGGCTTGCTTTCAGCAGCAGTTTCTGCAGTTGAGATACTTCTTCGTCCGTGAGCTCCGTGAAAGCACGCGTTACCCACAACATGTTGTCCGCTGCAATTTCCTCATGTGCAATTCGTCCCGCAGGGGTCATCTCGATGTGCTGAACCCGCCGGTCCTCCTGCGAGCGAAAACGCTTCACCAGTCCTTTGCGTTCGAGCCGGTCAACCACGCCTGTGAGGTTGCTGCTCGTCACTTTCAGTCGCTCCGAGAGCCGTGACATCACAACCGGTCCACCGCGGCGGTCGAGCTGGCACAAGACTTCAAACTGCGGCAGCGTAATATCAAAGTTTTCACCCAGATGTGATCTCAGTCGCTGTTCGATGCTCCTTTCACAAGAGACCAGCCGCATCCACAGACGAACGACCTGCCTTTTTCTCGAAACGTCTGCAGGCTGGGTATCGGTGGTTGATGGGCGCATCGGAAGATTCTAATACAAGCGGGACCTGTGTTGAGCGTATTTTATAAATTTAATTCATGTATTAATTGATTTAGATCAAATTGTGTTAACTTTGATGATGTATGTTATTCAGAATTTGAAATTCCAGATATTGGAGTAACTCCAATGCCCATTTTATAAGTCCGGCCATTGATCAAGCTGGTGACAGAATAAGCATGAGAGATTCCGCAGTAGCAGAGGAGACATACTGGCCGCGCATTGATTTTCGCGTCCTCTCAACCTGTCTGTGCCTGGCAGGTCTGGGAACGATCCTGGCCGGCTGTGAGGCCCCGCTCGACCTTGCGGGAGTTAATTTCCAATTATCCCAACCCACTCAGCGCGCCGACCTGTTCCAGGCAGCCGCACAGCATCAGGACACCGTAATCGTCGTCGGTGGCATGGGTGTGATCGTGCAATCGTCGAACAGCGGTGACACCTGGCAACGTACCACCCTGGCCGGCAAACCCTACCTTGTTGATGTCACTGTCTGCCCTGATGGACGTTTCCATGCCATCGACAAAACGGATGGTATCTGGTCCATGCAGCCCGATGGCAGTTGGACACGCCAGGCGCTTCCTGAAATGACCGAACCTCAGGCCATGACCTGCGACACTTCAAATGTAATTTGGGTGACCGGTGGTTTCAGCACAATTCTCCATTCAGCGAATGCGGGAGCCAGTTGGGAATCCTGGTCTCTGGATGAAGATCTCTATCTGACCACGATCCAGTTCGTTGACCGGCAGCATGGCGTTGTGAGCGGTGAGTTCGGTACGGTGCTGCTGAGTGCTGATGGTGGTGTTACCTGGAATCGCGCCGACGACCTGCCCGACAGTTTTTATCCCCAGAGTGCATATTTCTCCAGCGCGACTACAGGATGGATTGTCGGGCTCAACGGGACCATCTGGAAAACAGATAGCGGCGGTCAAGCCTGGCAACGGATGCAAAACGAAATCAATGCGCCTCTGTATGGTATCACCGGTTTCGGCAATACCCTGGTCGCAGTCGGCGACAACGCGACGATTCTGTACCACAGGATTGGTGATGCATCGTGGACCCCCCTCAACGGTGCTACCAAGTCCCGTGCCTATCTGCGTGGCGTGGCCGGTCTCGGCGACGGTCAATTTGTAACTGCTGGTGGTGGTGGCGCCCTTTTTTCGATAAAGATTCCGGACAGTGGAGCGCTGGAAAGCCGGGAGGCTCTCAATGAGTAGCTTCAGCAAGGGTCTGTATCGTTTCGTGGAAGTCGTTTGGAAACATCCAAAGGGCACGCTGCTGATTATCGCTGTTATCACTGTTCTGTTTGCCCTGCGGGTGCCAACGGTGCGCATCGTGTCCGACTTCGCTGACCTGTTACCCCAGGATCATCCCTACATTCAGCTACACAATGAAATCAGGGATACCTTCGGCGGAGCGAACAACATCATTGTCGCGGTCACCGTCGAGGAAGGAACGATCATCAGCAACGACACGCTGGACAGAATCCACCGGATCACGCTTGCAGTCGATGCACTGGATGGCATCAATCATAACCTGGTCACCAGCCTGACCCACCGCAACGTACGAAAAGTCTGGTTAAGTGGCGAAGGGACAGTGAAATCCTCGACCTACTACGACCCTCTGAAGGGAGGCTACAGTGCCGTCGAGCTTGATGGCATCAGGGAAGACGTCCTGGCAGACCCCCGCGTCTTTGGCCTGCTGGTCTCCCCGGATCTTAAATCCGCCCTTATACGCGGCACCCTGAACGAAGGTACGCTCGATTACGAAAAGGTTTTTCTGCAGTTACAGTCGATACGCGAGCGCGAAGCCGCCGAAGGCGTCAAAATTTACGCGACCGGACAGCCCGTCCTGGTTGGCTGGGTCTCAAGCTACGCGAATCAGATTATTACTATTTTTCTGCTGACCGTTGTCATCATGCTCGGTCTTTTGATCATGCATTTCCGCAGCATGTACGGCATTGTCTTGCCGATGCTCGGTATCATTGTTACTACAATCTGGGGGCTGGGTATCCTGTCCTTGCTTGGCTACAACCTCGATCCGTTGATGCTGGTGATTCCCTTCCTGATATCGGCCCGGGCGATGTCGCATGGCATCCAGATCGTTGAACGGTACTACCAGGCAGTCAAACAAGGCCATGATGGGCAGTACGCTGCCCACCTGGCATTCTCGAATCTGTTCAGGCCCGGATCACTGGGTGTGGTCTCCGATGCGATCGGTCTGCTATTAATCGCTGTCGGCTCGGTACCGATCAATGACAAGCTGGCGGTCTACGCCTGTCTGTGGGCTTTGTCCGTTATCATTACCGTGATTATCGCGGTTCCATGCATCCTGCAACTGTTGCCAACGCCGACGTTACGACCAGCCGGCAGCAGCGTTATGGCCAAGCTGTTCAAGAAAATTGCGGATCGGGTGACCAGGCCTCGCGCGCCGGCCATCGTGCTTTGGGTCTGCGCATTAGTTTTTGTTGTGGCGCTGATTGCCGCCTCGAAGGTGACAATCGGTGAGACCGAACCGGGATCCCCGTTGCTCTATGCAGACCACGACTACAATGTTTCTTCCAAGACGATCAACCAGGCCTTTCCTGGCTCCGAGGAGCTTTATGTGATTGGCCACACCGATGAATTGGGTGGCCTCAAGCGTCCCGAGGTTGTCAAGGCGCTGGCTGATCTTCAGGCACACATGCTGACGGACCCCGCACTGGGCGGCACCAAGGGCTTGCCGGACCTGATTCGTGCAGTGAACCGGATCACGCACTACAACGACCCGCGTTGGTACGCCCTGCCCGATGATCCGCGCCTGGTCGGCGGTCTGATGTTTCTTTATATGATGTCCAGCCCCATTCAAGGCGCCCTGCTCGAATTCCTCGATACCGACGAAACCAACGCGAACATCGTTTTTTTCTACAAGGATCACCAGGGCACGACCATCCGCCGTGCGATCGAGATGATTAACCAATGGAAAGACCGGGAGGAATCCAAAGTCGATGGGTTTACACTGAAACTGGCCGGTGGAACCATCGGCGTCAACGCGGCAATCAATGACGCCGCCTTTGAAACCAACCTCATTATCATACCGCTTGTGTTCGCCCTGATATTCCTGTCGGTTGCGGCTTTCTATTCATCCTTTCACGCCGGCCTGATCATGCTGATCGCCATGTCGTTTGCAACGGTTTTGACCTATGCCTACATGGGGCTCGCCGGTATCGGTATTAACGTCAATACCGTGCCGATTATTGCGGTCGGTATCGGGGTGGGTATCGATTACTCAATCTATCTCATGGACCGCATCCGCACGGAATATCACTACGGCCTGAATCTCAACGAGGCCATCAGGACCGCAATAGGTACCACGGGTAAGGCCATCGGGTTTACCGCAGCCGTATTGATATGTGGTGTCATGATGTGGGTATTCGTATCTGATCTGAAATTCCAGGCTGACGCGGCAATGCTGTTGATCGTCATGTTGGCCCTGAATGCAATAGCCTCAATCTTCCTGGTGCCGGCCTGGTTACAGAAGTTCCAACCTGAGTTCATTACCAGACAACCACAAACTAATCATCTCGAATGGGAGGAGTAACAGTGAACCTTAAAAGCACAAGTCATTTCACTGCCATGCAATTTGTTCTGGCATGCATTGTAGCGACGCTGCTGTTTTTACCTGCAGCATATGCGCAAGAAGACGTCGAGTTTCGGGGCTTCCTTGAGAACGCAACGTTTGTCCGTGCCCACGGAGTCGGCCTCACGAAGTCAAGAACCACTTTGCAGTTGGAGTTATCCAAAGCATTCAACCCGACGGGACTTTTTTCCGAATTTTCTCTCAGTGGAATTTTCCGCGGCACCTACGATGCCGTCTATGATTTCAATGACGATACGTTCGGAAAGAATGCCGGTCGCTCAGTGCATTTTCCCGCGCCGGGTAACCCGGCTTTCTTGGGATCATTACCTGGCGCACCACCTTTTGCTCCATTGATATCAACAGATCCGGTATTTGCCGGGCTATTGCCACCACCGTTTTTAACCGGCGCGGTTCCCTTGCCTGGTGTTCCTGGCGGTACTCTCTTTGGAACGGGCAATCCGAATGAAGGATTGGGACTGCTCGGAGAAGACGTACACAATTTCGAGAATGGCGGCGTTGTGCTTGCCTACCCGAAACGTCCCTGTAACATCGACAGTCGTGGTTGTATCGATGGCTACATGGATGACAGCCTGGACAACCTGCGCTTACCCGAGTTCAACGGCCGGTGGGATTTCCTGCGTGAACTCTATCTGGATGCCACGATCCCATTCGATAGCGGTGCTGAACTTGGATTCCGTGTCGGGCGACAGCAGGTTGTGTGGGGAAGAACCGACCTGTTTCGTGTCCTGGATGTCATTAATCCGGTCGATTTCTCACGCAACAATATCTATGACGAACTTGAAGATATCCGCATCCCAATGGGTATCTTCAACATGGAATACCGCCTGGGAGCCAAAGGCCCATTTGAAGACCTGAACTTCCAGGGAATCTACAAATTCGAGAACTTCAGACCTAATGAACTCGGCCAGGGCGGCGAGCCTTATGCAATCCTGGGTGCAGGCAACTTCTTCAGAGCGATGAACAACTGCTGGGATAACGGCTGCACCGTCTGGAATTTCCCGGACACGGGGCTCGCTGTGGATTTCCCGGCCCACTCACTCGGCATTCGACAGGCCAACATGTCTGACGCCAAGGATTCGCATGACTGGGGATTCCGCATCGAAGGTGTTTTGAACGGCGTGGGTTTCTCCCTGAATTATTTGCGTTACACGTCGCAAATGCCCTCGTTGAGGGGGGGCATAGACTCGGACAACCCATTCACGCCTGGGCGTCGAGTCGCAGTTCCACCCTTATGCACTGGCATTCGATATCGACTTCCCCCGTTTGTCCCTGGTGGGCGCCTCTGCCGACTTTTACCTTGAATCCGTGAAGTCGGCCTTCCGCGTCGAAGTGGCATACACCTCAGGTGAAGAGTTTCCGAACACACTTGAAGAACGCTTGTTCTCGGAATCAAATGTCGTTCGCTGGGTCATCGGTATCGACCGGCCGACCTTCATCCCGTTCCTGAACAAGAACCGGGCTTTCCTGCTTTCGTTTCAGATCTTCGGCCAGCATTTGCTGGACCATGAATTGCAGCGAATCAACGCGCAGGGCATCCCCGACAATAGCTGATGTCGGCATGGTCGACTGGAAGAATAATTACATTGCGACCTTCCTGTTCCAGGGGAACTACCTGAATGACCGGCTGACGCCGCAGATCCTTACAGCCTGGGATTTTAAGGCAGGCAGCGGTACTATCGCCCCGTCAGTCGATTGGAAAATCAATAACAGCTGGCGCCTGACTGCGGTAATTAATTTTAAAGTGGGTGACGGCGCCCTGGCATTCGATGACAATCGCGCATCAAATCCCTATCCGCCGTTTACCTGCGCGCCACCGCTAATTGGCCAAGACCCACCCAACCCGGCATGTTTTTCACCCTACAGTAGCCTGGGCGCAAGCGGATTCGAGCCAATTGGGCGCTTCCGCTCAGGTCCAATTGGCATGGCCATCAATGAAGATGAATATCAACTGACACTCCGGTATCGGTTCTAACAGGAGACCACCATGAAACAAGGCATATTTAAAATAGTGATCATCGGCATGGTCGGGCTTGCGCAGACCGTTGCTGCCGATTCATTTACCGACGAAGATATCAATAAATCCTTCTATCCCTACAACGACTGGACACCGACAGCGGATGGCTATACTCCTGGTATGGTCATCGATCAAAGTAATGCTGACCAATTCCAGGCAATACTCGATGAAGCAATGTTCCGCTTCGTGAAAGACGGCTGGGTAACGCTCCGTACGGCGCCAACCACTGACTTTCCGCTCAGTGAGGATTATGTAGCGGCTACCCGTCAGCACGCCGGCGATGTCTCTCTGGCTGAGAACGGTACGCTGAACAATTTCGTAGCTGGCCGTGCTTACCCTCAGGAGCCAAAATCGGATGATCCGCAGGCGGGGCAGAAACTCGTGTGGAACTATCAATACGGCTTCAACTCGGGAGACAGCGAAACCATCTATCCCTTCTGGTGGACCTTCCGGAATTTAAAAACCGGCAAAGTTGAACGGCAGCTGAAATTTGAATGGCATTTCCTCAATTTCAACCACCGCGTAACGTTTGATCCAAAACCGGCCTATGAAACTAATCCCGGTGAAATCTATCGCGGTATTTACGGTATTGTGAAGGAGCCTTTCGATCTGGCCAACACCCAGATCCTGATTCATCGTTACCAGGACGATACCAAGCGTGACAACGCCTGGCTCTACGTCGGGTTCCAGCGCCGGGTCCGCCGCCTGGCTGCTGGACAAATCACCGACTCATTCCTGGGCAGCGACCTTATGATCGAAGATTTCGAGGGTTATAACGGTAAAGTGACCGATTACACCTGGGAATATGTGGGAACCCGGAACCTGCTGATGCCCTTTTATTATCACAACGATATGGACCTGGCGGCGATGTTCCCGAAAAGGATCCAGACGGATATAAATTTATCGATGTAGAGGGTCAGGGAAACTGTTTCCCCAAGGTCACTTATCAATTGCGCAAGAGCTTTACGCTGGTCGGCAAACCAAAGGATCCGAACCATCCCGATTGGAAAACGGGTTATCAATCTCGATTCCCAGACAATGACCATGGCCTCGCTGGTTACTTATGACCGCAAAGGGCGATATGTGGAAGTGGTTCCCGATCTGCAAAGCGCATTCCGATCATCATTTACCGGTAAACGAGGGTAAGGGGGTTGCGCTGGATGATTTCGCAGCGTCATCGACGTCCAGGCCAACCACTGTACAACGCTGCAGTTCAAGAGCCAGGTGACCGATGACGTCAATCAGCCCAAACTGTTTTCCGTGCAAAACCTGCGAAAGGTGGGCCGCTAGCCCGCATAACATACCATCCTGACCGCTTCAGACCATCGTCTGAAGCGGTTTCCCGGGATTCCTACACGGCGATCGGCGCCCGGATCGTGGGGTGGCATTGATAGTTCACAAGTTCGAAATCCTCATAGCGAAAATCGAACAGGTCTTTTATTTCCGGATTCAGTTTCATCACCGGTAGCGGAAAGGTCTCGCGGCTCAACTGGGTTTGTACCTGCTCCATGTGGTTCAGGTAAATGTGCACGTCACCGAAGCTGAGCACAAAGTCGCCCGGCTCCAGGCCCGATACCTGCGCGATCATCATGGTCAGCAGGGCGTAGGACGCGATATTGAACGGTACACCCAGGAAGACATCCGCACTGCGCTGATACATCTGGCAGCTCAAGCGTCCATTGGCCACATGAAACTGGAACATCATGTGACAAGGGCGGGCAAGGCCTGCAGTCCGGCCGCCACGTTTTCCAATGGGCTGCGGGACTCGTCCGGCAGCACTGCCGGATTCCAGGCCGAAACGATATGCCGGCGCGAATCCGGCCGGGTTTGTAAATCACTGAGCAACTGCGTTACCTGGTCGATGTGCCGGCCATCCGGAGCGATCCAGTTGCGCCACTGGGAACCATATACGGGCCCGAGGTCACCCTCTTCAGTGGCCCATTCGTCCCAAATGGTGACGCCATTGTCATTCAGGTAGCGGGTATTCGTGTCACCGCTCAGGAACCAGAGCAACTCGTGAACAATGGATCTGAGATGCAGTTTCTTGGTAGTCACGGCGGGAAATCCCTGGCCAAGATCGAAGCGCATCTGGTAACCGAACAGGCTGATGGTTCCTGTCCCTGTACGGTCTGATTTACGGCTTCCCTTGTCGAGAATATCCTGCAGGAGATTAAGATAATTTTGCATATTTTTTTCTGAAATAATGTGACAAAAATTCGGGGAAATTCAGTCCGCGGCTTCAGCTCCACGCCCGGCTTTACGATAGGCAAACACCATGATAATTACACCGGCCACAATCATCGGTATGGATAAAACCATGCCCATGGTCAACCAGCCACCGGTGATGTAACCGATATGTCCATCGGGTTCACGGAAGAATTCTGCCACAAAACGGAAACAGCCGTAGCCGATCAGAAACAGCCCCGAAACGGCGGCGGCAGGGCGCGGTTTTCTTGAGTAAAATGCCAGCAGCAGGAAAAGCAGCAAGCCCTCCCCGAATGCCTGGTACAACTGGCTGGGATGACGTGCGAGGTGATCCAGTGAACCATTTGCCCAGGCCGCACGGAGTGCTTCAGATTGCCAGCCGCCCGCTTGAATGGAGTTGGGAAATATCATGGCCCAGGGCACGTCAGTGGTCCGTCCCCACAGTTCCCCGCCGATAAAGTTGCCGATCCGCCCCAGGCCAAGGCCAACCGGTACCAGGGGTGCGGCAAAGTCCGCCACTTGCCAGAACGTTCTTCCCGTTCGCCGGCCAAACAACCACACGGCCACGATGCCGCCAATCAGGCCGCCATGAAAAGACATGCCTCCCTGGGTGATCTTGAATAAGAACAGGGGATCCTGCAGGAAGCTGTCCAGGCTATAGAAAAATACGTAACCGAGGCGCCCGCCCAATACCACTCCGACCATGCCGTAGAACAGGATGTCGCCCACCTCCTGCGGACTCCAGCCCCACCAGGTCCTGTTTTTGGCCACCCAGTTTCCAGCTGCCCAGAAAAACAGGAAGGCCAGCAAATACATGATCCCGTACCAGTGCACGTCGAAAGGCCCCAGCGAAAAAACGACTGGGTCAATGGCGATAAAGGGATATCTAGACTGCATTTGTGACGTGTGAATTCAGTTTCTTTGAAAGGCCGTGGCAGCATATGACAGCGGCTCAAGGGTAGCAAGTGCAAATGTACAAGCTCCAGCAAACCATCGAAACAGAATGTTCCGGGCGACAGAAGATGACTGGGTGAGGACTTTAGCCCACAATATGCGTCACAATTCGACACACATGCAAATTTCAGCAATTGAGAGAGTATCCGTGAAAATATTTTTTGCCATTTCCATGGCTTTTTTACTCACCGCCTGCGATCAGGATCGGGCGCCGGCAGCAACTCCAGACAAGCCACCACAATCAGAAGTCAGCCAGCCAACGCCAGCCCCGGTTCGGGCCACTCAGGTAGAAGTTGACCGTTTCGCCGACATTCAGATTTTGACCTATGAAGTACCCGGCTTCGATGAACTTTCATTACAGGAAAAGAAACTGGTCTATTACCTGTCTCAGGCTGCTCTGGCAGGCAGGGATATCATTTACGATCAGAATTACGAGCACAATTTGCGAATTCGTAAATTGCTGTCTGCTGTCGTGTCATCCTACAGCGGCGACCGGGATAGCGAGAACTACACCAAACTGCTGGAATACGCCAAACGCGTCTGGTTCGCCAACGGCATACACCATCATGCTTCTTCAGACAAAATGCTGCCGGGTTTCACGCCCGAAACCCTGGCCGAAATGGTCGGGCAAAGTGATGAATCGCAATTGCTCCTTGAGGAAGGCCAGACAAGCGAAGAACTCCTGGCGATTTTACATGACCCCATTTTTGATTCGGACACTGCCGCCAAGAAGGTAAATCTCAATCCTGATATCGACCAGTTACTTGGTTCTGCTACGAACTATTATCGTGACGTAACTGCGGCCGAGGCGGCTGCTTTCTACGCCGGTAAGATCGATTTTGATCCAGAGCGCCCGGTCTCCTGGGGATTGAATTCCCAATTAGCGAAAATTGACGGTGAGCTGGTCGAGAGAACCTGGAAAGTGGGCGGAATGTACAGCCCCGCCATTGAACAGATTTGCTACTGGCTCGAATTGGCGGCCACGGTTGCGGAAAATGATTTGCAGCGGGACTGGATTGAGAAACTCATTATTTATTACCAAAGCGGTGATCTGAAAGACTATGACGATTACAACATCGCCTGGGTTAAGGATACAGATTCGCGTGTCGACACGATTAACGGTTTTACCGAAGTATACGGCGATCCTCTTGGATATCGCGGGGCCTGGGAATCGATGGTCTCCATTCGGGACCTGACCGCAACGCATCGCATATCAACGATTGGTGAACAGGCTCAATGGTTCGAAGACAATTCGCCCATCATGGAAGAACACAAGAAGGAGAGCGTGGTCGGCATCTCTGCCAAAGTCATTACCGTTGTAATGGAAGGGGGTGACGCGGCGCCGTCAACACCGATTGGCGTGAACTTGCCAAACGCCAACTGGATACGCAAGGAGCATGGCTCGAAGTCCGTGACGCTGGGTAACATCATGGAGGCTTACGAGGTTGCCAAGACTGCCAGCGGACTGAGTGATGAGTTCGCCTATACCGAAGAGGAAAAAGAGCTGTCCAGGAAATACGGCGCCCTGGCTTCATTACTGGATACCGACTTGCACGAGGTGATTGGGCATGCATCGGGTCAGATTAATCCCGGCGTGGGTACACCAAAGGAAACACTGAAAAGTTATGCCTCAACGCTTGAAGAAGCACGAGCAGACCTGGTGGGCCTCTACTTCATCATGGACCCGAAACTTATCGAACTCGGTCTCGTCCCCTCGCTGGATGTAGGCAAGACTTCGTATGATTCCAATATCCGCAATGGACTCCAGCTTCAATTAAGACGCATTGAACCGGGCAACGATATCGAAGAAGCGCACATGCGCAATCGTCAACTCATCGCTACCTGGACGTATGAAAAAGGTCTTGAAACCAACGTCATCGAAAAAGTCACCGAGAATGGCAAAACCTATTTCGTCATACGCGACTATGAGGCCCTGCGCGTGCTGTTTGGCGAGTTGCTGCAGGAAATTCAACGCATCAAGTCAGAGGGTGACTACCATGCAGCCCAGGCGTTGGTCGAAACCTATGGCGTAAAAGTTGACCAGGAAATGCTGCAGGAAGTTCTCGAAAGGATTGCCCCGCTCAATATCGCTTCCTATGCAGGGTTCATGCAGCCTCGCCTGATACCGGTCGAAGAAAATGGCGAAATCATCGATATCAAGATTGAGTACAGCGACGACTTTCCCGGGCAAATGCTGGAATATGAAAAGAAATATGCATTGCTGCCAGTGATTAATTAAGTTATCAGAAATGAATCGATTGCATGAAGAAAGCAGTCTTTACCTGCTACAGCATGCTGAAAACCCGGTGCACTGGCATCCCTGGTGTGATGCAGCACTGGACGCTGCAAGGGAGAAAGATCGCCCCATTTTGCTGTCCATAGGTTACAGCGCCTGTCATTGGTGTCATGTGATGGCTCACGAGTCATTCGAAGATGAAGAGACCGCCCGCCTGATGAACGATTTATTCATCAATATCAAGGTGGACCGTGAGGAGCGGCCAGATCTGGATCGAATCTACCAGTTGTCACACCAGTTATTGACAGGGCGCGGCGGTGGCTGGCCGCTGACCGTGTTCCTCGACCCGGTCGAGCACATTCCGTTTTTCGCGGGCACCTACTTCCCCCCGGAACCGCGATATGGCATGCCCTCATTCCGGGACCTGCTCCCCCGTGTCCGCCAGTGGTACGACCAGAACCGCGACGAAGTTATGGGACAGAACAGTAAACTGCGCGAAGCCATAACAGCCATTAATCAACCCATGGTCACTTCAGGCTCTGAGGCAGCAGGGAATCGAGAAGCAGTAATCCTCGAAGCTGCAACCCAACAGCTGTTTTCCAGGCATGACCCGGTAAACGGCGGTTATGGGGATGCTCCCAAGTTTCCCCAGGCGCCATTGCTCAGTGCGGTAAGCGCTCTGGGCAGCCATGCCTCTGAAACAGGCGGCGCACTCCTGGCGAAGAGCCTTGAGTTCACCCTGGAAACCATGGCTCGCAGCGGTCTGAGGGACCACCTCGACGGCGGGTTTTTCCGTTACTGTGTCGATGCCACCTGGACCATCCCGCATTTTGAAAAAATGCTTTACGACAACGCCATGCTTCTGCCCCTTTATGCCGAAGGCGCAAAACGCTGGGACAGTCCAGTCATGAAGGAGGCAGCAGAGGGAATCGCAAGCTGGCTCCAGGCGTCCATGCGTCATGAAACCGGGGGGTATTCGGCCAGCATCGATGCCGATGCAGGTGGCGAGGAAGGCAGCTTTCATGTCTGGCACAAAGATGAAATTGGTGAATTGCTGCCGGAACCCTCACGGCAAATATTTTGCAAGAGTTACGGTCTGGACCAAGCGCCGAATTTCGAGGGCAAGGCATGGCATCTGGTCAGACAGCGCTCTGTGGGGGAGCTTGCAAAGGCTTCCGGTGATTCCGAACTGCTTATTGAGCAGGCACTGGAAAAAGCCCGTTCGGTGCTGGTTTCGGTCCCGTGAAAAACGGGTACACCCGGCACTGGATCGCAAGCGGCTCACATCGTGGAATGCGTTATTGGCGGAAGGTTTTGTGCGCGCGGGGACGGGCCCTGGGCCGGGATGACTGGCTGGAGTCAGCTGATCAAATCATTCAGTTTATTTACCGCGAGGCCTGGGACGGTGAACGCCTGTTCGCAGTCTACAACGCAGGCGAAGCAAAATTTGAGGCCTACCTGGACGATTACGCCTGGCTTCTCAATGCCATCATGCTGTTTTTACAGGCCAGATGGAAAGACGAGTACCTGCACTTTGCAACACTGCTTGGTGATGCACTGCTTACCCGCTTCCAGGACCCGGAGCATGGCGGTTTCTTCTCAGCGATGCGGCCGTGGAAGTCCCGATCGCCCAGGAGCATGATATTCCAGGACGATGCAACACCGGCGGGCAATGCCATTGCCGTCAGTGCATTACAGAAACTGGGCGTTTTGACCGGAGAGCTTCAGTATACCGATGCTGCACAACGCTGCCTGGCTCGCGGCATGGATTTACTCGGGCAAAGCCCCCTGGCCTGCGCCAGCCTGCTGCCAGTGCTGCAGGAGTCGGTCAATCCGCGGCCCCACATCATTATTTCGGGAACAGACGCCCGGCAATGCGAAGAACTGAAACAATGGGTAACCACCGGCTATCAGGTAGACTGCTACCTGATTGGCCAGGCGCAAGGCTCTTTGCCCGGTATTCTGTCAGAATACCGTTCCAGTGAGCCTGTAACCGCGTGGGTCTGCCACGGCATGCAGTGTATGCCGCCGGCGGAGTCGCGCGAAGCGCTTGAACAGCGACTGGAAGAAGCAGGCGGTTCCCGGGCATCGGGACGGGACAGGCCCAAAATAAACTGAAGCGACAAGATTGCCGGGATAAATATGCTGGAACTCGCACTCCCCAATACACACGCACTGGCCGTGATGATATTGATCTTCGGCGCCCTGGTCCTGTTCACCCGGGAAACCATTCCCACTGCAGACAACAAGTCTGGTGGTACTGGTCACCATTACCGTCGGCTTTACACTGTTCCCATTCGAAGCAGATGGCAAGGTACTGCAGGCCAGCGACTTCTTCCTTGGATTCGGCAACAAGGCCCTGGTTGCGGTTTGTGGATTGATGCTGGTTGGGCAGGGCCTGATCCGCACCGGTGCGCTTGAACCGGTCGGCCGCTTCCTGGCCAGGCTGTGGCGCAGGGCTCCGGCCGTTTCCTTGTTATTTACCATTCTGATTACCGCGATACTGAGCGCTTTCATCAATAACACCCCCATTGTCGTGTTGATGCTTCCCATTCTGATCGGTGTTTCGATACGAACCGGCGCTTCACCTTCCGGAACGCTGATCCCGATGGGATTTGCCAGCATCATGGGCGGCATGGCGACCACCATTGGCACATCGACCAACCTGCTGGTGGTCAACGTGGCCACTGACATGGGTATGGATGAATTCAGTATGTTCGATTTTCTCGGCCCCGCGGTCATTGCCGGTTTTTTTGGAGTGCTTTACCTGTGGCTGATCGCACCCCGGCTGATCCCCGAACGCCAGCCACCGATGAGTGGAAAAGTTTCCCGCGTCTACACCGCCCAGATCAGGCTGGACAAGGGCAGCCCCGTGGTTGGAAAAACCCTGGCGGAAGCCATCTTGAGGGCCGGTGAAGGCATCCGGGTTGAAACGGTTCAACGCGGACAAGGCGTGTTCATTAATCCGCTGCCCGACGTCAGACTCAAAGAGGGTGATCGCATCACAACCAGCGATACGCAGAGCAATCTCAGGGAATTTGCAAGAATCCTTGGCGGCACATTGTTTTCCGGTGACCACGCCGTCGACGCGGCACACCCTCTCAGTCACGAAGGGCTGCAGATCGCCGAAGTGGTAATCACACCCGCTTCCAGGCTCAGCGGTGTGCGCATTGGTGATGCCCGGCTGCGCTCCCGATACGGTCTCCGGCTGCTTGCATTCAACCGCTCGAGGGTTCGCAGGAGCGCAAATCGCCCGGGCTGGATGAAGTGCAATTGAGGTCGGGCGACGTGTTGCTGGTTCAATCCACGCCGGAAAACCTGGCCGAACTCAAGGAAACAGCGGACTTCCTGGTACTGGACGGAAGCATCCAGTTGCCCAGTACCCGCAAAGCCCCGATTGCCCTGGCCACCATCCTTGGCGTCGTATTGCTGGCTGCCCTGGACGTAATGCCCATCGAGGTGAGCGCAATACTGGGGTTCCTGGTGCTGATGGTGACCGGGTGTCTGAACTGGAAAGACGCCATGAACGCGCTCAGCTCGCAGGTTATCCTGATCATTGTCTCATCGCTGGCCATGGGCGCTGCATTGCTCAAGACCGGCGGCGCCGATTACCTGGCCAAGTTGTTCGTCTACATTACGTTCGGCGCACCTCCATCGGTCGTTCTGGGCGGCCTGATGCTGATGATGGGCATCCTGACCAATGTCGTTTCCAACAACGCGGCCGCCGTAATCGGAACCCCCATTGCCATCGGAATTGCGCAGCGACTGGGTATGCCGCTGGAGCCCTTTGTACTGGCCGTACTGTTTGGCGCCAACCTGAGTTTCGTCACACCGATGGCCTACCAGACCAATATTCTTATAATGAATGCCGCCGGCTACAAGTTCAGTGATTTCGTGCGCGTGGGTCTGCCATTGGCGATTGGTTTGTGGATCATACTGACCCTGGTGCTGGTGTGGGCTTATGGTATGTAAGAGCCCGCTTGCGGGCGAATTGCTCCGCAAAGATCGCCCGCAAGCGGGCTCTTACAGCAGAATCTGAAATTCCAGAAAAAGGTCAAAAAGAAATATGAATAAGGCTTCCTCGACATCTGCAGTCATCCGCACAGGGCCATACCCCGAACTGACCTGGGCAGCAATCCTGATCGGTTATTTCCTGGGCACCCTGATCGCGATCAGTATCGGATACGCCTCCCTGATCCTCGGCTTTTCCATCGAGGGTTCTGAATTAGCGGCGATCCTGGGTTTCGGCATACTTCGTGGCATCTTGCGCCGCAACAGCATCATCGAAAACAATATCGTGCAGACGGTGGCCAGCGCGGTGAACGGTGCGTCCGCCGGTATGATGTTCTCGGTACCCGCTATTTTCATTCTCGGTTACGGCACCGACTTCAACCCGGTTCTGCTGACTTTCGGCGCCATTGCCGGGGCGTTCCTGGGCATCGGTTTCATCATTCCGCTGCGCAAACAGATGATTGACTACGAACGGCTGACTTACCCCGGGGGTGTCGCCGTAGCCACGATCCTGAAATCGCCCGGCGCCGGTATTCACAAGGCCATGTTGTTGATCGGGGGGGGCGCTGCTCAGCGGCGGCCTGCACGCCGTCAGCCAGGCCAGCGGCGTGGACAACTGGGATCTCGGCGGCCTGATCGGCGCGCCTGAATACATGAACGGCATCTGGTACCTTTCGCTGCTGACCATCGGTGTGGGTTATATCGCGGGCAAGGGTGGCGTGGCCTTCATCATCGGCGGCTTTGTCTGTTACGGGTTCCTGGCGCCGATGCTCTCCGGCCTCGACATGTTCCCGCTCGATCCGGCCACCGGTGAGATCACCAGTGAACCAAATGCCCTGCGCCTGTTACTGTTCCGGCCGGTCGGAATCGGCATGCTCATCGGGGGTGCGATTGCGGGTGTAGCCCTGGCTTTTCCGATGATTGTCAGCGCGGTGCGCAGCATGCAAAACGCGGCGAAATCGGAGGCCGCCATGTCGCGGGATGAAATGCCGATCAAACTGCTGTATGTCGCGATTGTCGGCGCGGCAATATTGCTGGCGGTAATGGCGGTGCTTTCTACCGAAAAAATGGGCCTCGGGCGCGGCCTTGCAATGGCCGCTGTCGGAACACTCTGGGTATGGATCGCAGGTGTCATTCTCAGCGAATCCATCGGCAGGACCAACTGGTCGCCGCTATCGGGCATGACCCTGATCGCGGTGACCCTGCTGATTCTCATCTCCAGCGGTCTGGATGATACCAAAGCCGCCATCGTGTCAGCCGTCATGGTGGGCGCAGCAGCCTGCGTGGCCATGTCGCAGGCAACCGACCTCATGCTGGATCTCAAGACAGGCTACCTGGTCGGCGCCACGCCAAGGAAACAGCAACTGGGGCAGTTCATCGGCGCGTGGCTCGGACCGATCGTGGTGATGATGCTGATTTTTGTCCTGAACGAGGCCTATGTGCTGGGCAGTGAAAAATTACCTGCACCGCAGGGCCAGGCGCTGGCCAGCATGGTGAGCGGCATCATGGGCGGTGATGTCCCTGCCGCCAAGTACCTGGCGGGCGCCGGCCTGGGCGCCATGCTGAGTATTTTCCAGCCAGGTCTCGGCATCACGGTAGGACTGGGTTTCTACCTGCCGTTCAATATCGTTCTGACTTACAGTATCGGCACACTTTTACGGGTCGTAAGTGACCACAAAATGGGGCAGGCCTTTTCTGAAAGTGTCGGCATTCCTGTAGCTGCGGGTTTTATCGTCGGTGAAGCACTGGTCGGCGTGGGTTTTGCAATTTCCATGATCCTGAAGGCAGTGGAATTATGAAAACAATCGCATTATTACTGGTGTTCGGGGCCTTTCTTGCCGGCGCATTCATTTCCGTGCTTGATCCACGCGAAGTCAACTGGTCCTGGCTGGTGCCGGTGTTGCTGATTGGCATTATCGGACTGTGGCTTGCCCGCAAAGTGCACCGCGAAGAAGCACACGCCGGGCACAGGCTTGCGGGAAATATGGATCTGCTGGCTAAAAGCCTGGACAACATCCTGGCCAGACTGGAGTTGATCAACAACAACAAGGAAGAATTACCTACTTACGAAGCGCGTTTCGAAATCGACCGCCTGTTTCGTGAAGAACTGAACAATTTCGCCGATGCAAGGGAAAGCATGATCCATGTGTTCGGGATGCAGAATTATGCGGACGTAATGAGCAATTTCGCCGCCGGTGAGCGCTACATCAACCGTGTCTGGTCAGCGTCGACTGACGGTTACGTGGATGAGGTAAATCTCTATCTTGGCCGGGCGCTGGAACAGTTCCGCGAGGCGCACGAACATTTTCACGCGCTCAAATCAAAACATGCCTGAAATTATTTTCCGCTAAAGACGCCACCCATCTCAGAGTGAGAGGAATGCGCCATAAGAATTCAGCGTCTTCTGCGTCCTCAGCGGATAATAATTAAGCGCAAAGGAAGCAGATCACCACGGAGTGTGAGTCAGCAGGTCGGTTTCCGGCTCTCCGAAAGTCTTGCATGCCCACGCGACCCGCTTCTCGTGGGTCTGACCCACGGCTTCCAGTTCATCGACGGCATCCAGACGCTCGCATAAACCCCGGCGGTTCGCAATCTGGATATTGAGGCCCGGCCGGGCGTTCAGCTCGAGTATCAGTGGCCCCAGGTCCCGGTCCAGAACGATATCGACGCCCAGGTAACCCAAGCCTACCGCTTCATAGCATCTGGCGGCCATCGAGACAATACGGCTCCAGTGTGGAATCCGGAATCCTGCGACTGCTGAACCGGTGTCCGGGTGTTCATGCACCGGATCATTACCGGCAACACCGCCCACGGTAATACCGCTGCAAAGATCGATCCCGACACCGATCGCACCCTGGTGGAGATTGGCTTTGCCATGAGACTGCCGCGTCGGCAAGCGGGTCATGGCCATCACGGGGTAGCCCCGGTATACGATGACACGTATATCCGGCACACCGTGATACGTCAAATTGGAAAATGCCGGATCGAAATGGACCAGGGATTCGATCATCGCCACGTCAGGCTGTCCACCCAGCGAATAAAGTCCACCGATCACGTTGGTCAGGTGATGTTCCAGGTCCGCGTGCTGCACCAGCATGCCAGAGGAGTCGACGAAATAATCTGATTTCCGGTGGGTAATTACCAGGATACCGTCGCCCCCGCTGCCGTGAGCCGGCTTGATCACGAACTCATTGTTGCCTCTTAGCAATTCATCGATTTGCGCAGCCTGCTGCATCCAACGGACGATCCCGATCAGGTCCGGCACGGCGAGCCCCTGCTCCTGCAGGCGCTTTTTGCACAGTACCTTGTCGTCCACCAGCGGATAGAAGCGCCGGGGATTGAATTTCATGATGTAATCGCCATTGCGACGGTTCAGGCCCAGGACACCCGATCGTTTCAAGCGCATGACCCGGCCCGGCAGGTTCCCCAGCATGTTCATCATCCTTTCCTGCCAGCCAGTTGCCTGAAACGAACCAGTTCCGTCATGCGGAACCCGGTGTAACGCCCCGACGCCACGATAATGCCCAGCACGATCAGGTTGACTTCCGGGAACACGGTCACCCAGTAAGCCAGGACATCCATTGACATCACCAGGAACGCCAGTGCCGCCATCATCAGGCTGCCGAACCCTTCCCTGATTGCTGTCAGCGCGCCGCGCTCTTCCCAGACAATGGACATTCGCTCGATGACCATGGCGATAATAACCATCGGAAACAGGGATATGGATAATCCTGTTTCGGCGCCCATCTGGTTACTGATGATGCTAATGGTGGTCATCAGAAGCACAACGATGGTCACCACGGCCGCGAGCCTGGGAACAAGAAGCAGCCGCAGCCGCTCAAGGTAGAAGCGGAAGACAAGCCCCAGGGAAACAATCAGAATGAACAAGAGGATACCCTTGAGCAACTCGGTTTCGCGGAAGGCCAGCGCTATCAGCACCGGCGCAAAGGTTCCAAACGAACTGAAACCGATAAAGTTCCTGAGAAAAACGATCACCAGGATGCCGAACGGCACCAGCAGAAGGACTTCGTAAACCGACTGTGTCTGAACCGGCAGTTGCAGTATCGAAATTTTGCCTATACGTGAATTTGTCAGCTCCACCCGCTCGAAAGCGAGCTCAAGCGCACTTTCGTAGCTTTGTTTGATGGAAATCTGCACATCCTGCAGTTGCGCGCCACTCACCACCGCCAGCGGCTCATCGCCCCGCCACCACATCATGAACCCTTCCGGCAGGCCCTGGTGACCCGTAGCTGGATCGAACAGCAACCAGTCCTCGCCATCGTAGACTGCCAACAGGGTCCTGACCCCGGCTCTCTGAACCTCGTTCTGCAGCATCACACCGTGAATCTGCAGGCTTGGAATCCCGGCTCCGGCGAGGAGTGTCTGGGCCAGCCTGACAAATTCGCGTGATTCTTCTGTTTCCGATAAAAACAGCTTGATGTTTTCGTCGCTGCCGGCATTGTTTAACCTGAACAGGATCGAGGCGGTAAAAGATTCCGTATCCGCAGATTCCTCCCTGACATTAGCAACGATTTCCGCAAGCGCTGTGGCAAAGGGTTCTTCCAACTGCGGTGTCTGTGGTTTCCCGGGCCGGCTGGCAAATCTTCGTTTCCCGGTTTCGGGAATAATCGTCGCCCGATAGTACAAAGTCCTGGGTTCATGTAATTCACGGATGGCCCAGTCTGCCTGTCGCCTGAATGTTTCTTCATCCAGGGTCAGGCCAAAGCCGCGGGAAATAAAATTCTCCCTGCTGAGGGTGAAGCCCCTGGAGCGGTCAGGCAATTTCAGTTCAACCCGCGCAGGACCATCTTCTGGCTGGATTTCCAGGCGGACCTGGACCACCCATGCTTTACTGGTCAGGTCGGGCAGAACCGGAAAACCCAGCCACACGACCTTGTAAGCAAAAATCAGCCCGCCCAGCGACAAGAGCAGCAGGGAAAGCACGATCCATTGGCGATGTTTGCTCAAGACCCGTTACATTCCGGGTCACTGAGAAAGGTGCTGCCCGGATCAACCAGGGCAAAAGATTTTAGCGTGTTGCGTCCCAGCAAAAGCTGATAGTTGAACTCACTGCGATCGATCAGGCTGACCTCTGTGGCCAGCAACCGGCTTGCAATGCACACTTTCATCAAAACGACGGGGCGGGTCTGTGTACTGCCGTCATGCTGAATAACTCCTATGGTCCGGACCCGCTCCCGGACGACGATGTAATCTTCTCCGGTTTCACGATCTGTAATCCGGAACCGTACCCAGCGTTTTCCATCCTTACGAAATTTCTTGATGATTCCAGCATCAAGAGACGAAGTCTCCGCTCCGGTATCGAGTTTGGCCTTCAGTCTGATTCCCGGGCCGACCAGCATCGCGTTTTCAACCCAGCCTACGATTTCCAGGTCGCGGGTTCCAGCATGACTTTGCGTTAATGAAAGCAGCAACAGAAGAGTCACCACGAAACCGCGGCAAGCGCATTGGAGTGAATTAACTGGCAAAACGATCACTTGTCGATAAGAGGATAAACAAGCGGCGGATTATACAGGGAAATCGGAGTGGATCAGCACTTTAGGTGAACTGGAAATGTGAAAATTTTGTTAGTTACATAAAATTGTTTTGAAAATTGAGGATAATTAATTGACTGATACGATAGACAGGTTATAAAGTTGTCGACTCCGAACCACGCAAAAAAATAACTTTTACCCATTTCCTAAACCGAGATTCAGCATGTTAATCAATCGAACGAATAGAAAGCTCTCATTGAATACACTGATCACCGCAGTAATCACCGCAGGCTTCTCAGTGTCCTTGTTTGCACAAACAACCGTGGACCAGGTCACTCAGGAAGGCGAGAAACGCGCTGAAGCGGGTGAAGCGGAACAACAACGCGTTGAGCAGGTCGCCAATCAGACTGACAAATTACTCACCGACTACAAGACCGTTACCAAGGTGGTCGATGGCCTGCTCGTTTATAACAGTCTCCTGCAACGACAGATCGATAACCAGGAACAGGAAAAAATGGAACTGGCCAAATCCATGACCAACGTGGCGCTCATCGAACGCCAGATCATCCCGATGATGACCCGCATGATCGACTCCCTGGAACAGTTCATTGAACTGGATACACCCTTCCTCCTGGATGAACGGCGGGGCCGACTGGAGCGTCTGCGAGGCATGATGGAGCGCTCAGATGTTACCGCCGCCGAAAAATTCCGGCGCGTAATCGAAGCTTATCAAATCGAGAATGATTACGGTCGAACGATTGAAGCCTATCGGGGCTCCGTGGATATCGATGGTAATCAACAGCAAGTGGATTTCCTGCGTATTGGCCGGATATCACTGACCTATCAGTCGATAGGCGGACAGAATACCGGTGCCTGGGATACGGCAGCTGAGGCATTTGTCGAACTGCCTCCGGAAAAATATAAAACACAGGTAGCGCATGGGATCAGAGTAGCACGCAAACAGGTAGCACCTGATCTGCTGATCATCCCCGTAGCTGCAGCTTCGGAGGAAACATTATGAGCACCAAACCAGCATTCAACAAGACAGCACTGATTGCATGCCTGACGTTCGGCCTGGCCCTCGGTTTTGGCAACAGCGCCTTCGCGGTGCAGGCCGTTTCCATGGACGATCTGCTGCAGCAGGTTAAGCAAGGCCGGGTCAAAGACGCGGCCGAGAACAAAAAGCGTATCGCAGAATTCCAGCGTAACCGTGGCAGGCAGCAGCAGTTGGTGGCGGATATAAAGGCGGAACAGGCTCGGCAGGAACAGCGCTCCAAGGCGCTGGAAGTCGCCTTTGAAGCCAATGATGTCCAGATCATCGATTTGGAGCGTGCGTTGCTGGAGCGTCTGGGCGACCTGAAAGAGTTGTTTGGTGTACTGCAACAGGCCGCGGGCGATGCCCGGGGTAATTTCGAAAATTCGCTGACCCAGATCCAGTTCCCGGAGCGGACGGAATGGCTGACCTCATTTGCACAGAAGATGGGGCAGACCACCCGCATGCCTTCAATGGAGGAAATCGAGAGGATCTGGTTCGAACTGCAACGCGAAATGACCGAGTCCGGCAAGATACTGCGCATCCCGACCACGGTGATTAACGCCAGCGGCGAGGAAGAGCAGCGTGAGGTGGTTCGTGTCGGCCTGTTCAATGTCATTTCCGACGGCAAATACCTGGAGTTTATTCCTGAGACCGGACGCCTGATCGAACTGCTGCGGCAGCCGCAGAGCCGCTACACTGGCCGTGCGGAAGACCTTGAAGATGCCACCTCCGGTTTGCAGTCCTTTGCCATTGACCCAACCCGCGGCCAACTGCTTAGCTTGCTGGTGCAGTCACCCAGCCTGATGGAGCGTATTGCCCAGGGCAAGGTCGTCGGCTACGTGATCATCACTATTGGTATTATTGGTTTACTCATTGCATTGTGGCGAATGGCCGCGCTGGCTGCGACCAGCGCCAAGGTCAACCGCCAGGCGAAGAACCTGGATCAGCCAGGCAACAACCCGCTCGGCCGCGTGATCAAGATTGCGCTCGACAGCCCGGGTGTGGATGTGGAAGGTCTGGAGCTGAAGCTTGGCGAAGCCATCCTGAAAGAAACACCGCATTTCTACGCCTGGCTGCCGTTCCTGAAGATCATTTCAGTGGTGGCGCCGTTGCTGGGTCTGCTGGGTACCGTTACCGGCATGATCGTCACCTTCCAGGCCATCACGCTTTATGGTGCGGGTGATCCCAAGCTGATGGCCGGCGGTATCTCAACCGCCCTGGTCACCACGGTCCTCGGTCTTGTTGTCGCCATCCCAATGGTATTCCTGCACACCCTGGTCCAGAGCCGCTCCAAGCGCCTGACCCAGATCCTGCAGGAAGAGGCGGCTGGCATGTTGTCCGAAAGAGCCGAACGCAGCGCCGCCTGAGAGTAGTAGACAATGGAAGTTCTTTTTTACTACTTACCGTTTCTTGAAACCATCAGGGACTTTATGGAACTCGGTGGCCCGGTACTCCGGGTCATCGGCATCGTTACACTGTTCATGTGGATTCTGATTATTGAACGTATCGTGTACATGCGCACCGGTCACAAGCGCCTGGTCAGAAATGCCCACCAGGTGTGGGATGCGCGGACCGATTACTCATCATGGAACGCACATGCAATTCGGGCCCGGATCATTTCACTGGTGTCGGCCAATTCCGAACGCAACCTCGCATTGATCAAGACCTGTGTTGCACTCTGCCCGCTACTGGGCTTGCTGGGCACCGTGACGGGCATGATCGAGGTGTTTGAGGTCATGGCCATTGCCGGCTCAGGAAATCCACGATCCATGGCTTCGGGAGTATCCAAGGCCACGGTGCCAACGATGGCAGGTATGGTGGCGGCACTATCCGGTGTCGCCATGAGCACCTACCTGGAAACCAAGGCCCGGCGTGAACGGGACTTTATTGCAGACGAACTGTTTATTGAGCATGGCTGACCATCGCGGTTAAGGCGTGCTTTTGAAGGAGAAATAATATGCGGCAGCATTTAGCCCAGCAAATTGAAGACGAAGAGTCGGAAATCAACATCACGCCCATGCTGGACGTGGTGTTCATCATGCTCATTTTCTTCATCGTAACAGCGACTTTTGTCAAAGAAGCCGGTATCGAGGTTAACCGTCCCGACGCGGCCACGGCCGTCAAAGCGGAAAAAGCCAATATCCTGATAGCCATTGGTCCGAATAATGACATCTGGATCGACAAGCGCCAGGTCGATATCCGCTCGGTCCGGCCCAACATTGAACGCCTGCACGCCGAGAACCCGCAAGGTTCCGTCGTCATCCAGGCAGACAAGGAGTCCAAAACAAACACCCTGATCCAGGTCATGGATGCTGCGCGTCAAGCCGGCGTATTCAATGTCTCGATCGCAGCCAATGAACCTTAATATTAACCTTTGTGAGGCGAGCCATGTCGGCCACAATTCTTGAAACACTATCGCTGAACAAAAGCGGGGATTATGTCCGGCTTGCCATTGGCCTGTTGCTCGGACTGGTCATTACGGCGGGCCTGTTCTGGATGATGCAATACCTGATCGCAACAGCGGACCGGAGTTTGAACGAGAGTAAAACCGGAGCCCTGCTTGATTTTGTCCGTCTCAAGCGGGACGAAACCATCCAGCGCAGGCAGCTTAAACCCAAAAAGCCGCCACTGCCCGAGGCGCCGCCACCGCAACCCCCCACGCCGAAACTGGAGAGTCTGGACCCTTCCGCGGAGAAGATTGCCATCTCTGCGGTGCCGGTTGAGACGGATATCGAGATGTCCGGTGGTTTCAGCCTGGGTGTTGGTGAAGGTGATTACCTGCCCATCGTCAAAGTCGCGCCCATCTATCCGGCACGGGCACTGCAACGCGGCCTTGAGGGGTTTTGTGTTGTCATGTACACGGTGACAAACCTGGGGACGATCAAGGATCCGGTGATTATCGAAAGCCAATGCACCAGTTCCCTGTTCCACCGCTCATCACTCCAGGCCGCACTGAAATTCAAATACAAGCCCCGGGTGATCGACGGCGAGGCCGTGGAGGTACCCGGTGTGCAAAACAAGTTTACTTACGAAATTGTTGAATAGCGGTTAATTGGACAGCATGAACAAATTTAAAATGAAACTGATTATTGCAGGCCTCCTGAGCGTCTGCCTGGTGGGTATCTCCGGCCATGCACTGGCCCAGGATAAGGATAAGGATAAGGGAAGGAAAACCAAGCAAACGGTTGCCATGAGTCAGAAAGTGTACGAAAAACTGACTGAAATCCAGGAATTGGTCGAGGAGAAGAACTACGCCAACGCACAACGCCTGATCGATGATATGGGCAAAGGCAAATCCAAGTTGAGCGATTATGAGCGGGCCCAGATTTATAACCTCGAGGGATATTCTTACTACCTGCAGGAACGCTACCCGGAAGCCATCAAGTCGTACGAAAAGGTATTGGCCCAACCAGACTTGCCGGAAGCCCTGGTGCTCAGCACACTCAAAACCATGGCGCAACTCCAATTCACGCAAGAGGATTACAAAGGGGCGCTGGTAACCATTGATCGCTTGATGAAAGCAGTAGCAGAACCGAGTGCCGATATTTTCATGCTGAAAGGGCAGGCACTGTTCCAGATGGAAAAATATGACGAAGCCCTGGGCCCGATCAAAATCGCCATCGACATGTACCGCGACCAGGGTCGCCCGCCGAAGGAAAACTGGCTGCTCCTGCTGCGCGTGATCTACTTCGAGAGAAATGATTACGACAATATGCTCAAAGTGGTCAAGGAACTGCTCCAGTATTACCCGAAAGACACCTACATCCTCACTCTGGCTGGCATCTACAGCGAGCAGGGAGACACCCTGAAACAACTGGCCCTGACCGAAGTTTCTGTATGAAAAAGGGTATGCTGAACAGCGCCTCGAACGTGACCAACCTGGCCAACCTCTACCTGATGCACGGACTGCCCTACAAGGCCGCCGTATTGCTGCAGGTAGAGATTGACAAGAAAGTAGTGGAAGCCAACGAACGGAACCTGAGGCTGCTGTCCCAGTCCTGGTACCAGGCCAGGGAAGACCAGAAAGCCATCCCACCGTTAAAGATAGCGGCCCGCATGTCCGATGATGGTGAATTATACATTCGCCTCGCCCAGTCCCACATTAACCTGGAGCAGTGGAAAGAAGCCGCAGCGGCCATCCAGAAAGGCCTGAAAATGGGTGGTCTGAAACGGACTGACCAGGCCAACATCATGCTCGGCATGGCCCTGTTCAATCAGCAACGTCTCACTCAGGCCCGGCGGGCTTTCGAGCGCGCCAATCAGGACAAACGCTCAGCGAGGACAGCCAGTCAGTGGATCAAGTACGTCGACAGCGAAATGAGGCGTGCTGAATTAATGGCGCAGGATGCTCCTGAGTTCAAAGCACGTAAACGGGACGACCTGGAAGACGTCATTTCAGAGGGTTGAGACAGTCAGTCGATATAAATCTGAAAACCACCCCATCGAATGTAATCCACCGGATCACTTGCCGAGAGAAAAGCTCTCCTGGTCATGGCAAGTGCTGCGGCAGCATCCGGATTGCTCTCCAGGTTCCGGTAAAACTCTGCAAAAAACCGTGCTCGCTCCGGGTCCGGAATCCGCCACAGGCTGGTGACGACAAGCGGCACGCCCGATGCCAGGAAATCGGATACGAAGCCCAGTTGGTAATCCAGACTGAACCTTTCCGTTCCTTCCATGTTGAGAGCGCTGAGCACCGCCAGGCTCGCCTGGAAGTTATTATTACGGATATCCCCGGGTTCCAGAAACTCATTGACCGGTTTGTCCGCAGTTCCCGACAGCATCATCCGGGACCGGCCAGGAACCTTCAGGTTGACCGTGCCTGGAATCGCCAGGTGAATGATGTTCGCCGACTCGAACCGGCTGTCCTGGAATTCATCGCGCCCCAGGGCGGATCCTTGCACAATGTGCAGGGACGGCCCGGCAAAGATATCCGCGATTGAACGAATTTCGGCAGATTGTTTTTGCCCGAAATCAAAAACATCCCGCCTGATATCAGGATTTCCCGCCAGGAAAAACAGGTCCGGCACAGCGGTATCGACGCGCACAACCGCATTGCTCAACGCAGTTGGCGACATGATGTTGATGACCTGGTGTTCCTCGGCGAGGTACCGGCCTTTGCGGCGCAACAGGTCAAACGGAAACCCGCTCAGGGGACCCGTTGGCATCAGGTAAACGAGTTCCGGCAACATGGATTCAATCGGCGCAAGCAGTTGTTTGCCGAGTGAATCCAGGCTGGGGTTCAGGGTCAAGCTATTCTGTTTACCCATTGCGGTCCGGACTTCGGCCAGCTTCGATTTGATATCCCGCGATGGACGCAACTTCAACTGGAGTACGCCATTTTTACGGCCTACCAGGACATAAACCCTGTTGCCGGAAAAGTAGTAGCTCAACAAGGCTGAACCGGCGCTCATTTGCCTGAGCAGCCTGTCCAGACCGCTTACATCAAGCCCCCCATCGGTTGCGGCAAAACGGTCCCGGGCCAGGCGCAGCCATTCATTGATTTCCGACACCTCTGCAGTCGAAGCTGTACGCTCCGGGGTCTGCTGATTTTTTGCCAGCAAAGACCGGATCTGATCACTTGAATCCTGCTTGTCAGGCCCGATAGCGGAATCTGTCAAGGAACCAGCAGGGCGTTCAATTGCCATCAGCCTGTCCAGCGCTACCAGGGTCCGCCGCCCATCTGTAAACTTCCCGTCATTGACAGCAGAGTGCTTCAACACCATGGACATATAGTCCTCGTATATCTTTTCCCGGTTCTCCCAGTACCACCCACCGAGGACGCCTGGAAGGACGGATCGATAAAAACGCATATCTTCCACCAGTTGCGACATCTGCTGGATCGCTTGCGCAAGCCGTCCCTGAGTGCGAAGATTTTTCGCCCATAACCACTTCCCTTCCAGTGCGTAGGCTGGAATGCCTGCCGATACGAGAAAATCAACAGACTGGCGGACAGTCTGGTGAGAACAAGCCTGCTCCCCGCCAGTCTTACCCGATGAGGCCAGTGAGCACAGATAAAGTATTGAGCGATGCTGCAGCACCTTGTCTCCAACCTGAATCGCCCGTTGACGGCTACGGCTAAACAGGGTTGAAGCAGTTGCAGATTGGGTGCCGTTTAGCGCCAGGGCGTCGAGTGACTGTTCAAAAATAAATTTCGCCTGGTCATGCCCGGAAACGAGAAAAGACTCTTGCTGTTCGCGGTCCCCGGCCATGCGTTCGGAGTCACCCTGGAAACGGTCGATGCCCGCAAGGATATTAAATGCATCTCCCAGTAACGAGGCATTACGGCTGGCCGGTGTGCTTTTGATGGCCTCCCGAAGCACCGTTACCGCCTGCTCCATCTGCCCCATACCATAATAGGATCGCCCAAGAAGCAGATTGGTCAGCCCTGCCCTGCTCTGTGACCCCGCAGAGCGCCGCAACTGCAAGGACCGGGTCAGCGCCTCAACCGCCTTGGGGAAGTGACCGGCTTCCGCCAACAGGCGTCCTTTCTCAAAAAGACTTTTTGCCTGGCGCAGGCTTTCCGATTCATCCCTGCCCTTATCCCCAGCCTCATCGCCAGCCTGGCCCAGCATATCTATGGCGCCGGAGAGACTACCCTGCATCTCATAAACAAAGGCTGCTTTGTTCCTGGCCAGGTTCTCCAGCTCTGCATTTCCTTCTGCTTTGGCAATGCGCAATGCCAGTTCGTATTGCTCAAGCGCTCGAGCAAGATTTCCTTGCTGTTCCCAGGCAAGTCCGTCATTGAATATTGCCCGGCTCTTTTCCAGCGGAAGGCCCAGGTCATCTGCCATCGCCGCAGCACGCCGGTAAATTCGATGGGCTTCATCAATGCTGGCGGCAGCATTTTGGCCTGAACTGGCGGCGGCGGACTCCATCAACGCCGCTCCCTCCAGTTGCAGTGCTGCCAGTTCCACGACCCCTATTCCGGCCCTGTGTGCCGCTGATTGCACTTGCCGGGCGAATTCCATGGTGGAAAGGCTGTCGTGCAGTTTGAAGAATACGAGATGGGCCGCGTAATATTCCGACCACAAACGCAATTCTTCCCAACCCAACGTTTCAAAAGCCTGTGCCGCCTTTTTCAGGGTGTAGATCTTCATCGCCCAGGTTGTCGTGTCGTTGGCCTGTGTCGATTCGGCAGCAAGTGAAAGCAGACGGAACGCTTCCAGCTGAGCAGCACTGTTTCTGTCTTTCCCGGTCAGTTGAACAAGTTCCATGCCGATTTGTGACCGTTGGCTTATTTCCTGCGGCCTCACCTGTATGATCAACTGTCGCGGTTCCCCGACCGCTTCAATCAATTGATAGACCGGCCCCAGGCGTCTGCCTGGAATCCTGGATGCCATTATCAGGGATTGTTCCGGCCCGAGCACACGGGACTCGAATTCGATCCCGGCTGCATCAATCCTGATCAGCAGTGCGACTCCCGGGTACTGATAGATCATGTATTCTGCCGGTTTATCCGGAGATACTTCGACCGGTGGCGCCGCAAAAACCAGGCCTGACGTGAAAAACAGGCTCAGCAAAACCACACACATCAGGGTACGGTACGGAATCAGCTGAATGGTGCCTGGCCTGTTAATTTTTCTTGTCATTGTGTCTCTGGCTTCTTATCCATAAGCACGCATAATGCTCCACTATCATAAGCTGAAATTATTTTCCGCTAAAGACGCGAAAGACGCAAAATTTCTGAAGAAATCTGACCAGGTGACTTCATATACAATTTCACCTCTTTTGCGTCTTTCGCGTCTTTAGCGGACTATATGGACTCATGCGAACTCCTGACCGAAACACTGCCGTTTTCAGCACATCAGCGATCGACCTGTTTGCTTCGGCCCTGGGTGCTTTCATTTTGCTGGTGATGCTGCTCTTTCCCTATTACCGTAATGCCGGCGACGACGCCGCGTATTCCAAAACTGAAGACATTATGCAACAGCGCCGGCTGGCTGCCGGGGAAATCGAGGAGTTACTTGCCGACCAGCGCCTGGCACAAAGTGAATTGCAGGAACTCGACCTTGTGAACCGGGGCATCGAAGCCCGGATATCACGCATCCGGAATCAAATGGCTGACATCAAGACCCAACTCGCGGAGGTGCCGGTAGTAGCACCGGAACCGGTCGAGGAGATTATTGAAGAGCCGGAGCCGGAAGCATTGACACCGGGAGTCGAGTTTTCCATCCTCGGGCTGGCGACAGAGGCCAAATCATTCGTGATCGTTATCGACATGTCCGGCAGCATGCTCGCCTATTCCTCCCTGATGATCAAATCCGTGCTGGAAGTGCTCGAGCCACTGGATGAGTCCAACGAATTCGCCATTATCGGATACCAGGGGAACCCTTCTCCCATACTGTGGAGCTATCCAGACGGAACCGGCCTGATCCAGGCCACACCCGAAAACCTGGAAGTCGCGAGGGCGTTCACGGAATCCCTTGCACGCCGCTTCTCGGGATCAACACCCACGCATTATGCCCTGTTGTCCGCCCTGCAATACCACGCCAAATCAATCATCCTGATGAGTGATGGTGAACCGGACAATTCTCCGGGATTCATTATCCAGGATATTGCAAGTCTTAACCGGTTTGAGCACAAGGAAATTCACACGGTGGCAATTGGCGACTACACGCAGAACCGGGGATTGGTCATGTTTCTGCAGGAACTGGCGAGACAGAATGGCGGCGATTTCGTGGGGGTATCCCGATGAAGATGCGGCGTCGTAACTTCGAAATCTATTCCCTGTCGGCTGTCGACCTGTTCGCATCCGCCATGGGGGCATTCATCATCATCACGATCATCCTCATGCCTGACTACCAAAAGGAGGTCCGCTCGCAGGGCGACCTGGAATTTCTCGAGGAACTCGCCGGCAAGACGCAAGCCCTGCTTAAGGAGACCGAGCAAGGCAACAAGGATATCCTCGAAGCATTGAAAGCGGCCCAGACCCGGCATGAGGAGATGCAGGCGGAACAGGATATCGTATCCAGCGAGTTGGAAACCCTCGAGGCTGAACAGCAGGCCAGACACGACGAACCTCCGCCCCCGCCACCCAGTCCCGTTGTCACTCTGGACGAGGAAGGCAGCCACGAGGTCACGTTCCGGTTTCTGGGATTGAAAACCGACAAAAAACGAATCCTGTTCCTGGTGGACATGAACAGCTACCTCGCAGGTTATGAAGCCCTGGTCAGACGCACCGTCATCCGGGCGATGGATTCGCTGCAAACCGGCTACAAATTTGGCATTCTCGGTTTCCAGCAACTGGATACCGGGCCGAAGTACTACCGCTGGCCGGCGGGTGGTGGCCTGGCCAGCATGTCAGACAGGAACCGCTCCGAGGCCAAAAGTTTCCTGCAAACCCTTTCCCGTAA
>PVMK01117577.1_pt1 | contig 48046 bp, 43 predicted proteins | sample 1853481 | NCBI WGS metagenome assembly PVMK01 (sample SAMN08533507, study PRJNA380276) | Marine sediment metagenome, whole genome shotgun sequencing project.
CGGTACAATATAGATCAGCACAAAGAGTCCTATTACTGCAACGGACCATTTTCTCATTATCCATATTCCTGTATGTTGGTGTTTACCGGGGCCTGAAAGGAGATCCATCCCTCACGTCCCTGAATCTGTTTTGGGACAATGGACCCCGTATTGATCCGGGGTGTATTTTTAAGGAGTGCCCCCAGTGTTACAAAGGAGGCCCCTTTTGATCTGACCGACATCAAAAAGTTTTCGAACATCTCGACAAAGGCAATACCCTCCACCTCAGCATGGATTGTGAGGACATTCAGTCCGTCAGGCTTGAGTTGCGAGATGAGGAAGTCGTTATAATTGTTTTTGTTGATTCCCTTTCGGCCAACCATCTCGTCATATGTGGGCAGGGTGACGGGGATCTGGGGTTGCAACAACTGTTTCCCGTGGACGACGGGATAAAATATGGCTTCACCTCTGCAATCGCTGTTGAATTCAAAAGGAAATTTTTCCTTTTCAAGAAGCGCCGCCTCTGTGCATCTCCAGCCGGGGGCTGCCGAACAAAGCGGTGTTTTTCCGGTAAGCTCCTTTAGAAGATCTACGCCCTTTCGGATCTCTTTATATAAGGCGGCAGGGTCAATGGTACCGATGCCCGTCTGCCACGCATGATGGTCCCATGCATGAAGGCCCACCTCGTGACCGGCGTCGACAGTGGAACGTATTATATGGCCGAGGGTTTCACCGATGATGGGCCCCCGCCAAAACGTTCCCCTTAATAGTATGTCCCATCCATACAGGCCCGGGGCCCTGGTTCTCAACATCTTCCAGAAAAAGGAGGGGCGGATTAACCGCCAGATGTGACGACCCATGTTGTCGGGGCCTACGGAGAAAAAGAAAGAACCCTTTATAGAATGGGTCTCCAACAGCGCGCAAAGTTTTGGAACGCCGTGTTTGGTTCCCCTGAGACTATCCACGTCAATCCTGAGGCCTATCTCCATGGCACACCCGAAAAGACTCGTCTTTTATATCCTTTTTGGTAGCTGATTTCTAGGAGGTCTGGAACTCTTCACACGCCAGGGCCTCCCGAAGGAAGAAATCCAATGTCTCCTCCACCGACTGCTCAAGTCCCACAACCGGTGCCCAGCCCAAAAGACGCCGGGCATTGCGGATGCTCGGTTTTCTGCGGTCAATGTCCTGGTAACCGGCGCCATAATAAACCCGGCTTTCTATCTCGCGAAACCCTGCAAAGGGAGGAAATTTTGACTTCAGGGGATGTTGCTGAAACCTCGTCACAAGCAACTCTCCCAGTTCTTTGATACTGGCCTCGTTGTCGGGGTTGCCAATATTGATTATCCGGCCGTCACAAACACCATCCCTATTTTCAATAATCCTGTAAAGACACTCTATCCCGTCCGAGACATCCGTGAAACAACGTCTCTGGTTTCCAGAGTCTATGAGCTGAATCGGGGTGCCCTCAACAAGGTTCAGGATCAATTGGGTGATTGCGCGTGAACTTCCGATTCTCGCAGATGTAAGGCTGTCGAGCCTCGGTCCGATCCAGTTAAATGGCCGGAAAAGCGTAAATTGTAATCCCTCATGTTCTCCATAGGCCCAAATGACCCTGTCCAGAAGCTGTTTGGAACAGGAATAGATCCACCGCTGTTTTCGTATGGGGCCCAACACCAGATTGGAATTGTCTTCATCAAACTCCTCATCGTCGTTCATTCCGTACACCTCAGAGGTGGACGGAAACACGATCCGCTTGTTGTATTTGAGACAATACCGCACGATCCGCAGGTTTTCCTCAAAATCAAGTTCAAAGACACGGATGGGATTTCGGGTATATTCGATGGGTGTGGCAATGGCAACCAGGGGGATTACGATGTCGCATTTTGTGATATGGTACTCTATCCATTCGCGATGGATGGAGATATCACCTTCATCAAAAAAGAACCCGGGTTTGCCCAGAAGTCTCTGGACGCAGTTGGACCTGAGATCCATACCATGGACTTCATACCGCCCGCTTTGGAGGAGCCGTTCGCTGAGGGCATTTCCTATAAAACCGTCCACGCCCAGGATAAGGACCCTCTTTTTCCTCACCGCTTCCACCTGGCTTGTTATACGGAGGCCAAATTTCATGCCCTCGGTGAGGCCAAGGTCGTGGGCAAGCTGGGTGCCACTCATATACACGCCATCTTGGAGTTGACCAAAATCGATCTGCAGCGCCTCTTTTCCGCATGCAATCACAAGTGGATCAATGGAAAGAACGGTTCCCGGAGGTTGTGTCCGGCCGTGCTCTGAAAGCACAGTAACCTCCCAGAAAAAACATTTCCTCTCCCCCACATAACTCATGGCCCCCGGGTAGGGGTGTGAGACAGCTCTGACCAGATTTCTCACCTCCGTAGCGGTTTGGCTCCAGTCGATCTCCCCGTCTTCGGGCCGTCGGCCGCCGTAATAGGTGGCCTTGGAATGATCCTGTGGGATCCGCTGGGCTATCCCGTCTATTATTTGAGGGAGCGCCTGGTCAAGCATGTCGCGTGATGCTGTGGCCATTTTCTGGTGCAATGTCTTGGCCGTATCATCCTCTGAGATCGGGACCCTTTTTTGGAAAACGATATCTCCGGCATCGGCTCTTGGCGTCATGTGGTGCAGGGTGACCCCCGTTTCTGTTTCGCCCTTTAGAAGGACCCAATTGACGGGGCATTTCCACCGATATCCTGGCAAGAGGGATCCGTGGAGGTTGAGACATCCTGAAGGAGGGATCTCTAGTATGGGGGGGCTTACAATGTTTCGATAGTAAAAAGAAAAGATGATATGGGGCGCGAGGTCCTTTATTTTTTGAACCCACAAGGGGTGGTTGATGTCGTCAGGGGCATAGACCGGAATATTGTTTGATGCGGCAAGCTCTGCAACAGAATCAAACCAGATTGTCTCTTTCGGGTCGTCCCTGTGTGTAAAGACAGCGGCGATTTCAAACCCGTGTCGCAATAAAGCCTCAATTCCGACACGGCCGATGTTGTGATAGGCCAAGACCACGGCTTTCATAGGGGCATCCTCTTAGGTAATATGCGTTATGCAGTAGGTGGTAGGTAGTAAGCAGTTAGAAGTCGAGGTTCCTTTGCCTATTGTTTACCGCTTACGGCCTACTTTTCTTGATCGCTTCCACCGACAATACGTTCAACAAAATATCTGGGCCGCGCCCTGACATCATGGTAGATGCGGCCGATATACTCACCCAACAGACCCATCCCCAGAAACTGCGCGCCTATAAAGATAAAAAGAATGGCAAAGAGGGTGAATACACCCTCTGCCGCCCACTCAGCGCCATAAATCAATCTCATCACGAACAGAAACACCCCAAAGCCAATCCCGAGTCCGGAAATGATTCCTCCTAGAACACTCAACAGGCGTAACGGAAAGGTTGTCATGCTGGTCAGGAGGTCAAATTGCAGATTAATCAGTTTCCAGACCCCGTATTTGGAATCGCCGGAGGAACGCTCTGCGTGACGCACATGGATTTCGGTCGTATTTCGAGCAAAGGTGTTGGCAAGAATGGGGATAAAGGTGCTCCGTTCGTGGCATTGCAGCATGGCCTCGACGATATGGCGGCGGTAGGCCCGTAGCATGCAGCCGTAATCATGCATCTTTACGCCGGTGGACTTTTGAACGGCTTTATTGACCACAGCCGAAGCGACCTTTCGGAAAAGGCTGTCGCGTCGGGACACCCGCACGCTCCCAACCACGTCAAACCCTTCCGCCGCTTTCCGAATCAGGTTGGGGATTTCCTCGGGCGGGTTTTGGAGATCACCGTCCAGAGTGACGATGATATCACCTCTTGATTCCCCAAAACCGGCCATAACCGCGGCATGTTGTCCGTAATTTCTATTCAAAAGCACCCCGATTATCCTTTCCGGGTCCCCTTCTGCAGCGTGGATGATTATCTCCCGGGATCTGTCAGTGCTCCCATCATCAACAAGGATAAGCTCGAATGGATCCCCAAGGTCACCGCAGGTATCCAGACAGCGTCGGATCAGTTCTTCCAGGTTCTGGTCCTCGTTATAGACGGGAATGACCACCGATATAAGAGATTGCGGATTGCGGATTGCGGATCTCTGATCTCTGATCTCTGACCTCTGACTTCTGATTTCTGACCTCTGATTTTTTTCGGGTGTCATCGTTTGGATTGTTCCCGTCAGCCTTACGTTTTCAACACCTCTTTTATTGCCTCTACCACGTCATCCACGTCCTCAGGAGTCATATCGGGGAACAGGGGAAGCGAACAAATGCGGTCGGAATTCCATTCCGTGTTTGGCAGCATACCGTAGCGGGTTCCCATTGCTTCCTTGTAATACTTCTGCAGGTGGACAGCTCTGAAATGAAGCCCTGTACCGATATTTCTCTTCTTTAATTCACTCATAAAATCGTTTCGGCTGATGCCGGCCCTGTCTATGTCCAGACGGACGATAAAGAGATGCCAGGCATGCCGTGTGGTATGGGGTGGGTTGGAAAGAGGCAATATTTCGTCAATTTCGGAGAGATGATCCCGGTATCTCATTGCCAGTTCAGCCCTCTTCTTGTTCATTTGGTCAAGACGGCTCAACTGGCTGAGTCCAAGTGCCGCTGCGATGTCGGTCATATTATACTTGTAGCCCGGTTCCAAAACCTGGGCCTGGGGCGCACGTCCCTGTGTTTGCCGATCGTATGCATCCATGCCAAGGCCATGAAATTTCAGTCTCCGGATGTGTTCAAGGAGATCCTCATCGTCGGAGCAGAACATGCCTCCCTCACCGGTGGTGATGTTCTTTATGGGGTGAAAGGAGAAGATAGCGTTGCCATTCTTGCCCACAGGGCGGCCCAGATAATGTGTCCCCAGGGCGTGGGCCGTATCTTCCACCACCGGGATACCTTTTTGATCAGCCATTTTTAGGATGGGGCCCACATTTGCTGAGGCGCCCGCAAAATGAACCGGAACAATCAACCTTGTTTTGGGAGAAAGGCATTTTTCTATGGCTTCAGGAGAAACCATCAATGTATCTTTCTCGATATCAACAAAAACCGGTGTGGCCCCTGCCAGGACAACATGGTTTACGGTTGAAACCCAGGTCATGGACGGGGTAATTACCTCATCCCCCGGACCGATTCCGAGAGCCCTGAGCACCAGGTGCATGCCCGCCGTGGCCGAGGAGAGCGCAACTGCTCCGGCACAACCGACATAGTGGCAGAATTCCCGTTCAAACCTTTCAGTGTTTTGCCCGGCGGTGATCCATCCCGATCGAAGGACATCGCCAACAGCTGAGATATCCGCCTCTGTTATGGAAGGCCGTGAAAATGGTAGAAATTGATTTCTCATCAGCTACCTCGGGTAATAAGATAGACCCCCAGACAGATTACCAGTATCCCGGTCCAGCGAACCGGTCCCAGGGTCTCACCAAAATAGATCTGGCCTACAAGGGCGGTTACGATGTATCCGACGCTCAGGAGCGGATAGGCATAACTCACATCAACTCTGGACAGGGCCATGAGCCAGACAAAAACGCTGACCACATAACAAAAAAGCCCTGCCAGCACAAAGGGGTTGAGGGCCACTTTTGTACCTATGGGAAGGAGGTTGTCAAAAGAAAAAGAAAAATGGCCTATCATGCGCATGCCCTGCTTTAGTGAAAGCTGAGCAGACGCGTTCAAAAATACTCCCAGAAGGATCAGAGGCAGATATCGATTCATGGTCTCATGTTCCTAAAAATATATCTCTTTCCGTCCCGGTTGAGATTCTGTCCGGGGTCGGGAAAGCCTGTTGATTTTATTATAGTTTGGGGCTTAGTCAAGCGTTTCCTTTTGTGATGTCTTTTAGGGCTATGGGCGGTCGGATCGTTTTTCAAACAATAACCGCTGATATACTTCTGCTACCTGAGCGGCCGTCGCATCCCACGTATACCGAGGTGTCACGCGTCTGGCCTGCTCCCCCATGTTTGTTCTATTCTCTCTTTCCAGGAGAAAAGAGAGTTTTTCGCTGAGTTCGCCGGGTGTGGGGTCTTTTCCAAGTATAAAGCCATGAATGCCGTCATCTATACCAGCCCTTGCGCCCACGTTCCTTGTAGTAATAACCGGCAGTCCTGCGGCCAGGGCTTCCAGCACGGTCATTCCAAAGGTGTCAAACACCGACGGCATAACAAATATGTCACTTGCAAGATAATATTTTTCCACCTCACGGGTGACCCCCGCAAAGATAACTTGCTCAGCAATTCCCAGTTTGCGGGCCATGTTTATGTACCGCTCTTTCTTGCCTTTCCCGACCACAAGAACCCGCAATCTGGAACTTTTTCCTCTCGGCACGGTTAGTTGGGCAACGGCCTCCAAGACAAGACCCAGACGTTTTATCTCAAAGTTCATGCCCACGAAAAGGGCAATTATATCCCCTTGGGTGAGGCAGTGGCGTTCAAGAATTTCCCGCCTGCAGACGTCCCGGTCAAGGGCGGAAAAACGTTCCAACGAAACGCCGGGATGGATCACACGAATTCTTGACTCCGGAATATCATAGAGCCTGAGGAGTTCATCTTTGACAAGGTTTGAAACAGGCAGGATGGTGGGTGCCGCCAAATCGGTCACCCCCTTTCCCTCCACCCAGGCAACCGATCTGTCAAAAAGGCTGAGCCGTTTGCCTCGCGCCTCCAGGGCCCATGTTTTGTGAGGGATACCGTGCATGGTGAAAAGGTCCATACAAAAGATCCGGTCATGGCTGTGGATCATATCAAAATCATGGGAACCAATCCGTTTCTTGGAAAAATATGCGAAGCTTATCTGTCTGAGAAACCGCGGAAAAGTGATTATGGGAACCCTGTGAAATTTAACAGGCGCTTTTCCGGGGATCCACTTGTTGGCAAATACATGAATATCAAAACCATTGCGCAAGGCCAGTCTCTCCGTGAGTTGAAATGCAAAACCCTCAGCCCCTCCCACAAATCCATATTTAGGAATTACTACTGCGATCTTTGGAGCTGCCATCTGTCCTTCCGCTGATTATTGAAGTGAGCCTTATGTCCTGGATTCAAAAGATGGCCCCGATTAGCAGTAATTTGTACCATTTGATCTTCTGAACCGTCACACTAATTATAGGATTTTTTCCAGGAACTGTTTTAGCGATCCAACTATTCCAAGATGTAAGGAAAGCAATTGCCCGGGCTCTTGTGATCGATCTTTCAAAAGTGCACCCAATCTCCCGAGGTCACCAGGAAAATTGCGAAGGATTATGAAATTGCTTAGAGAATAATAAGGTTTTAGTATCGGGTTATAAGTGGATAGGACAAAACGATTCCTGGATAGATAATCGAACAGTTTAGATGGAAAATTGGTTGAATTAAACTCGGAGTCTGGATTGTTAAGCAAGATAAAGATGTCCATATCTTTCAGAAAGGCCTCAAATTCGTCGGTGTCCAGATATCCATAAAAAAATACGTTAGGCCGCTCTTTGATGTGGTTGCGCAGGATAGCCTCTTCCTGGGGATCGGCACGACCAGTTATATTCAGGCTGAAGTCTTTTGGTAGATTGTCCACATACTCTAATAATTCCTGAAAGCCGCCGCTCCGGTTGAAATTGCCGGTGAAAGCTATCTTGCGGCCCGTTCCGCCTTTGCGGTCCCAATTCGCCTGCAGCAATTCGGAGTCCAGGAACCCGTTGATTACTACCGAGGGTTTGTTCTCTTGCCCGAATTGTCTAATTCTGTCTATCAACCCTCTGTTTACCAGAATGAACCCTTCTGATTCGCGGTACACGGTTTTCTCCAAATAGCGATAAAGACTACTCTGATAACCTTTGTCACAAAAAAGGCCATCCTCATAATCCATGATAATTTTGAGTCCTAATAGCTTTTTTGCCAGCAACGAGGGCACGCTGAATTCGATATGATAGTTATAGAAAATGACCAGTTGATATTTTCTGGAATGTCGCACCAGCCAGTAGACGTTGAACGCTGTACCAATGGTTCTCTTAAAAAAACTTGTCCTTCCAAAAAGACCGAAGGTTGGAGCATGGATGACACGTACTTTTTCAAAAAGGTTTTCTGTAAAGGGTCTATCCAGAGTCTTGGCGTACGATGTGGAACATACATCGACGGTGTGACCTAAAGACGCCAAGGTTTTGCAGAGCATCAGGATTTTTCTCTGACCGGCATAGGAAATATATTCCTTATTTGCACGTCTTTCCAGACAACCCGGTGTTATAAGGCTCGTGTAAATTAGGATGTTCAAAGTATTGATACCCCCGAAAAAGTCTTTTTTACGGGCAATTGTGAATTTAGGAATTACGAATTATTGTCAGTGGTTAACCTTGAGCGTATTACTCCAAATCCCGAATTTTTTGACTTTTTACGAGGCCATCAAGTATTTGAAGGCTGAAAATGCATGGTGCATTCCTTTATGATTCCTGCAAGGAGACTGTAGCCCTTTAGGGGCTGGTGGTCAAGCAAAGCCAACGGTCATATGGCTAAAAATGCTTGTATTATAAGGCTTTTTCCCTTATAGAAGGGGAGGGCTACGGGTATTGGCAAAGAAGACCCGGCCATGGAAAGTTGGGAAAAAACAATGCGTCACCCTCCTTTGAAAACAGGAATGCTCCGCCACGAGGCAACACTCATATTTCTGCTGGGCGTTTTATTGCTTTTGCCCCGTATCTGGTGCGAGACAAGCATTACGGGCCAGGATGAATACTGGCTCTCTCTTCGGACCCCCATGGAGACCCTTGAGCGGGGGGAGTGGTTTACCCCGTGGGTGAATGGCGAACCCCGTCTAAAGAAACCGCCGCTGCTTTACTGGGCCATCCTGCTGACCTACAAGATTTTTGGAATCAATCTGTTCGCGGCTCGAATCTGGGGAGTGCTGGCCGGGGCCGGGCTCGCCATGTCTTCCTGTCTTTTGTATAGGAGCCTATTCAAAAAGAGTGGTATCCTTGCCGGATTAATCACCCTGGCCTCCATTTCAGTGGCCATTGAGGGGCGACGGGCCATGTTAGATCTTCCCCTCGCCTTTTTTACATCCATGGCTGTATATTACGCCATCAGATGGGGAACATCGGGCCGGCAGGGCTGGGTGTTGCTGTCAGCCATTTTTCTTGGACTTTCCTTTATGGTAAAGGGACCCGTAGGGATTATTCTCTTTGCGGTGGGCGCCCTTGCTGCGGTTGTTGTACTGGAAAAGTGGTTATTTGTTCTTTCTCATTGGTCACAGGTTGTCCTGGCCATGGTCCTGTTGCTGTCTGTCTGTCTCCCATGGCCATTGATAATGGCCTATATTTGGCCCAATTTTCTTGAAATTGTAGATAAAGAAATTGCCGCCAGACATCTTGGAACCGTTCATTTCCGCTCGCCTTTTTCGATCCTGGGCGGGGCCCTGGGGCTCATTTTTCCGTGGTCGCTGATAATGATCGCAGCCCTGGTACACGCCTTGCGCCATGCAAAGGAGCGGGCAACCCGCAAAGAACTGTGGCTTTCGGTGTGGTTTCTGGGTTGTGTTGTCCCTTTCTTTTTTATGGAGGCATTTGCACGGTATATGACGCCGGTTGTCCCGACGGCGTGCGTATTATGTGCCAGCTGGCTGGAACGAAATAACGGCAAATGGAAAAGGGCGATAATGAGGATATCCGTTTCTTTGATGGCCCTGATCTCAATCGCTTTTTGTCTTTTTTTTATTTGGTTTGGCCAGGGAGTGTTTATTGGAGTGGTAAGCCTTCTTTTTGTCGGGCTGATGCTCTGGGTCACCTTTGCCGGTAGTGATGTGCGGTTGGTTGCCCTCTCCGTGGCGGTGTTGCTTGCGTTGATGATGGGTGGCTTATATCCATCCCTCGGAATAAATGCCATGCCGGCAGACCTGGATGAGATGGTTGGGTCTTCAGAGACTGCTTCCTACAATGGTTCTCAACCGTCAATGCTCTCGGTCCGGATGAAGCGGAGCACCATCCGGACGCGTTCCTTTCACAAGGACGACAGACGCAGGTTAAAGGATTTTGAGGGCCTTGTGTTTATGGGGGACCGTGAAGCAAAAAGTTTCGAGGTCCTCGGAAAAAAATTGGGGATTCATTTTCAAAAGGCGGGTCAATTCAAAAGCTTTTATTCACGAGGGGCCTGGATACGGTTTGTCCGCGAAGATGCCACGCCCGATGACTGGCAATGGGCCATAAAGACCCACTCTTTGGAAGGTCTCAAACCGACGATTTATTACTACCGGGTAACCCCAAAAAGAAACCTGATCACAGCCGAATAAATTGCGGCCATTTACAGTAAGGTTCCAGGGAAAAATGAATAATCGGCTTATCCTAATACTATCGCTTGTCACGGTTATGATCTACGCCTGGTCCGCGGGGCAAGGGCTGAAGACCGATGGTTACACAGATCCCAAGTTTGGCATAATGCCGCCATCCCCAGGGACGGACACGTCGCCGCCCTATATGGCCGAGGAATACATCAGCCCGGATTTGAGAAAAGGAATGGTACATGCGGCCTCAATCTGCCAGCTGAGTGATGGCAGCCTTGCCTCTGTCTGGTACGGCGGAAGCAGAGAAGGGGCAAGTGACACAGTCATCTATCTTGCGGTGCGGAATCCTGGCGTACCCCTATCCTGGAGTAGCCCCCGGGTTATCGTAAACAGGGAGACCGCCTCAAAAGAACTTCAGCGGTTTGTAAAAAAGGTGGGGAACGCCATCATCTTTGCCGATCGTGAAGACCGTCTGTGGTTGATTTACGTCACAATCACAGTGGGCGGATGGTCCGGAAGCTCTCTTAATGTAAAGATCTCAGCTGATAACGGCGCGAGCTGGACACCAAGCCAAAGGCTCACGCTCAGCCCATTTCTCAATATCAGCGAACTGGTCAGAAACAACCCTGTGCCACTAGAGAAAGGGAGGGAGAGTGGCGGTTTTGTTATACCCATATATCATGAGTTTCTCGGGAAGTTTCCGGAACTGCTATGGATCTCTGCGGGATCGAACAATCAAAAAGTTCTTTTTAGAAAATCCAGAATGGACGGGGGACGTACGTTTATTCAGCCCAGTGTGGTGGCGTATGGCCCTGGTGCCGCCAGGGCCTTTTACAGGAATTGTTCCAATGAAAGAACCGTGGGGACGGCGGTGACGGAGGACGGGGGTGCAACATGGTCAAGGCCCCGGGAGGTGGGTCTGCCAAACCCCGACTCCGCCCTGAACGCACTCCGCCTTTCAGATGGCAATATTCTATTGGTCTTTAATGACAGCAAACATTACCGCGAAAACCTCCGATTTGCCATTTCAAAAGACAATGGAACCACTTGGACACGGGTTGCAACGCTCGAGGATGTGAAGGGTGAGGAGATTTCATATCCCTATATGATACGGGGTCAAAACGGACGGATTCACCTTGTCTATACATGGCTTAGAAAACGGATCAAACATGTGGAATTCAATGAAGCCTGGGTCAGCGAACAGATGAAAAAGGTATCACAATGACACCATACGTTTTCTCCTTTGTTGTCCCCTTTCTTCTTGCCATGGTCCTGATTCAATGGCTTGCGCGGGTTTTCTGGAAGAGACCTCAGGGGTGGAAACCTGCGCTTGTCCTCGTAATGATTTCGGCGCTGGTAGTGATCATCCCGATAAAAGGTCTCCCTTTAGGCCGGTGGCTGATCAGCTTAAACGCGAATTTCAGCATACCGTTTATTGCTATGTTGTTAAACAAGGTCCTGGAAAACGGGTTTGGGGTACAGCTGCTGGACAGAAAAGCCCTTGTTGCCACATGGATATTTGCCGCGGCGGCAAGTATAACGCTCTACCCAATGGCGTTAGGGCTGGGCGCTTTTGACCCGTATGCGTTTGGCTGGGGCTTTTCCTGGCTTTTTGTGGTCCTTTTGGTAATAACGCTGGGTCTGCTGTTATTTAGAAACCGGTTTGGCATAATATTGATGGGTTGCCTTTTGTGCTATAATCTGCGTCTGCTGGAATCGCAGAACCTATGGGATTATCTGGTTGATCCGTTTCTTGTTCTTATCTCTGGAGGTGTGCTGGTTCGTGTGGTTATAAAAAAGATCTTTGGACACAAGAGAGGACATGTCGCCGGGGAAGTGGCTGGTAAAATGAGGCGTAAAGCCACTTTGACAGAACGGACCCAAGAAACAGCCGAACCCCACTCCCAGAACCCCCATGTAGTCTCCTGAGCTTATTGAGAAGTTGCGGTCTTGTGAAGTTTGTAGTTGATATTACAGGTGTTTTTGGTATCATCCCGATGGATGGAGCAATGGGCCGGGGGAGGTTCTGGCTGACCACCCTGATGATAGATAATAAGATTGGTAAGGAAGGGACACAATATGCCCAGTAAGGGTTTGGAGCGGGTCCATACGTTGTTTAATAATGAGACCATTCGATTGGTCCTGTCCAAACTCCGGTATGTTCTCTTTTTGGCTGTCTTTATAATATTTATCCCGTTTATAAGGCCTTCATGGTTTTGGCCCGGATTTATTGTCACCATGTTTGGTGAAGTGATTCAAGTGTGGTGCTTTGCTTCTTTGGAGAAAAATCGGGTTCTCGCAAACAGGGGGCTCTACAGGTTGACGCGAAACCCAATGTATGCAGGCCGGTTTTTTGTATTGCTCGGCTTTCTTCTTCTCACGGGCAATATATGGATAGTCCTTATTTTTACGGTTCTTTATTATTTTTATATGGTCAATCGGGTAAAACGGGAAGAAAAAAAGCTTCGGGTAGTGTTCGGAGAGGCATATGATGGCTATTGCCGCGATGTAAACCGCTTTATTCCATCCTTCAGGGGAGGAAACTGGCGGTCATTATGGGTCTTCAAATGGGACGTGCTGGTGGACAATAACGGTCACTGGAATTTTATGGCCGTATTTTTTTGTTACATCATATTCTATTTTTCTACATTCCTGTATCCCCGGATTTGAGCATTCAGAAGGAGATGTCGTCGTGAACACACCTTTCCCACCCGAGATTTCCGTCGTCGTGCCGGTCTTTAACGAGGCGCCGAATCTCAGGCCGTTGATTGATGGCATATTGGGTGTAATGCGCCCTGTGGGCCGCCCCTTTGAACTAATCCTGGTGGACGATGGGAGCACCGATGACAGCCGCAGGGTCATCCGGGCCATCAGATCGGCGAGCCCGGAATTGCGGGCCATATTCCTGCGGCGAAATTTTGGTCAGGGCGCGGCAATGACAGCAGGCTTTGACCATGCAAAGGGTGACATCGTTATCACCATGGACGGGGACCTCCAGAGCGCTCCCGAGGACATCCCTCGCCTGATAGGAAAACTGGAGGAAGGATATGACCTGGTCAGTGGCTGGCGCCGGGAGCGCAAAGATCCGTTTTTCTCAAGACGCCTCCCTTCAATCCTGGCCAACTGGCTTATAGGGATCGCCACGGGTGTCAGGCTTCACGATTATGGGTGCACCCTCAAGGCCTATCGAAGCGATCTATCCGGCCAACTTCTTCTTTATGGCGAACTCCACCGCTTTATCCCCGTCCTGGCCAGCTTTTACGGCGCAAAGATCGCAGAGGTGGCAGTAAACCATCGTCCCCGAAAAATGGGTAAGAGTAAATATGGAATCAGCCGCACATACCGGGTTTTGCTGGATCTGCTGCTGATCCTTTTTTTCCAGAAGTTCGCCACACGGCCCTTGCAGTTTTTTGGGCTAACCGGAGGGATCCTTTTTTTCGCCGGGTTTATTATTGAGCTCTATCTGACCTGGGTAAAGCTCTGGGGAGGTGAAGATATCGGCGGCCGCCCCCTGTTGCTTATGGGGGCCCTGTTGATAATCACCGGGCTAGTACTTGCCGGTATAGGCCTTCTGGCCGAATTGGTGGTCCGGATCTATTATGAATCATCGGGTAAGCGGATCTACGCTGTACGCGAGGTCTTGGAGTGAAGACAAAAGTTCCCCGGTGGGTGGGGTGGCTGATAAGGGCAGGCGTCAGTGCAGGGCTTCTTTTGTGGCTCTTTTCACGCTACGATCTAAAGGGGATCCTGGCCACCTTTGAAGGTCTGCCCATTTCAGTCTGGCTGCTCGCCTCGCTGATATACCTCATTTGTCAGGTTATGAGCAGTATCCGTTGGTGGGTGCTGTCGAACACCCTTGCATTTCCGGGAAGATGGCCTACCTATCTGGGGTTTTATTTTGTCGGGATGTATTTTAATCTCTTTTTACCGACAGGGATTGGCGGAGATGTATTCAAAGCACATTTTCTCTCAAGAGATGAGGGAAGAAGGGTGATGGCCGCCTGGAGTGTTCTGGGAGATCGGTTATCCGGGCTCATCACAATGTTGCTGATTGGTGCAGGAGTGGTAATGATTGAACCCGATCTCCTACCCGAACCCGTTGCACTTTTCCTCTTTATCAGCGCATTGATAATCCTTTGCGGTCTCGCAGGGTTCCCTTTTTTCCACAGGGCTCTTATGACACGTTGGCCAGGGCTTTCACGGTATGTGCCTGATTTGTTAAAACTCTGGCAAAGACCCGGAAGGATGGCGGTGGTATTGGGTCTCTCTTTCTCTCTTCAGACCCTGGGTATGGGGGCGGTCGCCCTCCTGGGGGCGGGAATAGGCATCCAAATACCTCCGGCATTCTATTTCGCCGTTATCCCAGTTATAGCCCTGATGATAATGATTCCCATCAGCTTTAGCGGTATCGGTGTCAGAGAAGGGGCCTTTGTCTATTTTCTGGGGCTTAAGGGAGTTGATGCGGAGAGCGCCGTCAGTCTCGGGCTTCTCTGGTTCTCCATACAGGTGGCCATAAGTCTTGTTGGCGGGCTGGCGTATGCCTTTGGCGTTCACCGCAGATCGGTAGATAGTGCGTGAACAAGGCCGGGAAAATTGACCCTTTATAAATACATACTAAATGAAATTTGGCCTACCTTTTTTGTCACCCTGTTTGTCATGGTCTTTATCATGATGGCATCTCAGATGCTACCCATGACAGAATTGATCATCACGCGGGGTGTCAGGGTGACCCAGGTCTTGGGGATTGTGATCTTTTTGCTGCCGGACCTCGTGGCATTTGCCCTGCCTGCCGTGAATCTCATTGCCGTTGTGGTGGCCTTTTTACGTCTGTCCGCCGACAGTGAGATTGTTGCCTTGAAATCATGTGGCGTCAGTCTTTATCAGATGCTCCCGCCGGTGCTCGGGCTTTCCTTCCTGGCGTTTCTCTTTGCCTTGGTGATAGGGGCTTTTGTGGCGCCCTGGGGCAACAGATCTTTGAAGGACCTCGTCTTTCGCATAGCTGAGTCAGAGGCTAATGTGGGGATCAAGGAGCGTGTTTTCTCCGAGCCCTTTGACAACGTGGTATTTTATGTCAACAGATACTCGAGTCGGGAAAAACTTTTGAAGGATGTTTTTGTGGTGGACAGACGTGAAAAGGGAATGACAAATACCATTGTGGCCGAAGAAGCGCGAATCCTTTTGCATCCCAATGAAAGAATCATAACCCTTCGTTTTTTGAGAGGCACCATTTTTTTGGTGGAGAAGGATTTGAAGTCAGCCAGGACCATAGGGTTTAAGAGCTATGACCTGAGTATCAGCCTGAAGGATATCATGGCCGGTCTTGCCGCCAGAAAGAAGAAACCGCACGAACTGTCGGTGGGAGAGCTTCTGAAACAGCTCGATGAAGTGCCAAAAGGTGAATCAAGATATAATGCAATAGTGAGAGAGCTGGTTGAGAAGGGTTCAATGCCTTTGGCGGTATTTCTCATGGGGGTCATCGGGGTGCCGCTTGGGGCACGTTTGCGGGCACGGGGGCGTTCAGCGGGCATTGGTCTGAGCCTGGCGGTTTTTTCTAGCTATTATCTGTTCCTTGCGGGTATTAGAAGTATCTGTTCATCCGGGATTCTCTCTCCGGCAATCGGTGTTTGGATCCCTGTTTTTTTTCTGCTGATTTCCTGCGTTTATCTCTTAAAGCGCACGGCAGAGGAACGGCCCATCAATTTTTTTGCAGACCTGAGAAAAAAGACAGCCTGAATAGAACCACCTGAATAGAATCAGGATAGATGGGAACATTAGCAAAATATTTTTCAAGGGAATTTCTCAAACTGTTTGGGCTTATTGAGTTTGTGTTCATTTCCATGTATTTGCTTATCCAGTTTATCCTGTCACTCGACGACTTTGTGGAGGCCAATGCCCCATATTCCCTCATGGCGGCATACTTGTTCTATAATATCCCTATGATTGTGATCCAGCTTGTACCGGCGGCGACCCTCATATCAGTCATCGTGATGTTCTGCCTGATGGACAAAAACAACGAGATCACTGCCATGAAGTCATGTGGCTTGAGCATCCTCAAGATTTCTCTGCCGACGATCATTGTCTCCATTGTCGTTTCAATCGGTGTATTTCTTGTCTCTGAGTTAATTGTTCCCTATTCCAGTGCCAAAGCCAACGAGATATGGCAGGTAAAACTGAATAAAGGCGGTAAGAAAGGTTTTTATGGCCAGAATAATATCTGGTACAGAGGGGACCATGCCATTTATTGGATCAGGCATTTTGATGCCGGCAAAAAGACCATGGAGGACCTCACGTTATATTTTTTTGATGATTCTTTTGGGCTGATAAAAAAGATAGACGCTAGATGGGGCATTTGGACCGGGGACAGGTGGGAGATCCGCCAGGGAATGGTCCAGGAGATTGAAGGTGATAAGGAGTATGGCTTGCAGAAATTTGACAAAATATACCTGACACTCCCTGAAAGACCGGAGGATTTTACCAGGTCCCAGAAAAAACCTGAAGAGATGAGCTATTGGCAATTGAAACGATACGCAAAACGAATTCAAGAGGAAGGGTATGATGCCACGGAGTATTCGGTGGATATGAATGTGAAGCTGGCCTATCCCCTGATCTGTGTGATACTGGTTCTTATCGGAATCCCTCTGGCCCTGGGAGCAAAAAAAGGGGGGGACGCCGGTGGCCATATTCCTTGGGATTGTCGTCTGTTTCCTCTATCTCATAATACTTGGTGTGTCTCGGTCCCTCGGGCTTTCCGGGTTCTTGCCTCCAGAAGTTGCAGCATGGTCGGCAAACCTCGTCTTTCTGCTGTTGGGGATTTATTTGATGATTCGTTTGGAGACATAATGGGTCAAATGCCTCTTTACTATTTTCTTTTCGTCTTTGGGGTGGGTTTTGCTCTGTCTGCTGCTTTGACCCCTGTTGTGAGAAGGCTGGCAATGAAAACAGGTCAAGTCGCTGCCCCCAGGGCCGGCCGCTGGCACAAAAAAGATACGGCGGTATTGGGTGGCGTGAGCATATTTTGTGTCACGATGACAGTGTGGCTGGCAAGTGCCGGCTACTCGGGGTGGGTCACATACGGTCATCCATATCTTCCCCTGATGGCGTGCGCGGGTGCCGTGTTTGGGCTGGGTCTGGCAGATGATATCTTTAACATTTCCCCGCAGCATAAGCTTGCCGGCCAGATTGTCATCACTTCCGTTTTGATGTTCTTTGGTTTTCGTCTGGGATGGACCGATTCCGAAACAATAAACCTCCTTTTGTCAATCCTGTGGGTTGTGGGGATCACCAATGCCTTTAACCTCCTGGACAACATGGATGGCCTGTCGGCGGGAATCGCATTTATAGCAGGGGCCTTTCTGTTCCTATTTATCTACCTTAACCCGGGCTATAGTGGTTTTTCGGGGCCGGTGCTTCTGATGAGCGCGGCGTATCTAGGGGCAATCCTGGGTTTCCTCATTTACAATTTCAATCCGGCTTCCATTTTTATGGGGGATGCGGGGAGCCTTTTCATCGGTTTTATGCTGGCCTCCCTGACCATGATCGGGAGTCCGCCCCAACAGGCGGGGAGGGGCTATGTGAATCTGCTCTCGGTCATCGCCATTCCAACCCTTCTTCTCTTTATTCCCATTCTGGATACAGGTTTTGTAAGCCTCATGAGAAAGCTGTTTCATCGCCGTATTTCCCAGGGGGGACGTGATCACTCTTCCCACCGTTTGGTGGCCGTCGGCTTTTCCGAAAGAAGGGCGGTTCTGATATTGTATGTCTTCTCTATCCTATCCGGGCTTATAGCCCTTTCCATTACCCGGTTGGGAACCGGCGTCAGCCTGGTAATTATTGCGCTGTATCTCCTGCTCATTTTGTTTTTCTGGATCTATCTGGCAAAGGTCAGGGTCTATCCCGAAGAAACTATGACATCGGATGGCGAAACCGGAGTTTTTACACCGGTTTTTATCAAAATCACATACAGGAGGAGACTTTTTGAGGTCCTGCTGGATCTGGTCTTGATCACCGTAGCCTACTACACCGCTTATCTTTTGCGGTTTGAAGGAGACCCCGGGCTCAATTTCGATTTTTTTCTAAAATCCCTCCCCATCGTGATCGCCTGTCAGATCCTGGCATTCCACGTTTTTGCCATTTATAGAGGCGTGTGGGAAAAAACCAGTCTCAGAGACCTTGTGGGTTATATCAAGGCCATTACCGCAGGGAGCATCGTGCCCATGCTCATCCTTCTTTTTGCCTACCGGTTCTACAGCTTTTCCCGAGCAGTTTTTGTTATATACTGGGGTTTGATGCTCATACTGGTATCCTTGTCAAGGCTGTCCTTTCGCCTGCTGGACGAAGGGGTGAGAAAAACAAACCCGGAGGGGCAGCCGGTTCTCATCTATGGTGCCGGTCTCGGAGGCCAGATGGCCCTCAGGGAGATAGAGACCAACCGGGAACTGGGGCTCACGGCCGTGGGGTTTATGGACGACAATCCCGGTATAAAGAAAAGAAAAATCAGAGGTTACCCTGTCTTTGGGGGAGAGGAAGATCTGGAGAAAATCGTCAAGAAATATCTGATTAAACAGATTATTGTTTCGTTTAAAGAGGATAGCCACAAAAAGAAAAAGGTTCTCACGACTTTGTGCAGGGACATGGGCGTGCAGGTAGACGTCAAGGAAATGAAACTGGTTATCAGTTAGGACCAGAGGGGAGCCGGTGAGAATATTATATGTCCGGTATGAAAAATAAAGGCCCCAGGATCGAAGAAATGGGGGAATTTGCGTTTATTCGCTCGGTTCAGGAGGGTTGCCATTTTTCTCCGAAGAAACTGATAAAGGGGATAGGCGATGACTGTGCCGTTATCGGGCCTTATGAGGACAGGGTTTTTTTGATTAGCACCGACCTGCTTGTTGAAAACATCCATTTTATCCCGGGAAAGATCCAACCCGAACATCTCGGTGAAAAGGCCGCGGCAGTAAACCTGAGCGATATTGCGGCCATGGGGGGGACCCCTCTTCATTTGTTTATGTCATTGGCCATACCACCCGCAACGGAGGTTGTGTTCTTGCACTCCCTATACCGGGGCATCAAGACCATGTGCAGACGCCATGGTACCAATATCCTGGGCGGCGACACGTCCGCCTCACCAAATGGGCTCATGATAAACATTACCGTGATGGGAGAGGCCCAAGGGGATGAGGTGCTGTTCCGGCAAGGGGCCAAAGAAGGAGATAAGATATATGTGACGGGTACCCTGGGAGATTCGGCGGCCGGGCTGAAATTGATCAAGGGGGAGTTGTCTGCGCCGGCATCCCTTGCCTTCGCCCTGAAGGAAGCCCACAATAGACCCGTGCCTCAACTTGAAGCCGGTCGTATAATTGCACAGTCTCGATGGGCCTCTGCCATGATAGACGTGAGCGATGGTCTCTTGTCCGATCTGGGCCATATATGTGAGGCAAGCGGAGTGGGTGCACTCCTTTTCAAATCGAATGTGCCTCTCTCCGAAAACCTAAAGGCCATGGCAGGAGCCGGCAATTTTGACCCGTACGAATTGGCCCTGTCGGGGGGACAGGACTACCAACTGCTGGTAACGGTCCCCGGTGAAAATACAGGGCAGTTTGAAAAGATTTTTCAAGGGGGAAGTCCCTGCCGGGTCTATTGTTTGGGAGAGATCACAGAGGGAAGGGTATCCAAATCGTGAGACATGATGGTGTTAGAGAAACAATAAAGATTTCAGGTTTCAACCACTTTAAAGAGGCTTGATCGGGCCGGAAAAATCAGGAAACCGTTTAATGGTGCGGTCAACGATACGCTTGATGATGTTTATGTGCTGGACATGTTCATAACCTGCAGGGCGGATAGGAGGACAACAGGCAAAACAGCTTTTCCCGGTATCAGGGAGACACAGGGTGGGGTTGGTCATGTCCTTATAAGCCTTTGCCGGCGTTTTCTGGCCAGTTCGCGTTTGTCTACCACTTCATCTGACTCATCAATGATTTCTCGACCCAGGAGCTCCTCCAGGATGTCTTCCAGCGATACCAGCCCTGCAAGTCCCCCATATTCGTCAAGCACAACAAATAGATGTTGTCTTAATTCCAGAAATTCAGCCAGGACCGTATTCAATTTGGCCGTCTCCGCCACAAAGTGGACCGGCAGCATAAGTTCTGTCAACGGGGTTTCCTTCCTGCCATCCGCATGTGCGATAAAGAGCTCCTTTGTAAGTACGATCCCCACCACATCCTCTATATCCTGATCATATACCGGCACCCGACTATGCTCCCATTTGGCGGCAACCCTGCCGGCTTCTTCTACAGTCAGGTGTTCGCTAAGGGAAAAGATAACGGTCCTTGGGGTCATGACATCCTTGACCAATTTTTTTTGCAGCGTCAATATCCTTTCAATTGCCAAATCCTGATACGAAGTGATCCCCCCGCTCTGCCGGCTTAGACGGGCCATGGTCCGGATCTCTTCGCCTGTTATGGTCTCTTCGGTCTTCCCCCGGGAAATCAGACGTGTCATCAGGGTACTCAGCCCATATGATCGGGGACATAAAACCCACAAGCGCCCTCAGGGGGTATGTGACAACAGGGACCAGGGATCTGCTGTAAACAACCCCGGCAGTCTTGGGGATAATTTCTGAAAACATAAGGATGGCCAGAGTGAAGGCGGCGGAAAAATATCCCAGCCATTCATGGCCAAATACGGCAGTTGCCGCGGCGCCTGCAACGGTCGCCCCCGCCGTGTTGGCAATGGTGTTGAGGGCCAGTATTCCGGCAATGGGGCGTTCAACGTTCCGCCTCATTTTTCTAAAAATCTTTCCCGCGGGTTTTCCTTCTTCCACCATGCCCTCAATGTGACTCACGGGTACAGAATAAAGGACGGCTTCAAACAGGGAGCATCCAGCCGAGATAAGAATGGCAAAACTTACTGCAATGACTAATTCTGTCATCGATCGTTTAACCTCGTATCTGGTTTTCTAATTTTTTTAGTTCCTGGGGGGTGTTTATATTAAAAAAGGAGCTTAGCTCCGGGTCAAATTGCCGTATTTCATTTTCATCCACATAGCGGACCGAGACTTCGGGGAAAAAACGAATGACCTGGTATTTGCGGGCATCAATGAGAGACCTGATGACAGGGATACAGGTGGTTCTGTATAGTGCGTGAAGGGCCTCCATCTGACCTGAAATCCGGGGGACCACCGCATCAAACCCGTCTTTACATGTCACCATATGGCGGATAAGCGCTGTATTGAGGGAAGGCATATCGCAGGCCACAAAGAAGGCTGCCTCCCTGGAGACGGCAGTCAACCCGGTGAGGATCCCGCCCAAGGGGCCCAGACCCACTATGAGATCCTCATATACGGGGAGTTCTAGATGAGAGTACGAATGGGGCGTGTTGGCGATGATGATCAGCTCCTCAAAAAGTGATCCCATCACCGAAAGGACCATTTCAATCAATGGGATGCCATTGACCGTTTGAAAGGCCTTGTTCTTTCCGTAGCGAGTGCTTTTGCCACCCGCAAGGATAACACCCGTGACGTCATTGATTGTCTTCATAGGGCATGATAATAATTCCACGGGGTTTCCGGTTTCAAACAACCCGCGTGGCAAGGGCCAGTTATCCCAATTCTGCAAAAAATAACGGCCATTGTCAAGAAACGACTACCTGGCATCAAGTCATAAACCGATGACTCTTCAAAAACCCATGCCTTATGCAGGCCTTGGACCCCTTCAGATTTACGTGACTGCATTTCTTCAAAAGTCGGGGAATAGGGAACACAAGGAGTGTTCGAATCAGAATCCCGTGATCCTGCGTGCATGGGTGTATATGTGGTTTGTATCTCCTGCCAGGTCTATAAGGGTGATATTGTAAAATTTGGCTGCTTCAACCGCCCTTGAGGTGGGTCTGGATATGGCTGCAAAGAGTGGATATCCGGCCCTGGCTGTTTTGAGTATCATTTCAAGGCTGGCCCGGCCGCTTGAAACCACCACTTTATCTTCGGCAGCAGTCCCGCTGAGAAGTGCAGCGCCTATGACCTTGTCCAGTGCATTATGACGACCCATATCTTCACAGCAAAAGATGGGGTCGCCATTGGCGGTGAAAAGGGCGGCGGCATGAGCCCCACCTGTTCTTTTGTAGAGCGGTTGAAGCCCCTTGAGTTTGAGCGGAAGACTTTTGAGGACATCCATTGAAAACCGATGCCTGCTCTTTACCCGCTTCAGCCCAGCTTCAACATTTGAAAAATTCTCTTTTCCACAAATGCCGCAACTGGAATATGAAACCCGAGCGGTTGCTTTTGGAAGGTGACGCGCCCGGTCCGATGAAATCATTACCCTGGCCTCTATGAGTTCCCCCTGATTGCCGTTTGAGTTCCGGGAGATTATGCATTCCTGAATCTGGTCGGTATGGGTTATAAGCCCGTCTGTAAAGACAAATCCTATCACCAGTTCCCGGATCATTTGAGGGGTGAACATTAATAGGGTATGGCTCTGGCCGTTGATGATGATTTCCAGGGGTGTTTCAACGATGAGATCGGTCGTTTGAGGGGAGATGTTATCCCCCGCCTGGGTAAAAGAACGAAAGGTCTTATGCGTTTTATGATTCTTCATAGCTCATTAGGAAAATGCTAAAATTTATCGCCCCACCAGCGCTAGTTGGTGAGTCAGGGGAAAATAGTATGGTAAGTTCTCAATAAGTCGGGCACCGTGGGGTTCAGCTGTTTCTCTCCGGCGCTCTCTAAACCAGTCATCGTAGCGTGGCTGATATTTGGGGTTTTGACGAAAGCACGGAGAAGCTAATAAGGTTTATTTAGGAGAAAACCCCAAATATCAGCCACTGCGAAAGTGAGAAGTAAATCCCATTTGAGAGAGCGCCTCCAAGAAACACCCGAACCCCACCCCAGAAAGCCTTTTATTCCTCCCAGACTTATTGAAAAGTCACATAGTACGGTTGACTATTTTTTAAACTCAGGCCTTCTCTTTTCCAGGAAGGCAGAGATTCCCTCCCGGGCCGCATCTGTGCACGCAATTTCGCCAAACCCACTATAACAGATTTCCAAGGCGTCGGAAAGGTTTCCGGCAGCGGCACCGTTTTTAATGGTCTTTGCTGCGATTGATACTGCCTCCCGGCTCAGGGGCAGTTTCCCGGCCATGGGTTTGGCTGGGATGGTTATTTCTCCGATGTCCACGCTCCCTCGGGTATGGTTTCGATGTTTTCCTTGAGATTTTTTACCTCTTTTATAGCCACGAGGATCAGCTCAGAATAGTCATCCACGGTTTTCTGGACCATCCCGATGTCCGAGGCCTCTTTTGCGTTGATGGGTTTTCCCAGCAAGATCATTTCATGAAAGAGCGATGCTCCCCGAGGCCATTTCCGGTAAGGGACAATGCACCCGCCAATCCCGGGGAGGATCCCGAGGGTTATCTCCGGAAACTGAAATCTGGCATTCTTGGTAGCTACAATGCGGTGACACCTGATCGCCACTTCCAATCCTCCTCCCAATGCCAGCCCATTTACGGCCGCAACCAAAGGTTTTTTTATCCGGTCCATAAACACCTGGACCTTGGCGCATTCTCTGGTGTATTGAATCGCGGCCTCCTTGTCACCCAGCATACTCGGGAACTTCCCGATGTCGGCACCGGCTGAAAACGCGGTGTTCCCATACCCGGTAATAACAAACCCGTCAACCGAGGGATCATCCTCATATTGTTTCAGCACTGAAAGGATTTCATTATTTACTTCATCACTGAGGGCATTCATGGCCTGAGGTCTTCGAAGGGTGATGATCTTGACCCCTTCCCTCTCATCAACAAGGATGTATCGCTTAAAATTCTGATAATAGGAAAGGGTTTCCTTTGGCCGGGGGAACCCGGGTCTTTCCTCGAGGAATTTCTTTGTGATTCGGACAACCTCCTCCTCCCCCAGCTCACGCATAATGTCAAGGGGCCCTTTTTTGAATCCTAGGGCGATCTGACACCCAAAGTTGAGGTCTTCCCGGGTTCCGATCCCCCTGTCAATGATATCGAACGACTGGGAAAAAAGGACCCCCAGCATCCTGTCTCGAATGGCTTCTTTGAGACTTGCGGGGAGATCCACCTCGCTCCCGGGGCGGTGGGTGAGCCACCTGTCAACCGATGCCAGGATGGGGGCGGGTTTGTAGTGAGCCCCTTCCTCCATCTGGAGGGTGTTTGTCTCGATAATGATGGGGTTGCCGTTTGCCATGTTCAACACAAAAAAGGGGCCGGCAAAAACAAAGGCCTCCACTGCTTTGTCAATCTGGCCTGCCGTGGCGTCTTTGAGGAGATAGGCCGCCTCGTTACACCAGTTATCAAAAATCCGGTCCAGCATAAAGCAGATCGCGTTGTCAGTGATGATCGGGGCTTTTCCGGTCTGTGCAAAAAACCAAAAGAGATAATCCACCACTTCCTGCCTGGCCCCTTCCCAGGTAATAACCTCTACTGGAAGGCTTCTCCACGCTGGTGCAAAGAAATGAGTAACGGTGGCTCTCTGGGGTCTCTTCATTCTGGAAAAAATCCGGTCCGCCGGGATCGAGCTTGTGTTTGAGGTGATAATCGCGTCCTGGCTGACGATCTTTTCAACTGTGTCAAAGATCTTTTGTTTGAGGGGAATATTTTCCGTGGCGGCCTCGATGACAAGATCACACCCCTTTATCTCTTCGTAGTCCATGGTGTAGGAGATGTTTTCCAAGACCGCTTGGGCCTTGTCCTTTTTCATCTTCCTGCGGTCAATGGCCTTCTGTACATACCCTGCCAGCCGTTTTTCTGCATTCTGAAGCGGAGGCTCGGCAACATCCACCAGAAAGAGTTTGATTCCAGGGAGTGCGCTTTTCAGGTAATACCCTATATCCGGACCGATAGTTCCCGCACCGATGATTGCAACCTCAGCCGGAAGGGGACGGGTGGGCGTAATCAATAGGGGATTGGCCGCGGTCGCGTAGAGATCCTTTTTGTTATTCATCACTATCTCCCTTGTTGTAAGTTTTCTATGATCTCGGGCGGGGTGGGGTTCAGCCACTATCAAAGTGATGCGTAATCCCACCTTGAAAGCGTGGTCTTAAGAAACATCATAGCCCCGTGGTATTTTTCCGGTCGTATGGAAAAACGGTCTCCTGTTTATTTAACTATCTAAAATGTTTTGAAAATATAAGGTTTTTGTTGAGTAAATCTTGTATACTGTGTACAAAATTTTTGTCAAGGCAAAAGAGATTGGCTTGCGGCTGTGAAACTCAGACCTTAAAGATCATTTCTTCCCGAAATGGAACTGTTTTCAAAGGTTGCGATCAAATTTTTTGGGTTTGACGACGTAGCAACATTAAAGCGATATTGGAGCTTCAATGGGGATCCCTGGCCGACCGCTGCAAGACAGTACGGCGTCCCCGTGGAAGGGGTCTCATTGACCCGGGAAAGACTGGTCAGGCCACTTTACCTGATAAAAACGGCAGACTATCGATCGAAAACCACCAATCAAATGGGAGAATTTACGATGAAGACAAACAGAGTGGATCATATCTGTATTGCTGTCAAAGACCTGGAGACGGCCAAAAAGATCTGGGAGCCGGTTCTGGGTAAGACCGGGCCGGATGACGCCTACGTGGATGAGCCGGAAAAAATTAAGGTGGCAAGATATTATGTTGGGGAAGTGGGTTTTGAGTTGATGGAGTCAACCTCCCCTGATGGGGATGTTGCCCGGTTTATCGAGAAAAATGGGGAAGGCATCATGCTTATCAGCCTTAATGTGGATAGCACCCGTGAGGCCATTGATGAGCTGAAGACAAAGGATTATCCTTTTATTCCGGACGCGAGAGGGGAAGTGGCCAGACCCTTCCGCGATTGCGAGTTCGCCTTTGTCCATCCCAAAAAAATGAACGGGGTCCTTCTGGAGCTTATAGACGATAAATAGAAGCCGGACCACAGGCAATTTGTCCCGGCCCTGGTTGAGAGGAACACGGGATGAACAACAAACGGAGGGATTGCTATGACGAAACTTGACGATCTAATCTTTCTTGATGCTACGGCACAGGCTGAACTGGTCCGCAAGAAGGAAATCAAGGCGACTGAACTGGTAGAGGCAGCCATTGAGCGTATTGAACAATTGAATCCGCCTCTGAATGCCGTGATTACCCCCATGTATGAACAGGCAAGGGAAGCGGTCGAAGGTGATCTGTCCGAGGGGCCTTTCACGGGGGTTCCTTTTCTGATCAAAGATCTGCTGGCCTATTACAAGGGCGTGCGTATGGCACTTGGTTCGCAACTCATGAGTGCCTTTATCCCCGACCATGACAGTGAATTGGTACACCGGCTGAAACGGGCGGGGCTGATTATCCTCGGAAAAACCAATACACCTGAATTTGGCATCCTCCCCACGACCGAGCCCCATTTGTTTGGACCCAGCCGGAATCCCTGGGATACCAAACGAACCACGGGCGGTTCAAGCGGGGGGTCAGCCGCTGCCGTGGCGGCAGGCATGGTTCCCATGGCCCATGGAAATGATGGCGGTGGGTCCATTCGGATTCCAGCTTCATGTTGCGGACTTTTTGGTCTCAAACCCACACGCGGGCGAAATCCCCTGGGACCTGATTTTGGCGATATCATGGGGGGGCTGGTGGCGGAGCATGCCATAACCCGGTCGGTAAGAGACAGCGCTGCTTTGCTGGATGCCACAGCAGGCCCGGATATAGGGGACCCCTACTGGGCGCCACCCCCGCAACGCCCCTTTCTTGAGGAAGTGGGCGCCAAGCCGGGACAGCTGCGTATTGCCTTTACCACGGAGACTCCTACGGGATCACCGGTACATCAAGACTGTGTGGGCGCAGTGAGAGACGCTGCAGCCCTTTGCGAGGAACTGGGGCACCGGGTGGTGGAAGCGGCCCCAACAGCGGGTGGAGAAGAGGTAACTCAGAGCTTTATGGTCCTCTGGTCATCAGGCTGTGCGGCCACGCTGGAGGGGATAGCTTACATGACCGGGAAGCGTCCCGGTCCGGAAAAGGTGGAACCCCTCACCTGGGCGCTTGTGGAGATGGGGCGCGGGAACAATGCCACGGAATATCTGCTGGCCCTTCAGGCGCTTCAACGTGAGGCACGTCAGGTGGCCCGGTTTTTTGTTGACTACGACGTATTGATCACCCCCACGTTAGGAGAACCCCCCGTACTGCTCGGCACCTTTGATTCCACACCGGATAACCCGCTCAAAGCTCTTGAGAAAGCCATTGAATTCGTGCCGTTTACACCTATCTGCAATGTCACGGGACAACCGGCCATGTCTGTACCCCTGATGTGGAATGACGAGGATCTACCCGTGGGGGTCCATTTTGTCGGACGCTTTGGAGACGAGGCGACCCTCTTCCGTCTTGCCGCCCAGCTTGAAGAAGCAAGACCCTGGGCAGACCGGCGCCCCCCTTTCTCCGAAGGATCACCCGAAGGATAATTTGATGGGACATGATCATTCGCATAGAGTCGGAACCAAGACCCGTCTCTTTATCACCATGATGCTGAATTTCTCGATTACAGTTGCGGAGGTGATCGGCGGGATTTTATCCGGCAGCCTGTCTCTGATCTCGGATGCCCTTCACAATTTCAGCGATGGGATCGCCATCATTGTTGCGTACATTGCAATTCGTTTGGGCGAACGTAACAGAAGCGAAAGCTACACATTCGGGTTGAAGCGTGCCGAAATTATCGCAGCCGTTATCAACGCTGCAGTCCTGATTGCCATCTGTTTCTTTCTGATCAAGGAGTCCTACGACCGATTCATCAATCCTGAGCCCATCAAAGGCGTCCTAATGGTGGGGGTAGCCAGCATCGGGTTGATAGCCAATATCATCGGAACCCTTTTGCTGCGAAAGGGTTCCAAGGACAACCTGAATATCCGATCCGCATATCTTCACCTCTTTAGTGATGCTGTTTCGAGTGTGGCCGTTATCCTTGGGGGCATTGTTATCACCTTTTTTGATATCTACTGGGTGGATCCATTATTAACGGTCCTTATATCCCTTTATGTCCTCAAAGGAAGTTGGGACATTATAAAGGAGGCCACGACCGTAATCATGATGGGGTCTCCAAAAACGGTTTCATTAAAGGAGATTCAAGAAGATGTGGAGTCTATCGCAGGGGTAAAAAATCTGCATCATGTCCACATCTGGATGCTAAACGAAAAAAATATTCAATTTGAGGCACACGTGGATATAGAAGACATGATGGTGAGTGAGAGTGACAAACTGAGAAAACAGATTGAGGAGAAACTTGGCCAGCGCAACATCACCCATGTCACCCTGCAGTTTGAGTGTGACAGGTGCGGTATAAAGACCCTCATTTAATCCACTGCAGTGAAGTTCTGATCGAAACCGTGCCAATCATGATCCACATCGAGAACTTTGATGACTTCGGAACATAATAATCGGGATTTGAGAAAACTTGCAGAAGAGATCATAAATGGGCAGAGCACCATGACCCTTGCCACGGCCAAAGAAGGGGTGGCGTGGGCAGCACCTGTCTACTATGTTTATTTGAATTCCCGTTTCTATTTTTTCTCTGACCCCGAATCCAGACATATCCGGGAGTCATTGGCGAACAGTCAGGCAGCTGCCGCCATCTACGGGGCCGCATCCACGTGGCAGAAGATCCGCGGGATACAGATGTCGGGCAGCATAGGGGCGGTTTCTGTGGGGCCGGGGGCCGTTAAGATTATCAGGGCCTACCTGAAAAAGTTTGCTTTTACAACAGAGTTCTTTGAATCAAGTCAACCGCTGGATCTGGCTGCATTTACAAAACGGTTTAAAGTGAGACTTTACAAGCTCGAGCCTTCCTTCGTCTACTATTTGGACAATAGCATACGGTTTGGGTTTAGAGAGAAAGTCTTTCTCTGATGGGAATACATCGAGGAATATCAGGTCACCAAGTTCCTGGGGGTGTCAACGGTTTATAAAGCCCTTGTTGACGTTGGATCGGAGAAAAGGGCAAAAGGTTCCTCTCGGCATGACTTTCTTACCTTTCTTACAATGTTTCCCCCCCACAACATCATTTGGTCGCATTTGGCCTGACACACAGGCCTGGATTTCCATACACTCCCCGCCCAAAAAGCGAGTTCTTGGTAGTCCATTTTATTGCATTGGTGCGGATTTAACCGGATCAAGCCATTGATTTTTGTTTTTCCGACTTTTTCGACCTATATTTTCTTTTGAACTTTCTGAAGGGAAGGCCAAGATACAATTTTCTGACTATTTCAAATTTCGAAACCGTCATTTTTCCAGTATACGTGTCCTCTTTTGGGATATACCAGTTATTGCAGCCGCAACGGTTTACAATTTTGTAACCCTTAGTCTTTAGGAAGTTATGTTTTATCAAATCATGGCAGTGGTCTTCGATGAGAATCAGTTTGGGACGATATAAAGAAAAATCCATTCCACTCAGAGCCGGTACCTCCATGCCCTCAATGTCTATAGACAGAAAATCAATTCTGCAGCAGTCCGCCTCCTGAAATAGATCATTTAATGATCGAACGCGAATTGTCCTGTAATCTTTTTCAGAAGGTACATCAAAGACAACTTCACTTACTGCTATGGGTTCTCTTATGACGACAAATCCGGTGCCTGTTTTGTCAGGTGATGAGACCCCACATTCAAATACCTTGCTGTTCTTTCGCTTTTCCCTTAATTCCTTTGCCAGGTGGGGGATTGGCTCAATCAGAATCCCTCTCCAGCCGTTTTTTTCCAGCAGCCACGTTTGACTTAATTTATACGGATGATGAGCGCCAATTTCCACAAAATACCCATTGGTTTTCCTTTGAAAGAAGTCAAAGATAATGCAGTCTTCACCAAATTGAGAATAGGTTTCCATTTTCCATTCATTCCATAGTAAAGATCAGGTTCCGGCCTTCCTTGTCCCGGGAGAGGATGACATATATTCCAGAAAAATCCAAGGTCATTTACCAATCCAAAGATGGGAAACAAGAGAGGGTCTTCGACGCCCTTGAATGGTTCGCGGCCATGTGTTGCAAACGACAACATATAGGGGTTCTCCCAGACACTTGACACGGAACTGAGCATGGCCTATTCTTCTTTGACCAAAAAAGGGGTGGCCAACCGCCGCTCTTTTATAGAAATGATAGCATCAGGAGGAAATGACGTTGCCGTTGAATAACTTTCAGGGAGAAATACTCTCGAAACTGTCAAAAGAGGAATTGCTGGACTTTGTTGATATGTTCCAGAAAAACTGGTGGAATCTCCAAAACAACTACATATTGTATATCAATAATGAATTTGGCGAAGAGGCCGCCGTAAAGGCCGATGCCCACTGCTTCCCTGCCAATGCAAGGGTTCAAATGTATCGTTTGAGAAAAATGTTTGGGCTCAAAGATGACCTCAAGTCGCTCAGGGAGGCAATGATCCTTTCAACGATCTGGGCCAATGCTGATTATGAAATCGAAGATGTGGATGACAAGAGATTCAGGATCAAGGTGACCAATTGTCATCAGCAGGTAAGACGGCTTGAAGACGGGATCGGTGAATTGCCATGCAAGCCCGCAGGCCTAGCCATCTGCGAGGCAGCGGCCGAGGTGATCAACCCGACAGCAAAGGCGACCTGTCTTGTCTGTCCGCCGGACGATCATCCCAAGGACGTCTGGTGCGAGTGGGAGTTTGAGATACCCGGATAAGGGGGGTTCTCACATAACCGGGCCTATCTGCCACGGGACAAATTCATTATCCCCCAGACCCAGTTCCTCGCTTTTTGTTTTTTTCCCGGAGGCGGTCTCCAGGATCATCTCAAAAATGGCTTTACCCATCTCTTGAACTGAGGCGTCTCCGTCTACGATGCGGCCGCAATTGATGTCCATATCGTCGCTGAGCCTCTGATACATTTCCGTATTTGAGGCCAGCTTCATGGCCGGGACCGGCTTGAAGCCACAGACAGTACCACGCCCGGTTGTAAAGCAGATGACATTGGCCCCTCCCGCGATCATTCCTGTTATGGAAACAACATCATAACCGGGGGTATCCATAAAGACAAATCCCTTTGCCGAGACCGGTTCGGAATACCCGTAAACGTCCACCAGATTTGTGGTTCCGCCCTTGGAGGCGGCGCCCAGTGATTTTTCAAGTATAGTGGTCAGCCCTCCGGCCTTGTTGCCCGGGGAAGGATTGTTGTTTATTTTGCCGCCCTGGCTTGTGGTGTATTCTTCCCACCAACGGATAAGCCGAGCCAATTTTTCACCCACTTCGACGCTGACGGCCCTTCGGGTGAGGAGATGCTCAGCCCCATAGATCTCGGGTGTTTCGCTTAGGATGGCGGTGCCTCCGTGGCTTACCAGTAAGTCAGCAGCCGCCCCAAGGGCGGGGTTGGCCGATATGCCCGAAAAAGCATCAGACCCCCCGCATTCCAGTCCCAATATAATATGGCTGGCCGGCAACGTACACCTTGTAAATTTGTTGGCTTGAGGGAGAATTTTTTTAACCGCTTCCACACCGGCCTCAACGGTCTTTTTGGTGCCGTTGGAATTTTGAATTTCAATGACGCGGAGGGAAGGGCTTTTCTTAAGACCCGTGTTCTCAATCAGACAGTCTATATAGTTCACTTCGCACCCGAGACCCACGAGGAGAATGCCTGCGAAGTTGGGATGCCGGGCGTATCCTGCCAGGGCCCGCTGGAGCAGCGGCAACCCCTCGCCATCAGACCCCATGCCGCAACCCGACCCATGCCCCAGGGAGACCACACCATCCACATTTGGAAATTCGGCCATGATGTCAGGTGTGAAGGCATCTGCAATAAAGCGTGCGACGCTGACTGAGCAACTTACAGTGCTTAAGACACCTATGTAATTCCTGGTGCCGACCTGCCCCTCTTCTCGGAGAAAACCCTCAAATGTGGCCTGTTTTTCTTTTTTTACAAACACCGTGGGCCGTGTGTCTTCACCGATGGCGTAATCTCTGTCAAAATCGAGAATCTCCACATTGTGAGTGTGCACATGATTTCCCGGTTCCAGGTTTTTTGCGGCAAAGCCGATAATTTGACCATATTTCCGGATAGGGGCACGGGCCTCAATTTTTTGGACGGCCACCTTGTGCCCGTGAGGTATCTCGTCTCTGCATATGACTTGGTCGACATTGATTGGAGTCCCCGGCGAAAGGACCTTTAGGGCAACCGCGACATTATCGGCAGGGTTCAGGCGGATTATAATGGGGTCTGTTTCTGTCATTACAACCTTTTAAGTTCTTTGATGGTAAGTTCTCAATAATCTCGGGCACCGTGGGGTTCAGCCGCTGCCGAAGCGAGAGGTAAATCCCATTTGAGAGAGCGCCTTCAAGAAACACCCGAACCCCACTCTCGAATTTATTGAGAAGGTTCCTTTGATGACTTGGTCTGGATCGTCAGCTAGAAATTTACTTTGTCAAGACCTTTCAGCCCCAGGATATCTCTGGCTTCATCGGAGGTTGCCGGTTCCAGGCTCAATTCCTTTGCAATATTGACCACCATCTTGACCTGGTCTGCACTTGAGGTCGCTTTTTTACCCTTTCCCGCATAGAGAGAGTCTTCAAGGCCTACCCTGACATTGGGAGCGCCCATGGCCATGGCCGTAGCAGCCAGGGGGATCTGATGTCTTCCGGCACCGGCCACTGACCAGGTGAAATTCCCGGCCCCGACACGATCTATGGCTTCCTCGTACAGCCAAAGGAGATGTTTTACCGAAGGCGGCATCCACCCCGGCAGGGGTCCAAACACGAACTGCAGATGAGGTGGGGATTTTACCAGGTCCTGTGCCATCAACCAGGTTACGTATCCTATGTGGCCCAATTCATAAATTTCAAACTCGGGTTTTGTATCACTGTCGAGCATGGTTTGAGCGTAGGTAATGTCGTCCTGAAGGGTAGGCCTCATTAACATGGTCGTCTTTGTAAATTCAAGATAGTCCTCCTCCCAATCAAACTTAAATTTCCCCCTATATTTGTTGCCCATTTCAAAGACCCCAAGGTTGAATGGGGCCGGATCAAAGGAACACATCTCGGGTTTGAGCCTGGCGATGGGGATCAGTTTTTCTTCCACACTCTGATTGGGGCCCCCGCCGGTTGTGGGGAGGAGGATCAGGTTGCAGCGCTTTTTGATCTTTACATGAACCTCTTCAAAAATATCAGCGTCGGCTGTAGGCTTCCCGTTTTCGGGGTCGCGGACATGAATATGTGCGATGGCGGCGCCTGCCTCATGGGCTTTGACTGCGTCGTCAACGATCTGGTCCGGTGTTATCGGGAGATATTCGCTCTGTGTTGGGATATGAATGGAACCGGTAACTGCTGCAGTGATGATAATCTTGCTCATTGAAAATTCCTCCTAATCTGCTTTGTTTTTCTAAACGTTTTTTGGAACGACCCCCTTTTACTTCCGCTGGAGATCCATGACCGGGTTGGTTCAGGTATATCTCTGCTAAATTGGACAAAAAGTCAAGAGGGGGGCCTCAATATCCACTGCAAGCATGAGGATTTCAGCGTCGCTGCCGGAATCATTTATTGCCACCATCCTTTTTCATAGGCTGATAACATATCTCTCGCTGTTGCTGTTGGCCGGATATGGATGGGGTTCCGCGGATATGCGACAGCGGTGAGCCAAACATATCAAAGAGGCTCCTGAACGCGCAAGAAAGCAATTCAGAGGGGTGTGTTTTTGTGTGTTCTTAGGGCGAGCACAGCATTGACAATTTTTTTATTACGGAAAATGATTGATTGTCTGATAAGCATCCCTGGTGTTAGGATAGTGCCCATCCATAAATGGCCATTTTCTCTCCGAGCCATGGGGTTTAACAGCCGGAGGCCGCAATCTCTGCGCGTGCCCCGCCTGCCCAGTTAAATCCGATTTTGCTTTTATTTGACCGGGGTAGCCCCATAAGAGGGTGCTGGGGTCATATTAGCATTTTAATCCGTTTTGGGTCAACTACTATTTCAACGGGCGTTTTAAATAAGGGAGGAGGAGATATGAAGATTGCAAAGGTATGTGTGGTTGGAGTTGGGACCATGGGAAGCCAGATAGCCATTGTGTGTGCAAAGGCGGGTTATCAGACCGTTATCGTTGACAGGTCCCAGGAAATGGTTGAGAAGGGAATTAAGGGGATTCAGGCTTTTTTGCAACATCAGAAGAAAAAGGGCAAGCTGGATCAAGATGAAATGGACAAGACTTTATCCCGGATTTCTTCAGATGTTGATCTGGTCAATGCGGTTGCTGATATCGATCTTGTGATAGAGGCAGTTTTTGAGGATATGGCACTCAAGAAAGAGATTTTTCGAAAAGTTGATGAGAGCGGTCCGTCCCATGCCATCCTGGCAACCAATACCTCAACGCTCTGGGTTGCCGAGGTTGCCGGGGCAACAAAACGGCCTGAAAACTGTATCGGTACCCACTTTCTGATTCCGGCTGCGTTGACCCCGCTTGTGGAGGTTGTTCGGGGGCCTGAGACTTCTGACCGGACCCATGAAACCACCCTCAAATTCCTTGAATCATGCGGCAAGGGTACGGTGACGGTTGCGGACTCACCCGGATTTGTGATTAATCGCCTGTATCTCCCCATGGTCAACGAGGCATTTTTTGCACTTGAGACAAATCTGGCCACTGCCGAAGAGATAGACAGGAGCTGTAAGGAGGGTCTTGGTTTCCCCCTGGGTCCGCTGGCGGCAGCAGATGCGTTTGGGCTTGATATTCTCCTCACGTGCGTTCAGACCCTGCATAGAGAGCTTGGCGACAAGTATAGGCCATGTCCGCTGCTTGTAAGACTGGTCAAGGCCGGTCATCTGGGTAGAAAAACGGGGAAAGGAGTTTACGATTATCGTAGATAAATGCCAAAGAGCTCATATTCATAAGAAGGAGTACATAAAATGAATACCGATACCCTTGTTATGCAATGCTCAAATTGCGGCACAAAAAATCGGGTGCCCAAGAACCGGCTGAAGGATAAACCCATATGCGGCAAATGCAAGAAGCCGTTGGCAGCCGGATCATTTCCTGATTATCCTGTGACCATTACCGACAGGTCATTCAGCCAGGAGGTCCTTTCGCATCCCGGCGCCGTTCTGGTGGACTGTTGGGCACCATGGTGTGGTCCCTGCAAGACGGTCGCCCCGATCCTGGATCAACTGGCTTCAGAATATGCGGGCCGGGTCAAGATCGGAAAACTGAATGTGGATGAAAATCCAACGACGGCTTCACAATACGGGATCCAAAGCATCCCCACCATGTTGATCTTTAAGGATGGGAAAAAGATCAATCAACTGGTGGGGGCCTTACCAAAGGGGCAGATTGAAGGGCATCTAAAACCTCTTCTTTGAGGAAGAGACGCTGAAAGCGCCACCGGCGCGGCCACCCGTCAGGTTTAAAGAGGACCCGTAAAAGATCTGCAAAAGATTCATAAAACACATAGGGCGAAAAGTGATCTTCCAGATGTATATCTTACGTGGGACCTTTACATCTATTCTTAATCTTCGATGCCAGCCAGGTATTTGGCAATCTTTTTCTTGGACTCAAGGTCATATCCAGAGCGGATGCCGATTTTTTCCATTACAGGAGACCCGCCCCCGTGTACCCCGGCGTACTGGGCCCACCCCCCCATGGCGGAGCAGGAATAGTCCGATATAAAACGAAAAATCCTGTGCAACTTTTCCGCAGATACCCCCTGTTTGCGGGCAATATATTTCTCCAGATAGGGGCCGGTCTCCGGATTTAGCCAGTCTCCCTCAGGGGGGATTGTGGAAGGGAGGCCGCCTGCAATAGAGACCAGGACGTCATACTCATGGTAAATCTTGGTCCCGGCCAGATATCTTCCGGTGTTGGAGTATAAAAACTCCGGGGTGTAGATGCCGGAAGCGGTCTTTGTGGCCTTTGCCGCGGCCGCTATGCCGGAGGCATACACCAGTTCACCGATAATCATCAGCTCGGTCAATTCGTCTGCCACATGGGATGTTTTTTCGATACCGCTATAATCGGCTACCAAGGCTGAGGCCCCCAAAATGATGTCAGTGACAGCAGGTTTGCACCCGCAATAGGAGTGGCGATGAAACCCCGCAAAGGTGAGGGCCAGCCTGCCCGCGAACTCCCATTCTCCGCACATAAACACCCGGTCCCAGGGCACAAACACATCATCAAAAACCACCACCGAGTCTGAAACACCATAGGTGTTGTAAGGCGCCTTTAGTTTTTTCCGCGGTCTCGGGGTAACAACACGGGATATAATCTTTATGCCATCCGCGTCAGCGGGAATGGCGAATGACAGCGCCCAGTCTCCTTCCTCTTTTGTCATGTTTCGTGTTGGAACAACCAGGTGTTCGTCAACATAAGGCCCCATGGTGATGTGGTTCTTTGAGCCTCGGACGATAATTCCCTTGCTGTTTTTTTCAACCACACGGAGATAGAGATCCGGATCTTTCTGCTGTGATGGTCTTAGCCTTCGATCCCCCTTGGCATCGGTCATGGCCGTGCTTCCCACAAGATCATTCGCCTGGTAATATTTCAGGAATTCAAGAAAATTGTCATGATAATGAGTATCTTTGTCCTCATCGATTTCTTTTGAAACAACGCCTATGGCATTCAGCGTGTCCGTTGCCATACAGCGCTGGACGCAACCCCCAACGCGGTGGCAACACTTGCGCTTCATTTCCTGCTGGGTGTAAAGGTCTGCAATGCTGAGATTGAGTGAGGTAAAGCGATTGATGGTTTCACCGGTCAGATGGGATTTTGTTATCAAAAGATCTTTCAACTCCGGATCATTGACCGCGTCAAAGGTGAACTTGAGTGTGTTGATGGGGAGCTCGAGAACCGGGTCATCCCTCCCTATTTTCTGCCCGTCGATATAGACGTTTGGTTTCATTTTCCTGAGTCTTTCAACGTACTCATCAGCGCTTTTAATGGCCATTGTTTCCTCCTTGTGATGATGTGGCGTGATGTATGGTGCTGGGTCCACGGTCCCAGGTCAGAGTACCATACATTATTGGGGATGAAAGTTGCAAGATGTTTGAGGCTTCTCGAAGGTGTCAGGGACAGGCTGAGAGTGGTCAGAAAAGGCCACTTTCTTTCAGGTGTTACATCGGCTTCCTGATAGCCGCCTGTTGTTTTTCGAAGGCTTTTTACCAGGCTTTTTCGAGTAAGGCGAGAAAATCTTTTTCTTCCGTATATCTGGGATTCCAGCGATTATAATCAGCTTTGAAGCAGAGTCTTGCGATTTCCGACAACTTTTCTTTTTCTACACCAATATCCCTTAATTTTTGCGGGATACCGACCTCATTGCATAACTTTCTAATCGCTTCGACGGCCTTTTCTCCGGCCGCCATAGACGATAATCCCGAGATATCTTCTCCCATAGCCTGGGCGACCCTGGCATATTTGTCTGGGTTTGCCGTCAAATTGAATTCAGCGCCAAAGGGAAGACACACGGCATTGCTCAGTCCGTGGGAAGCATGAAAAAAGGCTCCAACGAATCGTGCCATACAGTGAATGTTCCCAAGCCCGGTGTTGCTGAATCCCATGGCGGCAAGACTGGCCCCGCATAGCATTTTTAGACCCGCATCCAGGTTGCTTCTGTCTGAGACAAAATGTTTGATATTGGCGGAAATAAGTTCGATGGCATTCAATGTCAGGGCGTCTGTAACAAGGTTGGCATTAAGTGAAATATAGGATTCAAAGGCATGGACAAACGCGTCCATGCCGGAATCGGTGGCGACTTCAACAGGTAAGGTCTTGAGGGCTAACGGATCCAGTATGGCAATCTCGGCAGGGTTCAAACCGGCACTTCTGATAGACATTTTCAGGCCCCGGGTCGAATCGGTGATAACACAGGACCCTGAGACCTCTGACCCGGTCCCAGTTGTGGTAGGTATGGCAATGATTGTCAGAGGTGGGTTTGTAAACAAATCAATCCCCTCATAATCATGGATACGGCCCCCATTTGTGGCCAAAATGGCAACGGCCTTTCCCACATCAATGGTACTTCCTCCGCCCAGGGTTATCAGGGCTGACGGTTTGCTCTCCTGGTAGATCTCAAAGGCTTTTTCCACAGTTTTATCACTGGGGTCAGTCTCGATGTCTGTAAAGACTTTGAATCTGATATTGCTCTCTTTGAGGGTGTCTTTTACGAGCCTGAAGAAATCTGTGGAGGCGACGCCATTGTCTGAAAGAAGAAAGACATCATCAGAATTCAGGCCGTTTAGTAACTCCGGTAGTTTTTTGTAAGCGCCGATTCCCAAGAATATTTTTGTCCGGCAAGAATAAGATAATGTCTCCATTTTTGTCACCGCCACCAAGAAACTGGTTGTTAATCCCTTTTTTTCTTTCCATCCAGCAAGGACAAGAATTCATCCCAGGTTGAGATCCTTGAAACATTGTTTTCAGGATCTTTGGTCTGTCCGCGGGCAATACCCGGGGTGTAGGGGATATCCCTGTCCCTGACATAAGTTGTCCAGACCGGTTGGATCCCGGATCCCTGCGCCCCTTCAATATCCAGCAAGGGATCATCGCCGATATAGATGAGTGCGTTCTTTTGAACCCCTAGTGCCTCTGCGAGTTTGTGAAAGACCATGGGGTGTGGCTTGCAGTACCCGAGTTCACCCGATATCAGAATCACCTCAAAAAAAGGGGCGAAACCCATATGTTCAATAATACCTCTGGCAGCTGGACCATGTGTGAAGTTGGAGAGCAACCCCAGTCGGTACCGGCCGCTGAGTGTCTCAAGCATCTCGACGGTGCCGGGAATGGGATGACAATGGTCAAAAAAGGCTGAGAAGTAAGCGTCGACCGCCTTGGCGACCCGGGGGTCATCCGGGCTGACAGTATGCCCCTGTGTTCCGAGGGCCTCACTTATCCAGAAGCGATTGTGGGTTTCTCTCCCTTCCTGCCGGGTTTCTTTAATAAACCGGACGGCAGATTCCTTATGGGCCCGTTTGAATGCCCCGTGTTCAAGGTCAAAGCCGCTTTTCTCAAGGCTCAGGATCATTCTCTGAGTTGCCCCCTTGATGGCGCCGTGATCTGCGGTTATCAGGGTGTTGAAGAGGTCGAATCCGATAGCGATTATATGTTCCATGGGATATCCTTATTATCTCACTCATTATGGAAATGCAAGGCGCTCGGGGGAACAGAGGGGATTTTGCCGATTCCACGATGCAGTGGGAATGGAATCGAGCGGCCTCTGTTGACACCTGAGGACCTTTTCTCTATTTTGGAATCTCGGAAAAATGGTTTTCACTATTTATGGAGAAAGAGCCATGGTTGAATTAAAACGTTCTGTGTGCCCCCACGACTGCCCGGATACGTGCGGTCTCCTCGTGGGTGTTAAAGACGGCCGGGTAGTCTCGGTCAAGGGGGATCCCGATCATCCGTTTACCCGCGGTGCGATATGCGTAAAGGTCGGCCACTATCCAGAGCGGATATATTCCTCCTTACGCGTCTTGCATCCGCTCAAACGGACGGGCCCCAAAGGCAAAGGGGAGTTCCAACGCATATCCTGGGATCAGGCTCTGGATGAAATCACTGACAAATACAGAGATATTATATCCAATTTCGGTGCAGAGGCCATACTCCCCTATTCCTACGCGGGAACCATGGGCGTGGTCCAATTCTATGGGGGCCATCCGTTTTTCCATAAATTGGGTGCTTCCAAGCTGGATCGCACCATCTGCAGCGCTTCGGTAGAAGCTGGTTTTGAGGCGAGCATGGGGGCCACCCCAACAACCGATATCGAAAGCACGGTCGATTCCGATTTGATTATCCTTTGGGGGAGCAACACCCTATCGACAAATATGCATGCCTGGCCCTTTTTTTTGAAGGCCCGTCAAAGGGGTGGATCCATTGTCACTATTGACCCTTACAGGAACCGGACCGCCAAGCAGGCCGACAAACATCTGCAGCTGAGACCCGGAACAGACGCTGCGCTGGCGTTGGGCATGATGCACGTGCTTGTTGGAGAAGACCGAGTAGATCATGCGTTTGTGTCAGAACAAACGTTGGGGTTTGATCGACTGAGAAAACGCTTGGAAGAATATCCCCCCTCCCGGGTTGAGGAGATAACGGGAGTGGCTGCCAGCGAGATTATTCAACTGGCCCGCGATTATGGAAGTGCACGCGCGCCCTACATCAGAATGGGATGGGGACCGTCACGACAACTCCGGGGCGGTATGGCCGCGCGGACCATCGCCCTTCTGCCGGCGCTGGTGGGCGCCACACACAAACAGGGTGGCGGTATAACCAGATCGACGGCCCCGGCCTTTGCACTTAAGACGGAGGTGGTACTCCGGGAAGATCTTGCGGCATCCGCGGTGCGCACAATAAACATGGTGCAATTGGGCCAGGCACTTACAGCATTAGACAAACCGCCTGTAAAGGGTCTCCATGTCTATCACAGCAATCCGGCGGTGGTAGCTCCGGATTCGCAGCGGGTGATTGCGGGTCTGGAGCGGGATGACTTGTTTACCGTGGTGCACGAACACCTGCTGAGCGAAACCGCCCGCTATGCCGATCTCGTGTTGCCGGCAACCACATCTCTCGAATCAACGGATATTTACAGAAGCTATGGCCATTACTATCTCCAGATGGCGCGGCCAGTCATTGCCCCCATGGGGGAAACACGCTCAACCCTGGCCATTTTTCAGGAACTTGCCAGGCGATTTTCCTTTACGGACAACTGCTTTTCCCGGGACGAGGAGGAGACTATCCGAGAACTGCTTGAGACAGATTCGCCATATTTTGAAGGGGTTACGTTTGAAAATCTGGCCAAAGGCAAGCCTGTGCGGCTTAATGTGCCTTGTCAGATCTTTTCCGAGGGTTTTGGGACTCCCTCCGGTAAGGTGGAATTTTATTCTCAGGCCATGGCAGAACAAGGGATGGATCCGCTCCCGGACGGGACGCCGAGTGTGGATGAGGAAGGTCAGGGCCGTTTCAGACTTCAGATGATCACACCGCCCCGACACCAATTTCTCAATTCCAGTTTTAGCGAGATCGATTATTTGCGAAACCAGGCCGGGAAACCCACAATCATGATCCATCCAAGAGATGCTGCCGAGCGTGATATAGAGGATGAAGGGTTGGTCCGGGTTTACAATGCCCGGGGCGAATGCCGTCTCTACGCCCAGTTGACCAAAGACACATCTCCCGGTGTGACGGTGGTGGAGGGACTTTACTGGCCCCGTTTTATGCCCGGCAACCGGGGCATCAACCAATTGACCAGCCAGCGCTTGACTGACATGGGGCGGGGGTGTGCCTTCCACTGCAACCTTGTGGAGGTCGAGCCGGTTGCGGTTTGAAATAAATCGGACAAAATCTGCATAACCAATGGCTGGAATATTTCACCGCAATAGCTCAATAAATAACGGATTTAGTTCATAGTGGCGGAACATACAGACATCTCTTTTAAGAGCCGCAAAGCCCAGAAGATACTCGCATCACGGCGGTGAGGTTTACAATTCTGCCCGGAACAGCCCCTAAAGTGATTGCCCCTATTACGTTTGGCTGTCCCGCCTGTCCCGGGCAGAGTGGTTAAGGTATTTGGGGCGTGGCAGATGCGCTGCAAGAACTTAAATTGCGCCTCTTAAAAGAGATGTCTGTATGTTCCGCCATCGCTAGTCGCTATCTAGAGATGTCCGCATAAATTCGGATTCCCCGAAATATTGAACAGATACATTTCACCCAAGTCTACCCTAACGTTGCATAAATATTTGGCCCAAAACCGCTTTGCTCGCTCTATATCAGGCCATCAAGAAACGTTTGTCCATTTTCAAGATCTCACCGTATGTTTAATACGCTTTCGTCCTCAAAAATGGCCAAATCCCACCCTGCGGGACTGACCCAATCTATAGCGTTTTGAACTCAAATTTTATGCAACGTTAGGGTCTATTGAGAAGGAGTCCTGGGTCCCGGGCGTCTGAGGGATGAAGGGCAGTGTTGTCTAGGACCCCTGAGCTGTCTGCCACGCCAGATCCGACAGAAACCTGGCGTAGATGCCGTGGCGGTTTGCGGTCTCAGAGCTGGCAATTCCGTCCAGCCCGCGTTTATAAACCCCCTGGGAGATAGCGGCAAGGCGAAACAGGCTGAATGCTATAAAGAACTTCCAGTGTGGCGTTCGGCTGCTGTTGGTGCGGCGGCAGTAGCTATCAATAAAATCATCTTCTGCAGGGATTCCAAAATCTTTGAGTTTGAGGCCCTGGTACCCCAGGCGCTCATTTTCTGTATGGGGGATATAGTAATTCAAACAATTATAGGCGAGATCTGCCAAGGGGTGACCGAGGGTCGAGATTTCCCAGTCGAGCGTGGCGATGACCTTTGGTTCGGTGGGGTGTATGATCAGGTTTTCCAGACGAAAGTCCCCGTGGACAATTGTCGTGCGGTCGTCATCGGGCATGTTTTCTGACAGCCATGGGATCACCAGATCCATGCTTTCGATCTCTTCTGTCTTTGCGGCTTTATATTGCCCGGCCCACCGGCCTAGCTGGCGAGCCATGTAGTTCCCGGGTTTTCCAAAATCGGCAAGCCCCAGGGCCTCCCAGTCCACCATGTGGATTCTGGCAAGCGTCTCGTTCATTGCGTCAAAGATCGCTGCCCGTTCCGCAACGTCCGACGCTGCGTGGGCGGCGGCGTCACGGAAAATCCGGCCCTCTACAAGCTCCATGATGTAAAAGGCCGTTCCAATGACCGAGTCGTCATTACACAATGAATAGGTCTTGGGAACAGGGACATTGGTGTCCTGAAGGGCGCTTATGATCCGGTACTCTCTTTCAACCGCATGGGCCGAAGGAAGGAGTCTTCCGGGGGGTTTCTTTCGCATGACATAGCTGCGTCTGGAATCTCCCAGTATAAAGGTCGGGTTTGACTGCCCATACTTAAACTGGCGAACCGAGACTATGGTGCCGGAAAACCCGTCCACATGATCTCTCATATAGTCTTCCATTGTCCCCACCTCAAATCGATGCGGGGGGCGTACCTCTGTTGTCTCTGAAATGAACTCGCTCATGATTTTTCCTTTGTTTGAGGGCGTGGTGTTTAGCAAAAGCTTACAAAAACGTTGGAGGGGGGTCAAGTCCGCGTTTCATCAAGGATTTCCGAGATTCCCTTTTCCCTTGACCCTATAGAATACTTTCCATATACTTCGACACCGTTTCTCAACAACATCTGAAAAGGTTTTTGGTTTTTTTGCAACCCGGTTAACAAACAGCGATAGCTAACCACTGATTGCTGATAACTGGTTTTTATAGGCGGAGGAAATCATGGGAAAGGTGGGAATAATAGGCGTTGGACAAAGCGCCTTTGTCCGGGGCTACCCCGGCTCAATACGTGAACTTGCGTTTGAAGGATTTAAGGAAGCCCTGGGGGATGCCCAGATAGAGACAAAAGATATCGATGCTTCAATCATCTGCTCGGCCCCGGAATATGACAAGCAGCGATCTCCCGCGGGTGTTTTTGCGGAGTATCTTGGACTCATCCCGCAACCCACCTGCTATCTCGAGAGTTTGTGTTCCTCAAGCAGCATGGGGCTCAGAATGGCCTATTCTCTGGTCAAGTCGGGTCTTCATGACGTGGTGGCGATTATCGGTTTTCAGAAGATGTCAGAGATCTCGTCCGCTGAATCGCAGGAACGGATGGGGAGGGGTGCGGACATACAGTGGGAGAGCCCGTTTGGCACAATGATGCCCGCTTATTACGCCATGTTTGCCAGGGGGCATATGGAAACATATGGGACCACCCCGGACGACCTGGCGCTGATACGGGTAAAGGCCGCCACTTACGGACAGATAAATAAAAAAGCCGTTTATCGCAAACCGGTCACCTTTGAGATGTTCTCGGATCCCGAGAGCCCCATGTCCGGGCCGGTTGCAAGCCCTCTCAGGGTCGGGGACTGTTGCGCAAATGCCGATGGCTGCTCATGTGTCATCGTTGCCAACGAGGAAAAGGCAAAGGCCTTTTCCAAAAAACCCGTTTGGATTCTGGGTCTGGGCGCCGCCTCTGCCAGCGTAAATATGGCAGGGAGAGAGGTGTTTTCAGGTTTGGAGGTGGCAAAGCAGGCAGGGGAACAGGCCTACAAAATGGCGGGGGTTGCCCCCAAGGATATCGATGTTGCCGAGGTCCATGACTGTTTTACCATTGCGGAATTGATGGCCTACGAGAATCTGGGCTTTGCCAAGCCGGGAGAGGGAAAGGATTTGATCAAGAGCAAGGAGACATACAAAGAAGGGAGCATCCCTGTCAACGTGGATGGCGGTCTTCTTTCCAAAGGGCACCCCATCGGGGCGACCGGCGGGTCCCAGATCCGAACCATCGTACTCCAGCTGAGGGGTGAAGCAGGGGAGATGCAGGTAAAAACCCCGGAGGTGGGGTTGGTCCACAATATCGGCGGTGTGGGTCTTTACGGAAACGTGTCCATTCTGGGGAGATAAAAGGATGAGTAAAAAGAAAAAAGAGGTGGATGATCGATTTAAGAAATTTGGAACAGTGAGTTTTACCGCCATTACGAAGATCAATGACTTTATCGGCCACCTGGAAGAGGGAAAGGTCATGGGTACCCAATGCAAGGGGTGCGGCACCTTTTTCTTTCCTCCCAGGGCCGATTGCCATAAGTGTCTGGCGAGCGATATGGAATGGGCCGAAGTCTCCGGCACAGGCAGGCTTACAACATTTAGCAGGCTGAAATACGCCCCCATCGGGTTTGGGGATGATCTGCCCTATGCGATCGCTGTATTGGATTATGGTGATTACAAGGTTTTTGGGAGAATCGCGGGGGATGTCCCTGAGGATGAAATCACCGTGGGAATGGCGATGAAGACCGTTGTCAATGCCCTTCCAAACGGCCAGTTGAACTATGTCTTTGAAAAGGCCTGAGCCGGAGAGGGACTTTCTCTGCCAGTGACAGATCCCATTTCCCCCAGTTCCCCCGGATGGTTGGAGATCGCCATCCGCACTCCCCCCGTCACCCATGACTCTTTAAGCGCATTTCTGTTTGACCTGGGCTGTACAGGCATTGTCCTTGAAAACTTCGAGGATTGTACCCTAAAGGCGTATTTCCCTTTTCAAACAGATGTGAAAGATGTCCAGAACCGAATTGAGATCTTTCTCATACAACTGAAAGAGATATTTCCTGAGGCCGATGCGGCAAAATGGACATTAGAAAAAATAGAAGATCAAGACTGGCACACTAACTGGCGGCGGTTTTTTCACCCGACAAGGGTTACACCCAAGCTCATGGTCGTGCCTGCCTGGGAACCCCTGCCTGCCACTGTTGGAGGCCATGTTATCAGGATTGATCCCGGTCCTGCCTTTGGCACGGGCCAACACCCCACCACGCGTATGTGTCTTGAGGCCATGGAAACCCTTCAACTCTCCCCACCGTGGACAATGCTGGATGTGGGAACCGGCAGCGGAATCCTCGCCATTTACGGTGCCATCCTGGGCGCTGAAGAGATTGAGGCTATTGATGTGGATCCCGATGCCCTCAGGTGGGCGAGACATAACATAGAACTAAATGGCCTTACGGGAACCATAGGAGTATCTTCTAAAACCCTTGAGGAACATGTGGATTCGTTTTCACTTATTGTGGCCAATCTCATCCTCGAGGAGATTCTGAAACTGTTTCCCCATTTTTATCAATGTCTGAACACCGGAGGGGCATTGATCCTCTCGGGCCTGTTGAGGGAACAAGCCGATGTGGTACAAGAGATGTTTGGGGGGTATGGATTTGCTGAACGTGAAACCTTTAGAGAGGAAGAGTGGGCCTGCGTGGTGTGTAGTAAAGATCCGAGTCCTCCGGGCCCGGGTCTTTAATGAGGGAGGCTGCACGTGAGGCGTTTTTTTGTTGAGGATATATCAGGAAAGGATGGGGTTTGTTCCATTCCGGGGACGGAAGCCCGGCATATTACAAAGGTCCTGAGGATGGGGCCGGGGGACCGGCTTGTTCTCATGGACCGCAAAGGACGCCATTTCCTCTCCACCATACAATCTGCTACGCCCCGAGAGGTAAAGGTCGTACTCGAGGGGTCTTTTCCAAAACCTCCGCCCTCCCCTGTCAGGATCACACTCTGTCAGGCCCTCATAAAGTCCCGTCAAATGGACTATGTGATTCAGAAGGCCTCGGAACTGGGGGCTGACCGGATTTTTCCATTCACATCTGAGCGTACGGTAGTCAGGTTTTCAAAAGACCGGCTCATCAACAAGATGAGACACTGGCAGGAGATTGCGTTGAGTTCAGCCAAACAATGCGGCCGGGTCACACCAGTGGAAATATCCCTTCCCAGCACATTTAGGGATTTGATAAGGGAATGGAAAGAAACGGAAGGGTTAAAGGTGATCTTGTGGGAAGAAGAGGGGGCAAAAGATCTCAAGGGCCTTTTGAGGAGATCTTCTCAAATCGGAAAATTCGCCGGCGTGGTAGGGCCTGAGGGAGGGTTCAGCCGCAAAGAGATCGAAGTCGCCCGGGATGCAGGCTTTTCCATTGCCTCGTTAGGGTCCAGGATTCTAAGATCCGAGACAGCCGCACTGGCACTGGTGGCCCTTGTCCAGTATGAATGGGGGGATCTGTGCCTGAAGACCCCGCCCGATGAGTATACGGCGGTTCCACTCTAATTACGCCGTTCTGATTGACATTATGTCCTGAGATGATATGGTTAAGTGGAAAATATGTATAGGCCTTGGTGCCTGGGAAGGAGTATCTTGAGTAAAGATGATTTGATCCAGTTAGAAGGTGTCGTGAGCAGGGTTTTGGGTGGCGGTACCATGGAAATTGAGTGTGATAACGACATCACCGTGAGGGGAGTGCTTTCCGGACGGATGAAGAAATACCGAATTAAGGTCATGGTTGGAGACAAAGTTCAGATAAGCGTCTCCCCCTACGACACGTCCCATGGCCTGATTACTTATCGGTTTTGAGGCCCTTTTCAGACAGGAAAACAGTTACTTACTGCCAACAATCAGAGGATGTCAGTGCCTCTTTGACCACCCGGTGACGTGGCGGGATTCCAGCTATCGCAAAACAAATCTTTCACGTTGACCTGGGTGAAGGTTGCCGGACCCACGGGGGAAACCCGTTGGAGGTTATGCGAGTCTTTTGGTTCCCCTCGCGAGAATCCTCTGCATTATGGACTCATCAATCAATTCCAGGTCGGATGGTAAGACATTGCCGCCAGTATCATAACGGACGATTGGTACATCCGAACTTATGTAGCCATATTGTAAATTATGTGAATTGTGTTTATCCATTATCACAGAACCGGACGGCAATGAAGATGGATTATCCATTCCAACCTGCCTTAAACTGCCTATCAAATAATTCTTGCCCGATGAAAGCCCCAGATTAGAATTATTCTCGGATTTTCTAAGCAAACTCTCTTTCATATACAATAATTCAAGGTTTGGAAAAGTACTCAGGATGTTCATGTGAATTCCGACTTTAAAACCCTCACCCGTGAGTTTTTCCTTGATCTCTGCAATCTTTTTATAATTGGCAGCCACATCGTTTGCGTCTTCACACGGCAGATCCAGGATAATAGAAATTTCCAGAAAAATGTTTTTGTTTAAGTATTTGATAATGTTTTTAACGGCTGTTTCAATATCTTCATATGTATAGCCCTTGTTTATGTAGTTCAAACTAAAGTTGGAAGCAGATTCCAGACCGATCAGCAGACAATTTACATGGTCATTTATGAAATCTATGTAATTCTTGTTTTTTAGCAGGGTGATACCGGTGTAAACGGTGATGTCATAATCGTTTATCCGGCGGAGGATATTTTGAACCCTTGGTGAGGTGGTGTTAAAATAGGAGTCAATAAACCGAATGTGTGTGGTGCCCAGGGTGTTCATCATTTTCCGGATGTACCCGATGACTTTCTCATCCCCGACAGTCTTGAGAAAAT
>PVMK01122643.1_pt1 | contig 48029 bp, 46 predicted proteins | sample 1853481 | NCBI WGS metagenome assembly PVMK01 (sample SAMN08533507, study PRJNA380276) | Marine sediment metagenome, whole genome shotgun sequencing project.
TCGCGATTGCGAATGCTACGAGGGACGCCGCGGCGCCGGAGCGTAGGTAGATGCCCCAGCGCATGACGATGCGGCGGTCCGCCCGAGCGATCAGGACGTCTAGGACGCCGATGACGACCACCAGCACGCCCACGACCCGGACCCATACTTCGGTGGTCTCGGCGATGCCCACGAGACTCAGGAGCGGGTTTGGCGCGAGAACCAGCGCGACGCCGAGGCCGGTCATGTAGAGTCCGAATACGAAGAAGCTAATTGCCGCCGGTCCCATGCTGTTGCTCCCCTTCATTGCTTGATCAACCAGGCTACCCTTTCGTACGACCACGCGTAGTGAACCACTACGAAGACGGCGAAGATGCTGGCTAGGGTGGGTCGGCCGAGGGCGTTCAGCGCGTAGGCCGCGCCGCCGAAGACGAGAAGCTCCAGTACGAGGCGCGCGATCCCCGGAACCTGAACGAGGCCGCTGCCGCCTCGGCTTGGATCGTCGGGGACGGCGAAGGTGCCCCAAAGGACCGCGGCGAATAGAACGACCCCGGCAGCCAACAGTGCCCGCCACCAGGACTCGGTCTGCGCCCAACCCCACCAGCCAAGCGCACCCAAGGCGATGACTTCGAGGAAGAAGCGTAGTGCGAGGTTGATCGCGTTCATCTGGGTGACGGCTCAGTGCGAAACAGGGGAAAAACGACCGGCTGCGCGGCCTCATCAATTTTGATACAGCTTGTCTGCCCGTGCATTACTACTGCGGTGCTGGGAACAGTACGCCGCCGAAAGCGAGCCAGGCGACGAGTAGTGTGAGCAAGATGTTCACCGATTGGCCGACCGCGTACAAGAGGATTGGCTTGCCTCCGACGAGCTGGGCGGTGAGTCGGCGGAAGTTCGAATCCAAGCCGATGGCCACGAAGGCTAGAGCAAAGAACCAGCCTCGGAAGCCCTTGGTGACTTTGGTGATCGCCGAGGTCTCCTCGGCGCCGAGCACCGGAACGAAGACGAACGACGCGAGGAGTGATGCCAGCAAGAAGCCGAGCACGAACTTCGGGAATCGATCCCAGAGCATCCTTGCGGACGGCGCCCTGTCATCCGTTCGTTCGACGCGAGCCACCCAGTACACCGCGATGAGGAAGGCGATGACACCGATCATCGTGTTTTGAATCATCTTGACGACCGCCGCGACTTGTTCTGCGTCGTCTCCGAGCATTGCGCCGGCGGCAACCACTGCGCCCGTCGAATCGACGGTACCGCCGATCCAGGCGCCGGCGACCCACGGATCGAGGCCAAGGGCGCGGCTGAGCGCGGGCATGCCGACCATCATCCCTACAGTGAAAATCATCGTGAGGCCGATGCCGAGTGTCAGCTCCTCCTTCTTCGCGCGCACCGCCGCGGCTACCGCCACTGCAGCGCTCACGCCACAGACAGACGTCGCGCACGCGATGATGATCGTCAGCGCCTTCGACTCCATGCGCAGCACGCGGGTTCCGAAGTGCCACATGAGCAGGATGATCACCGGCGTCACGACATAGGCCACCATGAGACCGGGGCCGCCGAGCTCGACGATTCGCCCCACCAGCAACTCCGCGCCGAGCAGCACCAGCCCGATTTTGATGAAGAGCTCCGAACGCGCGCCGACCGCGAGCCACCCTGGGGTGCCCCACGTGTTGGATATGAAGAGTCCAATCGCCAGCGCCCAAATCGCATAACTGAGTCCCCAGGACTTCAGCGTTTCTTCAGCGCCGATCGTTCGCGACAACCATGCGAGAAGAAACACGACCAGCGCACCCGGGATGTACTGCTTGAGATCCTGCCCGGTGCTGACTGCGGCCATGGCGGTGAGCCCGACGATAATCGCGCCCACAATAGGAGCCGCCGGCACCGCCGACAGCAACCCTGCCGCCACAGAGAGAATCAGCGCGAACCCCAACCAGACCGACCACCAGTCCTCGGAGCGAAATGCTGACATGGGGCGGCAGTATCACCCGATTGAGCGGCGGCGCCAGTGTGGGTTTAGTTACACCACCCGCCCACCCCCACAGCAACGGTCAGCGTTCCGCGTCGATCTCCGCGAGGATCACGCGATCTTCGCTCGAGAGCTCCGCGGTCTCCAGCAAATCCGGCCTTCGTTCCAGTGTCCGCCTCAGCGACTCCTTTCGTCGCCATCGTGCAATCGCCGCGTGATTTCCAGAGCGCAGCACGTCCGGCACCTTCTCTCCTCGGAACTCCTCGGGCCGCGTGTACTGCGGATACTCCAACAACCCTTCGGCATGCGATTCATCGGCGGCCGATTGGTCGTTCCCAAGTACTCCCGGGAGCAACCTTGCGGTCGCTTCGATCACCGCGAGCGCCGCTGCCTCTCCGCCAAGCAATACGAAATCGCCCAGCGACACCTCCTCGTCGATCAGGCCGCGAATTCGCTCGTCGAAGCCTTCGTAACGGCCGCAAACCAGCGTCAGCGATTCAAGCTCGGAGAAGCGCCGCGCATGGGCCTGTGAGAAACGCGCGCCCTGCGGCGTGAGCAAGACGCGGTGGGTGGGCTTCCCTCCCCGCGTTTCGTCGAGGTGGTCCAAGGTTTCCGCGATCGGGCCGGGCATCAACACCATGCCGCTGCCGCCGCCGTACGGAGAGTCGTCGACCGTGCGGTGGCGGTCGGTCGTGAACTCGCGTGGCGTGATCGCCTGCACGTCAATCGTGCCGGCATCTTGGGCCTTTCCGAGCAGGCCGGTGCGCAGGACGTCGAAGAGCTCAGGAAAGAGCGATACGATCTCAAATCGCATTAGCGACGCTTTTGCAAAGGAATGTCATCGAGGTCTTTGAGATGCACCTTGCCTCGTTCGATATCGACCCGGTCGAGCCATTGGGGGAGCATGGGCACTTCCAGGAAACCACCGGGGCGTTGGATCTTCAAGCATTCGGCGCTGGGGTAGTCGATGACGTCGATGACCCGGCCGATCGGGTCGGATCCTTCGAATGCTTCGAGGCCGATCAAGTCGGCGTGGTAGTACTCTCCTTCTTCGAGATCCGGCAAGGCATCCCGGGGAACGCACAGCTTGTAGCCTCGAAGCGAATCGGCGTCTTCGAGCGAGCTCACGCCTGCTAGCCGCATGAGTAACGCTTTCGAACCTTGGCGCGTGGACACCACGTCGACGAGCGCAGCCTCCTCACCTTCTTCGCCAATGAGGAAGACCTCGCCGAGCTCTCGCAGCAACGTCGACTCCGAGTTGAAGACGTGCACGCGGATCTCGCCTGTCACCCCGTGGGGCCTCGCGACGACTCCGAGTTCGATCCAGGAAACCGATTCAGCGCCTTCGGTCACGGGCGAAGGCTACTCGAGGATGTCGAGGATGGCCCGCTTGCGGAGTCGGGCCGACGTGGCCGCCAGTAGCGTGCGCATGGCGCGGGCCGTGCGGCCTTCTTTGCCGATGACCTTACCGAGGTCGTCGGGGGCCACGGTGAGCTCCAAGACGACGGCGCGGTCTTCTTCGACTACGTTCACCTCGACGGCGTCGGGGTCGTCGACCAATGAGCTCGCGATGTACGCGATGAGGTCCTGAAGCTTGTCTCCGGCCACCTGGACGTTCCCTTAGGAAGCCGGGGCTGCGGCAGCCGCAGCCTTCTTGTGCTCTTTGACCACGTCGCGGACGCGATCGCTAACCTGCGCACCCACACCGACCCAGTAGTCGAGGCGTGGCAAATCGACGGTGGCCTCCTCGATGGGGCGGCTGGGATCGTAGGTGCCGATCTGCTCGATAAAGCGCCCGTCGCGGGGCTTTTCCTTATCGGTGACCACGATGTGATAGTAGGGGCGCTTCTTTGCGCCAGCGCGTGACAGTCGAATCTTGACCATGGATTCCTCGTAAGCGGTGGGTCGTGCCCACCCGAAAGACGCCGGAAGCTAATCAGAGGCCGCCCCTCCGTCAAGCCGCCGCCCTACCCAGGCTTTTTGCGGGGACGCGAACGGTTGCTAGAACCAGAGGGATGCGATGCTTTCTTGCCGTATGGGCCTTAGCCCTGACCCTAGCCCTGGGCTGTAGCCGGGGCCAGCCCAAGAAGGACGCTCCGAGCCTCCGCATGGTGGTGGTGACCGACCTCAAGGGTTATCTCGAGCCCTGTGGCTGCACGAGCGATCCGCTCGGTGGCATCGACCGGCTTGCCGCTCAGCTTCGGGCGCTGCGTGATGGGCCGGCCCCGATCGTGTTTCTGATCGCGGGGGATGCGTTCTTCGATACGGCCGAGCTGGAACCGGCGCGTGTCGACCAGGCCAACCGCAACGCCAAGACTCTGGCCGGGATACTCGCTGAGCTCGGGCTCACTGCCGTCTTGCCCGGCCGCCGAGACCGCGCGCAGCCGCCCGAGGTGCTCGCCGTGCTGCGGGAGGCGTCCGGTTTTCGTTGGTTGGCGATGGACAGCGACGCCGACGTGTTACGAACCGACGCAGGCTCTCTTCGCTTGGCCGTCGTGGGTGTGCGCCCTGGCGCCGAGCGGGACGCGGTTGCCGCTGCGGTGGGGACCGTGCAGGCGGAAACCGATTTGACCATCGCGCTGGTCGATGGGTCGCGGCGTGATGCCAATCGGATCGGAGCCATCGATGGTGTCGACTTCGTGCTGCAGGGCGGGCTCGACGAGGACGATCCGATGCCTCCCCACCAGGCCGGCAAGGCTTGGGTGCTTCATGCGAGCAGGCAGGGCCAAGGCCTCACCGTCGTCGATGTCTTCCGAAAGAAGAAGGACGAGCCGTTTGTGGACCGGAGCGAGTGGTCCCGATCTGAGCGCGCGGGTCAACTCGATCGCCAGGTCGAGGAACTCTCGGCGAAGATTGCCGACTGGGAGAAGTCGGGAAACGTGGACGCCGCTGATCTCGAAGCGCAGCGCGCCCGATTGGCCGGGCTGAAGAAGGGGCGACAAGCGCTCGATGTCCCAACGGTGGGGGCGGACGGCAATGCCTTGTTCGCAACGTGGATACCGCTCGGCAAGAAGGCGCCTAGGGACCCGGAGGTCGAGAAGCTGATGCGCAAGCACGACAAGGTCGTGAACGAAGCCAACAAGGCGGCGTTCGCCGGTCTCGAGCCCCCGCCGCTCGGACCCGACGACATCGCATACGTAGGTTCCGCGGCCTGTAGCGGTTGCCACCAGACCGCCTACGCCTGGTGGCGCAACCACTCGCACGGGGTCGCATACCTCACGCTTCAGCAACGCAACAAGGAGTACAACCTGGACTGCGTCGGGTGTCACGTCACCGGCTACGAACGGCCCGGCGGCTCGACCGTCACCCACAACTTGGACTTGGAGCTGGTCAATGTCGGATGCGAGAGCTGCCACGGACCGGGCGCCGCGCACGCGAAAGACCCCGAGAAAGTCGGCATCGTACGCGACACGTCGGAGTCGACCTGCGTGGAGTGTCACAACGACGAGCACAGCGACCTCTTCGACTTCGATGACTACCGCAAGACGCTCGTCGTGCCGGGCCACGGCCTCGCGCCCATCGTGCGCTGAGCCTTCATATCTCGAGCGACCTCGGCTTCACGTGGGCGTGAATCCACCCGACGATCTCTTCGAGGGGTGCGCCCGGTGTGAAGATGGCACCGACCCCTTTGGCGAGAAGCGATTCAGCGTCTTCGTCGGGGACGATGCCGCCACCAAACACGATGATGTCGTCGGCTCCGCGCGCTGAAAGCGCATCGAGAACCGCGGGAAACAAGGTGTTGTGCGCGCCCGACATGATCGAGAGCCCTACCGCGTCGACATCCTCCTGGATGGCCGCTACGGCGACCATGTCCGGCGTTTGATGAAGCCCCGTATAGACGACTTCGAATCCGGCATCGCGCAATGCGCGGGCGACGACCTTGGCGCCCCGATCGTGGCCGTCGAGGCCGGGCTTGGCAACGAGGATCCGGATTTTGGGCGCGGGCATTGTCGCTAGGTTTACGCCAGGGGCACCTCCAGCGCCAGCGCCAGCGCCAGTGCCAGTGCCAGTGCCAGTGCCAGTGCCAGTGTCCTGGGGGTGATAGGATGGCCTCGTGCTTTGGCCCCTCTCCTTTCGCGGTAGGCTTCGCCCCGAGTTTCCCGATGTCCGTGCCGACGTCGAGGCTTGGTGTACCGACGAGGGCATTCCACGCCCGTCCGATGCGCTCATTGCCGATTTCTACCTGCCGATGACCGCTTGGGTCGCGGATCATGTCGAGGATATGACGTTGGTGCTTGGGCTGAACGGGGCTCAAGGGACTGGGAAGTCGACGTTGGCTCGGCTGTTGCAGCGATTGCTGGCGCGCGTTCACGGGCTGCGTGTTGCGATCCTTTCGCTCGATGACCTCTACTTGTCCGGCGCCCAGCGTCTGCAGCGCGCGAACACGATTCACCCCTTGCTTGCTATGCGTGGCGTGCCTGGAACGCACGACGTCGAACTCGGGATACGGGTCCTTCGTTGCTTGCGGGAGGGCAAACCGATCGCGTTGCCCAGGTTCGACAAGGCCAAAGACGAGCGACATCCGGTCGCACAATGGCCGCCGTGGGAAGGCCGGTGTGACGTCGTGCTCTTCGAGGGGTGGTGTATCGGCGCGCGACCGCAGCGCGCCGATGAGCTCGAGGCGCCGGTCAACGGGCTGGAGCGCATGGAGGACCCCGCCGGCGATTGGCGGTGGTACGTGAATCGAGAGCTCGGCGGGCACTATCAAGCGCTCTTCGCCGAGCTGGACCTTCTGGCTATGTTGCGTCCTCCCGACTTCGATCGCGTGTACGCGTGGCGCGAGGAGCAGGAAGCTCGGTTGCGTGCGGCGGGTGGGGGCCCCGAGGTCATGACGCCGTCCGCGGTGCGACGGTTCGTCATGCACTTCGAGCGCCTGACACGGTTCATGTCGGAGGAGATGCCTGGGCGCGCGGACGCGATCGTGCATCTCGGCGAGGACCATGCGCCGGTGCACGTGGACCTCGGTGACGAGCGGTCGTGACGCTAGAGAGTTGTCCCGGTGCAGCTGGAGCCAGCCCCGGCGGTGCATCCGAAGCAGTGGCGGTTGGTTTGGATGGTGCGCGCCTCTAGTGCAGCGAGATCGAAGTCACGGATGTGCCCGGACGCGTCGCCGGACACGGGAATGTCGAGCATCTGGTTGAAGTCGCAATCATAGAGGCGCCCGTCCCAGCCTACCGAGATCGTGTTGCGGCACATGACTCCGTGGGCTGCCTGTGGATTGAACGATTCGACCAACCGACGCATGTAGCCCTCGAGATTGCCGGTTTCGAGCAGCCATTCGAGGTAACGGCTGATCGGCATGTTCGTGATGGTGTACAGGGCATCGAACGACACGTGGTGCAGCCGTTTGAGCTCGCGCTTCCACTCCGCCTCGAGGCAGAGCTGGGCGGCGGGAAGGACCGCGCCGACCGGGTTGGTGACCAAGACCAGGCGAAGCCCCGACTGACCGTTTCCGTATCCGAGATCGTTGAGCCTCCGCAGCACGCGAATGCTCTTTTCGAACACACCGGCGCCACGTTGCACGTCCGTGGACGTAGGCTGGTAGTGAGGGAGCGAGCAAAGCAGCTCGACTCGGCGTTTGGCGAAGAATTCCGGCAAGTCGCGGTGCGGCCCGGTTTCCAAGATCGTGAGGTTGCAACGGTTGATCACATGGCGGCCCAGCGAGGCACACTGCTCGACGAGCCAGCGGAAGTTGGGATTGAGCTCCGGGGCACCGCCGGTGATGTCGACGCTCGGAATCGCGCTCTGGCGAAGCGCCTCGACGCAGTGCTCAGCGGTCTCACGTGACATGACCTCGGTGCGGTCGGGCCCCGCGTCGACGTGACAATGACGGCAGGTCTGATTGCAGAGCTTGCCCACGTTGATCTGCAAGACGTCGATCGAGGTGGGTCGAAGCGGCCACAGTCCCTCGCTCGTGAGCGCCTGCTGGAAGTCTCTTCCGATTCGGAGCTCCCCGAGCTGCGCACCCGCCTCTGCGAGCGGTAGCCGCCGGGCGTGGAGCGAGCGTCTCGGGGTCTCGTGGGCTTGCGGGATCGATGACATCGGTCGGTGGCGGTGCGGTGCCGAAAACGCGTACGCGAATGCTGAGCGCACGTTAGCAGCCGAAGCTCGATTCGATAGGAGAAATTAGAGACGCATGTAGGCCCGGTCCCGGGTCCCCAGGGCAAATGGCGTCAAGCAGATCGTGGCTCCGGTATCGGTTAGGCGCCCTGCGACCCAAGTTGGCTGCACGCCCTCGGCGAGCAGGTCGTAGAAGGCGAGGACGGCCCCGCGGCGCTCGGAGCGATTTAGGAGCAACTGGCGACCGTCGGCGTCGAAGGCCTTGAAGATGCCGTTGCACTCGATGCGATACGGGGCGATGAGCGCGAAGGGTTCGGACAGGGATGGATGCGCTTGCACCGATTGGCGGTATCCTTCGGTCACTTCGGCGAAGTTCCGGGTCGCGACCTGCTGGACGCGTTCCCAGCTCTCCTCGGCCACGTCGGGTCGGACTTCGTACTGCAGTACGCGGATACGTTGCGGAGTGGGTCCCGCCTCGACCTCCGCGAGGCCGACGTGGAGTTGCCTCGGGCAGGGGCCCAGCGACGCGGTGGCGTTGCGCGGCCGATCTTCACGGTAGATGCTGCCTGACCGGGTGTCGATTAGGTAGCGGCGCTCGAGGCTCGCGCGCTCGGTGCCCGACAACCACTCGCGACCGACTTCGATCATCGTCCGGTCGTAGAGCAGTTCGAGCTTGGACGTCGAGCCAGGCCGCGTGCCGAGCCATGCACGCAGCAGCTGCTCCGACTCGCGCGTCGGCTCCTGCACCCGCAGCGCTTCGGCGAGCTGCGCCGCCCCGGCGAGGATGCGCGCCACGCGCCGGACCTCTCCCGAGCGAATCTCCTGTTGCAGACGTCCAATAAACCGGCCAAGCCCCGGAGGCGTCGGCTGCGGCGCCACGTCGGTGACCCGCTCGAGCGCGGCGTCGACCGACGGTGCGTATTGGGCCCTGTCCACGCCTACGCGCGTGACTGCGGTGAGCAGATCATCCAGCGCTTCGGCCAACTCGTTCGGCGGGAGCTGTTCGCGCGACCGGCCTGCGATCGACGCTGCCGTGCCCGGGGGAGAAGGCTCGTCACGGCGCTCCTTTCCGGCGATGAAGCCCAGAGCTGCCATGACGTGCGCGCCATCGCTTTGACCGTCGCTCGATACGCACTGAAGCTCGTCGTCGCGAAGACTCAGCGTGACCATTTCGACACGGCCTTCAACTTCGATGTCCATCGTGAGGCGCCGGACTGTCCCTTCTGCGGTCGTCGTGCCGAGGGACTGCAGGTGCCGCACCGCGATATCACGCAGCCGAGTCGACATCGCCTTGCTCCTCTCGCGTCAGAACATCGTGCTTCCTCTTGAGCTCGAAGCGGACGGTGCCCGGCGCGCGCCGGAGGTCTAGCGTCAGCACTTCCCCAACCAAACCCCGAGCCACATCGTCGCGCCCTTCCCGCTCGACTTGCTCTGCGCGGTGCAAGAACGACTTGGCCATCGCGCGCACGAGGATTGGATTCCGTTCGATTCTCGGGCGGTCGACCTCGATCGCGCGTCGAAACGCGGGCAGCGCAAGGGCGTATTGTTCGCGGCGCGCGAAGGCCATCCCGATTCCGATCAGCGGGACTGCCCAAGCGGTGCGGCGCGCCGCGGCGGACTCGAAGCGAGCGTTCGCCCAAGTCGCCCGCCCGAGCACGAGCCATAGGCGTCCCATGAGATAGTCCCTCCATCCGAAAACGACGCTTGGCAGGCTGTCACGCGCGCCCTTGCGCGGGGCAGGCTTATTGCCCACTTCGGACCAGTCGATGGTGGCGGCTTCCTCGCCGCGAAGCTCCATGCGAGCGGCGATCGCAGAAAGCGCGTCTTCGATCGCTGCGCGAAGGGCCGGTACCGGCGTGGCGTCGTGCATCTGGGCTAGCTCGTCTAGTGCGCGTCCATCGCCGATGCGTGCAGCGGTGCGGGCGGCCTGGATGGCGATGACTGGGTCCTCGTGCCCGAGGAACTTCACCACGAGGTGAGTGCTTTCCGACGAGCTTAGGCTCTCCATCGCCTCGAGCGCCTGAAGGAGGAGCGGAGGTTGCTTTTCTTCGAGGGAGCCTCGCACCTCGGGGAGACCCCGACAGTCACCGTGCATCCCCAGTGCGCCCGCGAGTGCGATGCGTTCCTCGTTGACGAAGCTGCGCTCGAAGCGCTCCGCGAGCGCCGGATGGATCCGAGCATCGTCGATGCCGCCAAGGACGCGTGCGGCGCGTGCGACCAGCTCTCCGCGTTCCGCTTCGACAACAGAGATCAGCGCGGGCACCAAGCGGGGGTCGGTGGCGTAGCGGAGCGAGGAGATCAGACCAATACGAGATTCCAACGGAACCCAACCGTCGTTGCCTTCGATGATCGCGCTGATGTGATGAAGGACGACATCTTCAAGCTCGGAGACGCGCATCAGGAGCAGGGCGCGCTGATCCCCGGGGAGTCCCTGGATCGGTTCCACGTTCGATTGTCCGTCCCAAAACGCGCGAATCGCGGTGCCCACCCGTTGAGCGAGACGCTTCCACTGGTCGTGCTCGTGACGGGCTTGGCGTCCCTGCGTGCCCGGGAGCTCGGCGCGCGCTTGCGCGAGCTCGTGGCCTAGCTCGACGTCACGCAGTGCGGCGACGGTTTGGATGGCCTTGCGTACGGCGTCGGTGTGGAGCAGGCGGCGGTCACGCAGTCGCTCGCGCAGGCGTTCCAGAGCCGCTCGACGTTGGCGCTGCGAGCCCGCGCGGAGGACCGCGAGGATCGTCGGAAGGTCGTCGATACGCTCGACCGAAAGCCCATCCGTGCCGCTCGTGCTGAGCCGCCCGAGAAACGAAGGGTCCGCTGCCACTGCCGTAGGCGGCCGGATGGACGGATGCCGAGCGGCCTCGGGATTGATGCTTTGCTTGCCGAGTTGCTCGAGGTCACCGGCGGCGACTTGGCGCACCAATGCGCGCGCGACTTCCCGATCGTCCGCATCGGCAGAGCACCCGAGCTCCTCGCGCGGGTCCGCATAGTCATTGCTCGCGATGCCTTCCCGAAGGCAAAGCTCAAGCGTATCCAAATCAGCTTCCGGGTTGTATGCCACGTTGCTCTTGTCAGGATAGACAGTGGAGGGGCGTACCCCCTAATCGGAGGCGGGTTTCTTCGTAATTTCGTTGGCGGACTCGGCCCCTGACCCCGACGCTGGCACCGCGTCGACGCCGCGGAGATTTGGCACTTCTACGCCGGGGCACCGCTCGAGCTCTCGATCTGCCTCGAGGGCGACGAAGTGCAGCGACGTGTTCTCGGCCCAGACCTCATCGAAGGCCAGCGCCCTCAGGTCATCGTAGCCCCGCACGAGTGGCAATCCGCCCGCTCGTTGGGCGAGTGGACGCTCGTGGGTTGCACCGTTTCACCGGCCTTCGAGTTTGAGCACTTCGAGCTGGCGCCCAGGGGTTGGAATCCCTGACTACACGAACGAGCGAAGCGGGTCCTGTTAGATCGCGCGCTTCCTGCGTCGGTCGAGGAACCGAAGCTCGGTGTGGTTGCGGTCTTCGGCCGGCAAGACCGCTTTCTTCTTGCCGCCCTTTTCAAAGAGGTCGCGCTTGCACCCGAGACCAGTAATGACGGCGCCTGGAATGAGCACAATCCAAGAGACCATCGCGATTTTTTCCTTCTTGGAGAAGTGACAGTTCGCAGCCGACGCTTGCGTCGGAGCGAGCCATAACGCGGCCGCGAAGGCGGCTCCGATGAAGAACAGTTGAAAAGTCTTGCCCATGTCCCTTCCCTTCGTTTCGCGCGAACCTCCGAATTCGACGAGGCCCGCAGTCCGAGCCGAGTCTAGCTCAGAAATGGTGACATGAAGGGCCTTCGGTGCTGAGGCCGCCAACCTTGGTCGCCGTCTGCTGGACCTCGTAGGCCGTCGGCTGTCCCGTCCGCCCTTGATCATCTACATAGGCCATTCGGATGGAGATCTGGAAAGAGTTTCGGTTTGAGGCTGCGCACCTGCTGCCAAACGTGCCCGATGGGCACAAGTGCAAACGTCTGCACGGGCACTCGTACTGCGTACGAGTTCATGTCGAGGGCGGGCTCGATCCCAAGCTGGGTTGGGTCGTTGATTTCGTCGACATCACGGAAGCCTGCGAGCCGCTGCGGCTTCGGCTCGATCACTACTATCTAAACGACATCGAAGGCCTCGAGAACCCCACCAGTGAAGTTCTTGCGCGCTGGATCTGGCGTCACCTGAAGCCAATTCTGCCGATGCTGAGTCGGCTCGAAGTGAGTGAGACCTGCACCTCGGGGTGCGTGTATCGGGGCGATTGAGCGATGGCCAGCGCTGAGCGGCGGAAGACGGTGGTGCTGCTCAGCATGGGGTACGACAGCCTCAGCACGTGGCACCAGCTCGGCCGGCCATCGGCTGTCCACTTCGACGTCGGCTCGCGGTACGCGCTCGCCGAGAAGGCCCGCTATGAGAAGCTGCGGGCTTCGTTCCCGCAATTGTTGCCGGTGCAAGACCTCCGCTGGCTGGGCGACAAAGAGCAGGAGGATGCCTGGGTGCCCATGCGGAATCTGCTCATGACGGTCCAAGCCGCAGCGCTTGGCTTCAATGACATCGTCATGTCGGCGCCCGCGGATTGGGCGGCCGACAAGCGGCTGATGTTTACACTGACGACGACCTTGGCGATGCGGGTCGCGCAGCCCGGGGTTGGGTACCGAGTCCGGCGCCCGTTCAGTCACTGGACGAAGGCCCGGTTGATTGCGGCTACGCCCGTGGAGCTCCTCGATGAGTTCGCCTACTCCTGTTACGAGGGCACGGACGTTCCGTGTGGCCGATGCACGGCGTGTGGCCGCGCCATGATCGCGCACTTGGCTGCCGGTCGTGAGCCGCCGACCGAGCCACCGGCGGGGTTGAGCTTCCGCGAGTTCACCGACCTGCGGCGCGGGAAATCGAACGGGTCTCGCCTGGCCGAAACCGCGCGCATGCACCCCGGCGAGCTGCTCTACGTGCCGCTACGCGGGTGGGAGCTCGTCCGCGCGTGGAAGACGTACCGAAAGGGCTGACGCTACCCGACGACGGTGGCCGTCAAGCCCGAGCCGCTTTCGAGCGTGACGTCTCCGCCTTGCAGCAGGAGGAACAGCAGACCGATCGGGAAGAGGAGGATGCTGCCGGCGATCACACCCCCTAGCCGCTTCCTGCCCGTGAACCGATTCGGCGTATCGCTCAGTTTCACGGTCGCGCCATTTGTAGCGGTGGTGCTCCGAAAGCGGATCGTGAGCTTCCCTTCTCGACCGAGCCGCTCATGCAGCTTCCGCGTCACATCGGCCACGACTGGCGTGCCGCTCGAGATCAATACGACGCCTGCCTTGCCACGCACGTCCTCGGCGACGACGAAACCCTGTTGCTTCGTCGTCACTGGCTCGGTTGAGTCGGTGTCGCGGGACGACATCGCCTGCACGACGCGAATCGGAACTTGAGTGCCGGGCGGTACGGAGCCGGTCGATGCGGTGCCTGGCGCCACTGGCGTCGACGCGGGTGTCTTCACATTTCTCATCGGCGAGCCGCAACCGGTGACCGACGCGCCAGCCAGCATGAACGCGATTGAAACGGCGCCGACGCGTTGAACGAAAGTCGCAGGAGCAGTTCTATGCATGATCGAATCCCCTCGGTGGCGCGACTATACACGACACCGTCCTGAACGCATGAGAGGGAGGGCCCCGGCACCATCACTGGCACTGACGCTGGCACTGACCCTGGCACTGACCCTGGCACTGACCCTGGCACTGACCCTGGCACTGACCCTGGCACTGCTGCACAATGCCCCGGTATGAAAGCCTTCGTCGGACTCGCTCTTGGTGTCGCGCTCGTGCTGAGCATCGCCGCACCTCTCGTCTCCCTCGATCCCTCGGAAGCTGCTGCACGGAGCTGTTACAGCTTCTGGGCCGAGGCAGACAAGATGGGCTCGCATTATCGGCACATCGTGTATGTGGAGAACGACTGTGAGTACTGGTTGCAATGCTCGGTGTGGACTGACGTGGATCCGCAGCCGCCGAAGATGCTCACGGTTGGGCCGGGGATGACGGAGCACGGGGAGACCAACGGGAGCTCCCAATACGATGATCCGCGGGCGTTCGGGGCCTGTCATCGGAAGTAAACCGGGGCCCCTCCATAGGACAGGGCCAGTGTCAGCGTCGGTGTCAGCGCCAGGGCCAGGGCCAGTGCCGGCGACCGTGTGCCTAGTCTAGAGCAGTTGGATAGTAGGCGGTCATATCTACCCCCCGCGCCTCGTCCGCGAACCATTGGGACGCCCACTCGGGTTGGGCGAGGCTATCCGGGCGATGGTAAGGCAGCAAAGTGCAAGCGAGTCGGTAGATCAGGCCCCACCGGTGGCGCCTCGGGATGTCCGCGAACGCGGCCTTGACGTCGCCACCTTCGACGCCGCTGACATCGGGGGGCACGTGCCGATTGAATCCCTCTCGGGCAATCGTCTCGATTTCTGACAGGTGCCGGGCCATGGCGGGCAGGGTTTTCAAGCGATAGAGGTGACTGCCCACCACGTCTCGATAGATGTCGTAGGCGCTGTTGCGGTGCTCGAACTCCTCGACCAGATGCCAGAGCATGAACGAGGTGATGCGCGGATCGGCGCCCTCGAACAAGACGCGGCGATTGTCGATGATGAACTTGGCCAGAGATGCAAAACACAGCTCGATCGTCGCTACGTGCGCGAGGTGGAACGCGGGGGATTCCCGTTGCGCGAACGCCTCATAAGAATCGTTGATGGCGTCGCGCACCTCCTCGAGACCCGGGTGCCGACGCATCAGCCAGGACAGATGAGCGGTGTGGTGCCGTGCGTGCTGGGCCTCTTGTCGGCAAAACAAATCGGCATCTTTTCTCACGCATGCGCTCTCGATCTCGGGCATGGCGTCCCGAGTGGCGCGAATGGCATAGCGCTCGAAGGCCGGCGCGATCAGGGTGATGAAGTTCACCAGGTTGCCCCAGCAGGGGTTGGCCGGGTTCCAGTGGAAGGGGATGCTGTCGTCGAATCGGAAGTCGATCTTGCGGATCTTGAGCTCAGCCACGACGCGCCCTTCTCTAGCCCAGTGCGGGGTTATTCCTGGTCTTCATCAGGGCGATGAAAAAGAGGATCGCGAAGGGCGCCTCCAATACCCATAGGGCGCCCGGGTTGTAGCTGTCCGGCAGCGCGTCGGCGCCGAAGCTCAGCGCGTAGCTGCCGTCCCACATGCCGATACCCACCAAGCGTCCCAGAACGAGGGCCGAGTAGATGAGAAACCACAGCAGCAGGGCAGGATGCATATAACGCTGCGGCTTGAGCACGCCCAACAGCGCAAAGAAACCGAGAACGATTTCCACTGCGCCATACATGGCCTGCACTTCCACGATGGCGCTCCAGTGCGTGAGCTCAAAACCCGCATAGCGCAGGCCAGTGGGGTCAAAGAACAACCAGCCCCCGTAGCAGATCCAGACGGCGGCGGTGATAGCGAGAATAATTTTCGCCAATCGCATAGCGTTGTCCTTGATACGTCAGCGACCGCGCTTCGGCGGTTCGCGATTGAGGTGGCGGAGGACCTCTTGCAGATCCTCCCACACGGGTTTCTTAAACTGCGGGCTCCGCAACAAGAACGCTGGATGATACGTCGGCATGACGGGGATGCCTCGCCACTCGCCCCAGATCCCGCGCCACCTTCCTGCGGGAGGCACGACGCCGAGGTTCTCTGCCGCGCAGCGTCCCAAGGCAACGATTGCTTTCGGCCGCACCAGGTCGAGTTGCGAGATCAAGTAGTGGGCGCAGGCGGAAGCTTCGGTGGGCAGTGGTGTGCGGTTCTCAGGGGGCCGGCACTTCACGACGTTGCAGATGTAGACGCCGTCGCGGGCGTAGCCCATCGCTGCCACCATCCGGTCGAGGAGTTGCCCGGCTCGGCCGACGAAGGGCAGGCCTTGCTGGTCCTCGTGAAAGCCCGGGCCTTCCCCCACGAACACGAGGTCGGTGTGCGGGGTCCCTCGCGCAAAGACGCTCTTGGTTCGGCCCCGGCTCAGCTCGCAGCGCGTGCACTCGGCGGCCTCTTCGGCCAGCACTTGGAGGCGAGCCGCGGTGTCCTCGTCGTACGGATGTGCCCCAGGTCCACCGCTGGGCGTCTCCAGCGCCGATATGGCTTCGGGTGCCGGAAATCCCGCGCCGCCAAGCGTTTCCTCCCACTGCAGGAGCTCCCGGGCGCTCGCAATGACGGACGCGAGCTCGTTTTCAGGGTCACTCGACACGTTCGGGCGAGTATAGGCCGCTTTCGTTGACTTGGCCGTCGCCGGGTCGCTAATCTCGTATTCCAAGGGGATTCGAAGGGGAACATGTCACGGGCTCGGGTCTTGGCCATCGGCGATACGCATGTGGGGATGAAGCGCACCCACAACGAGGACAGCTTCATGCTGGCCGAGGAGGACAACCTCTATGTGGTGGCCGACGGGATGGGCGGACACGCCTCTGGCGAGGTTGCGGCCGGCATGGCCATCGACACCCTGCGTGACTTCTTTCGCGCGACCAGCTCCGATCCCGAAGCGACTTGGCCGTACAAGATGGACAAAGCGCGGGGTTACGAAGAGAACCGGCTGATCACGGGCATCAAGCTTGCGAACCTGCGCATCTACGAAGCCGCTCAAAAAGATCCTGAGATGCACAGCATGGGCACGACGGTGGTCGGCATCCTCGTCGTGGAAGATGGCGTGCTGATCGCGCACGTCGGTGACAGCCGGGTGTACCGCGTCCGTGACGGCAAGATGGAGCAGCTGACGGCGGACCACTCGCTTCTCAACGACTACATCAAGATGAAGCGGCTCTCCGAAGAGGAGATTGAGAACTTCCCGCTAAAGAATGTCATCGTTCGGGCACTCGGGATGAAGTCCACCGTCAAGGTCGACACTGTGCTCGACCGCCCTGAGATCGGGGACATCTACGTGCTCTGTAGCGACGGCTTGTGTGGCCCGGTACCCGACCCGGACATCCAACGCATCGTTGGGTCGCATCAAGACCTTCAGACCGCGGCCAACAAGCTGATCGACAGCGCGAACGAAGCGGGTGGTCCCGACAACATCACCGTGGTGCTCACCAAGGTGATGGGACTCAGCTGACTTCGATTCGGTGTTCCGGTGTGAGCACCGCGTTGGTTGCCGAGCGGGTCACCGTGGTGCCCGGCCAGACGACGCACCGATCGAGTGTGACGCCCTTCCCGACTTTCACATCGGCCCCGACGACGCTCTGGCGTATGTTCGCCGAGGGCACGAGCGAGGCCGGCAAGATGCATCCATCATGCGGCTCTACTCCAGGCCAGGTGAACAAACCTGAGGCGAGCTCTAGATTTAGGCGGTGGTACTCCGAGACGCTTCCGAGATCCGCCCAAGGCGACTCGTCGATGATTCCGAGCACGGGGGCGCCGGCATCCACCCACGTTCGGTATGCGGTTCGTATGACGCAGCCTGATTCCGGCATCGCGGAGAACGCCTCTGGCGCCAAAATGTGAACGCCGGTGAACATCAGCGATTCGCGAACCCGGCCGCTACTCGGGGTGCCGAGAAGGCTCTGAACCCAGCCCTCATTGTCAATGCCGATCGCCCCAAAGCGCTCTGGGTGCGGCGTCCTCCGGAGTATCATCGTTGCAACAGCCCCCCGGGCAAGGTGTTCGGAGTGTGCATGCCGCAGGTCGGGCGCGAACAGAGTGTCGCCGTTCATCACGGCCACGGGAGCCTCAGCGTCATCGAGCAAAGGCTGCGCGTTTCGCAGTCCACCCCCGGTTCCAAGAAGGGTCGCCTCGCGAGAAAAGCGGAGATCTACACCTGGCGGACATGCCGCTTCTAGCGCGGACTCGACGCGCTCCGGCTGTGGGTGGGTGTTCGCGACGATGGTGCGCACTCCGCTTCGCGCCAGATGCTCCATCGCGAATGCCCCGAGTGGCCGATTGGCGACCGGCACAATCGGTTTGGGACGGAGGTCGGTCAGGGGCTGGAGGCGCGTTCCGAGCCCGGCTGCTAGGAGCATGGCCTGCACGAGGGTATGGTATGCCCCGGTGTGCGTTCGGACCAAGCAATGTGGCCGGATGAGGGGATGTACGACGTGGATGTGAGGGGGCGATGAAGAAGATCCTGCTGACCGGCGCGGCCGGCTTCATTGGCAGCAACACAGCGTCCGCGTTGCTGCATCGCGGCGACACGGTGGTTGGGGTCGATAACCTCAACGACTATTACGACCCGGCGCGTAAGCATGCGAATTTAGAGGAAGTTGGGGCTGTGGCTCCCGATCCGGAAAAGTTCATCTTCCACCGGGCCGACATCCGCGACGAGGATGCGATGGAGGCTCTCTACGCAGAGCACAGCTTCGACGCGATCATTCACCTCGCCGCGATGGCAGGCGTCCGCGCTTCAATCGAGGACCCGAAGCTCTACCTGGACGTGAACCTCGGAGGCACGCTCAACCTTCTCGAGGCCGGGCGACGTCACGGTCAGCCTTTGTTCGTCTTCGCGTCGACCTCGTCGGTGTACGGCAGGACGAAAGTGATTCCCTTCATCGAAAGCGACCGCGCTGACCGCCCCCTGGCTCCCTATCCAGCCAGCAAGCGGGCCGCCGAGCTTCTCGGCCATTCGTACTTCCACCTCTTCGGGCAGAACTTCACCGCGCTGCGGTTTTTCACCGTGTACGGCCGGCGGGGGCGGCCCGACATGATGGCTTACAAGGTGCTGGACAACATTTTTGACGGCACAGAAGTGCCTCTCTACAACAAGGGCCAGATGCACCGCGATTGGACGTACGTCGACGACATCGTGCAGGGCATCATCGCAGCGGCGGATCGGCCGTTGGGCTTCGAGACCATCAACCTCGGTCGTGGGCAGCCAACGCTTCTCGCTGATTTCGTCCGACTCATCGAGGACCAGGCGGGCAAGCGTTCGAACCTGGTCGACAGGCCCATGCCGGCTGCGGACATGGAATACACCTACGCCAACATCGAGCGAGCCGTTGAGCTCCTTGGCTATGCTCCGACGGTTACGGTGGAACAAGGCGTGCACAAGTTCTGGACGTGGTACCAGGAGGCGGTGATGGGGGTCGGCGGGGCATGAACCGGTTCAAGACGCGTACCTCACAGTTTTTGATCGACATCAGCGTTCTGATGCTCGCCTTCTTCTTGGCGATGCTGGTTCGCTTCGACTGGGACGTGCCGATGGCGATGTTTCGTCAGCTGGTGATTGTGATGCCGTACGTAGTGGTGCTGCAGTACGCGTTTCTGTCCGGCTTCGGGATCACGCGCTTTTCGTGGCGCTACATTGGCTTGCGCGACGCCGTTCGGATCTTTGCCGCGATTGCGTCTGCGACGGGCCTGTTGGTCGCGCTGCGGTTTCTGAGCCCGTTGTGGGTCGAACGCTTCTCGCTTGCGCGCTATGGCATCGTTCCGCTTGGGGTCTTGCTTGGTGATTTCGTGCTGTCCTTCATCGGGCTTGCGGGCGTGAGGGCGCTTCGACGTATTCTCGGTGAGCGGGTGGCGACCAAGCAGCACGAACGCGAGGAAGCGCCCCAGACACCGACGCTTCTGGTGGGTGCGGGACAGGGTGGCGTCCTAATCGCTCAGGAGATCGCGCGCCGCCCCGATCTCGGCATCCTGCCGGTGGCGTTCGTCGACGATGATCCCGTGAAGCAGGGCGCCGTGATTCACGGAATCAAGGTCAGGGGCACCACGGCAGACCTGCGGCGCCTCGCTCAGCGGTACGGAGCGCAGCAGGCACTCATTACGATTTCGAATGCGCCGGGCCAGGCGATCCGTCGCGTCACGGAAAGCTGTAAGGGTGCTGGTCTCACCGTGAAGATCGTTCCCGGCGCCTATGAAATCGTCGGCGGCCGCGTGAACCTTTCACGCATCCGTGACGTGGCCATCGAGGATCTCTTGCGGCGTGAGCCGGTGAGGCTGGGCACTGAGTCAGTTGCAGGCATCGTTCGCGGGCACTCCGTCATGGTGACCGGTGCAGGTGGCAGCATAGGTTCCGAGCTCTGCCGCCAAGTTGCAGCTCATCGCCCTGCCCGGCTCGTTCTGGTCGAACGATCCGAGAACAATCTGTTCGAGATCCACTCCGAGCTCTGCGGCCGGTTCGCAGATGTCGAGGTCGTTCCCTGCGTGGCCGACATCACGGATGTGCCCCGCATCACGAGTGTTTTCCGCGAGCACAGGCCCGCGGTCGTTTTCCATGCGGCCGCGTACAAGCACGTCCCGATGATGGAATGGAATCCGGCTGAAGCCGTGAAGAACAACATTCTCGGGACCCAAGTGGTCGCCGACCTGGCGGACAGCCTCGCCGTCGAGCGGTTCGTGATGATATCGACCGATAAGGCCGTGAACCCCTCTTCGGTGATGGGCGCGACCAAGCGAGCGGCAGAGCTCTACGTCCAGGCGCTGTCACGTCAGAGCGCTACCCATTTCGCCACCGTACGCTTCGGCAACGTGCTCGGCTCAGCGGGAAGCGTGATCCCGATCTTCCGGCGGCAGATTGAGGACGGTGGCCCCATCACGGTGACGCACCCCGACATGACCCGCTATTTCATGACGATTCCGGAGGCGGTGCAGTTGGTCACGCAGGCGGCGGCGTTGAGCAGCGGCGGCGAGACTTTCATTTTGGACATGGGGCAGCCGGTTCGCATCATCGATCTTGCCCATGACCTGATCCGGTTGAGCGGGCTCGAGCCCGACAAGGACATCGAGATTCGCTACATAGGCATTCGTCCGGGGGAGAAGCTGTTCGAGGAGCTCTCGACTGTGGGCGAAGGGATCGAGCGAACGACACACCCCAAGATCTTCACCGGTACCTACGACTCGCCTCACCTACCAGGACTTCGTGCCCAGCTAGAGACGCTGGGTGTGCTGTGCAAGTCCGCCAACCCGTCGGGAATAACTGGGGCGCTGGCGCAACTCGTTCCCGAGTTCGCAGACGTCAACGCGGACAGTGAGCCGCCGTCGCAGCCTAGCCAATCGTTTCGGGACCAGAAGACCCTGGAGCGTGTGTGAAAATTCTAGTGACCGGAGGGGCCGGCTTCATCGGAAGCCATGTCGCTGAGGCCGCTGTCGAGGCGGGGCACGAGGTTCTGGTGGTCGATGACCTTAGCAATGGTCGGACAGAGAACCTGCCTCCCATCGCCGATTTTCATCCGATCGACATCCGGAACAAAGACGTGTTTCGCGAGCTGGCGATCCATTTCAAGCCTGATGCGATCAGTCATCACGCCGCCCAGGCGAGTGTCTCTGTGAGCGTGCGTGAGCCGTTGTTGGACGCGGACGTCAACGTCTTGGGCTCTCTCAATGTTGCCGACGTGGCGCTCGAGTGCGGCAGCCGGCTGGTATTCTCGAGCACCGGGGGCGCGCTGTACGGCGAGGTCCCAGAGGGGCAAACGGCCGGCGAGGAGTGGCCTGCGCTGCCACTCAGCCCCTACGCGTGCAGCAAGGCAAGCTTCGAGCTCTATCTACGCGCCTTCGGTCAGGCCTCTGGGCTGCGGTACACGATCCTCCGCTACGCCAACGTCTATGGGCCGCGACAGGATCCTCACGGCGAGGCGGGAGTCGTTGCGATATTCATCCAGCGCTTGCTTCGCGGCGAACCGATTCATGTCAACGCCCGCACCAAGGAGGGCGACGACGGCTGTGTTCGTGACTACGTCTACGTTCGCGACTCGGTTCGGGCAAACCTGGCAGCATTTGAGGGCGCACTCGACGGCCGCACAATCAACATCGCCAGCGGAGTCGCGACCTCGACCCGCACGCTTGCCGAGCGCCTCGCCGGCCTCGTTGACAAGCCAGCCGTCATCCACGACGGTCCACACCGCGCCGGCGACTTGCAGCGATCGGTTCTCGATCCGGCGGTCATGGTTTCGATCCTCGGCGAGCCGACTCCGCTCGGGCGAGGTTTGACCGCAACGACCGAATGGTTTCGCAACGAAGTGCAGTTGCCATGAGCGAACGCGTCGCCGTCGTGGGGCTCGGGTACGTGGGGCTTCCGGTGGCTTTGGCCTTCGCGCGAAAGTTCGAAAACACCGTTGGTTTCGACATCTCCGAGGCACGCGTGAGTGCTCTTGCGGCGAACGACGATTGGACTGGCGAGGTGACGCCGTCCGAGCTTCAGGACAGCACGTTGAAGGTGTCCACCGACCCCGCTGATCTCCGCGGTTGCACATTCTTCGTCGTTGCGGTGCCAACCCCAATCGACTCCGATCGGCGCCCGGATCTCGGCCCGCTCCTTGCCGCGACCAGGCTCGTGGGCACGGCGCTCGCCCCGGGCGCCGTGGTCGTGTACGAGTCGACGGTTTATCCCGGGGTGACCGAGGAGCAATGTGGACCGCTCCTCGCGGAAACATCGGGCCTGCGTCCATCGCGGGACTTCAAGCTTGGGTATTCTCCAGAGCGCATCAACCCTGGCGACAAGCTCCACACGTTCGAGAAAATCGTCAAGGTCGTCTCCGGCGAAGATGCGGAGGCGCTCGGTCGCGTGGCCCGTGTCTACGAAGCCGTAGTCGATGCGGGGGTCCATCGCGCGTCTTCGATCAAAGTCGCAGAGGCGGCCAAGGTCATCGAGAACACCCAACGCGACCTCAACATCGCGTTGATGAACGAGCTCGCGCTGATCTTCGATCGCATGGGCATTCGCACCCAAGACGTGCTCGATGCTGCGGGATCCAAATGGAACTTTTTGCCGTTCACACCAGGGTTGGTCGGAGGGCACTGTATTGGGGTCGACCCGTACTACCTGACCGCGAAAGCCGAGGCGCTTGGATACCATCCCGAGGTCATTCTTGCCGGGCGCCGCATCAACGACGACATGGGCCGCTACGTGGCGCAACGAACGATCAAGCTCCTTCGTGAACAGGATCGCGCCATCAAGGGCGCGCGCCTCGGCATCATCGGCTTGACGTTCAAGGAGAACGTGCCCGACCTGAGGAACAGCCGCGTGCCGGACATCGTCAATGAGCTCCGCGAGTACGGCATCGATCCGATCGTGCACGACCCGATGGCCTCCGGCGAGGAGGCCCGCCGCGAATACGGAGTCGAGCTCCGGCCCCTCGACGCCCTGAGCGAGCTCGATGGCGTCATTCTCGCGGTCCCCCACCAGAGCTCACTCGACCGGCTCGACCGCATCGTCGCTAGTGTTTGCGAAGGCGGCCTGTTCATCGACGTCAAGTCGGTGCTCTGCGCGGACGACGTGAGGGGCGACTTGCGCTACTGGAGCCTGTGAGCGGCTAGAACAGGCGCTCCGGGACGAAGATGATATCCCCGGCGGCGACTTCGATGTCTTCAGCCTGGCCCTTGGTGACGCGCGCGACTGGAACCCGATAGCGGATGATGTCTTCGTCTATCCGCCGTGTGACGACCGTGGCGTCCCGATCCGCCAGAGACGAGAAGCCCCCCGCCATACTGATCGCTTGTACGACGGTCATGCCGGGCTCCAACCGGAACGTGCCCGGATTGGCCACTGCGCCCACCACGCTGACCCGCTTGGACGCATACTCGTCGACGTATACCGACACATGCGGATTGCGCATGAGGTCCCGGTCTCGCAGCTCGGATTGGATCTTGTCTGCCACTTCGGTAGGCTCGAGGCCGTTGACCTGTACGGCGCCGAGGAGCGGAAAATTGATGGTACCGTCCGGCGCTACCTGGTGGCTCCCCGTCATTGCCTCCTCGCCGTAGACACGAACTGAGAACACGTCAGCCGGTCCGAGCGTCGTGTCGTCCGTGGCTGGAGGTGGCACCTCGGTGGCTTGCACGCCGCGCTTACTACACGCGGAGGAGCCGAATGCCAGGAGCCAGAGAGCCGTGATTAATAGAAGACGCGGAGACCAAGCCATGCTTCAAACCTTTGATAGCCCGCGGAGGGGTCGAGCAGCGGATCCGTCCCCAAGTACTGGAAGTCGGTGAAGTCTGCCAGATAACCGACTCGGCCAAATAACGAGAGCCATGCCTTGAACCGGTATTCGCCAAAGATACCGGCGTACACGCGAATGTCTTGCCGATAGGGCTCGTTGCCGAGCAGGGTGCCATCGGGCCTTATTGCGAGCCCTGACTTGTCGAACGACACCCAAGTCGTGAGGCCCAGTTGGAGCGCCCCCGAGAGAACAAATCCGGCATTGGCGTAGAGCCGGTTCATCGTGGTGAAGTTGCCGATGAAGGACGGGCGAATGTTTCGGTCGTAACCCGCCTTGAAGGATATCGTGGGCCGGGGGCGCCAACGCGTGTCCACGCGCGCGATGACGCCGTCAAAGTCACTGGCGAATTCGTAGAACCCCGCGGCGTAGCCAATCATCGCCGTCAGAGAGAACCGCTCGGTAAGCGCGCCGTTGTACGACATGGAGCTCTCGAGTCGGTTGTTGTCGGACAGCAGTGTTGGAGAGGTCAGGATCTCATCGGGATTCGAGAAATTCTGCCTGGCATACTCGAAGCTGTAGACCAGCGCCGAGGTCGGAAAGAACAGCCAACTGAGTGATGCTGGCACTCGGTGGGTCACGTTGTTGCCGTACTGGTAGACCTCGGCGTCGAAGAACTCGAGGGCGTTGGTGTACCCAACCCGGCCCTCGAGCACCTGGCTCTTGCTGCGAGCCACCAGGTCGAGCGTCGCGTTGTTGTGGTTGAAGCCGTAGCTGATCGTCGTGCCGTCCGCGGTGTTGGGGTCCGAAAACGGACGCACCGTGCGTCGGAAGGTGTCGCGGACTTCGAGCGAGAAAACCGGAGACGGGTTGTAGGCGAAATCGATATGCGCATCCCCACCGACGTTGTCGGGGAGGCGATCGAGGAAGTAATGATAGTAGCTAGCGCCGAGGCCGCCGCGAAACTGGATCTTCTGCGGTTCGGCTTTGTTGGTCTCGCCCTGGCTTGCTCGCTCCGTCCCTTCGGTAGCGACGTCGAGATACCCAGTGAGCCGCAAGATGAACGAGTCTTCTTCGTCGACGTCTTGGAGGAAGACGTTTGAATCGTAGCCGCCTTCGAGTGAGAGGCCCGGGTGCAAGACGAGCCGTCCGGCTTTGAAGCCGGGGCCCTCCCTGGACCCACGATCGATGCCCTGCGCGCTAGCGGTTGCTGGTGACAACGCAGCGCTCAAGACGGCTACCCAAGCCAGAGCAAGCTCTAACTTCGAACGGTAGCGCATGATCCCTTGCTCCCCCCGCGCATGCCAACACCATTCCGCTAGCTAGTTCACTCCACTGACGGGTGGGGGGATGTATGGGACCGGCCAATCAGGAACAGGCGTGATCACTGCTGGATTCTCATCCGGCGCAAACAGGTCGACCTCTTCTTTCACCTGGGTGTCGCCCGTATCGAAGAGATCCTGGCCGACGCACTGGTTGGCGGCTTGGGCCAGCATCTTGAACTTCCGCGACAGCACGCCGATCACGGTGAACTCGTGGTTGCTACGACCCGTGTCGCCTTCGGCGATGGCTTCGTTCAACGCTGCCTCTCGGCGCCTGATGTTCTGCAGGTTGGCGTTGCACCGGCTGAGTTTGTCGTCCAAGCAAGTGGCTCGGATGATGTCCTTTTCGCGTTTGGCGCTTTGGAGCGCTTGTGATTGGGCGCCACAGCTCGCGGTCGCGTTGGCTACCGCAGCGGCGGCAGTTTTGGACTGTGCCGCCGGCGATGGCGTTGGCTCCTCGGCGGACGCACCCATCGGCTCGACCTTGACCACGTCGACCGTCGCGTCCGTGCCCTCCTGAGCTACCGCGTACCCCAGGCCGCCGCCGACCACCAAAGCGGTCAGGAGTGCGCGCATTGCGGTCCCCATTCGTCTAAACATCAACGATCCCCTCAACTTGCGGCGATTATACGCCGCGCCAAATACGTGTCAATTGAAGCATAATACAGTTAACCAGGAATGATGTGGTTGCGCCGATTCTAGTTTTGCGGCTGGAAGACAAAGGGATAACGGAACGTCACGCTGCCTCCATCGGGCCCCGGGTTGAAGCGGAAACGGCTGATGGTTCGGGTCACACAGTCAGCGACGGCAGTGCTACCGGTTGTATTCTGAGTCGCCTTGGCGTCGGTCACGTTACCTCGTTCCTGGATGGTAAACGTCACCGTTACCTTGCCGGACAGGCTCGGGTTCTTCCGGAGCTCGGACTCGTAGCAGCGGGTGATCGACTTGATCCGTTGTTTGATTTGCCGCTGCACGAGCGCGGCGTCGAACTCACCGCTGCCTCCGACGTCGCCCCCGCCGCTGACCCCGACGTTGCCTCGGACCTCGCGCTCTTTGACAACTTGGCCTTCCTGCGCCGCTTTGCCGACGCCCTTGCTCTTCTTCAAGGAGCCCAAGCCTGCTTTTTGCCCGCTGCCCCCGCCGCTCCGCGTGCGTAGCGTGCCCGCCTCACTCTTGGTCGCGACCCCAACGCCCGAGGCCTGAGCCAAGACGTCAGCCGCGTTGCCCGTTACGGCGCCTCCGGCGAGCACGTCGCCGAGCGCGCCATCCTTTCCGCCCAGCGCGCCCAGCAGCATCGCCTCGGCCTGTGCGGTGGCCTCTTGCACGATGCGCGCGCGGCCCTCGGCAGCTTCAGCAGGCTCGGCTCCGCCCGCCCGCTCCTTCTCTTGGGCCTTGACCGGCTTCTTCTCAGACGCTTTCTCCTTCGTTTCTTCCTCTTCGCCCTCGCCCTCTGCTATCTCTTCTTCGACCGTGGGGGGCTCTATCGGTGCTTCGAAGACCAAGCGCGCCAGGCTGTCGGGCACATCTTGGACGCCCGTGTCGATTTCCCAATCGGCGTTCTCCATGTAGATGATGAAGCCGAAGAACACCATGTACGAGAAGATGACCCAAGTCGTGAAGGTCCAGTCGATGTTCTTCACGAACCCGCGCTGAACGGCCGCTGGAAGCTGTGGCTTGGGCGTGATCGGAGGCGCGGATACGAACTCGAAGAAGACCGTGAAGTCCCCCATTCGGATGTTGCCGCGTGACGTATTTGCGAGCTTGATCTGATAGTGGGTTCCGGCGTTCCGCGCCGAGCCGGTTTCACGGAGGTGATCGAGCTTCTGCACGCCCCCCGGCAGCGCGACCTTGCCGGACATATCCCCGGTGAAGTTCAAGATGTAGTCGTCACCGACGAGTTGGAAGAGCTCGAAGCGCGACTCGAGCTTCGCCGGTAGCGTCCCCGACTTGAGGATGAGGTGGTTCTTGGCGGCCGTTCCGATCGAGACGGTTTCCCGCCGGCGCACGATACGCTCCTCGACGATCTTCTTGTCCCGAAAGAGACCAATACGAAGGACCTTTGGCCCCGAGCGCTTCGTCGGGACGGCCTGCATCTCCATCGTCATGGCGCCCGGACGCGGTCCTGGTCTCGGAGTCTGCGGTTGCGCCATTAGAACGGTTCCTTCTGCACGCTGCGGACGACCTTGCGGAGGAAGCTCGTGCGAAGCTCGAGAACTTCATAACCCAGGTTGGATCGGTTGAGGATGTAAAATGCATTGGGCTTCTGCACTCGGCCCTCGATGACGATCTCTTCGAGCTGGATGACCCGTGGTTGGCGTTTCTTGGCGCCTTGGGCGAACCCGGCGGTCGTCGACACAGCGACGAGAAGCAGCGAAAGCAGCACCGTGGAAGCGCATCGCTTCATGTGGCGCCTTCCTGTTCTCGTTCGATCCGCCGTCGGGCCCGTTTGATCATTCGATCCAAGTCACGAAGATACTCTTCCGACTGGTCGTCCTTCGCCAGGCGAGGCCCCATTTCGCCACGATAGGTCTTGAACTCGACGATCGCCTTCTCATACGCCGTGAGCTCGTCGAGGCCTGGAAAATCCCCGGCCGCGGTGAGGAAGAGCAGGCCCAGACCGTAGTGTGCCTCGGGCAGCTTTGGCTGCAGCGCGAGGGCTCGACGGTAGGCCTGCTGAGCTTCGGTCCATTGGTGGGTCGCCCGGTACGCGTCGCCGAGATTTACGTGGATTGCAGGGAGGGTCGGAACCAGACGCTCCGCCGCTTGGAAGTGCGAGAGCGCGGCGGGATAGTTGCCGCCCGTAAGGAGTTGCATCCCGAGCGCCATTCGCGCCTCCGCGTAGCTGGGGCGGAGTTGAATGGCCCGCTCGTACGCCGCCATCGCCTCGCGGAGCTGTCCCGGCTCGGCTTCGAGCTTCTCGCCTCGCAGGAAATGGAGTTCGGCCACGTTCGCGTCGACTTCCATGGCTTGCTCGAGGATCGAGTCCGCGAGCTCATCTCGGCCCTGCACGCGGCTGGCCTTCACGAGCGCGATGAGCGCCGGCACGAATCGCTCGTCGCACTTGAGCGCGCGCCGCGCAGCCATCCATGCTTCCTCGAAGCGTCGTGCCTCGACCAACACTTCGGCGTACAGCGCCTGCATCTCGAGATTGGCGCGGTACTCGTTGGCGAGCGGCTCGACCGTTGCCATGGCGGCCTGCACTTGGTTCCGGCGGATCTGGATGGTCGAGATGCCGCGTACCGCCGGTTCATAGTCGGGCAGCACACGCAACGCGCGCCGATAGTAGTTCGTTGCATCTGGTTCGTTGCCTTCTCGATCGGCCAGCACGCCGAGATTGTACAGCGCGGGGTACGCGTTGGCGTCCTTATTGAGCGCTGCCTGGAAGCTCGCCGCTGCCGCTGCCGTGTCGTTGCGCGCCGCGGCGCGCACGCCGTTGTCGAATGCCTTCTTCGCCTTCGACGACATCGTGGGCCGGGCATCTCGGCGGCATTGCTCGGCGCGGGTCGCACCCCAGGGGCTCTCCGCTTCGAAGGCCGCCGCCGCATCCCCTGCTCCGGCCGGCGCATCTCCCCCCGACGTGGCCTCGGACGTGCTTGGATCGGACACCGACGTCCCCTGGCAACCGTACGTGACCAAGAGCATCGCTCCCACCAACACCATCGTTGAGAACCGCAACCGCATCACTCGTTCTCCTGGGTGATAGCAGGCGGCGCGATTCCAGGTCGAATCTCTAGCGGTTTGCCTCTTGGTGACCGGGCGAACTCACCAGGCACGTACCCTTGGAAGGTGGCGTCGCGGGCTTGCGCTTCGCCGATGCACTCCGCGATGCGCTCGTCGCCGTACGCTTGGAGCCGGTCGATCGCGATGCGGGTGTACTCGTCGTCGAAGCTGCCAGCCCGGCCCGCACGCGCCGCCAGTGCGTATCGCGCGACGGCGAAGCATTCGACAGGCCGTACCTGAGTGTCGAGCACCTGGCGAACCGTGTCCTCGAAGTCGAGGCGGTAGTCCTCGCGTTCATCAGCGCCGGCCCGACGGAGCGCCTTCTTCAGGTCCAGCGGCATCACGATGGGGGTGTTTAGGATAGCGCGCGCCAGGACCTCGTAGGCCCGCCCCTGGCGAACATACGACGCAATGGTCCAACGCGGGCGCCGATACGGAAAGACGGGCTCGTAGCCGCTCGAAATCGACTGCGCTTGCGCTCCGCCATTGCCGATCTGTTTCGTGATCGCCTTGATGTAGGCCTCGATCGTCTTGGGCTGTCCGGGCCTGATCTGGAACTTCTCGAAGCTAGCGAGCTTCCCATCGACCCGGATGAAGCGCGCTTCGGCGGCGTATCCAGCCGCAATCGAACCGGCGGGTTGCCCGGTGCGCTCGTAGGACGACGTCACATCCTGGAGGGCGCTGCGGTACTCGTTCGTTCGCCCCCGCGCCTTCCAGGACTGCGCGATTCGCCAATGTGCTCGCACGACCAGCTCACCGGCCTCTCCATCGTTGCCGTAGACCTTGATGAACTCGCGCATGCCGCTGATCGCTTGCGGGTAGCGCTCTTGTCGATAGGCCATTTCGGCGATTCGGTAGAGGGCGTTGCGTTTCGTGTCGGGATCGGCGCCGGTGTCATAGACGCGGCGATAGTATCGGGTCGCTTGGGAATACCGTTGCAACTGTTCGAGCAGGACGGCCGAGTTCACGAGACCGTCCGCGCGCTTGCTTTGGACCCCGGGGTTCGGTGATTTCGCGAAGCGCTGCGAATCTGCGAGGACGCGGTAGTTCTCGACCGCGCGGTCGAAGTCGAAGTTCCGGCTTGCCGTGTATGCGAGCTTGAAGTGAGCGTTCGCAAGGATCGCGTCGAGGCTCTGCTGTTCCTCCGCGTCTTCGGCTTTGCGCGGCCCGACCTCGTCGATGATGCGCTGGTAGAGTTGACCCGCGGACTCGAAGCGGTGCGTCGCTTCGAGTGCAAGCGCGGCGTACTCGAGCGCCACGGGCGCCTGCCTGTCGCCGGGGTTGCGGTTGACTGCGGCGAGCAACATCGTGGCGGATTGCTCGTAGAGAATCCGTTGCTCGGATCCGGTCGCCTGGCCCGCGCGTTTATAGACATCGAGGGCGTCCTGGTAGACCAGCGCGTTGAGGTCCGCGCCCGCGCGGCAAATGGGCTTCTCGCGGTTGGCGGGTCTGGTGCAATCGATTTTGTCGGCGCGTGCCGAGAACGTACAACCGCGCTCCTGGATGTCGGTCGCCAGGCGCCGAATCTCTTCGGAGTCGTCTGTCGCCATGGCCATCGCGCGCAGGTTCTCCCAAGCGATCTGCCCCGTCGCGTCGGCCTCGGGCCCCGAGCACCGCTCCTCGTAGATGCGAGTGAAGCGGGCGTCGGCTTGGGGCCAGTAGCCGTACCAGTAGAGGAGCAGCGCGTTGTTGTAGGCATAGGCTGCGCGCACCCCCTCGGTGTCCCGGCTAGACCTCACGCGAGTGAGGTAAATCTCCCTGGCGCGTGCGAGCCGTTGCACCGTCTCGGGCATCGCGACGGGCTGGACCGACAAGGGCGAACCGGCTGGAATGGGAGGCTCACTCCGGATGACCAAACGTCCTTCCTCGACGTCGTAATCCGCAATTCGTTTCAGTGATTCTACGACACGTCGCGCGGACTCCGCGAGGTAGCTGTCGTCCACGTTCGAGTCCCGGACTTCAGCGTACTCCGTCACGGCCTGTTCGTAGTTCTTCGACCAGTACAACGCGTCGGCGAGATTGTAGTGCAGCTCGTAGCCCTGCGGGTTGTTCGGGTAGCGCTCCAGGTAACCGCGATATGCCGTTGCGGCCAGCTCATACTCGAGCCTCGAGTCGCGACAAAGCCTGACGTTGCGTTCCTCCACGCACTGTTGCCGCAGGCGCTGCGCCAGTTGGTGATGGTGGATCGCGGTGACGATGAGCGCGTTCTCGGCAAGCTGCTCCGCGTTTCGCTGCTCGGCGGGACGGTCCATGTTGGCGTTCCACCAAGGACTCCCTTGCACGTATCCGGTGAGCTCGGAGCGCGCGACGATTGCCTTCTCGAATTCGTTGTGCATCTGGTGAGCGACTGCGATGTCGTTGAGAATTTCGGGGGTTCGGTGGTGGTTCGGCCACTTGCGGATTGCCAGGCGCCAGGCAGTGATGGCCTCCAGATACTTCGCTTCGTCGAAGTACACCTGCCCAAGCTGAAAGTAGACCTCGGGCGTCCAGGGCCTTTGCTGCGGGATGAGAGACGCGTCTTGAATGCGCTCGATGCTGGTCGGCTGACCCTCGATCGGATCGGAGATCTGGTTCTCGTTCCAGTCGTCGTATGCGAAGGCGATGCCGAGGTATTCGATCGCCTCCGGGCGGAGTTCCGAGCCGGCCTTGCCGGTCTCACTTCGGGTATCGTCGGACCATTGGACCAACTTGCCGAAGTGCCGAATCGCTTCCGGGTAGCGGCTGGCGCGGTAGTACGCCCAGGCGACCTTGTAGAGCGCGAGGTTATAGTTGCGGTCCTGCGTGTTCTCGAGGATTCGTCCATACGCTGCGATCGAGAGGTCGAGGGAGCTCGCCCCGCCGAAGTCATCGAAGTGATACTCGCCAATTCGGAACCATGTCTCGCCCACGAAACGGGCTTGCGGCGTGATTGCCCGGCAGCTCGCGTAGAGGTCGACGAACGCGCCGCCGACCGGTCCGCCCAGCGGGCGGCCGTCCAGGGTTAGCGCCGGGTATTTGCTTTGCGCTGCCCACGAGGCGTCTGGGGGCGGAGGGCGCCAGTCGGGATCGTAGTCGTACTTGTTGGAGCACACGAGCGCGAGCCACGCCGCTACGGCCTCTTCCGGGCGTCCCATCTCGTTGAGGGTGTACCCGATCAGGTAGTAGACGCCGTCGGAGCGTTCGTAGGCGGGGAAGCGGCGGGACAATTCCTTGTAGAGGGTGACGGTCGGCCTGAAATCCGGTGATGTGGGCAGGTTGTCTTCTGCGGCGAGGTCGCCGGCATCGCGGGCGGACTGTGCATCGTCATAGAGGTTCTGAAAGTCGATCGCGCTTCGCTCGAAGTAAAGTTCGCCTAGACGGAACATCGCGTCCGGGGTGTACTTCGTGTGGTTCGGGTAGCGACGAATGAAGTCTTCGAACACTCGAATCGAACTTTCGCGGGCCTCGTTGAACGCTCTCTCCTCGCTTTCGAGTTGCTCGCCATACCAGCGGTCGCGCTCACGCCGCTGCTGAAGATACTCACGCCGCACCAAGGAAGTCACGGTCGAGCGGAAGGCCTCTCCGGTCTCGATAAAGCGATCGACTTCTTCTTCGAGCTGGCGCAGCGCCTCGAGCTGTTGCTCGGTCGGGGGTGGCCGTTGGTCGACGATGCGTTTGCCCGTGTCCTGAAGGAACGGGGGCAAGGTGACGTCGGTCGCGCCCTCCCACGGTGCGGCCTCCCCCTCCTGCGCGGCGGCGGGATCGGAAGACGCCGACGCCGTGAAACACAGTGCCAGAAGAATCAGCGAGGCGATTCGGCGGCGTCCGATCATGGCTCGCCCCCGATGTCTTGGTTCTGGTCCATCACATCGCGGAATTCGTCGTCGAGGGCTTGAAGCTCGCGCGCTCGCTTGCGGGTCAACGCATCGATACGCAGTCGGTGATCCTCGCGCCTGGCCCAGGATACGTCGATCTTGCCGAGGTCCGCCCGCAGGACCAAGTCGTAGAATCGGTCGTGAACGCGATTGAAATTGAGATACGTGATCGCGCCGACGACGTCCTCGGTCTCGCCTTCGAGTGACCGGAGCGCGACACGATAGCGCACAAGGTTGGCGGTCTCCTCGTCGACGACGGTTAGCATCCCCGAAACTCGTCGTCGGACCATCGCCGCAACCTCGGCGTCGCGTTGGTCGAGTTGGCGCTCGACGGCCGCCACGCGCGAGAAGGCGGCGTTGTACGCGCGACCACCGGACCCAGCGAGCTCACGCTCCCGAGCGACCAGGGCCATGAATTTGGCACGCTCCGCGTCGTCCGCCTGGTATCGCTTGTCACCAACACCCACATGGAGGCGGCCGACTTCGAGACGGCGTCGAATCCAGGTCAACTGCTCCTCGTGCTGTTTGATTTCGATTTCGTGTTGATCGATTTGTGCGCGCAGCGCGTTGGGATCGACCTTCCCGGGATCGACGGAGGCCAGCCCGGTCCTCGATGCGACGATGCGAGCTTCGAGCCCGAGGATTTCGACACGCAACCCCTGGAGGTCGCGCTCGGCCAACCTGTACTCCTTCAGCTGTTCGAAGTCGCGATCGATGAAATCTTCCGTCTCGGTCGGCATCTTCATCACGGCAGCCTGAAGCTCCTGGCGCCGCGATCGGATGCGCGCGACCTCGCCCTGGCGCGTGCCTCGAGCTCGGGCCTCGCTGTTGATGAGGGTTCCTCGCGCACGCGCCGCCCGGTTGCGGAGGCCAGTGGTCCTTTCGCGCTGTCGTCGAAGGTCCGAAAAGACGCTGACCCGGTTCGGCGCGCTCAGTGCTGCTGTGATCCGTTGTGCAAGCTCGTCGGTCTCACGCACGAGCTGCTGGGCTTCGCTCAGGTCCGCGAGTACTTCGAGGGCCCGTTCGTAGTCACCTTCGAGCTCGATCCAGCGCCGAGCCGACTCCGGAAGGAAGTCATCAATATCGAAATGGTCTAGGTTTTCGCGAACAACCTTTCGGAAATAGGCGTGAAGGTCGGGGTGCTCCTGACGCTTGCGAGCCAGCTCGTCGCGTATGGGCCCGAAGGTTTCGCGGACCTCGTCGAAGACCACCTCGGCCTCGTCATAGCGCCCCGTGCGCGCCAAGAGGTCCCCTCGCAGCACTTTGCCATCGGCGTTGAGGGCGCTGTCGGGCGCCGCGACGGAGAGCACTTCGAGTGCGCGCTCGGCTTGGATTGCGTCGCCCAGCCGGATGTAGGTCCACGCAAGCTCGTACAGCGCCTCGTCGAAATGCTCAGAGTCTTGTTCGATGGCCCGATACGCTTCGATGGCCTGCTCGAGCTGTTCGGTTTCGTAGTAGAGCCGCCCGAGCGAGAGATAGGTCAGTTCGACGGCCTGGCGCTCGTGCTCATTGGCAGGTTCGTGGCCGAGGACGCCGTGGAACGCTGCAATGGCGTCGAGGTACTCACCGCGCAGAGTGTGAATGGTGCCCGCGAAATACTTGGAGCGAAGGGAGAACTCGGTACCGTCGGGGATCGCGATGAAGCCTTTGCGCGCCCGCTCGAGACCGCCTTGGTCGACTCCGCGAATTGTGGCGTCGGGTGGAGCGTTGAGCACGTCGTCGATGGGGACGGCACGGTTGTATAGATACTTCGCGCGGAAGTACGCGGTGGTGACCGAGAGCGATGCGGACGGCAGCGCCTCCAGCCGCGAGAAATACCCGTCGACCTCGCGGAAATCACGGGTGTGAATGGCAATCTCGATGAGGCGGCTGAGCGCCATTTGGAGGAACGCCGAGAATGCCGGGTCGCTGCTGCGGTCGATCACCTCTGCATAGCGTTTCCGCGCACCGAGATAGTCGCCCGCAAGGAAGAGAGATTCCCCGAGAAGAAACAGCGCTTCAGGATAGGCGCGGTGCGTCGGATGGTGCTCGACGATGTCCATGAGGAGAATCGCTGCGCGAAGGTAGTCTTCGAGGCGCAGGTAGAGCTCTCCGTCGGTCAGGCGCTCCTCGACGAACGTGTCGCTCTTGAGGTCGTGCGGCCGGACGCGACTGGCCATCAACCGCTGCGCATCGGATTCGAGGTCGGACACCTCGCGATTCGCCGCGGTCATGTCCTGGGCGGCAACCCCAGACTCAACCAACGCAACGGACGCAAAGAGCGCGCACGCCAAGACCAACAAGACCAACCGAACGCACAGTGCGAAGCCCAGCCAAACCCTTTGCGCTCGCCCCCTGCCAAGTGTCGGTGTGGGCGGCGACGTGGTCGCCCCACGAAGTCGCATTACCGATCGCCCTCACCGCTTGCTTCGGGTCGTGCTTGCCGTTCGACGCGCTCGATGTATCGAACCGCGGGCCGCTCTTCGAGAGGTGTCGTCGGACCGCCCTTTTCGTAGCCCACGACGTGAACGGTCGAGACGCGGCCCTCGGGCACCGCGAATGTATAGGTGGATCGCACCTTGAAGCGATACCCTTTGAGGTATGCAAAGACGCCGTAGCCGTGTCCTCGGTACTCGAGGTTGACGGTCAGCGTGTGTTCGCCCGGAACGATGCTCCCGTTGTAGATCTCGAACTCTTTTTGGTCCCCGAGCGAGCCCTCCTCATCGGCCTTGGTGAAGATCGGAGCGCCGTCGAGGGCATAGACGACCCTCACCAGCTTGTAGGACTGCGACATGCGGTTCTCGTGCAGGATGACCGCCTGGCCGCCACCGACGACGCCTTCGAGCACCGTCTCGGCGAGCAACGAAAGCCTTGCCTTGGAGCGAAAGATCTGCTCCTTCAGCGCGTTGATCCGCTGTTCCAGATCGCGAAGGCGGACCGCATACGTGCCGGCGTCGATCGGCTCACCCCTCACAGGAGAGGGAGCAGACGCGGACGTGGCAGGCGCAGCGGAAGCTTCAGCTGGCGCGTCCGATGGCGGCGTGCCCTCGGCCTGGGCCGCTGCGCCCCCGCCCCAGATGCATACCAACGCAAATGAGAGCGCAACTATCCTGCGCATCGCAATTCCCCTCTAAGTGACCACCATCAGAAGCGAAATTGCCCCCTGACAGTCCCAGCGCTTATACCGCAGCGCCAGCAGGTGGGTCAATGAAGGTCAGGGGCATTCCGAGAGTCAACGATTGCGAAGAAGCGCTGAATTGTCCTTCACTTGGAGGGGGGCGATCGAGTAGATCGTCTTGCAGTCTCAGACGTCGATCGATGTGTGGTCATCCGACGCAACATAGGCACGAAACAGATGGGGGCGCGCGTTGAGCGATCCCACCGACGAAGTGCTGCTTACTGCGTACCGGGAGGGGGACTCAGGGGCGTTCGAAACGTTGCTTGGACGATACCGCGGGCCGATCTTCAACTTCCTCCTGCGGTCGGTTCGGGATCGCGGGCGCGCGGAGGAGCTGTACCAAGACGTTTGGATGAAAGTCATCGAGCGTTGCGACAAGTTCCGTGGAGACGCCAAGTTCTCGACCTGGCTGTACACCATCGCGCGGAACCAGTGCATCGACCATCAGCGAAAGATGAAGTTCCGGGGCCACGCTTCGCTGGATGCAACCGAGCCGACGACGGGTCAGTCCATCGGCGAACGCGTGTCGAATTTCGGCCCGTCCACCGAGCAACTCGCGGTGGGTGGGGTCGTGCGGGAGCGGATCGCCCGCGCTGTGGAGGCACTACCGGAGGAACAACGAGAGGTGTTTCTCTTACGTCAGCTCGAGGGGCTGGCGTTCAAAGAGATCTCCGAGGTGGTAGGCGTTCCTGCCAACACCGTGAAAAGCCGCATGCGCTATGCCCTCGAGCGCTTGCAGAAAGCATTGAGCGATTTGGAAGAGCCGCATGAATTGTGAGGAGTGCAGAGAGCAGGTTTTCGAGCTGATCGAACGCGAAGCGGTCGATCCCGACGGCGTGCGTGAGATCCTCGCACGATGTCCCGATTGCCGCGCGGCGTTCGACGAGATGAAAGCGGCGTTGGCGGTGGTAAGCCAGCTTCCGATGGCGGAGCCGCCGGCCGCGGTCGATGCAGCGATCCTGCGCGCTGCGCGCGAGCGCACGCCCAGGGTCGTCGAGCTCAAAAAGCGACGTCTCCAGCCTGCACCTTGGGCCATGGCGGCGATTGCAATGCTCGCGGTGGGGGTTGGCGTTTGGACGATCCCGCGTGAGGTGCAGCTCGAGGGCGACGTTGCGCCTGCCTACATGCAAGACGCTCAAGATGCCGTCATGGCGGAGCGGGGGTTCGAGGCTGAGGAGGCGGCATACGACGGCAAGCTTGCGGTAGTGGAAGTTGGGTCCACAGAGGCGCCTGAGCTGCGGGAAATGGAACGCACGGAGGCCAAACGGAAGAAGTTGTCTCGGGAGCCAGCCCGCGGGCGGCGACGGGCCGACTCGTCGGCCAACGAGCCGACGGCTTCGCGAGGCGTCCAAGCGCCAGCCTCAGCCTCGGCCGCTGACATGGCGGTGGCCGGCATGGGGGATCTCGAGAAATCGCGGCTGCCGGCAGTGGCGGCGGAGGCACCTGCTCCGCGCAAGCAGGAGCGAGACGACGAGGATGTCGCCGGGACCTGCCAACGCAAAGTCGACGACATCGAGCGCCGCATGGGCGCTCACAAAGACGCTGAAGCCACGCCCGAGGAAGAGCTCGCCATCGGACAATGCTACCAAGTGCTCGACCAAGTCGTCGAGGCTCGCAAGTGGTTGCTGCGCGCAGCCGAGCATCGTGAGACCAAAGCGCGCGCCCACAAAGCGCTCCGCCAGCTAGCGCCCGAGTAGCTAGGGGCGTGCTATCGACGGAGTCGGTCGAGCAGTGCGCGCCACTTGGGCTTTGTTCCTTCGGTGCCGCGTCGCGCGGCCTCCCGTGCTGCGGCGATCGCTCCGCTCAGGTCGGGCGCGATCTGCAACGCGTCGAGGGGAACGCGCGCATCCTCCGCCGCCGCCTTCCAGCGCGAATCGACTCCCGTGAAGTAGCATACGCCGCCTAGCATCTTCGTGATCTCGTCCGCCGCGAACACGGCCGCTGCCCGTTCCCGGTTCGGCTCGCCGAGTTGGGTGAGGTCGACGACTGCAACCTCGACGTCCGCTTTGAGCATCGCGCGTCCGAGCGCGTCGACACAGTCGCTCAACGCCGCGGGCTCATGCACACCCGATGCGATCAACGCGAATGCCACCTCGTCGATGCGTAAGGGCTTGAGCGGCTGCGCCGCGCGCTCCTCGGCGGCCTGTGCGACGCGCTCCTCGCGCCCCAACACGAACCCTTCAACCGCGGCGGCGACGACCGGCCTCACGAACCCGTCCGGGGGGGATTCGTCAGACCCCGCGACGGAGTCTAGGGCGAGAAGCACGATTTGAATCACCCCCGTGGGAGTGAGGTCGACCAAGGCGAGGCGCCGGCCGAGGAGCGTCAGCACCGTGAAGCATTCCCGGAACTCGAACGACTCGTAGTCGCCGCCGGCCCGCGCCTCCGTCGGCAGCTCACTCAACAAGGGCAGCAATGGCGCTACCTCGAATGCGATCTCTTGGAAGGTGACGCCTCCTGTCGGCGGCCTTGCTTCTTCGAGCAGGGCCTCGAAGCGCTCGCTGGCGGGGTCCTCGTGGTTCACGAGTGGCTCACTCTATCACTCTTTGGGTCGGCCATAATCCACCGTGATATAAGGGGCGTTGAATGGTTGCCACAATTCTCGTCGTCGACGATGAAAAGAACATCCGGCGCACCCTGCGAATGGTGCTCGAGGGTTCTGGGTTCAATACAATCGAGGCGTCCTCAGCCGAGCAGTGTCTCGAGACACTCCAGAGCAACGAGGTCGACTTGCTCATCCTCGATGTGCGACTACCCAAGATGAGCGGCATCGAGGCGCTCAAAAAGATCCGGAACGAGCCAGAGACGCGAAGGCTCCCGGTCCTGATGGTGTCCGGCCACGCGTCGGTCGCCGAGGCAGTGCAAGCGGTGCAGCTCGGCGCCACGGATTTCTTCGAGAAGCCACTCGACCGGGATCGTATCCTGGTCACCGTCCGCAACGCGTTGCAGACTTGGCAGCTGCAGCGCGAGGTCGAGAAGCTGCGCGCCGACGTCGAGCACCGCTACGAGATGATCGGCGAGAGCCACGTCATCCGTTCGCTCTTCGCGCAGCTCGAGAAGGTCGCGCCCACGAACGGACGCGTACTCATCTCGGGAGAAAGTGGAACGGGCAAGGAGCTGATTGCGCGCGCCATTCATCGACTCAGCTCACGCGCCGACAAGCCCTTCGTCAAAGTGAACTGCGCGGCCATTCCGGCCGAGCTGATCGAGAGCGAGCTATTCGGTTACGAGCGTGGGGCCTTCACCGGCGCGCAGGGGCGCAAGAAGGGCATGTTTGAGCTCGCCAACGGCGGCACCCTTTTCCTCGACGAGATCGGCGACATGAGCGCGAGCGCGCAGGCCAAGGTGTTGCGGGCAGTCCAGAGCGGGGAAATCTCGCGTGTCGGCAGTGAAAAAGCGATTGCCGTCGATGTGCGTGTGTTGGCTGCGACCAATAAGGACCTCGAGCTCGAAGTCAAAGATGGCCGTTTTCGGGAGGACCTCTACTTCCGCCTCAATGTCGTCCCGATCGTGAGCCCCCCGCTCCGCGAGAGAAAGTCCGACATCGTGCTGCTAGCGAAGGGGTTTCTCCGCGAGTTCTCCGTCGAGAATGGGCTTCGTGAGAAGCCTATCGACGATGACGTGCTCGAGGCTTTGGTGGAGCGCTCCTGGCCGGGTAACGTCCGGGAACTCCGAAATGTCGTGGAGCGGATGGCAATCTTGAGCGGCGATCGAATCACCCTCGACGATCTGCCCGAAGAGGGGGTCCTCAGTGAAGTGCGTCGCCAATCGTCCCGGACCTCGAGCCTGCCCGCCACGCTCGATGAGGCCGGTGAACGCCTGACTTTGCGGGAGTATCGGACACGTGCCGAGAAAGGCTACATCCTCCAGACCCTCGACGAGGTCGGCTGGAACATCTCGCGCGCTGCCACGATTCTCGGGGTGGAGCGCACCAACCTTCACAAGAAAATGCGGAGCTATGGTATCCGTCGGGAAGAGGCATGATCCGGCGAACCATTAGGCTGATGTGGAGGGGCGCCGTCCTGGCCTTCTTGGTCTACATCCTTTTCTTCGTTCAGCTTGGTGAGCGGTCCGCCTTTCAGCACCTGATGCGCGTCGCCGACACCCCAGAAGCGCAAGAGCTCGGGCGCGAGGTGGGCGCCGCAACGGAGCGCATCACCAAAGAGATCGGCGGACAGGTGCACGAGGTGACGCAGCCACCGGCTCGAGACGCGGGCGCCTCCCAGGTGCCCGAAGCCATCGTCGAACAAATGCAAGGCGTCGTCGGGCATGCCTACGATCGCGAGCAGCGGATCGAGGAAGCCCGCGAAGAACAGTCCCAGTAGGTGTGGTTCTCAGGGCTGGCTAGGGCCACTCGAGCTGAAGGCGTTTCATTTTGCGCCATAGCGTCGTTGGGCTGAGTCCGAGTAGCTCGGCCGCGCGCTCCTTGTTGCCCGCGGCATGCCGAAGCGCGCGAACGATGACGTCCCGCTCGACCTCTCGCACGATGTCCGCGAGCGACTGCCGCCCGGGGTGCAGGGCGGCGCCGTTGCCGTTCGAATTGGGGACGATGTCCGAAAGGTGAATTTGACCGTCCTGCGCCAGGGCCACGCCCTGCTCGATCAGGTTCTCGAGCTCTCGAATGTTCCCAGGAAAATCGTAGCCGAGGAGGTAGTCCAGGGCGCCGGGCCCGAGGGATGCCTGCCGCCCCATTTTCTTACCGTACTTCTCGAGGAAGCTCTCGGCGATGGGCGGGATGTCCTCCTTCCGATCCCTCAGCGGCGGTAGCTCGAAGCGCGCGACGTTGAGTCGGTAGTAGAGGTCCTCCCGAAAGCGCTTGTCCTCGATGAGAGTTTTCAGGTCCTGGTTGGTTGCCGCAATGATGCGCGCATCGACGTTGATCGAATGGTTGTCGCCGAGTCTGCGGATTTCACCTTCCTGGATCGCCCGCAGAAGTTTCGCTTGAAGTGAAGGTGGGGTCGCGGCGATTTCGTCGAAGAAGAACGTGCCGCCATTGGCTTCCTCGAAGAGCCCCTTGCGCGTCTGTACGGCGCCGGTGAACGCGCCGCGCATGTGCCCAAAAAGCTCGCTCTCGAGCAGCGTCTCTGTGAGCGCCGCGCAGTTGATGGAGACGAAGGGGCACTCCGCGCGCAACGAGTTTGCGTGGATCGCGCGCGCAACCAGTTCTTTGCCGGTGCCGCTCTCGCCTGTGATGAGGACCGTCGCATCGGTGGGCGCGATGCGAACGATGCGCCCGAGAATATCCCGAATCTCTGCGGACTGGCCAATGATGTTGCCGAAGTTGTATCGTTCGCGAAAATCCGCAGCGGCCGCGCGCTGTTCGCCCGCCAGATGCCGAGTGCGCGCCGCGCGCGCGACCTTGGTGAGAAGCTCTTCCTGGACGAACGGTTTCTGCACGAAGTCGTGCGCGCCGACACGCATCGCTTCGACGGCGTCCTCTACCGTGCCGAAGGCCGTCATGACGATGACTGGGGTAAGCGGCGAGGCTTCTCTGGTGCGTCGCAAGACTTCCAGGCCGCCGACGTCTCCCATTCTCAAGTCGGTGAGGACCAAGTCGTAGGTGGTCTCGGCAACCATGGTGCATGCGGACTCGCCGCTCGGCGCTTGGTCGACTTCATGATCCTCCGCGCGCAGCATTTCCGAGAGCATGCTCCGCGCGTTGTCCTGATCATCGACGATTAGAATCCTGGCCATCCCCCAACCGGTTCCCTGTAGCCTCAACCTTACCGCAAATCGGCGTTTCGTGCTCGGCGCGCTAATCGAGTACGCGATGCATCGCCGCGACCACCTCGTCCCGGAACTCGGCGGGAAAGATGAGGCGCGGGTGCTCGATGCGCTTGTTTCGGAGCTCACCGAGGAGGAATGACGCATCCCCCAGGCGCTGCAGGGGCTGGTGGCGGAGTGTGACCCACATGCCATCGGTACTGTCGTCGGTGGGCTCGCTGTAGGGAATGTCTGCGGCGATATCGAGCCAGACCGTGAGGTCGGCGCGCAGGCCTCCTGCGGCGACGATTTCCTCGGCCCGAGCGTGCGCCTCGTTCCACAGGTCCCGACGGTTGTCCGGAAGGGGAACCGTTTTCGGGAGCTGGCGGCATCGCAGACGTTTGCTGAGCTCCGCGAGTGTGGGATCGGCGCCGCGCTCCCATGCGCCGAGGCACGTGAGCAGCTCGGCGTCGTCCATCCGAAGGTACTCGTCGAGCGATAGCGACTCGCCGAGGGCGGCCGCTCGAAACGCCGGCAGCAACGGCTGGGGCGGCGAACCGTCGAAAATCAGCTCGCTGACCCTCATGAAGATCGCCCGCACCAACGCTTCGGCCGCCCGCGTGGCTTTGTGGTGGTAGACCTGTTGGTGCATGAAGTGACGCCCGAGGAAGAAGCTCTCTGCTGGCGGCAAGCCCTTGCGGCCTTGCACCGCAAGAACCCAACGGTCGTCGACGCATGCAAAGGTCAACGCTTGAAGTAGCCAGTCGAGGTCGTACAGCCCGTAGCGTACGCCCGTCATGTGGCTGTCACGCAAGAGGTAGTCCGCGCGATCCACATCCAACGTTCCGCTGACACTTTGGCTGAGATAGCCGAGTCGATAGTTTCCGCTCAACAAGCCCGTGACTCGCTTGGCCATTCCTGCCGAGAACGACTCAAGCGCCTGATGCACCTCGGTGGACGGGTCGAGCAGAATCTCCTGCGTCCACTGCTCGTGATGCTTGGCGTGGGGCAGCACTTCTTCGAACAGATGCGAGAACGGCCCGTGACCCAGATCGTGCAACAGCGCGGCGGCGAGCCCCTCCGCCCTCGCCTCGTCGTCGAGCCGCTGGTCCGCGGGCAGTTCGTGGCTGCACGCGTCGATGCGCTGCTGAAGCGCTTGCATGACGTGCGCCGTGCCAATCGCGTGCGAGAAGCGGGTGTGTTCCGCTCCCGGGAATGCCAGTGAGGCGAGGCCGAGCTGCCGAACGCGTCGTAGGCGCTGCACTTCGCGGGTGTCGAGGAGGGATCGAACCACCCGCTCCGCCATGCCTTCAAAGGCGATTAAACCGTGGACCGGGTCCCTCAGGATCACCCTGCACGGTACCACTGTGCGTTCAGAATGCCAGCGTCCCGAAGCGCCCGTCTCTCGGTACGTCGAAGCGCGATCCCCGTCGGACGACCGCGATGGTGTCGGGCTGCCACAACGGCAAGACCGGAATATCACGGGCCAGGATGATCTGGACTCGCTCGTAGGCCTTCCGCCGCCGCTGTCGATCGACTTGGGTTCTGCCAACCTCGAACAGTTGGTCGAGCTCTTCATTCCGGTACCGCCACCGGTTCGCGCCCTCACTTTGTGGGCCGGGGATCCGCGAAGAGTCGAAGAACCAGCTGAGGACGTGCGGCTCGATAACCTCCGGAACCTGGAGCAGCGTGATCTCGAAGTGGCCGCGGTTGAGGTCGGAGATCAGCGTTGCCGCTTCGGAGGGTCGCACGTCGACCTCGATGCCGACGTCCCCAAGCATGGCGGCGATTGCGCGTGCAACCGATTGCCGAAAGCGCTCGGACGTGGTTCGCAGCACGAGACGCATACGGGGCTCAGGGCCCGGCGGGTCGGCCAGGCCGGCGGCATCGAGTAAGGCGCGGGCCCGTTCGGGGTCGAATGTGCGGGGCGGCAATCCATCGACGGCCGCCCAATGTCCGTGTGGAATCCAACTGTCCGTGACGCGCGCGAAGCCGTCGTACTTGGCGCGCACGAGGAGCTCCCGGTCGATGGCGTATCCAATCGCGCGCCGTACCCGGACGTCGTCGAGCTTGGGCGAGGTGGTTTGGAAGCCCAGATACATCGTCGATATCCCCGGGACGCTACGCGTTTCAAAACGCGGATCGTCCTCGAACATCGGAAGCAGCAAGGGAGGAATCGAGGAAATGGCGAGGTCGCCCTGCCCGGCCAACATGCGCAACGCCCGTGTGTTGTCGTCTCGGATGACGACCAAGCGTAGGCTGGGGTGCTTCGGCGTTCCGCGGTGCCAGTGAGGATTGGCGCGGAGTTCGAGCACCCCCGGGTCACGTTTCACGAGGCGGTACGGGCCGGCCCCGATAGGAAACGGATCTTCGGGCGTGGCGACGCGCCGAAAGGCATCTTCACCTCGAACAATCGGAATCTCGAGGTCCGTCAGAAACGTGGCGTGCGGCTCGTGAAGGATGAACAGGATGGTTCGCGGATCGGATACCCGCATCTCGGCGATCCTTCGATAGGTGTGCGCGTAGCGGCTTCGGAGCTTCGGGTCGACGATGCCCCGAAAGGTGGCCACCACGTCTTCCGCGTCGAGGGGGCTGCCGTCACTGAAGCGTAAGCCCTCGCGGAGACGCACTTCGAACCGGGTCGGGCTCGCGGCCCTCACCGACTCCGCGAGGTCGGGAATCACCTCGAGCGTCCGTGGGTCGATCGTCACCAGCGAGGCAAACAGGAGCCGCGAGACGCGCAGGCCGTAGGGGTCGCTGACGAAGCGCGGGTCGAGTTGCTCCGCATCTCGCGGGAGCATGACGACCAAGGCGTCCGGGTCCTGGGCCACCGGGCGGGCGCAACCAAGGCCGATCACTAGGAGCAGAGCGAGAGCGCTGCTAGGGTGCAGACGATGGCGCACCGAGCGCTTCTTTGTTTCGCGATCATCGGCCTGCTGGTCGTGAGCCCTGGCGCGCGCGCCAAGGGGCCCGAGCCGCTCGCGCAGACGATCGCCACCCTCGTCCGGCAGGCGGGCCTTGGCGATGGGCTCGGGATTCATGTCGTTCGTCTGCACGATGCGGAGGAACTGTACCGCAATCGCCCTGATCGCCCTCGAAATCCTGCGTCCAACCAGAAGCTCCTGACTTCGGCGGCGGCCTTGTGGCGTTTGGGACCGACGTTTCGGGTAGCCACCAAGGTGGAGGGCACGATCGAAAACGGGCGCGTGGCTCGGCTGGTGTTGCGGGCGTCCGGCGACCCGAGCTTGGGATATGAGAGACTGGATGCGCTGGCCGAGGCCCTCCAGTTGCGAGGCGTGGACACGGTTGACCGAATCGTGATCGACGACACTTACTTCGATGACCAGATTCTCCCGCCTGCGTTCGCACAGCAGCCAAACGAATCCGCTGCGTTTCGTGCGGCGATCTCTGCGTTCGCCGTCGACCGCAACAGCTACATCGTGCACATCGGCCCCGGCCCCAAGGTCGGAGCTCCCGGCCGCGTACGCGTGCTCGCGGCGGGCTATGTTCAGGTCGACAATCGCACGGTGACCAGCGCGGGTGGTCCGCCGACGCCGCGTATCGACCATAAGCTGACGGAGGATGGCCGCCTTGCCGTTCGTGTCGATGGCGAGATTCCAAAGAAGACCCGTACCTTGTACTACCGACGCCGCGTACCGGACCCGAAAACCTATGCAGCGTTCCTTTTGGTGCGCGCGTTGAAGAAAGCGGGCGTTGGCGGGACGTTGGCTGTGGAATACGGCCCGGCGACCGAGCAGCAGCCCGTGCTCGTCGACATGCCCTCCGGACCACTCAGCTTGATGCTCTACCCGCTGGGGAAGTGGAGCGACAACTTCACCGCAGAGATGCTGTTGAAGATCCTGGGCGCGCAGGTGGGGCGGCCCGGCACATCGGCGCACGGCACCGTCGTCGTACGCGAGGAGCTCATGAAGAGGGGCGTCGATACGGAAGGCCTGCGCATGGTCAACGGATCGGGCCTCTTCGATGGCAACCAGGTCGCCCCGCGCCATGTGACGCAGACCTTGGTTGCCGCCTATCACGACCCAGCCATTCGGGCCGAGTACGTCGCCCACCTCGCCGTAGCCGGCTCCGACGGAACGCTCACGAGCCGCCTCAAAGACCTGCCCCGCCCGAGAATGGTCCGAGCGAAGACGGGGACGTTGAGAGACGTGGTCGCACTGTCGGGCTATGTGCTCGGTGAGCCAGGGCGATCGGTGGCGTTTAGCTTTCTGGCGAACGGGATCGCGGGGAAGCAAAGGGACGCGAAGAAGCTGGCGGATGATATTGTGAGGGCGTTGGCAGACTACGCCGTGCGCCCCGCCGCGGAACACTGACACTGCCGCTGTCCCTGCTACACCGACTCCAATGTCCTTCCTCCTTGTCCTTGTCTCGCTGCTTCTGACAAGCTGCGCCGGGACCTCAACACCGACCACCGAAACCCAGCCTCTCCCGATGCCCCCGCCCGTCGCTCCGACCCACCCCCACTCCGTCACCCTCCACGGCGACACGCGCGTCGACGACTACTTCTGGCTTCGAGAGAAAGAGTCGCCCCAAGTCACGGCGTACCTCGAGGCGGAGAATGCCTACGCCGAGGAGCGCATGGCGCCCACGGTGGAGCTTCAGAGAACCCTCTACGACGAGATCCTCGGGCGCATTCAGGAGACCGACCAGAGCGCACCGTACCGCAAGGGCGCCTTCGAGTACTACCACCGCACCGAAGAGGGGAAGCAGTACCGAACCTACTGTCGACGGGAGCGGGGCAAGACCGACACAGAGGCAGTTCTACTCGACATGAACGCCCTCGCCGAAGGCCGGCCGTTTCTTGGCCTCGGGGTCTACGAGGTGTCGCCGGATGGGCGCTATCTCGCGTTCTCCCTCGATGAGACCGGCTTCCGCGACTACACGCTTCAAATCAAGGATCTCCGATCGGGCGACATGCTCTCCGAGCGAATAGAGAAAGTGAAGTCGGCGGCCTGGGCGAGCGACGGTCAGACGCTGTTTTACACCGTCGATGACGACGCCAAGCGACCCCACCAGGTTCGGCGGCACAGGCTAGGCACACAGGGCGAAGACGTGCTCGTCTATCAAGAGGACGATGAGCGCTTTCGAGTGGCTGTGTGGCGCTCGCGAAGCGGTGAGTACGTCTTTCGGGGCGCGTCTAGCCATACCACCACCGAAATCGGATTCCTTGCGGCGGTGGACCCGGGGGGCACGTGGCGCTTGGTCGCCGAGCGCAGGCAAGATCACGAGTACGACGTCGCGCACCGCGGTAAGCACTTCCTGATTCGCACCAACGACCGCGGCCGCAACTTTCGGATCGTCCGGGCGCCGGTCGACAATCCCGGCCCCTCGTCGTGGAAGGAGCTCGTCGCGCATCGGGACGGAGTGATGCTCGAGAACCTGGACGTGTTCGACGACTTCTACGTGCTGCTCGAACGCGAGGCCGGCCTTCCCCACATTCGGGTCTCGCAGTTCGTCGACGGCAGCTCCCATCGTGTTGCGATCGATGAGCAGGTGTACTCGCTTCACCCAGGCGCAAATGAGGAGTTCTCGACGGGCACGTATCGCTATGGCTACGAGTCGCTGACGACGCCAGACTCGGTGTTCGACTATGACGTTCGCTCCAAGTCGACGAGCTTGGTGAAACAAATCGAGGTGCTCGGTGGATATGATCCGTCCGACTATGAGGCGGAGCGCCTCTGGGCGACCGGCCAGGACGGAACCGGAGTACCGATCTCGGTCGTCTACAAACGAGGCACACCTAGGGATGGCTCCGCTCGCATGCTGCTCGTGGGCTACGGTTCGTATGGCTATCCGTACCCCACGGGGTTCTCACACTCGCGCGTGAGCCTTCTCGACCGCGGCGTGATCTACGCGATTGCGCACATCCGCGGAGGCGGCGAGCTCGGCAAGCCGTGGCACGACCAGGGCCGCATGGAGAAGAAGATGACTACCTTCACGGATTTCATCGCGGTCGCTGAGCACCTTGTCGCCAACGAATACACATCCAGCCAGCGCCTGGCGATTCAAGGCGGGAGCGCGGGCGGCCTGCTGATGGGCGCCGTCAGCAACTTGCGGCCCGACCTCTTTGGCGCCGTCGTGACGCTCGTCCCATTCGTCGATGTCCTCAACACGATGCTCGACGACACCCTGCCGCTCACGGTCGGCGAGTACGAGGAGTGGGGAAACCCAAACGACCCCGACGCATACGCCCGCATCAAAGCGTACTGCCCATACACCAACATCGATGCCCACCCCTATCCAACGATGCTCGTCCGTACCTCCCTGAACGACAGCCAGGTCATGTATTGGGAACCAGCCAAGTACGTCGCCAAGCTCCGCGCCCTCAAGACAGACAACAACCCCCTGCTCTTTAGAATCAACATGGAAGCGGGCCACGGCGGAGCCTCCGGCCGCTACGACTACCTAAAGGAAACCGCGCTGGAC
>PVMK01127690.1_pt1 | contig 48009 bp, 52 predicted proteins | sample 1853481 | NCBI WGS metagenome assembly PVMK01 (sample SAMN08533507, study PRJNA380276) | Marine sediment metagenome, whole genome shotgun sequencing project.
ATGTCTGCGTTGCGGGGAACGCGGCGCAAGCCGCCTTCAAAACTCGCTACTCCGGCGATAGCCGCCCGGTTGTCCGGGCGTCGATCCAGCCAGTCGAGGCTAGAGCGCTGCGGGTCGTAGTCCGCTAAGGCGACGGTGGCACCTTCGGTGGCAAAATAAGATGCAATGTTTGTTGCGAGGGTACTTTTTCCGCAACCACCCTTCGCGTTCAAAACCATTATGTGCCGCATGACTCTCTCCAAGGGCAATTTGTTAGTGTGTTTGGCAGTTTATGTAAACTACAGAGGCGGACAGCAAATGTCCATCCAGATACCGATTGCCCATTTGGGGCTCATTTCACGGCTTGCAAATGAAAAAGAATTGCTTGTCCGACTGTTACAATTTGAAAAATGCAAACAACCTTTCTAAAAATGCACGGCGCCGGAAATCAGATCGTTGTTGTTGATCAGCGTCGCGACAATCGGTCGCCGCCGAGTGCCGCTACGCTGCGTCGAATGGGAAACTCCGAGACCGGACCCGGATTCGACCAGCTTATGTGGGTTGGGCCAGCACTTAACTCTGAAATGGCCGCGAGCTATCGCGTTTTTAACTCCGACGGATCCGAAGTAGAGCAATGTGGCAACGGTGTTCGCTGTGTTGCCTGGATGCTCGCCCGGGAAGACGGAGCTCCTGGGGATTTCGTGCTCGAGAGTCCGGCAGGACCCGTCGAGGCACGCGTACTCACCGACAGCACTGTTGCGGTCAGCATGGGTGCCCCTGATTTCGAACCATCTCGTGTTCCGTTTGTCGCCGAGGGCCTGCAGAAACTCTATGACCTGGACGTTGGCGGCTCGATCCTGCCTGTGTCAGTACTATCGATGGGCAATCCCCACTGTGTTATCGATGTCGCGGATGTAGCATCCGCCGATGTCGCCGGTCTGGGGCCCGCCATTGGACGTCACCGGCGTTTTCCGGCCTGCGCCAACGTCGGCTTCATGCACATCCGCGACCGAGGCGCGATCGACCTCAGAGTGTACGAGCGCGGTGCCGGCGAAACGCTGGCCTGCGGTACCGGTGCATGTGCGGCCGTTGTTACGGGACAGCGCAGAGCGCTGCTGGACGAAGAGGTCACTGTGCACCTGCCAGGGGGGCAACTCGTGGTAAGCTGGCGCGGCGCCGCAGAGCCGGTATGGCTCACAGGTAATGCCGAACTCATTAGCGAAGGAACGGTTGATTTATGAGCACACAACGCAAGCCTGATTTCGTCGAGCAGGAGCCCTCTGAACAGGCGGTTCATGACTACCTCGCTGCACATCCTGAGTTTTTTGAACACCATGGCGCCTTGCTCAGCTTGCTGCAAGTCCCACACACGACGGGTACCGCTGTTTCCCTTGTTGAAAGGCAGGTTTCTGTTCTCCGGCAGAAAGAGGTCAAGCTTGAGCGACAAATGAAAGAACTGATCAGTGTCGCCCGAACCAACGATATTCTGGCCGCCAAGATTCACGAACTGTCATTGCAGTTGTATGCGGCTGATGACCTGTCGGCAACTATCGCCACCGTCGAAGAGGCAATGCGTAGCGGTTTCGGCGCGGATCAGGCTGTCCTTGTATTGTTTGGCGATCCCACCCTGTTTGCTGATATCAATATGGGTCGCTTTTTTCGCGTTGTCGAGAATGACAATCCGGAGCTCAAGACCTTTGCCACATTCCTGAAAGCCAACACACCACGTTGCGGCCAGATTCGGGACGCGCAACGGGATTTCCTGTTCCAGACAGATGCCAACGATATCGGTTCAGTCGCCCTCGTGCCCCTTGGCAAGAAATCGGAGATAGGCTTTCTGGCGATCGGCAGCGCCGACGGCGACCGCTTTCATCCGGGCATGAGTATCGATTTTCTGAAGCGACTCGGAGATCTCGTGGCTGGAGCCCTGAAAAAGTACTGAGTTACGGGAAGCTGGCCGGTGGATAACGCTGAGAGTGAATGGATAGACACGTTCATCCATCACCTTGAATTCGAACGTCGTTTGTCCCCGCTGACCTGCAAACACTACCGCCGTGATCTGGTTGCATTACTCGCTTTTTGCGAAAAGGTGGGCGTCGCACTCTGGTCCGACCTCGACAGTGAACACTTCAGGGCGTTCGCGGCGGCGAGTTATCGCAGCGGCCTCAGTGCCCGAAGTATCCAGCGCCAATTGTCTGCGGCACGTACGTATTTCCGCTACTTGCTGCGCGAGAAACAGGTCAAGCGCAATCCGGTTGCGTCAGTCTCAGCGCCGAAAGGCCCGAAAAGACTGCCAGGCAATCTTGATGCCGACCGCATGGCGCGCCTGCTCGACATTTCGGGTGATGGACCGATCATCGAGCGCGATCGAGCGATGCTCGAGTTACTGTATTCCTCTGGCTTGCGGCTGGCCGAACTGACTGGCCTCAACTGTGGCGACGTTGATATTCACGAGGCAATGGTGCACGTCACTGGCAAGGGCAACAAGGATCGCATCGTTCCGGTTGGCCGCCATGCCCTGCGGGCTATAGCTATTTGGAACAAATCCCGAGTGCAGCTCGCGGCGCCCGAAGAGAAAGCGCTGTTTGTCAGTAACCGAGGCACCCGCATTAGCGGGCGCTCGGTCCAGGCTCGCGTCTCGCACTGGGCAAAGCGGCAGGGAATTGACTCTAAAGTCTATCCGCATCTCTTCCGGCACTCTTTCGCAACCCATTTACTGGAATCCAGCCACGATCTGCGTGGTGTGCAGGAGCTGCTCGGCCACGCAAATATCTCTTCTACCCAGATTTATACGCACCTTGACTTCCAGCATTTGGCCCAGATATACGACAAGACACATCCCAGGGCCCGCAAAAAAGACTAGCCACTGAGGCCGTACGCAGGAAGCCTGCGGCGCCCGTAACAGGAATCACAGCATGGAACAATTTCGAGGGACAACCATCGTCTCCGTTCGCCGCAATGGCAAAGTCGCTATCGCCGGTGACGGCCAGGTCAGCATGGGTAACACCGTGATGAAGGGTAACGCCCGCAAGGTGCGGCCGCTGGCTGATGGCCGTGTGATTGCTGGCTTCGCTGGCGGCACGGCTGATGCGTTTACGTTGTTCGAGCTGTTCGAGAGCAAGCTCGAGCAGTATGGAAACCTGACCCGGGCCGCCATTGAACTGGCCAAAGAATGGCGCACCGATCGTCGCTTGCGGCGGCTTGAAGCACTGCTTTGCGTTGCCGATACCGAAGCGTCATTCGTTATTTCGGGCAATGGCGACGTCATCGAGCCTGAGCACGACCTGATGGCCATCGGCTCAGGTGGGCCATTCGCCCAGGCGGCCGCACTGGCATTGCTCAAGAACACAGATCTTGAAGCACGGGAAATCGTCGAAAAAGCATTGAATATCGCCGGCGATATTTGTGTCTTCACCAACCACAATATTGTCGTCGAAGAACTGCCGACAGCTTAGCCAACAACACACGGATTTAATCGATGTCCCAGATGACACCCAGAGAGATTGTTCAGGAACTGAACAAACACATCGTCGGCCAGGACGACGCGAAACGCGCAGTTGCAATTGCGTTGCGCAACCGTTGGCGACGAGTTCAGATAGACGAGCCACTGCGAAGCGAAATTACGCCAAAGAATATTCTGATGATCGGGCCAACCGGTGTTGGCAAGACCGAAATTTCGCGACGTCTGGCAAAGTTGGCCAAAGCCCCGTTTATTAAAATTGAAGCGACCAAATTCACCGAAGTTGGCTATGTTGGTCGCGAAGTCGACAGCATCATCCGCGATCTGATGGACGTTTCAATCAAAATGATCCGCGAAGACGCCATGTTGAAGGTTCGTCATCGCGCCGAAGATGCGGCCGAGGAACGTATTCTTGATGCTTTGTTGCCGTCGGCAACACCGGCTGTCGGTTTTGCCAGCGAGACGCCCAGCGGCGACACCAGCGACACCCGGCAAAAATTCCGGAAGATGCTCAGAGAAGGCAAGCTGGACGACAAGGAAATCGAAATTGACCTGCAGGCGATGCCGATTGGCGTGGAAATTATGGCGCCTCCGGGTATGGAAGAAATGACCAGTCAACTGCAGGGCATGTTCCAGAACATGGGTGGCAATCGCAGCAAGACGCGTAAATTGAAGGTTAAGGAAGCACTGAAGCATCTGACCGACGAAGAAGCCGCGAAAATGCTCGACGATGAGGAGCTCAAAGCGCAGGCACTGGAAGCGGTCGAGCAACACGGCATCGTATTTCTGGACGAACTCGACAAGGTTACACGCAGTTCCGGATCGCAAGGCGCCGACGTTTCGCGCGAAGGCGTACAACGCGACCTGTTGCCAATCGTTGAAGGTTCGACCGTCAATACCAAATACGGCATGGTCAAAACCGATCACATCCTGTTCATTGCGTCCGGCGCATTTCATGTATCGAAGCCGTCGGACCTGATTCCCGAGTTGCAGGGTCGATTTCCGATTCGTGTCGAGCTGAAGTCGCTAACGACTGACGATTTCGTCAAGATCCTGACTGAGCCGGACGCGTCATTGACGTCGCAATACACGGCGTTGCTGGCAACCGAGGAGTTCGATCTGGAATTCACCGAAAGTGGTGTGCGCCGCATCGCCGAAGTCGCGTTCCAGGTCAACGAAAGCACGGAGAACATCGGTGCCCGCCGTCTGCACACAGTCCTGGAGCGTCTGCTTGAGATCATTTCGTTTGAGGCGTCGGACAAGAGCGGATCTCACATCCAGATCAATGCAGGATATGTCGACGAACAGCTGGCTGAGCTCTCGAAAGACGAGGATCTAAGCCGCTACATACTCTGATAAGGCGTCCCAAGCCGCCACTCCGGACATCAGTAGGTATATTCCGTAGTTGCGAATGATTCGTATTTGCATTATGGTCCTGACCATCGACGGGATGTGAATGCCAAGGACTTGATGATGTACCGAACCACCCCCAGCTGCGCACTTGTTGGCGCAGCTGCGTTGTTGCTGCTGGCGCAGCCACTCAGCGCACAAGACAGCGTTGAGGACTCCGATGCGTCGGTAACCACGATCGATACGGTCACTATTATTGGCCGGCAAAGTGATGTCGCAGATATTCCTGGTTCGGCACATGTGCTTGGCGCCGAGGAATTGGGCGTATTCATTCAGACCGACATCATGCGTGTGCTGCGCGCGGTCCCGGGTGTGTACGTGCAAGAGGAAGAAGGCTTCGGGTTGCGGCCAAATATTGGCATTCGTGGTTCCGGTATCGACCGCAGCGCAAGAATCGCGTTGCTCGAGGACGGTGTACTGATCGCACCAGCACCCTATGCTGCGCCGTCGGCCTATTATTTCCCTACGCAGCGGAGAATGACCTCACTGGAAGTTCTCAAGGGCCCGGCTTCCATTGTTGTTGGGCCACGAACAACGGGTGGTGCCATCAATATGATCTCGACACCGATTCCGGAAACGGCAGGCGGCGTAATCGATGTTCGGCTGGGCCAACACCAGACAAGAGACATGCTGCTGAACTTCGGCGCCAGCGGCGAACGTATTTCATGGCTACTCGAGACAGTGCAGGCTGCCAGCGACGGCTTCAAGACAATTGACGGCCCTGTCGGTGGCGATACCGGCTACGACATTCAGGACTACATCGGCAAGCTGCAAATCGACAGCGACCCGTCAGCGGGCCTGTACCAGAGCCTGCGCTTTAAATTGGGCTACACCGAGCAGGAATCGGAAGAAACCTATCTCGGTCTCATTGACGAGGATTTTGTGTTGGATCCCAACCGGCGCTACGCCGCGTCTGCGGGCGACATTTTTGTTAGCGAGCACGAACAGTTTCAGGTGAGCTATGTAATCGATCCGGGCAATAACTGGAGCGGCGAAATTACCGCTTATCGAAATAATTTTGCTCGTAGCTGGTACAAGTTGCAGGCTGTTGAGGGGACATCGATCGGCAGTGTCCTGGATGACCCGGATACCTATGCCACGGAACTTGGCTACTTAAAAGGTGTTACGAGTCCGGACGATGCCATCAGCAAACGGGCTAATAATCGCAGCTATTACTCGCAGGGCATACAAGCCAGGATCGACTGGGGCTTTGGTTTCGGAGAAACAGATGTCGCGATAACCACCGGCATCCGAGTGCACGAAGACGAAGAAGATCGTTTCCAGCATGAGGATGACTATCGCATGGAGGAAGGAGCGCTCGTGTTGACCACCGCCGGCGCGCCGGGCACGAAGACCAATAGAGTAAGCAGCGCCGACGTCATCTCAGCTTTTGTAGACACTGAGTTTCGCACCGGTGACTGGATCTTTACGCCAGGCATTCGGTTTGAAAACGTCGAAATGCAACGACTCGACTATTCGACCACCAATACGGATCGAGACGAAGGGCCTACTCGAGTGCGTACGACCTCCCTATCAGAATGGATTCCTGGCATGGGGGCGTTATACCGTCTGAATGAGGAATGGCGTCTGCTAGCGGGCATTCACAAAGGCTTCAACCCACCGGCGCCAGGCAGCGTCGCGAAAGACGAAAACAGCACAAACGTTGAGATTGGTACACGCTACAAGAGCGACGAGCTTAGTTTTGAGGCAATTTACTTCGTCAACGACTATGACAACCTTGTCGGAACGGTGTCCGAATCCACCGGTGGTGGTGGTGAGGTCGGCGATCAGTATGACGGCGGTAAAGTAAAGGTAACCGGCCTTGAACTCAATGCCGATCGAGGCTGGGATGTCGGCGACCTCTACATTCCGCTTGGACTCCGCTACACATGGACCAACGAGGCTCAGTTTAATAGTTCCTTTGACAGTGGCTACGATCCGTGGGGTAGCGTCGAGGCAGGTGACGAATTACCGTACATTCCGGAACATCAGTGGCGTCTCAGCGCCGGACTTGAGGCGACACAATGGCGCGTCAATATTGCGGCGAGCTACATCGGCGCGTTGCGCACCAAAGCTGGTCAGGGCGCGCTGGATCCGCATGACAGTATCGACTCTCATATCGTGATGGACTTTATTGCAGCGTGGGAGTTTACGTCGAAGCTATCGAGCTACCTGAAGGTCGATAACCTGCTCGACGAGACCTATATCGCTGCACGACGTCCCGCGGGTGTAAGGCCCGGTCTGCCCAGAACCGCTTATCTGGGTCTGACCTATCAGCTTTAGACCTGCTCACTCAAAGCCGCCAACCTAACCCGAACATTTCATGAGTGCCGTCTATTTGCAGTAACAATCGCAGATGAATGAAACGATTAACTAGCTATTGGTGGGTATTGATGCGTAGCAAAATGCGCCTGCCGGGCTGTCGCTTCCACTCATGAAATGTTCGGGCTAAGCATGCCGGCACGGGATACAATCGCCCGATGTCTGCAACTCCTACGGAAATCCGGCTACGCACGGACTCTCGTTTACTCGCTGTCAATTTCGATGACGGCAGCGAGTTCGAGTACTCCTTCGAGTACCTGCGGGCTCATTCACCGAGCGCCGAAGTCAAAGGCCATGGCCCAGGCCAGGAGGTGCTCCAGACCGGCAAGGAAAACGTCGTCCTGACCGCCATAGAGCCCGTCGGTCATTACGCGGTCCGCCTGATATTTGATGATGGCCACGACTCAGGTCTGTACACGTGGGAGTACCTCTACGAACTGGGCCAGCATAAGGATTCGAATTGGCGCAGCTACCTCGACCGCCTCGCAACAGCAGGGTATGCTCGCCAGTCGCCCGACTAGAATACTGACCATGGCCAATTCCGACACATCGGCCGAAACGACACATTTCGGCTACAAGACCGTATCCCAGGCAGATAAAGCAGGACTCGTGCGAGGAGTTTTCGACTCCGTTGCATCGCGCTACGACATAATGAATGACCTGATGTCCGGCGGACTGCACCGCCTGTGGAAACGCTTCGCCGTCGATCAGGCTGGTGTTCGAAGCGGACAAACGGTTCTGGACCTCGCCGGTGGAACCGGCGATCTCGCCATTAAGTTTGCCCGCCAGGTTGGCCCGAAGGGTCACGTTGTTCTGGCGGACATCAACGCAGAGATGCTGAAACAAGGCAGACGCAGACTGGTCGATGCCGGGGTAGCTGGGAACTATTCAATTGCGCAGGTTGATGCTGAGAACCTGCCCTTCGAAGATGAAACCTTTGATTGCATCACTATTGCCTTCGGCCTGCGCAACGTTACTGACAAGGAATCCGCCCTGGCATCGATGTACCGAGTCCTTAAGCCCGGCGGCAAGATGATGATTCTCGAATTCTCGAAACCCGCGGATGCGATCAAACCGGTTTACGATTTATATTCGTTCAAGGTGTTGCCGGCTGTCGGCAAGCTGGTCGCGAAGGACGAAGACAGCTACCAGTATCTGGCCGAGTCGATTCGCATGCACCCGGACCAGGAAACCCTGCTCGACATGATTAAGGATGCCGGATTTGAACGCTGCCGCTATCATAATCTCGCCGCCGGCGTCGTCGCTTTACACATCGGCTACCGTATTTGAGCACCCCGATGACTGACTCGCTGGAGCTCGTATTACGGCCAATCGCCAATTTACTCAATCGCAATATCGTTGCGAAGACTCCCGCTCGCGAGCTTTGTGAACAACTGTCCGGAACGACCGTGGCAATTCGCGTTCGGGACACCGCCCTCGCGATGTATTTCACAATCGGGGACAGCGCTGTTGAGCTGTCTACCGATAGCGATTCAGACCCTGATGTCGTTATCACAGGATCACTGCTGGCACTCGCGCGAATCGCCGGAACATCGGGAGAACACGCTATCCGCGATGGATCTCTGCAACTTACCGGAGATGCGGAGACCGCGCAGGCCTTCCAGACACTATTGGGATTTGCGGCGCCTGACATTGAAGAAGAATTGTCCGGTGTTATCGGCGATGTCGCAGCTCATCGACTGGGTGAGACAGCGCGCGGTGTTCGAAACTGGGCCCGTGCCGCACGTTCGACGATGGCGGCGAATATTCGTGAGTACGTTCAGGAAGAAAGTCGCGATGTACCGAGCCGCTACGAAACTGAACGATTCTCGTCACAGGTCGACACACTGCGAGATGATGTGGATCGTCTCGAAGCCAGACTCAATCGGCTGAACCCACTCAGCGACGGCGACTGAAGATGCCACGCATACGAACCTTACGCAGGGTAATCAGTATTCAGCGCGTACTTGTAAAGTACGGACTGGACGACATTATCACCGCAACCCATTTGCTGCGTCCGCTGCGGTTCTTCTTCTACCTGTTGCCACGACGTCGCAACAGCGACGCACCGCTTGGCGAGCGCATTCGGCTTGCGCTTGTAGAACTTGGTCCGATATTCGTCAAGTTCGGCCAGGCGATTTCGACTCGTCGTGATCTGTTGCCGACGGATATAGCGGATGAGCTTGCGAAGTTGCAAGACAAGGTGCCGCCGTTTCCCGCTGAACAGGCAAGAGAAATACTTAATAACGCGTACGGCGAGCCGGTCGAGAATGTTTTCAAGCGCTTCGACCTCGAACCACTGGCTGCAGCATCAATCGCACAAGTGCATACCGCGCAATTGAAAAATGGCCAGGAAGTGATACTGAAGGTCCTGCGCCCCGGTGTATTGGAACAAATTGAACGTGACCTGGAAGTTTTGCAACTGATCGCTCGCCTCGCCGACAAATACTGGGAGCATGGCAAGCGGCTAAGACCGCTCGAGGTTGTTGCGGAATACGAACGAACCGTTATTGACGAACTCGACCTGATGCGGGAGGCCGCCAACACAGCTCAGCTGAAACGCAACTTCCAGGGCTCGGATATGCTCTATGTCCCTGACGTTTATTGGGACTACTGTCGACCCGAAGTGCTCTGCCAGGAACGAATTTACGGCACACCGATCAGCGATATGGAGACGCTGGAGGCCGCCGGCACGAACATTCAGCTGCTTGCCGAGAATGGCGTGGAAATCTTCTTTACCCAGGTATTCAGGCATAACTTCTTTCACGCAGATATGCATCCGGGCAATATATTCGTTATCTCAACGGATCCGGAAAAACCGAAATATGCTGCCGTTGATTTCGGCATCGTCGGCACGCTGAGTCCGACGGACCAACGTTATCTTGCCGAGAATTTTCTGGCATTTTTCGATCGCGATTATCATCGCATCGCGAAGCTGCACATCGACTCCGGTTGGGTACCGGAGGGTACTCGGATCGATCAACTTGAGGCCGCTGTGCGGACCGTATGCGAACCAATTTTCAACAAGCCGCTGGCGGAAATTTCTTTTGCGCAGGTCCTTATGCGCCTGTTCCGTGTCGCACAGCGATTCAATGTCGAAATTCAGCCACAAATGATCCTGCTGCATAAGACGCTGTTCAATATCGAGGGTCTTGGGCGCCAGCTCTATCCGCAACTGGACCTGTGGAAGACGGCACATCCGGTCCTGAAGCGCTGGATGAGCGAGCAGGTTGGCGGACGGGCGATGATCCATGATCTCCGACAGAACCTGCCGCAACTCCGTGACGCTCTGCGCGAACTACCGGGAGTTGTTCAGCACCTGGCAGAGCAAATCAAAAACGGCGATCTAAAGCTCAAAATGGATTCGCCGGAGCTGCGGCAGATCCGCAGCGAACTCAAGGCGCAACAGCGGCAGCGTTTCTGGCTTACGCTTACCGTGATTGCTGCGCTTGGCGGAGCCCTTACCCTGGTGCTCGAGGACAATGTGCTGCTTGGCGGCTCTCTGCTCGCCGCCGGAGCTGCCGCTGCCTGGTTGGGACGACCAAACGGCAGCAGCTGAAAGAGCAGACGGAATTGCGCCAGGTAGTGAGCGGCGTACCTGCGACTTTGTAACGAACGATCTTCAACAGGGCGGCAACTCATGTTTTGGCCACGCGTAGCTAGACTGCTTTTTTGGCTCGGCGGATGGAGTTACGAACGCGGTGTACCCGACGTCAGGAAGGCGGTGGTCATCGCAGCGCCGCATACGTCGAACTGGGACGCCTACTGGGCGTTCGTCTATAAGGTCGCGATTGGCCTCGACGTAAGGTTCTTCTTCAAAGATTCGTTGTTCTGGTTTCCCCTTGGCGTTTATGTTCGAAGGATGGGAGCAATACCCTTGAATCGAAAGGATGCTGGTTCGGCGGTGCAACAGGTTGTCGACACGATGAACTCAAGTGATGCGTTTATCTTCGGGCTCGCGCCAGAGGGAACACGCAGTTGGACGCCTGCGTGGAAAACCGGCTTTTACCGCATCGCACTTGAGGCGGGGGTGCCCGTCGCACCCGGGTTTCTGGACTATGGCCGAAAACGCATAGGCATTGGCCCACTAATTACTTTGAGTGGTGATCCGGACGCGGACATGGAAAAGTTTCGTAGCTTCTACGCAGGAATTGAAGGAAAACGGCCGCAGAATGCTGGGCCGATTGTGCTGGCAGACAAAAGCCAGGGAAGCTCTGAACGTGACTGAAGATCAGGAACAACCCAGAAAAAAACGAACTATTCGCAGTTTTGTTCGACGCGCGGGGCGCCTGACGCCATCGCAACAACGCGCGCTCGATGAGCTCTGGCCGAATTTCGGCATTGAATTTCATCCCGATGAACTGGATCTAAACCGGGTTTTCGAGCGCTCTGCGACAAGAACACTGGAAATCGGATTTGGCAACGGAGAGACGCTGGTACAGCAAGCGATGGGGAGTCCTGCAACCGACTTTATCGGCATTGAAGTACATGCACCGGGCGTCGGCCATTGCCTGCTCGCCGCTCAGGATGCCGGCTTAAGCAACCTGAGGCTGGTAGCGCACGATGCAATTGAGGTCTTGCAGACCCAGATCCCTTTGGCCTCGTTGCAACGCATCAACCTCTATTTTCCGGATCCCTGGCCGAAGAAGCGTCACCATAAGCGCAGAATTGTGCAGGACTCCTTTCTGTCTTTGTGTGCTGACCGTTTAGCCTCGGGTGGATCACTACATATCGCGACCGACTGGGAAAACTACGCCGAACATATTTCGGAGGTACTGGCCGAATCAGACCGTTTCAGCTGTGCCGACAGCCGCGAACACGACGGCGACAACCCGCTGGACAGGCCGATGACCAAATTTGAACGTCGTGGCCTCCGTCACGGCCACCGCATATGGGACTGGCGCTGCGAACGTAGCAACTAGCTGCCTGCCTGATAAATCCGCCTTCTTGCGGATTTCCACTATTCAACTATAACTATAAGGAGCACATAATTTATCGTGTAAATTGAGGACATACCCGAATGGCTGTTGTGTACCCGACAATTGGCATGTGGTTTCGTCGACCGAACGGAGCATTGTTCGAGGTCGTTGCTGTTGATGATGCAAGCAAAACTGTCGAAATTCAGTTCTTCGATGGCACGATCAGCGAGGTGGATCGCGAGAACTGGCCGGACTTGCTACTTACCGAGGCCAGCGCCCCTGAAGACTGGTCAGGTTCAGTCGATATGGATCCCGAAGACTTTATCGGTGAAAATAATGGCGACATGCCGAAGGGCTTTCATGATCCGCTGGACTTTCTGGATCGCAGTAGCTGAACGGCATTCGTCTTACGCCTGTATGGGCCTGGCTACATAAACGACACCATCGCGTACGTTCACCTCGACATTTTGTAATGACTTGCCTATACACGGCCCGGCGAAGCACGTACCGCTTGCGATGTCGTACATCGCTCCGTGTGAAGCACAGATAATCGCTGTTTCATCTTCGGTCAGGAAATCGTCCGGCTGCCAGTTCAACGGATGGCCCGCGTGCGGGCAATGATTCTGGTAGGCGAACACGGCATCGTCACGTCGCACAACGAACCCTCTGAAGGGCCAGTCACCTTCACCAATCGTGAATTCCCGGCATCCTGGATTCTCCAGTTCGTCCAGCTTGCCCACTAAAATTTCTGCCGACTGGCTCATTCAGAAACCGGCGGTTTGTTGATCCTCGCTGGCCCGACGTCCAATTCATCTACCCCAACGGCAGGCGCGAACGCTGCAAACGGCGCGTTCCAGGGCGCCACTTTGAAGAGCAGGAGCATGCCCGGAATTGCCACCACGCTGCAGAGCAGAAAAAAGGACGTCCACCCCACCTGCTCGACGATGAGCCCGGTAATTGCATTGGCCAGCGTTCGAGGCACGGCCGTCAATGCTGTAAATAATGCGAACTGGGTAGCGGCGAATACCGGGTTAGTTGTTCGGGCAATGAACGCTATGAATGCTGCGGTACCTAGCCCCACACCCAGATACTCCAAAACCACGACAGTGCCAAGCACCCAGGGATTGGCCCCAACTTCGGCTAGCACTGCGAAACCCAGAATGCTGAGTACCTGAACCACACCAAATGACCACAACGCTCGATTGATGCCCAATTTGAGCATCATGATGCCGCCGGCGAAGCCACCAACAATCACGGCAATCAAGGATGCCACTTTTGCTATTGAACCAATCTGAGTAAGGCTGAATCCGACGTCCAGATAAAAGGGTGTGGACAATGCGGTCGCCATATTGTCGCCGAGCTTGTAGAGAAACAGGAATGAAAGAATGAGGAGTGCAGAGCCAAACCCCTTTCGCTGGATGAACTCCCGAAACGGTTCAACCACTGCTTCACGCATTGTCTTCGGTGGGCTTGGATCGGAAATAGCCTCCTGAATGGCCAACGTCAACAGCAATCCAACCGCCATGAATCCAGCCACTACAGCGAACACGATATTCCAGGGTAAGAAATCAGCGAGAATCAGACCCAGTGCGCCCGGCACCAGACCTGCGAGCCGATATGCCTGTACATGGATCGTATTGCCCAGCCCCAACTCAAGGTCGGGCAGTAGCTCTCGTCGGTAAGCATCCAGAACGATGTCCTGACTAGCACTAAAAAATGCGACGGCGGCAGCCACGTAAGCAACCGCCCAGATCGACAATTTCGGATCAAAGAAGCCCAACGATGCAATGGAAACCAGCAGCGCCAATTGTGTAAGCAACATCCAGCCACGCCGCCGCCCGAGGAACGGCAACGTATAGCGATCCATGACCGGTGACCACAGAAATTTCCACGTGTAAGGAAATCCGATCAGCGCAAAAAATCCGATCTCTGCTAAGCCAACGCCCTCTACCCGCAGCCAGGCAGGAACCAACTGAATCAGCACATAGAGCGGTAAACCCGACGTGAAGCCGGTAAAGACACAGATCAGCATGCGTCTGTTGAGGATCGCGTCTCTCATCGTCGTTCGCTGAGTTGGCGCGGTATCAGTCACCGTGTGTCCAGTCATAGTCCATCGTTAGTGGTGCATGATCCGAAAACCGCTGGTCTTTGTAGATCGCCGTCCGGAACACCTTGCCCTCCAACCCGGTACTTACGACCTGATAGTCGAGTCGCCACCCGACATTGTTGTCCCAGGCGCGGCCACGGTTTGACCACCATGTGTATTGATCAGGTTCCTGCTTCAGGTCACGAAACGCATCGACGAAACGAAATTCGCCAAACACCTTGTCCATCCACGCTCGTTCTTCTGGCAAGAACCCGGAGTTCTTCTTGTTGCCTTTCCAGTTTTTTAAATCGACTTCCTTGTGCGCAATGTTCCAGTCGCCGCAGATAATCGTTTCCGATCGTCGCCGCCGGAGCATCTTCAGTTGCTCGGAAAAGGAATCCAGGCACCGGTACTTGGCCTCCTGCCGAATATCGCCGGACGATCCTGACGGCAGATACAACGATACAACGTTGATACCCTCGAGCTGCACTTCAATGTAGCGCCCCTCGGCATCGAACTCGTCATCACCATAACCGCGAACAACTTTCTTCGGTTTGTGCCGCGTATAGATCGCAACGCCGCTGTATCCTTTTTTGACGGCATCTTCGTAGTAGCAATGGTAGCCCTGTGGAGAGAAGCACTCATCCTCAAGCTGGTGCACCTGTGCTTTGGTTTCCTGAATGCACACGACATCCGCGTTCTGCTTTTTTCAACCAGTCGAAGAATCCTTTGCGTGCTGCTGCCCGGATGCCATTCGCATTCAGGCTAATCACTCGAAACAATGTCGCGCTCCCTTGTAATCGTTGTGCGGGCCGATTACCGACTCAATCGGCAAAAAACGTAAGACGTATGGCATACTCTGGCGCGCATCCAACAAATCGTGTTCAACCGATCGCAGCCAACCCATACCGGACGCGATCATCATACAGAAGCTCCGTAGAAGACCAACATCGTGCGTGCTTATAAGAAAGAATTCATTGCCCTGGCGCTTGAGCTCGGCGTCCTCCGTTTTGGCGAGTTCACCCTCAAGTCGGGTCGGGTGAGTCCTTACTTTTTCAACGCAGGCCTGTTCAGCACTGGCTACGCGGCTGCGAAACTTGGACGTTTTTACGCATCAGCAATTGCTGAGTCGGGCGTAAAATTCGATATGTTGTTCGGGCCAGCCTACAAGGGTATACCGCTCGCCACGTTGGCCGCAGCATCGCTGGCCGAGCATCAGGATATTGACGTTCCTTATGCTTTTAATCGCAAGGAAGCCAAAGCGCATGGAGAAGGTGGCAGCATTGTTGGGGCGGCGCTCGCGGGCAGGGTGCTGATAGTCGACGACGTCATTACGGCCGGCACAGCCGTGCGAGAGGCCTGTCAGATCATTACAACAAGTGGCGCAGAAGTTGGCGGCCTCATCATCTCGCTGGACCGGCAAGAACGCGGCAAGGGGAGTTCTTCCGCCGTGCAGGAGCTTGAACAGACCCTGGGAGTCCCGGTAATCAGCATTATCAGGCTGGCCGACCTAATCGATACCCTAGAAGAATCAAGTGAGTATGAGGAATTCCTTGAACCAGTATTGAGCTATCGCAAAAAATACGGCGTAAGTTCTTGAAATTATTGGAAATGACAGCGGCAGTTTACAGAAGCTGTGCTGGCGACTAAGCTTGAAAATCGCGAACCAGTCCCGGTTTACGAGCAGTAACTCATGGCATAATTTGCAAATGCAATTAAGGTTTATCACAGGCGCACTTCTGATTCTTCTCGCCTCGGCCGCAGCGGCCCAGAACGGCGAGATCTACCGCTGGGTAGACGATGAGGGCGCAGTGCATTTCGGCGACAGCATTCCTGCAGAGTACGCCGAGCTTCCGAAACAGATTCTCAATGATCATGGTGTTACGGTCGACAATCTGCAGGGCAAGAAAACACCGGAAGATCTTGAGGCTGAACGCGTTGCCAATGAACTCGCACTGCGAATAGAACTGCAGCGGCGCGCGGATCTGGCGTTGCTGGCAACCTACCTGTCTGAAGATGAAATTCTGTTGCACAGAAACCGTCGGGTCGAGTTGTTTCAGGCTCAGGCACGAGTGACGGAACTTTACCTGCGTAATCTCGATACACGGCTTAATTCGCTACTTATAGAAGCCGCGAAATATAAGCCGTATAGCACTGATGAGAATGCTCCGGAAATCGATCAAGATCTTGCTGACGACCTGATGGATACCAAGAAGACCATCGACAGGCACCAGAATAACCTGAACAAATATTATGCAGACGAGCAGATAATCATCGCCAGATTCGATGGTGACATCAATCGATTCAGAACCCTGAAGGGCATCAACAACTGATCGTTGTTTGTCTCAGGATGACCCTGAGTGCCCGAACCCTCCGGCCCCACGGTCGCTGCTATCAAACTCATCGACGACATTGAATTGCACCTGTTCAATTGGAACAAACACCATTTGTGCAATGCGTTCGGCCGGTTGAACCTCATACGCCTTTGAGCTGCGATTCCAGCAGGAAATGTAAACCTGTCCCTGGTAGTCCGAGTCAATCAGCCCGGTGAGATTGCCAAGAACGAGTCCATGTTTGTGCCCCAGACCCGAACGCGGTAACAAGACAGCTGCAAGTGAGGCGTCACCGATGTGAATGGCAAGGCCCGTCGGAATCAGCTCGGTACTACCCGGCTCCACGATTATCGGTTCATCAATACACGCGCGCATATCCAGTCCGGCGGAGCCGTCGGTCGCGTAGTGCGGCAATGGTATGGAATCCCCGACACGGGAATCCATGATCTTCAGTTCTATGGATCGCAAAATCAGTAGTCTCTTATTTTTTGCTTGAGGTGGATGCAAGCGACACCTTGTCAACATCATCCACTTTGTGCAAGAGGGAGTATCTTTCGGCGATCAACTCAATCAGTTGATGTGCGAGTTCTGTTTTTGCCGCCATCGGAAAACCTCTCTCACCATTTTCCCAATACACGTCAACTGCATTGTCATCGCAATCAAAGCCGCAGTCATCGCCAACTCGATTGGCGACAATCATATCGAGTTTCTTACGCTCGAGTTTGCCGATCGCATATTCACGGACTTTCTCGGTTTCCGCGGCAAATCCAACAGTAAATGGCGCTTCATCCAGCGCAGCAACCGACGCAAGGATGTCAGGCGACCGAATGAGTTCGATGCTCATTGTGGCTGCGCTCTTTTTGATTTTCTGTGCTTGCGCGCTTGATGCACGATAGTCCGACACAGCAGCCGCCCCAATGAACACATCGGCACCGGTAATCACATCGTGCGTTGCGGCGTACATTTCCTCGGCCGTTTGCACGTTTCGAACATCGATACCCTGCGGCTCTGGCAAATTCACGGGTCCGCTGATCAAAATGACGTCGGCACCTTGCGCAGCCGCCGCAGTGGCGATCGCATAGCCCATTTTCCCCGAGCTGCGATTGGTGATGTAACGCACCGGGTCAATCGGCTCGCGTGTTGGGCCCGCGGTCACGACCAAAACCATGCCGGCGAGAAGTCCATCTGGAATACGGCTGATCAGCTGCGGGCCACAAATCTCTGCCGCGATCAGGTCCGGGTCCAGCATTCGGCCAGCACCGGTTTCTCCGCAGGCCTGGGAGCCATGATCCGGGCCAAGAATTTGCACGCCCCTGCCCTCGAGTAATGCCCGGTTCGCCTGCACTGCTGCATTAGCCCACATGACGTGATTCATCGCGGGCGCGATCGCTATTGGCGCTTCGGTTGCGAGACAGAGTGTGGTCAACAAATCAGGAGCCGCTCCACTGGCCAGGCGCGCCATCACTTCGGCGGTAGCCGGCGCAATCAATACTCGATCCGCCCAGCGGGCGAGCTCAATATGGCTCATCGACGCTTCCGCTTCCTTATCCCAGAGATTCGACCGTATGGGATGACCCGATACAGCCTGCAGGGCTGTCGGTGTTACGAACTCTTCAGCGGACGCCGTCATTACGATCTGCACATCGGCGCCGCGATCACGCATCCGTCTGACCAGCTCCGGCGTCTTATACGCGGCAATTCCGCCTGTAATCCCCAGAACAACGTTCATTCAAAATTTCCCAATATCGGCCGGGTTGCCGATTGATACTCCCAGCTTAGCCCGTTGCCACGGCGCATTTCCAGCAAAACCGGGCTTGGCGGCCGAATTGTCGACTTGCACGTCCACGGCCCGCCGGCACAATGGACGTCTATACAAGCGCTCAACGACAGGGAATGTTCATGAGCAATAAGTTGAAACCGAGGCAGCTATCCCAGGATGCGTCCACGCTTAGTAACGTTGAGCTGCTGGCGTCGTTGATTCACAGCGGCAGCGGGACCCTGGCTGCCACTGATCTTGCCGAACGCCTGTTAATTCGATTTGGCGGTTTGCGACAGTTATTGCACGCCGATGCAGAGCAAATCGCCGCTGAGAAAGGCATCGGCGCTGCCCGGCTGGCAATAATTCAGGCCCTGCCTGTATTGGCACGACGTTACTTCGAGGAATCGCTCCCGGCCGGGCAGGCGATCCGCAGCCCTGCCGACACGGAGACCTTCCTGCTGGCAAAAATGCGGCATCTTGGCCACGAGCTGTTTTGCTGCCTGTTTCTGGACAACCGGCATCGCGTACTGCGCTTCGATGAGATGTTTCGGGGCACTATTGATGGCACCAGCGTCTACCCCCGCGAGGTTGTCAAAGAGGCGCTCTCGGTCAATGCGGCAGCGGTTATTCTGGCCCATAATCACCCTTCAGGCGTCGCAGAACCGAGCCAGGCAGATGAGCGAATCACCCGTCGGTTGAAGTCGGCTCTGGAGCTTGTCGACATCCGTTTGCTCGATCACTTGATCATTGGCGACGGCAAGACGACTTCCCTTGCCAGTCGGGGACTGATCTAGGGCATCAGGTGCTTGTATTGCATTGGCGGGTGCTGGTATAAAGTTCCGCTCTTTGCCCTCCTGTCGTGGGCAACTTTATTGGAAAAACAGAGACTTATACGTCATGTCCAAGGTATGTCAGGTCACAGGGAAGCGCCCGCAGAGCGGAAACAACGTTTCTCACGCCAAAAACAGAACTCGTCGTCGCTTTTTGCCGAATTTGCAGAACAAGCGATTCTGGCTCGAGGCTGAAAAGCGTTTCGTACGTCTGCGTGTGTCGCACAGCGGCATGCGAATCATCGATAAGGTCGGCATCGACAAAGTCGTCGCCGACATGCGTGCTGCTGGACAGCGCGTTTAAGCGCCGGAGGATTAGACTGTGCGTGATAAAATTAAGCTCGTATCGAGCGCCGGAACCGGTCACTACTATACGATAACGAAGAATAAGAAACTTCATCCGGAAAAGATGGAAACGAAGAAATACGATCCAACAATCCGTAAACATGTGATTTACAAAGAATCCAAGATCAAATAGCAAGGACGCGACTCACCCCCCCCTCGATGTCGCGTCAATATGCTACTCGAAGCCTGCTAATCGCAGGCTTTTTTTTGCGCCGGTTTTCTTCCCTAGTTTTTCTTCCCTTGGCTTTCTGTGTCGCAAGAATCGAAGCATCAGGTTGCTGGACCTGGGCCTCTGAGCAGGACTTCTAAGATACAATCGTTGCATGCCTGAATTACCGGAAGTCGAAACCAGCCGTCGCGGTATCGAGCCGCACATTGTTGGCCGAGCCATTGAGAGCATGGTTATACGGCAGCGAAAACTGCGCTGGCCGATCAGCAGAAATGTGGACCGAGGTCTGCCTGGCCAAACGGTTACATCTGTTGGCCGGCGGGCAAAGTACTTGCTGATCAATACCACAGGTGGCACCGCCATTGTTCATCTCGGAATGTCCGGCAGTGTGTGCATCGTAAACTCGGACACTCCGGCCGGTGTACATGATCACTTCGACATCATTTTTGACAGCGGTAAATCACTGCGTTTTCGCGATCCGCGACGTTTTGGCTCACTGCATTTCAGCAGGGATGTGGCAAACCATAAATTGCTAAGAGACCTCGGTCCGGAACCACTGAGTGCCGATTTCGATGCTCAGTACCTCTGGTCAAGGTCACGTGGTCGCCGCGTCAGTGTCAAACAGTTCATCATGAATGCGGCCATTGTTGTCGGCGTCGGTAACATCTATGCGAGTGAGTCATTATTCAATGCCGGAATTCACCCACGACGTGCGGCAGGGCGGATCGCATTGAGCCGCTATGTGAAACTGACAGACGCGATCAAAGATGTGCTCGCCAAAGCCATTGAAGCCGGTGGCACAACCTTGCGCGATTTTTACGGCGTAGACGGTGAGGCAGGATATTTCAAACAGGAATTGCAGGTTTACGGACGCGATGGTGAAGCTTGCCGAACCTGCAACACACCGATATCCGTCGTCGTTCTCGGGCAGCGATCAACATTCTATTGCAAGAATTGCCAGCGCTAGCAGCCTGTCTGACTTAGGGGATCGTAGCGAGCCGACTGGGAGACGCAGGACAGTCGTTTGATCGTTTGAGTCGAATGGTCGTTCCATTCGACGAAAAGCATCGAATAAATGGACCAGTCTCCCATTGCCGCAGTAAATTCGGCCTAAGTCCGACAGGCAGCTAGCTGCCTACTTGCAACGTTGCAGCAGCGCTGCCTTCACTTTCGGTGAGACGAACTCGGAAACGTCACCGCCAAGACTTGCGACCTCACGAACCAGGCTGGATGAAATAAACGTGTATTTCTCTGTCGGCGTCAGGAAAGCCGTCTCGACCTCATCTGTCAGATGGCGATTCATATTCGCCAATTGAAACTCGTACTCAAAATCGGACACAGCGCGTAGTCCGCGCAAGATCACGCGCAAACCATGTTTTCGCGCATAGTCAACCGTCAGCCCGGTGTATCCGGTGACCTCAACATTCTCGACATCCGCGAGAGCGGCCGCGGCCATCGCTACGCGCTCATCCACAGAAAACATAGGCGCTTTGCTTTCCGGATTGGCGGCAATTGCCACAACCACTTTATCAAACAGGATGGATGATCGCCGGACGAGATCCTCATGACCCAAGGTAATCGGGTCAAACGTTCCGGGGTACATTGCCGATACCGTCATTCTGTAACTCCTCCAGCGCCCGGCCTGATTAGCGAATAACGCACGTTACCGGAACTCTTTGTTTTCAGTATCTCCCAGCCTTCCGGCAGAACAGGCTCTTTGGCTGCCCGGTCCTGTTCCAGATACACTCTGGCGTTGGCTGTCAGAACTGCCTGCGATTCGAGGAGTCTACACAATTCCTCAAGCATATCGTCGGCAAAAGGCGGATCCAGAAATACGATATCAAATTTTCCGCACTTCCCGTCTGCCAGATACTGACGCGCGTCGATGTGCTGAATGAGCGCATTGTCGGCACTGAGTGCCTTGACGTTGTGTCGCAGCATGTCGACTGCTGCCAGTGACTTTTCGACCAGTACCGCCTCAGCCGCGCCGCGCGACAGCGCTTCAAGCCCAAGCACTCCGGTTCCGGCATACAAGTCCAGACATCTGGCACCGGCAACATTCATCGTCAGCCAGTTGAAAAGGGTTTCCCGAGTTCTTTCTGATGTCGGCCGAAGACCTTTGACGTCAGCGATTTCCAACAGACGGCTGCGCCAGATTCCCGCTACAATACGCAACCGTCCCGGCGGGGATTTTTTTTGCTGCTTCCCAGACTGTTTTGCCATTAGTGTCTACCCTGCGCCGCGTGGACCAATCAACAGGCTTGCGTAGTGTAGGTGATTTTTCGCCACTATAGATTGCGAAGAGGTGAATTCGAATAGCGATGTTTTTGAAAAAGGAAAAGCCGGCCGAGAAAGAGGGCTTCCTCAAACGCTTGCGCGCGAAGATCAACCGCGGTGACAGTTGGCTAAGCTACGACCTGGCGAACCTCGCGCCGGGCGGAACAATTGACGCCGACGTGCTCGACGAGCTGGAGACACAGCTGGTGATGGCTGATGTCGGTATCAACACAACGATGCGCATCATTGACGAACTGCAAAAACAACTTTCGCGGAATGAACTCAAGGATCTGGACGCGCTGCGAAACGGACTGCGGCGATCTCTTTTGGCGATACTGGAACCTGTTCAAGTTCCACTGCAAATTGAGGACCAGGAACTACCGTTTGTTATTTTGATGGTTGGCGTCAACGGCGCCGGAAAAACGACAACAATTGGCAAGCTGGCCAAGAGGTTCAAAGACCAGGGTCATTCGGTCATGCTCGCGGCCGGCGATACTTTTCGCGCGGCCGCCGTTGAGCAGCTGCAAGCCTGGGGTGAGCGTAACGACGTCCCCGTCGTCGCGCAGCAATCGGGTGCTGATCCAGCGGCCGTTATTTTTGACGCTTGGGAAGCGGCACATGCCCGCGGCATCGATGTGTTGCTGGCGGATACTGCCGGTCGGCTGCAAAACCAGCAGGGACTGATGGAGGAGTTGCTGAAAATTCAGCGTGTTGTTTCCCGCCAGGACGATACTGCGCCGCACGAAGTCATGCTGGTTCTGGACGCCAGCCAAGGTCAGAACGCACTGCTGCAGGCGCAGAAGTTTCATGAGGCCCTCGGGTTGACCGGGATTACCGTTACCAAGTTGGACGGCAGCGCGAAGGGTGGCATTCTCCTGCCTGTGGCGAATGAATTAGGTATTCCGGTTCGCTTCATCGGCATCGGCGAGGCGGCCGAGGACATGCAGCCGTTTTTAGCCGATCAGTTTGTTGATGCATTGCTCGCGACTGGTGAGACTGAGAGACTATGATCAAGCTCGACAATGTAACCAAGCGCTACCCCGGGGGGCATGAAGCACTGTCCGACCTGAGTCTTTCGATTGACCAGGGTGAGATGGTCTTTGTCACTGGACACTCCGGCGCAGGCAAGAGCACGTTATTGCGGCTTATAGCTTTGATCGAGCGGCCGACGGGCGGTCAGGTTGTTGTCGATGGTCAGAATACGGACCGGGTCAAACGCCGCAAGATACCGGCTTATCGGCGGCAGATCGGAATGGTTTTTCAGGACCACAAGCTACTGAATGATCGACCCGTTTTTGACAATGTGGCGTTACCGTTGGTGATCGCCGGTGCGGGTCACAGGGAGGCCGGGCGGCGAGTACGGGCGGCATTGGAACAAGTCGGCCTGTTGCATAAGGAAAAGCAGAATCCGGCGACTTTGTCAGCCGGTGAACAGCAGCGCGTTGGTATCGCCAGAGCTATAGTTACGCGACCGAAATTATTGATCGCCGACGAACCCACCGGCAATCTGGATCCGGACCTGTCGCTTGAGGTAATGCGCATATTCAGACGCTTCAACGAAGTTGGCGTTACGCTATTGATTGCCAGTCATGATATTTCTCTGATTGATCGTCTCGGATGTCGCCGTATTCCATTGGAAAATGGCAGGATTCAGGTGTTCGATGATGAACATGCGGGTGAGTATGATTTGCCCGTTGGCGAGCCTCAGAACGGTGATTCATGGCGGTGACGAGACACACCGATGCGGTCGCCCCGGTTCGATCTGCGGGCGCGCTCGCAACCTGGTTGACGCGCCATGCGAGCACTTCGGTTGGCGCTCTTGGGCGTTTGATCAGGCAGCCTTTCGCAAGCCTGATGATCATTCTCGTTATAGCCGTTACCCTTGCGTTACCGGCTGCGCTTAACCTCGTTGTAAAAAACGCACAGTCAATCAGTGGCAGCTGGAATAGTGTTCTCGATTTTTCGATTTACCTTCAGCGTGGATTGGCCATTGATGAGGCAGAAGGGCTTGCTCGAATTATCGAACAGCGAGCGGACGTAGAGTCGGTTCAGGTAATTAGCGCTGACGATGCGCTTGACGAGTTCAAGGGGCAATCCGGTTTTGGTGACGCGCTCGATCACCTGGCGGAGAATCCATTGCCGCACACTCTGGTAGTCAGGCCCAGTGCAGCAAATACCGGGCCGTCAATCCTGGTTTTGCAGGAAGAGCTGGGGAACCTTCCCGAAGCCGATCTGGTGCAAGGTGATACTGAGTGGGTACAGCGATTTCATGCGATTCTCGACATTGTTCGGCAAGCGATCGGCATCGGCGGAGCATTACTCGGTATCGCGATCATCGTAATCATTGGCAATACGATTCGACTCGATATACAAAATCGACGTGACGAGATTGAAGTCACCAAGCTCATAGGCGCAAGCAACGCGTTTGTGCGCAGGCCGTTTCTCTGGTCGGGCTTTTGGTACGGGCTCTTTGGCGGCGCGCTCGCGCTCGCGCTCGTGCAATACGGCCTCTACCTGCTGGAGCAACCGATTGCACGGCTGGCCGGTTTGTACCAAAGTGGTATTGCAGTCATCGCTCTGAACCTCAATGAGAGCCTGTCGATCATCGGCATAGGAATAGCATTGGGGCTCATCGGCTCCTGGTTTGCGGCGGCCAGGCACATGCGTCGTATCGAACCGCGCTAGCCAGACTGTGATCCGGGAGACGCGTAGCGGCAATTCAAGCCAGATCAGTTTTACATAATATAGCGTTTAGAGTCCCCTATCTCTATGTTTTTAAAAGATTTATTGTGCTGGCTATTACGGAACTTCTTATCGTTATTAGCACTCTAACTCCCTGAGTGCTAAAATCGGCTCTCAAGAAGGGAGGTACTATATGACTACAGCAGTAGCCACAATGAACCACGATTTGATGCTGGCGGGCCCGGTAGGAAGTCTCGATGCCTATATTCAGGCTGTCGGCGGAATTTCTGTAATAAGCAAGGAAGACGAGCAGGCGCTCGCCGTCCGCTTTCGCGAGGAAGAAGACCTCGATGCTGCACGGACTCTGGTCATGGCGCATCTGCGCTTCGTCGTGCACATCGCAAAAGGTTACAACGGCTATGGCTTGCCTATCGCGGATTTGATTCAGGAAGGCAATGTCGGTCTTATGAAAGCTGTCAAACGCTTCGACCCCGAGTTCGGCGTTCGTCTCGTTTCGTTCGCGGTCCACTGGATCCGCGCAGAGATTCATGAGTTCGTACTAAAGAACTGGCGCATCGTTAAGGTCGCAACGACCAAGGCGCAACGCAAATTATTTTTTAACCTCCGCAAGTCGAAGAAGAGCCTTGCCTGGCTATCGCATGCTGAAACGATAGCCGTTGCAAAGGATCTCGGGGTCACGCCGAAAGAAGTCACGGAAATGGAACGTCGGCTTAGTGCGCGGGATGCGATTTTTGATCCAGCCCCTGATGCGGATGACGATCACCTGTACACACCAGCCGCTTACTTACCAAGCCCGGACGCGGACCCTGCCGTGCTTGTTGAAAAGACTGACTGGAATGAGGACGCAACGACACGAATGGCCACAGCAATGACCACGCTTGATGAGCGCAGTCAGGACATTCTGCAGAGTCGCTGGCTAACTGAGGACAAACAAACCTTGCACCAGTTGGCTAAAACTTACGGCGTATCCGCCGAACGCATTCGGCAGATAGAAGCCAATGCGATTAAGAAGCTGCGTACCGCGATGGTCGATTGACGACCAGCCCAGGAGTACCAGGCAAAGCCGCTCATTGAGCGGCTTTTTTTATGTTCGTACCAGGTGAAAACCGGCTCGACCGTAACTACCTTCACGTTTATTTATCGATGGCAGCGTTGTGCTATCCAGGCCTCATGACCAGAAGCTCACAACGCGCTCTATCGTCCAGAAGGTAGCGACGGTCCCGATTGCGTAAGCGGCCAAAGGCGAGACCCAGGTAAGTGAACGTGGGAAAAGGCGATTAGCAATACCCGCCAGCAGCACACAGGCCGCGACGAACAGCAACTGGCCAATCTCAACACCAACATTGAACATCAGCAACGCAATCGGGATGTCGGTTTGCGGCAACCCGACTTCAGCCAGAGCGCCGGCGAAACCGAATCCGTGTAAAAGGCCAAAGCTAAACGCGACTACCCATGGTGCACGTGCGGTCAGGCCGGTGTTCCCCTGTAACCCGTGGATGACCTCTGATGCGACAAATACGATACTGAGCGCGATGATCGCCTCGACCGGGGGTCCCTGCACGTCAACCAGCCCAAGCGAGGCTGAAATAAGGGTAATGCTGTGTGCGACGGTAAACGCCGTTATCGTAACGACAATGCGTTTGCCACCGCGCACAATAAGCAATAACGCCAGCACGAATAGCAAGTGGTCAATGCCACCGAGAATATGCTCGACGCCAAGAACAGTATAGGCCCACGCAATCTCATGCGCGCCTGCGGCCGGTCTAACGGTAAATCCCGCAGCACCCGCTGAGAGCCTTTCAACCTGACTGGACCCGTCGAGGCGCTCCACCCTTGCGATGATATCGCTGACCAGTGCGGCGTCACCCGTGATCGCAACGAACTGGCCGGCGAGGCCGCCCGGATGCCGAATCTGCCAACGTTCAATCCACGCGCCATCGGTTACGAACGGCGCAGGAATACTCAACTGTTCAGTACTGTCAGGAAATACGATCTGAATCGCCAGGCGGCGATCGTCACCGGTTGCAGGCACTTTCAACAGGACGTCATAGGTATCCTGATCCCGCTCACGCAATTCCAGGTAAGCGGGTCGAAAGATATCCGCAAGCACAGTGCCAGTAAGCACCAATGACACGCAGACGGCGAACAGGGCACGAGCAGTAATCATTCTATTGCTCTGCGTCCGCGTAACGGACCGTGTAACGCTCGAGCAGCAATTGATAGAAAGCATTGCTTATTTCCTGCGATCTGCTGTTCAGAAAGTCGCGCTCGACCGCGGAGCGGACCTCATCCAGCGATGGATCGCGAGCCGGAATGTGCTCCGCTAATTCGATGAAATGCAGTCCAAAACTCGAGCGAATCGGCCCTTGCCAGCTGCCGACTTCGACGCCCAAAAGTGCGTCGGCGAATTCGCTACCGAATGTTCGCTCGATATCTCGCTGATCCGCGTTCTGCAGGCTGCGGGGCAACATGGTCAGATCTCCAGCGAGAGTCTCACCCGATGCAGCGGCCAACGCTGTTCTCGTGCTGGCAATTACTGCTTCCAGTTCACCGGCATGGCGTTGCGGATCGATATATACCTGTCGGAGCGAATAGCTTGGTGGAACTCGATATTCGCCCGCATGGCTGAGCAGCCAAGACTGCAATTCAGTATCGGTCGGCACGTCCGGGACCAGACCATCAGCGATAAACGACATCTTCTGCGCAACCCTGCTCCGGACGATTGCATCGTCGCGGTCCAGATTGAGTGCGATGCCCTCTCGGTACATGACTTCCTCGCGAACATAGGAATCGATCATTCCCTGTAGCTCGGCATCGGTCGGCGCACGTTGCCATACGCGCTCAAACGTGGCGGATATGATGCGCAATCGATTCTCATCAACCACGATTTCATTGCGGGTATTTTCCGACTCGCTGTTAATGTTGTCGTAGAGAAAGAAAAGACCCGCGCCTAGTACAAGAAAATGGAGAAGCGGTTCGCGTAGAAATTTTCTGATTGTCATACTTATGGTTTTCTCAGTGTCAGGGCGTGTACCAGATAGGTGACGACCACGCTCGTTCCTGAATCGTTGACGGCACATCTTCGAGCAGCGGCAAATTGTTCCTCACCGCATCATAAGTCGTCCAGCGCGGCGTTGGTATTGCCAATACGAGCGCATAGTAGAACGCTTGCTGCCCCGGATCAAAATCGTCGCCGGTCAACTATAGCGGATTCAAAATCAGCGCCTGTCGGCGCGCATGGTTCACATCCCGAACAACGAAATCCTGCGAACCTGTTGAGTTAACCAGATTCTTGCTGTCACTGTTGGCCTCAACTCCTCCCCGCGCCGCGTGGACTAGGGCTCCATTTCAGCGGCTTTCTCCACCGCATCTTCAGACCCTGTTCGCAGGGTCGCCTTCATTCGAACCGCGTCATCCATATCACTTTCAATCGATTGCGGGCCGCCGATGAGTATACGTTCGCCGAGCACAGGGTCGGCGGTGAGAATCGCCAGTCTTGTGTTCGTAGCACGTTCATTTCCCAGCGCCACCAACTCTGCGTCCTCGAGTTGCTGGACTCCGATCAATCGTTGCCGTAACTCCGCGGTATACGCAAGTTCGTCGAACTGATCGCTTGACGCGCTATCGTCAGTTTCTTCTATGGGACTCGTAAACCCAGTCCGCAGGGCGTCAAGCGCCGCAGTGCTGTCAGATTCGGGCTGTAGTTCCGAAAACAGTTGTTCCAGAACCTCTCTTTGCTGCTGCGCATACATAGCTGTGCCAGCTTGTCCGGCCGCACTGAGCGCAATACGTTCTTCAACAATCGTATCCAGCATTGCGGTCATTAGTGCGAGGCCATCGATATCACGATCGATCACACCGTGCAGCTCGAGGGCCAGCTCGGGGCGTAGTGCGAGGGCCTCCGCAAGTTTCCCGGCTCGCTCGAGCTCTGGTGGTGTCAGGTCAGCGCGACCCGGCAGGAATGTTATGTATTCCAGCTCGCTAGCGTCGACCCCAAGGAGGTTGCCGAGCAACGCAAACGGCGACGCGACGATCTTGATGATCAAGTTGCCAAGCGCTTTCAGTACGACACCGCCATAGCGAAATTCCGGGTCGTCGACGTTGCCTCGAACCGGCAAATCCATATCAATCTTGCCTTCGAGTCCTTCAACAACGCGACGGCGAGGCCTAACGGTAAACTCATAGCACCCGGATGCTCGACCTTGTCGCCCGGCTCCAGATCACGCAGCACGATCTTGTTTTCTCCCACCAATTCGCTTGCAGTTACTTTGTAGCCGAGATCGAGATCCAGCCTGCCACTGGCAATCTCACGCCCGGCAAACGGAATCGTGTAAGCTGAAAACTTCGGCATTTCGACATTCTGAAACACAACATGCAGATTAGTGTTGCGTGACGTGTCGAGTGGCGTGACAAATCCCGAAATGTGCACGAAACCGAATTCATCAACTTTTCCTTCCAAAGCTACCGTGGAAGGTTCGCTGCTGCCGGTCGCTATCGTGGTCAGGTCGCCGTTCAGTTCAGTGATCTTCGCTGCAAATGGCAACGGCAGCGACAAGTCTGTGAAATCTGCTGCCGCATTCGTGACAACGACTTTGCCAATCGTTACCGCAAAAGGCGCTGGCGTACCGTAGGCACCTGACGCGTTTGCTACGCCCGCAGCTTCCCCTTGAGTCGAATCTACTTCGTCTGTTCCGTCCGATTTATTCACGCGGCCAAGGTTGATGCTGCCATCTTCGGCGATCAGGATGTCACCATACGGTTCGTGCAGCCGGATCTCCGAAACCTCCAGTGCTCGACCCGCGCTGGTGAAAGCGAATTGCCTGGCATCGAAGCGGGTCCAGCTGCCAAGTCGGGAGCCCTCGTCCGTTTCAGTGATCAGAAAATCAACAATAGAAAGGTCGCCGCTCAGTTGGAGTCGATCATCGGGCGAGCTTTGCAGTCGACCGGACAGATTCAGGTCACCGGAATCGAGATTCACGTCGGCGAGGGGCTTGAGATAGGGATGGGAGTTCGCAAGAGCCAGCGTATCGATCGCGACATCAAACTCCACCAGCAACTCCGGCAGCACTGTCATTGTGCCATTGAGAGAAATGGTCCCACCGCTGCGTGGAATCAAACTGAGTTGGGTCGGGAAACTTGCACCTGGATCGTTGCTGATCTCCGCAACACTGATGTTCAGCGATTCGAGACCAATATCAGCGGACGGCTGCACACTATCGTCCTGTAGTCCGACGGTCATGTTCTCAATGGCAAACCGGCGCAGCAGTATCTTCCACGCAGCACCGCTTGAGCCCGGATCTGTGGAGGCACGTGCGCTCTCCTGATTGGCAGCAGCATCCGCGTCACTGGCCGTTCCCAAATCGAATTCACCAGCGGCGTCCCGGTACAGGCTGACCGTTGCCTCGCTAATTGCCAGCGACTCAAGCTCCACTGTTTGTTCGGGCCAGCGCAATGCCCCACCTATGAGTTCGATGGACGGAATCGAAAACAAGTCGCGCGCCGCAGCGCTATCGGCACTGACACCATGAAAAGAACGTACCAATACGTCGTAGAAGGCGAGATCGAAATTGTCGATGGTTGCCCGAATTGTTCCATCGGCCTGCGTCGCGATGCTGTAGTCCAGTCCCGCATTGGCCGTTCCTTCGACGATGTCGAATCCGGTTTCGTGCCGCATATAGGCAGAGGTCAGCGGGAAGTGTGAGCCGGAAATTGTTGCTCGACCACTTGATTTAATCGGATTGAGCTGCAAGCTGCCAGACCAGGTCAATGTTCCCTGGGTATCCGTCGTGATCACAACCTCCTGCTGGCCAGCACGTTGTGGCAGCGTATTGAGTTCGCTTATCTCGATGTTGATTGGACCGAGAACTGTGTGGACGGGCTCAACAGGAACAAGGTCGTCCCAACGCACAGCTGAGTCGCGTACCACGAAATCGAAAATCAACAGTCGCGCGGGCGCAGCATCGGCATCTGGCAACTCGCTTTCTTCGGCTGCTGGCATGAGACTGGCAACGTTTAGGTTTCCTGATTGATCTCGTGCGACGAAAAATTCGGCACCGATAATGTGAACCTGATCGAAAGTCCATGCCCGGCGAAACAGCGAACTCAACTGAAAATTGATAAAGACCTGCTCGATCGTAGCAAGACTGTTGCCAGACGCATCTCTAAGGTGCAAACCGTCTACACGCATGCTCAAAACAAACGGATTAATCGCAACCGACTCAATGTCGAGTCCGGCACCAAATTGTTCGCCCACGATGGCAACAGCATTTTTCTTGACAAGCCAGGGCGCAAGGAAGAACCCAAGCGCTGCGTAAATGCAAAGTGTGATCACAAACCCGAGAAAATGCTTGCGGTATTTCAAGAGGCGCAGGGAATAGGAGTCGGTCATCAACGTTCCTGAATATCCGGAATTCAAAGTGCGTAGCCGACTGGAGACGATACCGCGTGTTTCTTATTATGCGACGCTAGCTCGAAGTCGATAGTGTCGTCACCATAACGCACAAAGTCGAAGCCGGTCTATCCGGCATCGCAATTTTGATCGTCCGTGCAAGATAATGGAAATCTACCGCTGAGTATGGGACGCCTTATTCGGCGCGCTAATTTTGTCCGACGATACGCGGATGCGCTCGGCGATGAGACTCTCGAACGGTCGCGGCGGCACGTTGGCCGCGTACAGATGTTCCAGCCACTGGTCCGATGCTAACAACAGACCGAACCAGGCGATCATTCGTAGGTTTTCGTCCGATAGCGAACGTAGCCACCGTCCTCCACCCCATGTGGATCGTGATGCGTCCAATGAACAAGGCCGCCTAACTCGTTCCACTCATACATGCCACGGAATCGCACGCGGTCGCCCAAGCTGACCGGCACACGGTGCGCCAGGTCGATATTGTGTGCAATTAGCAGGGTCTCTCCATTGCGCATATCGAGAACAAACCGCTGGTGTCTTGAACCCTCGTTATCGTCCGTCAACAATCGCCTGACGAATCCTGTTCCCTCAATCCACGACCCGGAATCGCTCTCTTGGTAGGTGCGTTTCATGCTGCTGCCCTGTTCTTATATTGTAGCTCTTATATTGTTGTTATTAGTTTTTCTTGGTTTTTATGGGCGTGCACATAAGTATAGGTGAAAATAAAAGTCCGGCATCGCTGCCAGCACCCGTAGGAGCGGTTTCAATGGTGTAGATGCAGGATGCCGGACCCTGAATAATTCGTATTCAAATTAACTTGCGGTAACCGGCACCATCGTAATCTCGACACGTCGATTCAATTGCCGACCGCTTTGGGTATTGTTGTCTGCGAATGGCAGCGACTCGCCCATGCCGATAGAAATGACGCGCTGATTCAAAATACCGTGTGTCTCCAGGTACTGTGAAACAGACGAGGCGCGACGATCTGACAGTGCCTGATTGTACGCTTCCGAACCGGTGCTGTCGGTATGCCCGGCGACTTCAACAATGGTCTGGTCAAACTCTTTTAAAACCTTCGCAACCGAGACCAATACATCGAAAAACGCGGGCCGTAGGTCAGAACTGTCGGTGGCGAAAGTCACATTGCCTGGCATGTTCAAAGTGATATTGTCATCGATTCGAGTGACACTTACGCCGGTGCCTTCGAGTTCCTCGCGTAACTTGGCTTCTTGTTGATCCATGTAATAACCGATCGAACCGCCAGCCAATGCGCCAACTCCGGCACCAATCAACGCGCGCTGACGGCGATCGACAGCATCGTCACCAGTGGCCAGACCTGCGACCGCTCCTGCTGCAGCACCAATTAACGCGCCTTTGGTGGCATTGCTGGTCTTGGATTCCTGCGTATACGCATCAATCGTCTCGCAGCCCGATATGAATATCGTTAGCCCAAGAAATAAGAAAGTCCAATAGTTTGCTCGTAGTTTCATGATCTTTTCCTCTTTCGACGCTCCCGCACAGCGACCTGTGACAGTACGGAAACAAGTAATCGACGGGGGTGAACTCGGACATACCGTGCTTTTTCCGTCTGTGAGCGCATTTAGCCGCCATCTACCTGAACAGACACTTAATGTAGCGTTTGTTCCGGGTAAAATGGTCAGTAATTGTCGAGAATGAGCACCACGTCTCTCTTTTTTCACTGTTATATCGCCGCCAAGCAATGTGTAGAATGAGCGACCCGCAATATCGAGATTTGCTGTGACTGAGACCGATAGCTGGCTGGCGCGATACGAAGACAGCCACCGCGACCTGAGTAATCCGTTCGTCTACTGGGCTGCCGTACCGATGGTCGTGCTGGGCACTGTCGGTCTGCTATGGGCCATACCCATTCCGGATGCTTTCTACGAAATATCCCCTTTGCTCAACTGGGGCAGCGTATTTCTGATGGCGGCGGCTGTGTACTATTTCATTATTTCAATATCGCTGGCCATCGGCATGCTGCCCTTCTTGCTTGGCGTTGCGGCCTTTCAAATGTGGTTGTTGCAGTCCGACTATTCACTTGTTCGCGCCGCGATTGGGCTGCTAATCGTCGGCACCATGGGACTGTGGCTTGGCCAGAGGAACAAAGGCGGCTTTGGCCCGGTGATCCAGGACTTGCAGCTGATGATGATTGGGCCTGCGTGGTTGCTATCCGTTTTCTACCGACGGGCGGGAATACCCTATTGATGGTGTGTACCCAGGCAAGACACTTCGTTTAGAATCGACGCCCTGACAGACAATCGTTCCACGCAATAAGGAGCCATCCGTGGCTGCAACAAACTCCCGACTAAACCCCCTCGATCTGTTCAACGTTCGCTCTGAGTTATCCGAAGAGGAAGCGATGGTGCAAGACACCGTCGCTCGCTTCGTCGACGACCGGGCGATACCGAAGATGCGCGAAGCCTTCGAACAGCACGTGTTCCCTCGGGAACTGATTGCCGAGGTCGCTGAGCTCGGTCTGCTCGGCAGTTCGATCGAAGGCTACGACTGTGCCGGCCTTAACAGTATTTGTTACGGGCTGATATGTCAGGAACTCGAACGAGCCGACAGTGGCCTGCGCAGTTTCGTTTCAGTGCAAAGCAGCCTGGTTATGTATCCAATCCATGCATACGGCTCCGAGGAACAAAAACAGCGTTGGTTGCCTGCGATGGCGCGCGGTGAAGCAATCGGTTGTTTCGGTTTGACTGAACCGCAGGGTGGCTCCGACCCAAGCAACATAAAAACGAATGCCAAACGCGACGGCACGGACTGGATTCTTAACGGCTCCAAGATGTGGATCACCAACGGCAGCGTTGCTGACGCCGCCGTGGTCTGGGCGCAAACTGATACAGGCCTGAAAGGCTTCATCGTTGAAAAGGATATGCCGGGCTTCACGGCGCAGGAAATCGAGAACAAGTTCTCGCTGCGCGCCTCAGTAACTGCAGCATTGTTTTTCGACGACGTCCGTGTACCAGAAACAAGTGTTCTACCTGGGGTCACCGGACTCAAAGGGCCACTGAGTTGCCTGACACAAGCTCGCTACGGTATTACCTGGGGTGTCATAGGCGCTGCGCAAGCTTGCCTGGACGAAGTCATTCGATACACCAGTGATCGCATACTGTTCGGCCGGCCGTTGTCACACACTCAGGCAATTCAACTTCGACTCGCCGATATGAGTCGGCGCATCACCACAGCACAGTTGCTGTCATTGCAGTTGGGTCGTATCAAGGACAGGGGCGAACTGAATCCAAGTCAGGTGTCACTCGCGAAATGGAATAATTGCCGTGCAGCATTGGACATCGCGAGAGATGCTCGCGATATTCTCGGTGCCAGCGGCATCAGCGCGGAGTACGTGCCGATCCGGCACATGCTCAATCTTGAAAGTGTAATCACCTACGAAGGTACCGAGACCATCCACCAACTGGTGATCGGCAAAGAGCTTACCGGCGTCAACGCGTTCTGATGACCAGCGTTTGACCGACAAGCGGCTCCCGGGGAATCGTGATGTCTGGCGCATCGCCGCGCCACTAATCCTGTCAAACATTTCCGTGCCCTTGCTTGGCATGGTCGACACTGGCGTCACCGGACATCTCGGCGACGCTGCCTACCTGGGCGCAGTCGCCATCGGCGCCACAATTTTCGGCATTCTGTATACCGGCGTTAACTTCCTTCGGATGGGCACGACTGGCATCGCTGCCCAGTGCTTCGGCGCCGACGACTACGATGGGCTAAGAGTTGCATTGGGGCAGGCAGTGATCGTTGCCCTCCTTATCGCCGTATCCCTGATCGCGCTGCATGTTCCGATCGGCGCGATTGCCATGTCACTGATTGGTGCTGAATCCGACGTCCGGTCCTTCGCGCTGGAGTACTTCTCGATTCGAATTTGGAGCGCGCCGGCAACCCTCGTGAGTTACGCGCTGATCGGCTGGTTTATCGGGCTGCAGAATGCTCGGGTACCTCTGATAATCGTCTTGACGATTAACGTCATCAATATTTTTCTGGACCTTTTGTTCGTGTTTGGATTCAACATGAAAGTTGATGGTGTTGCTCTCGCTTCGGTATTCGCCGAGTACTCAGGCGTGGTTGTCGGCCTGACGTTTGCCGCGATAGAGCTGCGACGTCACCCTGGGCATTGGCAGGCAGAAAAGCTCGTAAGGATTCGAGAGTATGCGGCGTTCTTTGCAGTCAACGGGCATCTCTTTATTCGAACAATGGCATTGGTTTCAACATTTGCCTTCGTTACGGCACAGGGTGCTCGTCTGGGCGGACTAGTGCTTGCGGCGAACGCCATATTGATGAACCTGCAGATCTTGACCGCGTTTGCACTGGACGGAATCGCACATGCGGCGGAGGCGTTGGTTGGCAAGGCTATCGGTGAACGGCGCCATGATGCGCTGCAGCAGGCGGTCCAGTTAACGCTACGCTGGTCGTTTGTCTTCGCGCTCTGCTTCTGTCTGGCCTATGCGCTGCTTGGACCACTCCTGATATACACGCTGACCGATCTGAACGATGTTCGCGAAACGGCGCTGCGCTACCTGCCCTGGCTGGTCGTATCACCGATCATTTCCGTGTGGTCATTTCTCTACGATGGCGTCTTCGTCGGCGCAACGCGCGCGAAGGAGATGCGTGACATCATGCTCATCTCCGCCGTCGCTGTCTTCCTGCCTGCATGGTATCTACTGCAAGGCCTCGGCAATGATGGTCTTTGGTTGGCATTTACATTGTTCATGGCTAGCCGTGGTATCGGCATGCACATCATCTATCGCAGAAAAGTATTGCCGGCTAATTAGGATTAGACCCACTGCTGTCCCATAAGCAATTGAAAGAATGCTAGCAAGGCCGGAGCCACTCTACATCTAATGAAAAAATCAGCGCGCAAGACATGAATTAAGAGACCGCCGTAGGAGCGGTTTCCAACCGCGAATGATGGCGATGTCGTACCAACAAATCGAGCAGGATCGCGGTTGGAAACCGCTCCTACGAGCGTATCGCTATTGTCGAACAAGCCATGAGTCTTTATGGGACAGCAGTGGATCAGACCAGTACTACGGCGTTTGCGTTCCTTGCTCCAGTTCGCGCCACATGCCAAGCGCCCACCCTCGTATCTGCAGCGCTTCTTCCCAGCGGTCTGAGAGCTCTTTCTGGTCTCCATCAGTCATCGCGTAGGGCGGTGGTCCCAGTTCACAAAGAAAGCGCAAAGTTGCGTCTTCGGCGTTTCGTTCGCGCCACAGCCGCATGCCAGTCTTCCACCAGCTTTTGAATGTCTCAACCCATTCCTGATGTTGCGGAAAACCAATCTGTACTTGTACCTGTTCGCGACTCGCAACTCGACCCTGAAACATGTCGGAGTGCTCGAGTATTCTCTGCATGTAACCGGCATCGGTATCACTCAACGGAATACGCATCTCACGGTCCACAACAAAATGCGAGAGATCCGCACATAAGCGCAGATCCGGAACCGCGTCGAGAACCTGCAGGGTATAGAACAAATCGTTTAGCAAACTATCCCGATGCGTCTCAAAAAGCATCGGCACACCGATCCGCTCAGCGTCATCTCTCCAGCGCTTAATCACCGGAACTGCGTCGCTGGCGTTCACTGGCATTACGCCGCCGATGACATTGACCATGCATGCATCCAGCTCTTTGGCAAACTCAAGCAGGGGTTGCATGTCATCCAGTGTGTAAGGAAACGCGTTTACCATGCAGCCCAAATTGTGTTTTTTGCAGAGGGGACCAACTTCGGCGTAGTAAGAAATCTCAGCAACACTCGGGTCGATACAAATACCCTGATAGCCGGCGTCGGCGATCATCTGAAAATTTTCTGGCATGGATCGCTCCGCAATACCAGGCTGCCGAATTTCCATGGCCCACAGGGATTGATAAATCTCAAGCTTTTGCATGAACGTCGACTCCTAAATGCACGACGACAGTTGCACAGAACAGAAAACTGGAAAAATTACGCCTTTTTCAAAAAACAGGATTTCAACACGATCGTCGACCTGCCTTTACCGCATTCAGCTTTTTCTCCTCTATTCAGCACTTACTTATCTCGATACGGCTATCATCTCGGCACACCGCTGCTGAACCGATTGACGTGCCCACTGAAAAGCAATCAGACCGGACAGAATGTTTGCAGCAGTAAACGCGACGAAAATACCGGCAATGTCGAAGTAATGCCTGCCGATAAACGCCAGCGGCACATACAGCACGATCATACGACCGACGCTAATATAAACTGCCGGAAAAGGCTTACCCATTCCATTGAATGACGCGTTCATTATCATCACAATTCCATAGGCGCCATAACTAATCGGCACAACCAGAAGGTACATACGAGTGACACTGATGAGTTCCTGTGTATCGCTAAACAATGCCGGCAGAAAATCCGCCAAAGACGCGAGCAGCGCAGCGATCAAAAGCCCAAGCCCGATACAGAACATTGCGCACAGATTAAGAGCGCGCAGAATTCGGGCGTGATTACCGCGGGACATGTTCTGCCCGACGAATGGGCCAATTACCGCGGATAGCGCGTAGAAAACCACCAGCGTCAACGACTCAATTCGATTTGCAACACCAAAGCCGGCAACGGCCTCCGGTCCGTACTGAGCGATCATCGCTGTAATCACCGTCATACCAATCGGAATAATCGCGTTGGTGCCAGCTGCCGGGATACCCACGTGCAGGATATCCTGCCATGATTTTTTCAACTCACCAGGGTCGGGCTTGTTAAGGCTGATCATGTTCAGTCGATATCGCATCAGGTACAAAGTCCCGAAAAATATCGACCCCCGTGCGAGCAGAGCCGCCGTGGCGGCGCCATTCAACCCCATCGCCGGGATAGGCCCGACACCGAAGATCAGAATCGGGTCCAACGCGATATTGATCGCTGCTGCCAGCACCATCAACATGCTGGGCAACCGAGTATCACCCGTTGCCCGCATACTGCTCATTCCGACCATGCCGACGACAACGAACGGCACCCCGGAGTAGAGAATCACCATATAGCCCCGAATCAGGGGAATCATGTCTTCTGGCGCGCCGAGTAGCCGAAAGAGCGGCTCGATCGTGACAAAGCCCAGCAGCGAGACCAAAGCAGTAATGATGAAACTCAGAAAAAGACTGTCTGTAGCCAACCTTCGCGCGCGCCGATGGTCATTTGCCCCGATTGCCCGGGCAACAACGGATGAAGTACCGGCCCCAAGTCCGATAGCAACACTCGTCACGATCATCAGAATCGGAAACCCGAAGCTCAAAGCCGCAAGCTCGCGGACACCGACCCGACCAACGAACCACGCGTCAACAAATCCTTGTGCCATCATCGTAGTGATGCCAAAAAGAACCGGTACGGTCATGTTGACGAGATGACGGCCTACCGGACCTTCGGTAAGCCTGGCTTTTTCTGATTCCATTGCTATTCGGGCATCCAGTCGCGACGATGCAGGAAGCACAGTCGTCGCCAACTATGACTCAGGTTCTTGAGACACGCAACGTCTTCGAGTGATGCGCCACTTCTTTGAGTTATGCTAGTGAATCTTCGTTAGCCAGCCGGGCCCGCGACATGAAAGCTAGATTTGAAGTCATTGTTAATGCAGACCGGAACACGGTCTGGGACGCCTTTGATAATCCCGACAATATTCCGAAGTGGCAGCCCACGCTTAAATCATTTCCCCACAAATCCGGCACACCGGGCGAAGTTGGCGCGATCACCGAACTGGTCTACGACGAGAATGGCCGCGAATTGGTAATGTCTGAAACAATAACTGAGCGACGGCGACCTGACTTCATGGCTGGAATTTATACAACGAAGGGACGCAAGTCTTTGATCGTCAACTACTTTGAGATCATCGAGGGCGACAAGACGCGCTGGGTCCGTCACGCAAATCACAACTTCAGCGGTTTCATGAAGCTGGTCTCGCCATTCATCCGCAAGACAATTTTCGATCGAACTGATAATGACATGCAGCGTTTCAAGTTAATGATTGAATCCCAAAGGGCTTGCGAAATCTAATGGGCTGGAAGAAGTTAAGTTCGCGTACGGTTTTCGAAAATAGCTGGATGCGCGTACTGGAAGATCACGTCATCAATCCCGGCGGCGGCGAGAATCAATACGGTCATGTGCAGTTCAAAAACATTGCTGTCGCAATACTCCCTGTGGATGCGGAAGGAAATACATGGCTCGTCGGCCAGGACCGGTACACACTGAATAGCTACTCCTGGGAACTGCCTATGGGCGGCGCACCGAAAGACGAAGAACCGCTTGCGGCAGCGAAACGTGAACTTAAAGAAGAGACAGGACTCACAGCCGAGCGTTGGTCAGAGTTGATCCGACTGCACACCAGTAACTCCATCACCGACGAATCCGCAATTGTATTCGTTGCCGAAGTGCTGACCGAGGGTGACACGGCGTTCGAAGAAACCGAGGATCTCAGTGTTCGGAAGCTGGCTTTGGCCGACGCAGTCTCAATGGTCAACGCGGGTGAAATCACCGATGCTATTTCAGTTGCCGCGTTATTACGCTATAGCGCAATCATAGAAGCATCTTCGCCGTAACAACAAACCGCAGCGGCCCACCGGTTTCGTCAGTGTTAAACGGGTAACAGGTGACGAGGCTCAGCATCGGTATTTCTGTATCCAGCAACAGACTGCCCTTGCGTGAATCAACGACATCCATCCCGATGATTCGATATAGATGACTTTGACCGGTCGTCGATTCGATCACGATTGTTTCGCCGAGCTTCAAATACCGCAGAAAATTGAAATGCGTGTCCCTGTGGCCAGCGATAACGAAATTGCCGATCTCGCCAGGCATCGAACTCCCACTTAGGTGCCCGGGACCAAATGCCAGCGTCCTGCCCGACCCTCCCGACAGGACAATCAGTTCAACAGCACCCGCTCGGGCCGACAGTTTCGCAACCGGCCACGTGTCAGCCCACGGCCAGGGTGTAGCGCGCTCGTCACCATCTTTGGCGCGATGCCATGCACGCTGCATGAGCTCTTGTGCCACCCACGCTTTCGCCGGAATGTAGGCACCCTGTCCGAGTTGCCAGAATCCGAGACCCAATAAACAGGCCACGATATATACTCTTGGCGACCTAGCGCGCGAGGCCATGAGGAACTCTGTGCCACCACGTTCGAGTAGCCAGCAACAGTAGTGCGGCGAGCAGCCACGCGAGACCGGATTGGCGTAGCACCGCGGCATTGGTTGCCGTTGCCGGGAAGCCGAAAATCGCGGAGCCGCTCTGCCCATAAGGCATTCGATTCGCAATTTGTTCCTTGCTCAGCATTTCAGCGGCAGGGCGTACCGGGGTCTTATCGACTGCGATCAGGCTCGTGTGCTTACTGACCAGGTGATGCGCGAGCGCTGTCTCGACGACGGAGGCGCGAGTTTCTTCCGCGTTCGCGCCGCGTCGCTCTTGATCCAGCAAGTCCGCGATTCGCGAACGCGCCCACAATGCCGCGACGCCAAAGTTTTGTTCCCCGTTTTCCAGCGCAAGATCCCGCGACCACGCCCCACTGATCGAGTTACCCGCGATGCGAACCTCAGCTCCGGGAAGAACGCTACCACTCAGCCTTGCCTTGACAGTAACGGGCTCGCCCAGGTACAGGTCGGGGACAACTGACGGATAAGCGTCAATAGTGATACCGCCTGGCCACTGCACATCAATGTTCGTGACTTGGGGGTTCTCCAGCTTGCGAAACAGACGGTCCATCTTCTCGCCGACCTCGTGCAACGCGCTGATAGTGGTAAACGTGCCGCGACCTGCCTCCGCTGCTTTGCGCATGAACCAGCTGTTGGGTGCCGATCCAATGCCGACAGTGAACAGTCGCGCATTTGCCAATCGAGATTCGATAAGCTTGAAGAGCTCTTCTTCATTGCCGACACTGCCATCTGTGATAAAGATTATCTGGCGCAAGTAAGACTCCGATGGGAGCGACCGCATGGCACGCTCAAGCGCTGGCCGCATTTCCGTACCACCGTTGGCTTTCAGTCTTTCCACGAACAACTGTGCCGCGTCGACATTGGCGGTTGTTGCTGCAACGCTATCGGCGAACAACGTCTTGGTTACGGAATTAAATTCGATCACATTGAATATGTCACCAGACCGTAGGCCATCGAGAGCCCGGCGCAGCGCCTGTTTTGCCTGTTCGATAGACACGCCGTGCATTGAACCCGAAGTATCAATGATGAAGATCATCTCCCGTGGCATGGCTGCATCCGCCGAGTCAACTGAATCGGGCGGCATCACCATCAACAGGTAGTACGGGTTACCGCCGAGCGTCTCGGAGAACACCATGGCGCGCGGCAACTTTGATGGTATGGGTCGCCACAGCAGTTCAAAGTCGTGATCCATCGGTGCCGTGCCGCCGGCGAGTTCGACCGTGTATCGCCCACCAGCCTCCGAGACTGAAACCGGGTGGTAACGACTCGCGATGATCTCCAGCGGCATGCCAGCGTTGACGGTGGCGCGAAGTGATATCTTCAGCGAGTTCGACACCGGCACCATCGGCGGCGTGATCAGCGAGGCATCGTCGACCCGTGTTGTATCCGGCGACCAGCCGCTGCCCTGGCGATCGGGCAACGCTTGCCCTGGTATGTATCGCGGCGTCAGCGTCATTGGAAACCGCAGACTGAAGGTTCCCTCGTCAAACCGAAGGTCTTCGAGATACTCGATTTCGACGATTACAGTTTCACCGGGCGCAATATTTGCGACCGAAGTCGTAAACAGGTTCGCGCGCTGCTGCTGCACCAGGCTGGTCTTCTTGCCTTCCAACTTTGCCTGTTCGTACTCTTTTCTGGCTTGTTCTTTCTCTCTGATTTCTCCCTCGATGAAGCGGTCACCGATGTACAGGCGCATATGATCCACGGCCGCTTTATCCGGCAGCGGGAAAACGTAGACACCCTCCACCCAATCGCTTCCTTCATTGCGAAATTCCTGCTTTACAGTGACCCGCGCTACCAGACCATGCACCTGGATATCCACGTCTGTATTCAGCAGTGTTGCGGTCTGATAGCCATTTTCCATGCGCATAAGCAGACCTCCCGCCTGTAATTCCGCTGGCGTTGGGCCTTCGGCTTTGGCAGGCTGGATGCTGATCAGGCAAATCAATAACAGGTGCCAGGCCCAGCTCGATTGCCGCTTAAGTACGCGGGCAACGGACTCCTTACGACGCTTCAGTTGTTGAGCTGGGTGCCATCGCGTGGCTTTGCTGACTCGCATCGGCCGAGCCTGAAGCGGCGCCTGTTTTTGTGCTTGCATTGGTGCTCTCCTTGTTGCGTCATGGTCATTGCAACAACCCAATACGCCATGACGTGGACTGCGGCATGGCAATACACCGGCGGAATGTGGCAAATTATGGCGAGGACTCAGGAGTGATCAGTGGCAAAACGCATTGCAATTGTTGAAGACGAAGCGGCTATACGTGAAAACTACGCGGCAGCCTTTCGCCGTGAGGGTTATGGCGTCGATACTTATGACGCCCGGGAGCCGGCAATGGAGGCGTTTGAAAGTCGCTTACCGGACCTCGTCGTTATCGACGTGAACCTGAAAGACGACGTGGAGGGCGGATTCGAGTTATGTCGCAATTTGCGCGCGCGTGCTGCCGAGTTGCCGATTATTTTCCTGACGGCAAAAGACAGTGAATTCGATGCCGTGTCTGGCTTGCGCCTCGGTGCCGATGACTACCTGACCAAGGACATCAGCCTGCCGCATTTGATGGCGCGCGTGGCAGCGCTGTTCAGGCGCCTCAACGCAATGCAAAAGCCGCAGGGTGCCGATAGCCTGATGAAGCGCGGCAACCTTGAAATCGATTCCGATCGAATGACGATACTGTGGCGCGATCGGCCCGTTGGCTTAACCCTGACCGAGTTCTGGTTGGTACATGCAATGGCGCGCTACCCCGGACACGTCAAAAACCGACAACAGTTGATGGATGCTGCGCAGGCTGTTCTCGATGACAATACGATCACGTCACACATCAAACGAATTCGGCGCAAGTTTGTCGCGATCGACGCTGACTTCGACCGCATCGAAACTGTCTACGGCATGGGCTATCGCTGGCTGAGCGAGCAGTGAATACTGCCCTGAATGCCTGATGACTGTTCATCGGCGCTATGAATCTTAAGCGGCAGCTCCTGCTTGTAAGTCTGCTGACACTGGTGCTGCCATGGGCCGGCTGCGAGTTTATTCGCGAAACTGAATCGGCGTTGCGGGACGGCCAACAACAAATGCTCGCCGGGACAGCGCGTGCGATTGCCGACTCCCTTAAACAATACCCGGAAGAGTTTCCAGTAAGTCGTAACACGGACCATCAGTTCGGTGATCAGCTCTACGGCCACCCTCTCGAGACTCGCCCGGTAATTGATGGTTACGTCGATGACTGGTCCATCGACAGGTCGTCGCTGCGATTGCTTCGGGGTACCGAAGGTCCCGCTCGCTTCGTGATTGGCTTGTATGAGCAATCCGTGTACTTGTACGTTGAGGTCGCGGACAAGAATGTAGTGTATGCAAGCGCCGGCGCAATCGCGCTCGACGATGGACCGCGATACGCCGATCGGGTCAACCTGGTGAGCACAAGTCCTCCGTATCTGGAGGAAACCATCGCTTTTGCCGCCGAGGCACCAGGCCCGATCGTCAGCTACCTTAAGAATGCGTATGGTTTCGCTCCGGTGCCAACGATTCAGGCGCATTGGCAGGACGTGCCGGGTGGATATCAGATCGAAGCTCGAATTCCTGTGCGCCAACTCGGGACTAACCTGGGGCTGGTCGTGACCAATACGTCGAGCCCGAACCGGCCCGGGGCTCGCAGCGCCAGTTTTGCGACGCGCATTCCGGGTCCGTTCGTCAGTATTTCAGCTGAGCTCGGACGCATTGCCGCTTCTCTCGTCCAGCCCGGTATGCGACTGATGGTTACCGACCCGGCTGGCTGGCGTATCGCATCTGTCGGCAGCCTGACCACGCCTGACAAAGCACCGGATCGTATGACGTCGGGCTGGATGCGAATCGCTTACGATGCTCTGGTCGAATCGGGCAAGATGTCTAAGCTCGCCGAACCTGACGCCAGCGGGCGAGAACAGCAGACCTACATTGTGCAGGCGTTGGACGGTAAAAGATCCGAAAGCTGGTTCCGCAGTTCGGAAAGCGGCATAGCGATAGTTGCAGTCGCCGAACCCGTCCTGGACAACGGCGCAGTAATTGGTTCGATAATCCTGCAACAAAGTACCGATGCAATTCTCAGCCTGACAAACCAGGGCCTGGCAAGGCTGATCACCGTCTCGCTGAGCGCGACTATCTTCGTTGCGATCACACTACTCGGCTATGCGACGTGGTTATCGCGCCGCATTCGCCGACTGAGTGTCGCAGCCGAGGAGGCCCTGGACGGTGATGATCTGCGAGCAACTCTGCCTAGCGCGCATACTGGCGATGAGATCGGCGATCTGTCGCGAAGTTTCTCTTACGTGTTGGGACAGCTGGGCGATTACAACGACTATCTGCGATCGCTGGCCGCAAAATTATCACACGAATTACGCACACCGCTTGCGATCGTTACTTCATCGCTCGAAAACCTGGAGCACGAACCGCTTAATCCGGCTTCCGCCGAATATGCGGCGAGGGCGAAGGACGGCGCAGACCGACTGCGCAGAATTCTGACAGCGATGAGCGAGGCAAGCAGAGTCGAAGAGTTGATGCAGCACGCCGAGCCGGAAGAATTTGATCTGTGCGCCGTTTTACACTCCACGGTCTCGGCCTACCGCGACGCCTACGGACAGCGGCAATTCGCGTTCGACGCGGATGTGGATGCTGCACCCACTCACGGCTCGCCGGAATTGCTGATCCAAATGCTCGATAAACTTGTCGACAACGCCGTTGATTTCAGTAGCGATGCTGATCTGGTGAGCATCACACTACGTGACGACAACGGGCAATGGGCTCTCGCGATTAGTAACCCAGGGCCGTCGCTACCCGAGCGCATGCAGACACAAATGTTCGACTCGATGGTGTCGGTCCGTTCTGGCGGCGACGGCAAGCACCTCGGACTCGGCTTGTATATCGCCAGGCTCATTGCTGAAGGTCATGGCGGCTCAATTGCGGCGGCCAACATCGACGGCGGCGTCACATTTGTGGTTTCACTACCGGCGGCGTCTACCAACACACCGATCGCCCACACATAGGCGATACCTGATTACTTAAGCCTGTTCTGAGCCGAAGAGTCCGGGTCAGAACATCGGCTCAAGCCAGACGTCGCTCAAACAATGCCAGCATACGACCCCAGGCGCGTTCTGCCTGGGCTTCGTTGTAAGCGGCAGAGTCCAACGGGCACCAACCGTGCAGCGTGCCCGCATACACTTCAATTTCTGCTTCGACGTCAGCCTTGTCAAAAGCATTGCGCAACGCAACCTTCGCATTCGGGTCCTTCTCATCGTCATTTTCTGCGATGGCGATCAAAATGCCCGCTTCAATCTTCGGCGCCAGCAGATGAGGGCTATCTCCCGCATCGGACACCAGGCCACCGCCGTGGAACGAACCGCACGCGCCGATACGATCCGGCATATCCGCTGCCATACGCATTGTGTAAGAACCCGTCATGCAGTAGCCAACTGTGCCAATTTTTCGACCCGTATCAACCGCAGCCTGACTATCCAGGAATTCAACGAACGCCCGACCGTCAGTCAGGCAGGTTTTGGGAGACAATGACCGCGCGAGTGGCATTAGCAATGCTCGAATTTCCGGGTCGCCAAAAGTTGCGCCTTCGGGTACTACACTACCTTTCTCGGATCGATAGTAAGGGTTGACCACCAGCACGGAGTATCCGGATTCGGCAAGACGCTTGCCCATCGCTCGAAACGCCGTGCGTATGCCAAGAATATCCGGCCACATGATAACGGCTGCGTGTTGACCTTCTGCCGGGTGCACGAAGTAGCAATCTGCAGAGCCATCGGGCGTTTCCACCATCACCTCCTGTTCCACGACTTCGGCTGCATTCGCGACCGGTGGTAATGCCATGATGATCGCCGCGCTCGCGCCAATCTTGCTAAAGTCGCGACGCGTCACCCCATGCTTGCGGAGAAATTCTTCAGTATCTCTTACTGTCAGGTCATCACACATGGCTGTCTCCAATAGTTGTTTGCGGTGACGTCGCCGGGTCACTTAGCATAAGCATAACAGGTGATACGGATAGTGATCTTGTTGACGACTATATTGTCTCACGGCTGATTATCTCGCGTAACGGCAGGAAATTCACTAATACTTAGAGCTGGAATAAGATCCGGTGGTATATAGAGATCTTACAAGACGTCGATCCTGCAACAATCCCTGGCTGCATATGCCCCGGGGACGGAGTTCAGTCTTATGCGCATAGCTACAAACGAATGTTCCAGATACATGTTTCTGCCGCTTACACTTTCATTGTTGCTGAATATTGCCACTGCAGAAACTGCAAATGATGAGTGTCCGCCGTCGGGCGGCTTCGTTTGCGGGGCAAAGAGCGCCGAAGACCTGGTTCTCGTTCCGGACACCAACTGGATCATCGCCAGCAGTTTCGAGCCGGGCGCGGGAATCATGCTTGTAGACGCTAAGCTGAAGACCTTGTGCGAAGTCCGGCCATTGTGCAATTCAGTAACATCACGACGGCAGTGACGGTCGGTAACGAAATCTGGATAGGCTCTTTCGCCGCTGACCGAATTGCCTACCGTTCGCTAGACGATCGAGATTTGGGGTCAGAGTAAAAACTAAGGAGTTTTTACTCTGACCCCAAATCCAGAAAAATGCCGCGGGCGGACCCAATACCAGCTGGCGACGACAATGGCGGCGAACACGGTGTAGCAAATAATGAACACCCATGCTGGAGCGTGAAAATACAAGAGAGACTCAAGCCAGTGCGATATAAATGAGCCTGTGTACACGACATCGTCGGCGCGTTCTCGGAGTGCCCTTTCCCAAATAGTCAGTGGGCAAATGAGTCCCAGCCAAGACTGCAACGCGACAATACCAATTGCGGCCAAGTGTGAAAATCGAAACCACGGATTTCGCACCCAAGACCAATCAAGGGGTTTTCCGATCAAAATCAGAACCAGGCCGAGGACTACGAACGCAACGAACAACACATGGCCGAACAGAAGCAGATCGGCGGCTAAGAGATATAGAAAACCGGACTCCATGTACGACACCTAATGAATCAAGCCGATTCTACCCCGTACTGCTGCGAAAGAAAGGTCGCTACGAGATTAGCTATAAAATGATCCTATGCGCTCGACAGCAGCCATCGGATGATAGACTGCTGGCTTGCGGCGGCTGACCCAAAGCGGACGTCTGAGCCAGTGCTACGGTCGATCACGTGGTTTCTCCGTCAGCTACAGTGTTGGCGTATCCGATCTTAGAGCACCACCAATATTCGAGGGATTGCCCAATGGAAGAGCTTACGTTACCGGCCATCACGACACTGGATGAATGGCACGCCGAGATTGAAAAGCTGCGCGTCAAAGAGAAGCAGCTGACGCGCGCACATGACGACGCCAATGCCTTACGTCGTCGTTTACCCATGGTGAAGATCGACAAGCATTACGAGTTTGATAGTGCGGAAGGGGACGTCACTCTGATCGACCTTTTCTGCGGCCGCAGGCAATTGATTGTGTATCACTTTATGTTCGATCCTGACTGGGAGGTCGGTTGTCCGGGGTGTTCATGGGTGACAGACGCGATGTCACATCCTGCTCACCTGCACGCACGCGATACTTCATTGGTATTGATATCCCGGGCCCCTTTGCAAAAGTTGCTCGCGTTTCGAGAGCAGATGGGATGGAACGTCCCGTGGTATTCATCATTCAGGAGCGATTTCAATTTCGACTTTGGCGCAACCGACGATGAAGGCGAGCACCATGTCACGAGCGTCTTCCTTCGCGACGGCGACGATATCTATCGCACCTACTTCACCGATCGGCGCGGCGTTGAATATCTTGGCAGCCATTGGACATACCTCGATCTTACCCCGTTTG
>PVMK01139797.1_pt1 | contig 47995 bp, 45 predicted proteins | sample 1853481 | NCBI WGS metagenome assembly PVMK01 (sample SAMN08533507, study PRJNA380276) | Marine sediment metagenome, whole genome shotgun sequencing project.
CGAGGAGCTCGAAAACGAGCTGCCGCAGTTCGAGACCGGCGTGGAATTCAAGCCGATGTCCCCGCGCACCCGGGTGACGTTCAACCTCGAGGATGCGGAGCTCCCCGACTTGGTTCGTCTGATCTCGAACATGACCGGGCGCCGGTTCATCCTGCCAACGAAGCTTCGCGCGATGAAAGCCACGGTGTTTGCGCCAACCAAGGTGACCGTCGCAGAAGCGTACCAGGCGTTCTTGTCCGTCCTCGAAGTGAACGGGTTCACGGTCGTGCCCGCGGGCCGATACCTAAAAATCGTCGAAGCAACCGGGATCGAGCGGCAAACGATTCCGCTCTACCAGGAGGGAAGCGCAATCCCGGCCTCCGATCGCTACATCACGCGCATCCACCACCTCGAGCACGTGTCGGTCGAAGACGTCACCGTTCTTCTCGGACGGTTCAAATCCAAGTCGGGCGCCATCACGTCGTACGGCCCGACGAACATGCTGATCATCACGGACACCGGCGCTCAGATCCGGCGCATGCTCCGGCTGGTTGCCGCCATCGACCTCCCGAGAAGCGGTACGCAAACCTGGATTGAACCGATTCACTACGCGAATGCCTCTGAACTCGCTGCGCGCTTGCTGGAGATCTTCCCGGCGGACCCGGCAACGAGAACGTCCAAAGCCACCAAGCCTCGGACCGCGAAGAAGGGACAGCCGACCCAGCCGACCTTGGTCGGAGCGATCGCGGCTGAGTCCGCCATCCGCAACATCATCGCTGACGAACGCACGAACTCCCTGATCATCATTGCGACGGAGCGCGCGTACTTGCGAATCCTCGAAATGATCCGACAGCTGGACGTGGCGCTCGAAGGCGAGGGGCGCATTCACGTGCACTACGTGCAGCATGGTGCCGCCACGGACATCGCGAGCGCCCTGACCGCGCTCGTCGGCGCTGCGGGCCCACGCCCCGCTGCCAGGCCGGGAGCCCGGGGCCAGGCTCAGCGCGCCGCCACTACGCCGGTCGTGACCGGGTCGCTCTTCGAAGGCGCCATCGCCATCACGGCATACGAGCCGGCGAACGCATTAGTCATCACCTCGTCGCTTCACGACTACACCGCGCTAAAGCGTGTGATCGAAGATCTCGATGCCCCGCGGAAGCAGGTATTCATCGAGGCAGTCGTCCTGGAGCTCGGTATCGAGCGGTCCTCGGACCTCGGCTTTGCGTTCCACGGAGGCGCGGGTGACTTCCCGACCGACGGCTCGCTCTCTTTGTTCGGTTTCAACGCTCCGTCCTCCATCGACATCACGCAGAACGACCTCACGGGCTTGGCGCTCGGTATTCGAGGGCCGACGATTGAAAACTCACAGCAGCTGGTCGGATTCTCGGTTCCCGGCTTCGGCGTCGTGGTGACCGCGCTGGCGTCTTCCGGTGATGCTGACGTGCTCTCGACGCCGCACATCCTCGCGCTGGACAACACGGAAGCCGAGATTAGCGTCGGTGAAAACATCCCGCTGCAGACCAACGGCGTTGCACCTGGCACGTTCGGGGGTGGGGCCGCATTGGGCCTAGCCGCTGCCGGCGGACAGGATCTCGGCAACCTAGCCGGCCTGGCTGGTGGGTTCGGCACCGTCGCCCGTCAGGATGTGGGCACCACCATTCGGGTCACGCCGCACATCAACGCAAACGACGAAATCCGGCTCGAGATCGAAGAGGAGATCTCCGAACAGGGCGCAACCTCGGGTACTTTGGGCGTCGTTTCAATCAACCGCCGCACCGCACGAACGGAGGTCATGGTGCGCGACCAGCAAACAATCGTCATCGGTGGCCTGATGCGTGACGCGATTCAGAACTCAGAAGACAAGGTTCCGGTCCTTGGCGACATCCCAATCTTGGGCGCCCTCTTCCGCAAGACCAGCAAGACCAAGCGCAAGACGAACCTGCTGCTCATCCTCACGCCGTACATCATCCGTGACCCGGGCGACCTTCGAGAGATCTTCGAGCGCAAGATGCAGGAGCGGCAGCAGATGATCGACCGCTACTTCGTGTTCGGCGAGGACAAGTTCGAGCCCCACATCGATTATTCGCGAACGCGAGGCCTCGTTTCGGAAATCGTCAACGAGATCGACACCGTAGAAGAGCAGATGAGGCTCGCACTGGCGGCGGAGCTCGTGCCGCCACCCGACCACGTCCCGCGCTCACCGATTGGCGCGTATCGTCCCCAGGAACCCGAAGACGAAGAGACCTTCGTGATCGGGCCCGGTGGAATCGAATCAACTGAGTCGGAGCCCGACTCTCCTGCATCCGTCGCACCGACGGCCGCGGACGAGCAGGAAGGGGGCGGTGCGCCACCACCCCCCGTCGAGGAGCCGTCACATGGCGCCGAACCTGAGGCTCCGGCGGGGACAGAGGCAGAGGCAGGGGCAGAGGCAGAGGCAGAGGCAGCGACCGAGAACCCAGATGCGCCGGAGACGCCGGAAGCTCCGGGCGAAGTCATCGAGCCGGATGAGCCGCAAGCCCCCATTTCAGAATCGGTGAGCGCAGAGCAATGACCTTCGAGCAGCGTTACATCGGTGAGATCTTGGTCCGGCGCGGCGCGCTCGAACCGGACAGGCTCGAGGACGCGCTCGAAACCGCGGCGGACCGCGCGATCGATCTCACAGACTTCTTGGTCGCTACGCATGCAGTCGAAGAAGACAAGGTCGTCCGGGCGCTGGCTGACGAGGTCGGCATGGAATTCTTGGAGAAGATCGCCACGGAGCACATTCCGGAAGAGCTCATCGACGCGGTGCCGATCAACTTCGCGCGCCAGAACCGAGTGCTCCCCTTGACCCAATCGGACGACAGTGTGCGAGTCGCGGTAGCCAACCCTCTCGACCCCTTCCCTGTCGACGACCTCCGCATCCTTCTCGCGAAAACGATCATCCCTGTCGCGGCTTCGGAAGAGACCATCGACGACGCGATCAACCGCGTCTACGAGCGCAAGGACGAAACCGCGCTTGCCGAGGCGAAGGAAGGCGAGGAGGTGGAGGAGCTCCGTGACCTGATCGACATGACCGACGAGGCGCCGGTCATCAAATGGGTCAACAACCTGTTCTATACCGCAGTCAAAGAGCGGGCGTCTGACATTCACATCGAGCCAACCGAGGACAAGGTCATCGTGCGATATCGCGTCGACGGTAGGCTCATTCCTCGCAAGGAAGCCAATCGCGGGTTCCTATCGTCGATCGTGAGTCGCGTGAAGATCGAGGCAGGCCTCAACATCGCGGAAAAGCGCCTTCCTCAAGACGGGCGCATCACGAAGAAGATCGCCGGCAAGGTGATCGACGTTCGCGTGTCGACCATCCCGACGGCCAAGGGCGAGCGCGTCGTCATGCGTCTGCTCGACAAAGAACAGGTGATGCTGAGCCTGATCGACTTGGGATTCGCTCGGCGGGAGCTAGACCAACTCGAGGCTCTGATCAGACGCCCCAACGGCATCATTCTCGTCACTGGCCCCACTGGCTCCGGCAAGACGACCACGCTGTACGGGTGCCTAAACACGATCAATACACCCGAAAAGAACATCCTGACCGCCGAGGACCCGGTGGAATACGAGCTGCGCGGCATCGGCCAGATGCAGGTCCAGCCGAAAATCGGCCTCACGTTCGCGTCCGCTTTGAGGAGCTTCCTTCGTCAGGACCCCGACATCATCATGGTCGGTGAGATTCGCGACCAAGAAACAGCGGAAATTGCGATTCACGCGTCGCTTACCGGTCACCTCGTACTCTCGACCTTGCACACCAACGACGCACCGAGTGCCATCACACGTTTGGTCGACATGGACGTGAAGGCCTATCAGATTTCTTCCTCGGTCCTTGCGGTACTGGCACAGCGCCTCGTTCGGAAGCTCTGCGAGGAATGCAAGACTCCGTACACGCCGACCGCGCAGGACCTGCGCGAGCTCGGCATCGACGATGCAATCGCACAGGAGAAGCTAGCGGAGCTTCGGAGGCTCGCGGCAACGACCGTCATCGGCCGCGACAAACCATCAACGTTGCCACCGCCTGTCGCCGGCAACTCCCAAGAGCTGAGGTTCTACCATCACGCTGGCTGCGACGCGTGCGGCAACACAGGCTATCGTGGCAGAATCGGAATCTTCGAGCTCATGATGATCGACGAGCCCCTGCGACGCGAGATCCTCAACAACAGCGATGCGAAAACGATCCAACGTGTCGCCCAGCAACAAGGAATGCGACTTCTACGCGAAGACGGCGCACGCCAGGTCGTGGCGGGTGTCACGAGCGTGGAAGAGGTGCTCGCCGCGACACAGGCCGCCGAGGTCTAAGGCATGGGCGTGTACGCGTACAAAGGCATCGACGCACGGGGCAAGGCGGTCAAGGGTTCCCGAGACGCCGACAGCGCCAAAGCGCTCCGCACCGTGCTCAAGCGGGATGGAATCCTGGCGACGGAAATCCTCGAGCAATCGGAGGCGGCGAAAAAGGCCGCGCGCGACATCGATCTTGGGCGGCTGTTTCGACGCGTCACACCGATGGACGTGGCCATTTCCACCCGGCAACTCGCCGTGTTGCTGCGCGCCGGCGTTCCGTTGGTCGAGGCCCTGAGCGCGTTGATCGAGCAACTCGACCACCCGGAACTAAAGGCCGCATTCACCGACACGCGCAATCAGGTCAACGAGGGAAGCACCCTGGCAGACGCGCTCAAGGCGCACCCTAAGATCTTCCTCACGCTCTACGTCAACATGGTCGCTGCGGGGGAGGCGTCGGGCACGCTCGAGGAGGTCCTGGGGCGACTCGCAGAGTTCTTGGACGATCAGACCCGCCTTCAGAGCAAAGTTCGTGGCGCCATGGCCTATCCAGTCGTCATGGCGGTCGTCGTCGTCCTCATCCTTTTCTTGATGATGTCGGTCGTCGTGCCGAAGGTCACCGCTATTTTCGAGAATTTCAACCAAACTCTCCCCTGGTACACCAGGCTGCTCATCTCCGTGAGCGATATCTTCAGCGACTACTGGTGGCTCATTGCGGCGCTCATAGGCGGCGGCATCTATTGGTTCCGACGGTGGAAAGCGACCGAGCAAGGCCGCAAGAAGTGGGACATCTTCTTGCTCGAGGTCCCCATCTTTGGGCCCCTGTTGATCATGGTCGCCGTGGCCCGGTTTGCTCGGACGCTGGCGACGCTCCTCAGCAGCGGCGTCCCCGTGCTCACGGCCATGGACATCACGCGCAACGTGCTCGACAACACGGAACTCAAGAGGGTCGTCGAAGAGGCGCGCGCGAGCGTTCGCGAGGGCGAAGGCATCGCCAAGCCGCTGCGGCAGGCAGGCCGATTCCCGCCCATGGTAACCCATATGATCGCGGTGGGTGAACGCTCGGGTCAGTTGGAGGAAATGCTCATACACGTCGCCGACTCCTACGATCAACAGATCGAAGTTCGAGTCGGGGCCATGACATCGATCCTCGAGCCGTTGATGATCGTGTTCATGGGTGTTGTCGTGGGCGGCATCGCGTTCGCGATTCTCATGCCGCTGCTTCAGCTCAACGAGATGATTCAATGAGGAGGAAGGGTGGCTCGACGAAGACAAAAAACAAGAGTGTCGCTGCCTTGGGAGAGGCGCGGCGGGCGCTGGCGCGGCTTGCTCCACAACACCCGATGGCAGGCACTATTGGGACTGGCAGCGATGGTCATCCTCGTGATGGGCTTCACGCGGTACGCGCGGCATCGGGTCCAGGTGCGCGACACCCGAGTTGCAATCGCTCAAGTGAAACAGGCGATCGATCGTTTTCAGGCAGACGTGGGCCGGTGCCCGGGCTCCAATGCGGAGTTGCTTCACCCGCCCCTCTCTCAAAAACACTACCTCGACACGATGCCAAAGGACGGCTGGGGACGGTCCCTCTCAATCCGTTGCCCCGGCTACTTCGAAGAGGAAGCAGAAGTGATTTCTGCGGGCCCGAGCGGCTCGCTTTTGAAGGACGACAACATTCAATGAACCCAACTGGAGGCTCCATGCCCTACACGAATGAGACACGGCGACGACAGCGATTGGCCCGCCCGGGGAACCAAGGTGGCTTCACGCTCATCGAGATCATGATCGTCATCACGATCTTCGCGATGATGGCCGGCGGCGTGGCAGTGGCTCTGCTACCGCAGCTGGAAAAGGCGAAGATCAAGACCACCAAGACCGACGCTCAGGCGCTGCGTTCCGCCGCGATGCTCTACGTGGCGGACAACCCGAGAGGCTGCCCATCGGTCGAAGATCTCATCAGCGAGCGGTACCTCGACGGAAGCCGTCGGACCACGGACGCGTGGGAGACCCCGTATCAGATCAGCTGCGAAGACGGTGACATCGCCGTGTTCTCGGCGGGACCCGACCTCGAGTTCAGCACCGAAGACGACATCTAACGGCTCATGCTCCGACGCGCCACATCCACAGCGAAACGCGGCTTCACCCTCATCGAGGTGATTCTGGTGATCGCGATCATTGCGGGGGTGGTCACAGGAGCAACGTTCGGCTTGGGCGCCGTCACGCGGGCTCGGCTCCGATCATCCGCTTTCAAAGTGATGAGTGCGGCCCGTTTTGCCTACAGCCGGTCACTCACGCAAGGCACCACGACGCGCCTGGTCTTCGACTTCGAAAAGAACACGATGGCCATCGAGGAAACCGCCACGCCGGTGACCCTTGCCACCGACGAGCAGCTCGAAGCCGATCCGGGACAAGCCGTCGACCCATGGGACCTGGCCCGAGCCCGGCTCGAGAAACCGCTGGACCCCGTTCGGCCGAGCTCACCATTTGGCCCCATCACGAGCCAACGTGGAACGGTCCTAAAGCGATACACGGCCCAACCAGTCGGCGACGGCATTTCGATTCAAGCGTTGATCAGCCCGCACGAGACGGACAAGCGGACCGACGGCGAAGGCTCGGTCTATTTCTTCCCCGGCGGTCTGACGGAGCACGCGGTCATCCAACTGAGCGACTCGAGCGAGACAGTCTATAGCGTCGAGATTCACCCCCTCACAGGCAACGCGCGCATTCACAATTTCGCCTTCGAGCCGCTGGACGAGCTCGACGATGAAGGCGACGTCGAGGATTCGATATGAGCGTGCGGGGCTTCACCTTGTTGGAAGTCATGATCGCAGTCGCGATCCTCGGCCTCTCCTTGACGGCGATCTTTTCGAGCGAGGTCGGCGCTGCGAACATCGCCGCGCGCGCTCGACGGCAAAACGTGGCGGCGACGCTCGCGCGCTGCAAGATGGGAGAGATCGAGCAGATCATCGCGATCGAAGGGTTGCCTGCCATCGAAAAGAAGGACACCGACTCGTGTTGTGAGCACGCGCCGGTCGAGGGTTTCGAGTGCGAGTGGATCGTCGAACGCATCATCCTTCCGGAGTTTGGTGCTCAGGACGAAGAAGACGATAGCTCTCAGGACGCCGTAAACCGTGAACTCAATGCCGCCAAGGACGAGATCGACAGCCAAGGTGACACCGCGCAGCAACTCATCGCAGGCGATGGTGGAAACCTCGCAGGCATGGCGTTGCAGCTCGGGTTTCCAATCTTGAAGCCCTTCTTCGAAGAGCAGGTGCGCAGAGCCACCGTATCCATCCGCTGGAAGGAAGGGCCGAGAGAGATCGGCTTCGACCTCATCCAGTACCTCGTATCCGAGCAGCCCGCAGCGGTGGACCTGACGGCTACGGAGGGAAGCCAATGAGACGTGGCTTCACGCTTCTCGAGATCATGCTCGCCGTGGCGGTTCTCTCGCTGGTGGGCACCATGATCTACAGCGGCTTCGCCCAAACCGCGCTCAACAAGGCGCGAATCGAACAGGACGTCGATCACTCGCGCGTCATCCACATGACGCTCGACCGTATGGCCCGAGAGCTCACGATGGCCTTCGTATCCACCCATGTGAACCCGTCACTCGACCTTCGCGTCGTCGAGACCGCGTTCATCGGGAAGGACAATGGGAAAGATGACCGAATCGATTTCACGTCGTTCTCGCACCGGCGACTCTACCGAAACGCGCGTGAGTCGGACCAAAACGAGATCAGCTACTTCGTCACCGAGCACCCCGATGACCCAGGCGTGCTCGTCCTTGCCCGACGCGAGCAGAACCGAATCGACGAGGACCCGCGGCGCGGAGGCAAGTCGCAGATCCTGGTCGAGAACATAGAGGAGTTCAACGTCGAGTACTTCGACCCTCTTCTGAGCGATTGGGTGCAGACCTGGGACACCGAAGACATGCTTGCACAGCCGAACCGACTTCCCACGCAGGTGCGAATCCGGTTGTCTGTCAAAGACCCGCGTCACCGGGGTGATACTCAAACCTTTGGCACGCGCGTCACGATCCCGCTCACGTACGCCCTGAACCACGCGAATTACAACCCATGAGCCGCGCCGCCACCAGACCACGCCGCAAGCGCTCCGAAGAAGGCGTCGCTCTCATTTTGGCGATCACCACGGTGGCGATCCTCTCGGTCATGCTCGCCGACATGCACGAGACCACCGGCACCGCCTTCGCAGTGTCGACCGCGCAGAGGGACGCCCTGCAAGCCGAGTACATGGCGAAGAGCGCAATCAATCTCACGCGTTTGCTGATCGCAAAGGAGCCCGCCGTACGACAATTCGTAGATCCATTGTATCGAGCCGCAACCGGGCGACCATCCCCGCAGTTGCCTGTCTGGAACTTCGTCAACGAGCTTCTGTCGCCGTTCTGTACGCCCGAAGACCAACGAGACACCTTGATGCAGCTCGGAATCGACTTCGGGGATACGGTGGGATTCGACGACCTGCCCGGTGAATGCCACGTCGTCGCCGTCAGCGAGAATGGCAAGATCAACGTCAACGACCCGCTGTTCCTCGACGGCGAGCGTGCCCGAAACAGCGTGGCGGCTCAGCTGTTCTCGCTCACCGGCGGGTACCTCCCAGAGAGCCCCTACGACGCGCTGTTCATGGAGGAAGACGAAACCGGCACCCTGACGACCCGCATCGACCTCATCACGGCCGTAATCGATTGGTGGGATCACGACATCCAGCGCACGGATTTCGATCCTGGCGCCGGGACGACCCGAACAGGCGGCACTGGTATCGAGGACGACTCCCTCTATCAACTGAGCGAGGACCCGTACCAAAACAAGAATGCCCCCCTTCGACTCGATTCAGGAGTTACGTTTGGTGCGTGGTTTCACGGACGATTTCTGGGCTACTTTCGTGGAGCCAACTCCAAACGACCCGACGTCTCGGATCATGACGATCTACGCCTCTGGCCTCATCAACATCAACGAGGCCAGCGCTCAAGTGCTGCTCGGGAGGATCTGTTCCTATGCGCCAGAGGTCACGCTCTGCACCGATCCAGTCGAAAGCCTCAAGTTCACCACGATTCTCGGCACGATTCGTCAGCTCATTCCCATCCCCTTGTTCAGTCGCCCGACGGACCTGCTCGACTTCGTGGAAGGCAAGGGCAATGACAAGGCCCTGTACGGCATGCTCACGGGCTTCTTGGGTGAGGACAGCGAGCTCATCTTCGTGCCCATCGAAATCCCCGAAGATCAACGCACGCCCCTAGCGCGCTCATTCGCAACCTCCGCTCAGATCTTCACCATCCAGGCCGTCGGCCTGGTCGGCCGGTCTCAGGTTCGCATCGAATCTGTCGTCAATTTTCACTCACGGTGGGTACCTCCACCACCCAACACCGGACGGATGCCGGGGCTCGGCGTCTTCCACTACTATCGGATGAATTGAAATGTCTTTGGTTCTGGGATTAGAGGTCACACCCCGAGTGGTTCGCGCCGCTTTCTTGAGAACGACGCTGCGTGGCTCCGAGATGGAACGGTACGCCGAAGCGCCGCTTCCCTACTCTCCGAAGTCGGAGTCCGAGCAGAGCTTGCTCGAAGCCGCCGTCGCGCAGGTTCTGCGAGAGGGCACGCGGGCACCGGACCGCATCATCGCGTCGCTCAGCGGTGACGCTGCTTCGCTGAGGCTCATCGAGCTGCCGGCCGGGGTCGAAAAGAAAGTAGCTGAGGTTTTGCCTGGCGAGCTGGGCGCCTTGCTTCCGTTCGACGTGGAAGAAGCCGTCGTCGACTACCAAGTGGTCGGCCGTGACGACACGACCATCCAACTGATGGCCGTAGCTGCTCCTCGCCAGACGGTTGCGAACCGCCTCCGCGAACTCCAGGCGGCGGGCGCCGACCCACGAGAGCTTGCCGTCGGAGCCGCTGCTTTCGATGGTCTCGGCGCCCTACTTGGCGAGTCGCTCGCAGACAAAACGGTGCTCGTCATCGATGTGGGCCCCACCAGCACCGACTTCGCAGTACTGACCAACGGGAGGTGCACGTTCGCAAGAACGGTTTCAGGCGGTCTGGACTTGGTCGAATCGGGCCGGCGCGGCCAGCTCGGCGCCGCACTCCAACACACTTTCGCGAGCTACAAGGCACAGCGCTCCGACGCGCCGTCCCTCATCTTGCTATCTGGGGAGACCGCCCCGATGGAGAGCGCACGACAATGGCTCACCGAGCAACTCGGCATCGAGTGCGGCGTGGCCCGACTGCCCCCGGCGCCTGGCGCGGACGAAGAGATGCGACCGAAGTTCACCAAGGCGGCGGCTCTTGCAGCGCGCGCCATATCGCGCGGCAGGCAGATCGATCTCCGGCAGGGCGAGTTCGCATCGGCGGCCGCGGCGAGCCAGATCCGGAAGCACCTGCGCCTCATCGCCGTCTGCTCGGCTGCGGTCATTCTTGCCTTTAGCGTGTCACTGCTAGCCCGCTACCGAGTGGCCCGCGCAGAGCACGAAGGGCTGACGGCCAGACTGACGGAGGTCAGCCAGGACCTGCTCATCGAAGAAGCGCACAGCGCTCTGCACGCGCGCGAGTTGCTCACCGCGGGGGCTCGCATCGACGATCCACTCCCCCGCTTCGACGCATATGATGTGCTCGAAGGCATTTCTGTGAGCATCCCCGCCGACATCCAGCACGACACTCGGCGCCTTCTGATCGAGATCGACGACGAGGGCGACAACGGCAGGTTCGAAATCCAGGGCACGGTAGGTTCGATCGCCGAACGCGACCGGCTCGTCGACGGACTCAAGGCGCACCCCTGCTTCGCAGAGGTCGAGAAGGGGTCGATTTCCACGGCCGTCGCGGATCGGAAGGACTACAAGCTGGTCGTCAGAGTCAGGTGCGATGACACGCCCTCGAAGACCCGGAAGGAGAAGTAACGTGGCTTTTGGAGACGCGTTAGACAACCTGCGAAACTGGGCCGACGCCCTGAGCGATCGCGAACGTCGACTGCTGAGCATCATGGCTGCTGTCTTCGTGGCCATTGGGTTCGTGGTTCCCATGTACGTCGGCATTTCGAGCATCTCGGACATCGAGACCGAGAACGCGGAGATCGCGCAGGTCTTGCAGGACATCCGCCGCTCGGAACCACGCCTGCGACAAGAGAAGGCGGAACGAGCCGCCGTGAAGCGCCTGTACAACCGCAAGGCACCATCCCTCGGAGGGTTCCTCGAAGAGCGCGCTCAACAGTACGGGGTGACAGGACTTGGGGTCACCGATCAACCGGAGCTCGACATCGGTGCTTATAGCCGCCGATCGGTCCGCGTCTCGTTGCCTGTCGTGGAATTGCGACCTTTGATCGAGATGCTCGCCGACATCGAAAACAGCTCATACCCAATCTCTATCGAGCGGATTCAGATGACCGGGGGTAGAATGCGCACCGGATACACCGTCAAGTTGGGCGTCAACGCGTACGACCGCGAAGCGCCCGTGTCAGCGGAGCAGGAGTAGGCCGTGCGACGGATTCCAATCGGAATGATCTTGAAGTGGGCGGGGTACCCCCTCTTCTTCCTCGTGTGCTTCGTATTCTTTGCGTACAAGACCTTCCCGTACGAACGGCTCGCCGATCGTCTCGTTCAAGAGGCCCGTGCGCAGGGCTACGAGCTCGAGATCGTCAGCCTGACGAACTCGGGACTAACCGGTCTCACCTTCGAAGACCTGCGCGTGACCCTGCCCGCAGAAGGGGAAGATTCACCTCCGGCTGAGGTCATCTTCGACGAGCTCACCGTCAGCACCTCGTTGTTCTCGCTGATCTCCGATACGAAATCTTACAGCTTCGACGCGGAGTTCGCGGGAGGAGAGGCACAGGGCGACATCTCACTCGGAGAAGACACCATGGAGTTCGAGGCAGAGATGGAGGACATCAACCTCGAGGCGCTCTCGGTTCTCCGAAAGTTCACCAAGGTTCCGCTGTCCGGGATACTCAATGGCGAGGTCGTGCTCGCCATGCCAAGCGAGGTCGCAGAGTCGACAGGCAACGTGGAGATCACGATCGAAGGGCTCAGCATCGGTGACGGCGAGTCGAAACTAGACATCCCCGGTTGGGGCGGCCTGACGCTCGACAGAGCCGATGCCGGTAACCTGGAGCTAGTGGCCACCATCGAAGGCGGTTCGGCGAAGATCGAACGAGCGACAGCCCACGGCAAAGACCTCGAGGTCGACGTCGTCGGCAAGGTGCGCCTTCTGCGCCCGCTCAAGCGCTCGGAGCTCAACGTGATGCTCCGCGTGAAGATCCAAGACGCGTACAAGGAGCGAAGCTCCAAAATCGCCACGATGCTGGAGTTGGCCTCGTCGGGGCTCAAGGCCGCCCTGACGGCCGACGGCGCGATTCAATACATGGTCGCTGGATCGTTCGCGGGCCGTTTGCGGCCCAGGGGAGCGGGCAGACTGCCTTTTGAAGCGCCGAAGTGAAGTCCAGCACTGGACGCGCTATGGGGAGGTGCCCTAGAGATGGCTACCACGAGCGAGATCGATGATCGGAAGCGACCCAGAGCCACCTGACGAACTGGACGAGCCGCAGGGCGTCGAGGTCTTGGATATGGATGCAGAGCGGAACGAGGCGCGAGGCGAGAGCGACGCCCTTGCAAGCTCCTCGTCGTCCCTCACCCGCCGAGATCCGCTCGGCGTCTACATGAGAGACGTGCAGCGCTACCCGCTTCTGTCGAAGGAAGAGGAACACGACCTAGCGGTGCGGTTCCTCGAAAACGACGATCTCGAGGCGGCCAAACAATTGGTCACCTCCAACCTTCGTCTGGTCGTCAAGATCGCATACGACTACCGCCAGGCGTACAAGAACCTTCTCGACCTCGTGCAGGAGGGCAACATCGGCCTCATGCAAGCCGTGAAGAAGTACGACCCGTACAAAGGTGTAAAACTCTCGAGCTACGCCGCTTGGTGGATCCGCGCCTACATGCTGCGCTATATCATCAACAACCACCGGCTCGTGAAGGTGGGGACCACCCAGGCGCAACGAAAGCTGTTCTTCAACCTGCAGAAGGAAAAGGCCCGGCTGTCGGCGATGGGCATCGAACCGACCGCCGCACTCGTTGCGGAGCGTCTCAACGTTCCCGAACGAGATGTCGTGTCGATGGACATGCGGCTTGCTGCGGGGGACGCCTCGTTGGATGCGCCCGTCGGGACTGCCGAGGGCCGCCCTGTAGCACGCGTGGAGCTGCTTCCTTCGGAGGACGTTCGCATTGACGATACGCTGGCCGATGCAGAGGTGGGCGACCAGTTCTCCAAGAAGATCCACGAGTTCGGCGCGCTGCTCGAAAACAAGGAAAAGAAGATCTTCGACGACCGTCTCGTCGCCGAGGACCCAAAGACTTTGCAGACGCTCGGCGACGAGTTCGGTGTGAGCCGCGAGCGGGTCCGGCAGATCGAGAAGCGCCTGCTGCAGAAACTCAAGGACTTCCTTCACCGTGAGCTGGGCGAGACCGTCGTCGAAGTTTACGAGTCTCCCTGAGCAGCCGGGTCGCAGGGCGACCGAGATGTGGTAACGCGCACTAATGTCAGGTCGCCTGTCCGTAGTCGCGACGCCCATCGGATGCCTAGAGGACATCACGCTGAGAGCGATACGCATTCTCCGCGAGGCTGACCTCATCCTCGCAGAGGACACACGCCACACTCGCACGCTTTGCGCGAAGCACGGCATCAGCACGCCTCTGCGTTCTTTTCACGCACACACCAATGACGACAAGGTCGACCTCCTTCTCGCTGAGCTAGCCGACGGAGCTCACTACGCAATGGTCAGCGATGCGGGCACGCCGGTGGTGAGTGACCCGGGGGTCTACCTGGTGTCCCGAGCCGCCAAGGCAGGCATCGAAGTGGAGGCTATTCCCGGGCCCAGCGCGGTGCTGGCGGCGCTCTGCGTAGCGGGCCTCCCGGTCCGTCGGTTCGTGTTCGAAGGGTTTCTTCCGAGAAGCGGTGGGGACCGCACCCGTGCCCTCGATCGGATCGCGCAGTCGGCAATCACCGTCGTCTTGTTCGAATCCCCCCATCGTATCCACGCGACTCTGAACGACCTCGAACGCACCCTCGGCGGCGACAGGCAGATGGCGCTATGCCGAGAGCTCACCAAAATGCACGAGCAAACGATCCGCGGTACCGCCCCAGAAGTGCGGAGCGCATTGTCAGACCCTGCCCGAGGCGAGATCACGGTCGTGGTCGAAGGCAAGCCCGCCGACGCGCCCGTCCAGAACATCGACCTCGGGGCGCTCGTCGTCGAGTGGCAACGCGAAGGGCTGTCCACGAAGGAAATGACGCAGAAGCTGCAACGAGACCTCGGGTGGAAACGCAACGCAGCCTACCAAGCCATTCTCAACACGTTGAAGCCGACCTAGTGGGCTGACGTCGGGAGGGTCATGCAGACGCGAAGGCTCCGTGCGGTTCCCGCTTCGGTCCAGATGCGCCCGCCCTGGGCCTCGATCACGCTGCGGGCCACCGCAACTTCCAACCCTAGAGCATCCGAGCTCGACAACGGCTTCTCGAGCCTTTCCACGACGGCCAGCGTGTCGGCGGAGGAGTCCTTGAGCGTCGCCATGAGGTCGAACTGCACGAAGCCCTTGCCCACCTGGTCGCGCCGCGGAGGCGCAACACGCATCACGATATCGGTTCCGGATGACCGGATGACGAGCACCGCAAGGGTCACGAGCGAGTGAACCGTTCGATGGCGGTCGACAAAAATGCGCGGAAGGCCTTCAGAGACTCCGCCGAGGACCGATGTGTCCTCGGCGCGCGACCTCACAAATGAGATCGCTTCGGAGATCAGCTCATCGGGCGCGACCCACTGTTGTTGCAGCCGGAGCGTTCCGGCTTCGAGGCTCGCTCGATCGACCACCGTCGAGACAAGCCGCAACAAGCGTTCCGCGCTCGCACGGATCGTCCCGACGCTTCGCACCTGCTCGGCGTTGAGCTCGCCATCGACGCGGCCGAGCAGCATGTCGGAAAACCCCGTGACGGAGTTGAGAGGGTTGCGAAGCTCGTGCCCCAGCGCGCCGAGGAATCGTGCGCGTTGACGCGCCGGTTCCTCTGGATCTGCCGAGTGCGCATCGATAGCGTCCTGCATCGAGGGTTGCCGCACTGTCTGGACGTGAGACGGCGCCGCGCGGTGCTCGCCACGCAACGACACTCCCAGCGACCAAGAGACACCGGCTCCCATCGCGAGCGCCACGCCGAGGACCGCGAGCGCTCCCCAATACACATGGGCGTCCGCCAGTAGCAGCCACCAGCAGGCAAAGTAGAACGAGACCGCAACGACGGACCAGTGGATGCTACGAACCCCAAGATGGCGGGAGCCAGTCATCGACCCTCCCGGAGGGGAATACGAATCAGAAAGCGGGCCGGAGCGTCGCCGTGATAGAGCGAGCCCTCATGTCGGGCGATGATCTCGGATGTCACGGCTACGGGCCAGCGCCGCATCTCACTAGCGTCCTCGGATGCCAGGACCTCTGCCGGTGTTGGAAGGGCGCTCAACGTCAGACGATCGGACGGGTCGGCAGTAACCTCGATCGCGACGTGGTGGTCGGATACCGCCAGGCTCAGTGAAATCTTCGCTTCGCGATGGGCGGTCCCGAGAAAGTCGGCGAGCACGAGGATCGATCGTCGGAGGCGAGCTTCATCCACCGTGGTGATGCACGACCCTTCCGGTAACGTGCAACCAGCGCTCCTCTTGTTCGACCAGAGCTGCCCGGCCTCGGCGGCCACACGTGCCACCAACTCGCGAACGTCGGCGCGATCGGCATCCAGCCGCAGCTCACCGTCAGCCAGCAGCGAGAGATCGAACGCACAATCGAGGAGTATTCGTAGCCGTATCCCCGACGCTCGAATAATCTCGAGGTCCTCGCGTTGCGAGTCGTTCACCTCCCCATCAATGCCGCTCAAGAGCACGTCCGAGAAGCCCAGTACGGCGTTGAGCGGAGTGCGGAACTCGTGACGAAGCGCCATCAAGTAGTCTACGTCATCGGGCTCCGCGTCCACCCGGGAGCTCGGGGTCTCGTCTTTCGGGGTCGCCCCAGCTGAAGGCGCCGGCTTCGCCACCCCAGACCCGGGGTGCCCCGGCGCAGGACGAATGCCCCACGCCGCCCCGACGATTGCACCGAGCGACGCTAAGGCGAACACGCCCCAGGATGCCGCTCCGCGGACATCGGCCACGAAAAACAACCCGAGACCCATCAGCAGAGCGACGAGCGACGTGTACATCCCGAAACGCACGGTCGCGATACGGCGAACCTCCACACCAATAGTCTCGAACACCTCCCCCACGCTAGCGCCCGATCTCGACCTCGGGAACGCGCGGAGAGCCCTCATCGCGCAGGCGCAGGGCCAAGTCGATTCTGGCCGCGGCATTGATGAGGCCAACGTGGCTGAAGGCTTGCGGGAAGTTGCCGAGTAAGGTCTGGGTACCGGGTTCGATCTCCTCGGCGAGAAGCCCCAAGTGGTTCGATGCCTCGGCGTGCGCGACGAAAACCCGTTGTGCCTCGTCGATCTGCCCCGCCATCGCGAGGACCTCGGCCAGCCAGAATCCACAAAGCACGAAAGCCCCCTCGTCGCCGCCCACCCCATCATCAGCTCGGTATCGGTATACGTAAGGCCCCTCCCCCAACTCGGTCCGGATCCATTCGAGCGTCCCAAGCACACGATCATCGCTCGGCGGCAGGAACCCATGAATGGGAAGCAGGAGCAGAGACGCATCCGGATGCTCGTGGTCATACGCAGCGACGAACCGCTTGCCCGTTCGGTCGACTCCGCGGGCACAGACCTCTGCATGAAGCTGATCGGCAACCTGCTGCCAGCGCGCTTGTACCGGCTGGTCGCCGAACAGAGGGGCAAGCTCCACACCGCGCCGTAGCGCGAGCCAGCTCATGAGCTTCGAGTGTACGTTGTGTCGCTTGCCGGCGCGTGGCTCCCAGATGCCGTGATCGGGCTCAGCCCACATGGCGGCAACGTTGTCGACGACCGCGCGCAGGCGGCGCCAACCACGCGCCGTGAGCAGGCCGCCGCCACGCTCGTACATATAGGCTGCGTCCATCAACGCCCCCGCGGTGTCGAGCTGCAACTGATCGCGCGCACCGTTTCCGATGCGCACCGGCCGCGAATCGCGATACCCTGAGAGGTGGTCGAGCGTCTGTTCGTCAGGGACGCGACCGCCGTCGACGGCATACATGATATGGAGCTCGCGATCACGTTCGAGCGTGTGCCTGACGAAGTGGAAAAAGTCGCGTGCCTCGCGGCCACAGCCAAGCAAGTTCGCCGCGCGAACCGCCATGGCTGTGTCGCGCGTCCAGGTGTAGCGATAGTCCCAGTTACGCACCCCACCGATCCACTCCGGCAGCGAGGTCGTCGGCGCGGCCACCATCGCGCCGGTCGGCGCGTACATCAGCAGCTTCAACAACAGCGCAGATCGGACGACGTGATGTCGCCACGGACCATCGTATTGGAGTTGCCGAACCCAATCACGCCATCGTCGGCGCGTATTGCGCAGTGCTTCGAAGGGACGGTACGCCAGAATGGACTCCGACTTGGCGGTATCCCAGCTGATGACGACCCACCCGCGCTCGCCGGCCTTCAATCGGAATGCGGCCTGTACACCACCTTCCGGTCGCGGCTTCCATTCCCCCGCGTCGCCGAGCACGGCAACCAAGCGCTCGCCGGAGGGACCCTTGGCCGAAGCCGATCGCCCAGCGATCTCGAATCGCGTGTCGGCACGACCGTAGTCAAACCGAGGGTCGAAGACGACCTTCACGACCGCTTCTCCTTCGACGCACTGCACACGCCGGTGCACCTCGTGTACGGCCGAGCGCGGGTCGTCGCTCCAGGGCATGTAGTCAGTGAGACGAATCGTCCCGCGGCCATCAATCTGAAACAGCGTCTCGAGCACATTGGTGTCGGGGTCGTACCGCTGCAGGCTCTCGAACGGATAATCGACGGGGCTCACCGAGGTGTAACCTCCGTTCTCACTGTCGAGCAAGGCGCCAAAAACGCTCGGGCTATCGAAACGCGGGAGGCACAACCAGTCGATGGCTCCGTCCGCCCGAACGAGTGCGGCCGAGAAGCCGTCGCCGATCAGCCCGTGGTCCGCAATCGTGAGAGCGCGCGTCGAGGCCTCGTCGGCAAAGACGAACGGTCGGTTGAGCCGCTTGGCAGCACTGTACAGGTCCATTCGTCCGAGAGAATAGCAGATCGTGCGCTTCGCAACGCACATGCTAGAGGCACGCCGTGCAGCGGCGCAACACTCAGTGGGGCCTCCCTCTCCTCTTGATGGCCCTCACCTTCGCGTCGACCCTCTACGTAGGCGCCGGAATGGTCCTCGGCCACCCCGCTACTTCGCTGATGGAGCTGGCGACTGGCTGGGTGTTCTGCGTCCCGCTGATGGCGATCCTGATGGCCCACGAGTTCGGTCACTTCTTCGCTGGCAAGTACCATCACGTCGATGTATCGCCGCCATACTTCATCCCGGTCCCGTTTTTCCTCCTGGGCACGCTGGGCGCCGTCATCCAGATCCGAGAGCGCATTCGCTCTCGCAACGCGTTGCTCGACATCGGAGCCGCAGGCCCCCTAGCCGGCATGGCGGTCGCGGTGCCCGTCATCATCTACGGAATCGCGACTTCTCCGGTCGAAGCGCTGCCCGACACCCCCTACATGCTCGAGGGCCGCTCCCTCCTGTACCTCGGACTACTGAGTTGGCTCAAGGGCCCCATCCCGCCGGGGTACGACATCATGCTCACCCCGACGGCGCTGGCCGGCTGGGCTGGGCTGCTCGTCACGATGATCAACCTTCTTCCCTTCGGCCAGCTCGACGGCGGCCACGTAGCCTACGCACTCCTCGGCCGTCGTCAGGACCAGCTCTCTCGAAAGCTGCTTCGCTTGCTGCCGCTGCTCGCCGTCGTGGTAAGCGCCGCATACGGAATCCCCACCTATCTCGAGGGAGCTCGCGGGGACAGGCTCGTCTATGACGCTTCGGCAGGCATGCACTGGCTAGTGTGGTCTTTGGTGCTGTGGCTCCTCACCCGCGCGACCGGACCTAGCCATCCGCCCACCGAAGACACCGACCTGTCGCCTCGACGCCGCCTCGTCGGCTGGTTCACGCTCTCGCTATTCGTCCTCTTGTTCATGCCTTCTTGGATCCGGTTGCAGTAGGAAATTTCACGGCGACGTAGGAATTCCTTAGGTTCGGGCCATGCGCCCCAGACGCGTCCGAGCCGTTCTTTTTTTCCTCTTCGTAGCCTTGCTCGGCTCGGCGTCGCCGGCCCGAGCGTGGACCCGTACGGTGGTGAAAAGCGCACGGGCGACGGTCGACGTCGAACGCGATGCGACCCTGAGCATCCTCCTTCGACTCGACGTCGAAATTCACGCCGGATGGCTGCACGAGATGGAGCTCGCCGGGCTCGGCTCGGACGTCGACCTCAATCGCTACCAGCCGCCGTACTTTCGCTCCGAAGAGGGTGAGATCTTCCGCCCGGAGGCCGAGGTTCGGGAAGATGGCACGATTCACCTCTCGTTTGCACGGCGAGGAGCGCCGCGACGTGGCGAGTACCGCGTCTTCATGCGGTACCGCACGAAGGCCGACCTCACTGCGGTCGAGGTCGACGGTGAGCGGCGAGCGCGCCTCGTTTGGTCGGTCCCCACATGGGAGACCGGGCTCCACAATGCCTCGGTCGAATTCCGTGCACCCCGAGGATCCGTGGTTCCCATCGAAATGCAAGACACACCACCGGGCGTCGACTTCCGGATTGCCGATCGCGGCAAGCGCACGGTCGTCGAGTGGCGGCGCATCCATCTTCCCCGCATGACCGCCTGGCCGCTGGCCTTGGACGTCCCTGCCCAGGCGATTGCTCTGCCGGTCGCTGTGGCCGACGCGCCGGCTCCGGCGGGTTTCCAACCACTCACTATTGCGGAGAAGCGCCCCGTCGCTTGGGCGTTGCTTCTGTTGGCAGCCCTCGTCCTCCTCAAGCGCCGGTCGGTCGAGGTTCGGATGGGTCCGCGGGGACTGTGGGTCCAGGCGCCGTGGGGAGCGGTCCTGACGATCACCGGCGTCGTGCTCGCTGTCGGACAATGGTGGGTTCCGAACTATCTCGTTTGTGCGCTTCCGTTAATGGCTTTTTTCCTGCATCGCCGGGCCGAATGGACGCTCCCCTCCGAGCACGAGACCTGGCACCCCGCCCTGAACGGAGAGCTGCCGGACACCACGACTCCTGCAAGTGACTTCCTCGACGGCACCACAGCGACCGGACTGACGGTCCTCATCGTCGGCGGCATCTGCCTGATTGCCTTCGGCCAGCCCGTTGCCGCGCTTCTCTTGTTGCCACTCTTCCTGACCGGGACGCGGCACCACATGGCGAGCACAGCAAGCCAGACGGCGAACGCGCTTCGGGTGTTCGCAACCGAGTTTCGCTCTCCCATCGATGCCCCACAGATGTCATTCGGCTGGGAGTTGTCGTCAAACGACATGCCGCGCTTGCGAGTGCATCTTCCCACGCATCGGTCCGGACTCATGACACTGAGCTTCGTCCTCGCATCGAGCCCTCTCGGCTTCGTTGTCCGCCACAGGATCATGCTCCTCGTCGAAACGCGCGCTCAGTCCGACGCGGACGATCTCGCACGACGGCGCACAAACGCGGACCCCTACCTTGGATCTTCGGACGGTCGCATCCTCAGACTGGTCGAGTGGAACACGCAAGCCGTAGAGCTCCTCCGTGTTCTCGCGCGCAAGGCCCCGAAGCCCACGAAGACATCGCGTGGAACATGGTTGCTGCGCGAGATCTCCGATCCGCGCCGCAAGGCTGCGTAGGCGGCTATCGACGAACGCGGGACGAGAGTGGGGCCAGAATCTGGTCCACTTGCTTGAGCTCCCGCACGACATCGTCCTCGTCAAAGTCGATCTCATCGATCAGCGCCTCGTGTACCGCATCGTAGAGCCAAGTGCTCGACTCGGTGTCCTCGATACACGCCGTCGCTTGATGCCCCTGATGGTTCAACTTTGGGAACTTCTTGACCACCCCCTCGATCACACTGACGCGATCCTCCAAATACGCGCGCGTAGCGTCGAGCTCGTCGGACAAAGGCGCGAGCATCTCGGGCGACTCCTGCAGATGTTTCTCGAACGCATCCGGGGAGCGCCCACGGACGTCCTCCAACACGAATCGAATCGACAACACGTTACCCAAGTGGCGCAACACGCCTCGAACGCCCGGGATGGCACCGCCCGAGGAAATGACGTGTAACAACGCACCCGCGACCGCCACACGACTCTCGTCGTCCATCTCGGGATCTTCGACGATCCGCAGCACCGATTTCAGGTCCTGACCGAAACGAGTCAGTGCAGGGGTCATCAACTCAACGAAGCGCTCGCGCGACATATCACCTCGGCGCCAGAGAACGGCCCCGCGGGCATGTTACCTCAACTCCGGTAGAACCGGCGTCGGTTTCGATGATCTTGAACTCCACGCGCCGATTTTCCTCCCAAGCTTTGGCGTTGTGCTTGGGATTGACGGGGCATCGTTCGCCATATCCGCCCGACCTCAGGCGGTCCTTGAGGACCCCGCGTTCGATGAGGGCATTCATGACCGAGGCTGCGCGGGCCCTGGTGAGCTTGATATTGTACTTGTCGCTGCCCCGCTCGTCTGCGTGGCCCTGAATCTCGACCAGGGTGATCTGCGGACTCGCGTTGAGCGTTGCCGCGACCGCATCGAGCAGCGCGAAGCTCCTCGCCTTGATAATCGCGCTGTCGGTCTCGAAGTAAACCTTCTCGAGGATGGTGATCTGGGTGTCTTCGAGGATCACCAAGCCCTTGTCAGGGCAGCCGTCTTCGTCCTCGTGGCCGTTGTACGTCTCGGGGTCGTTCGGACACGCGTCGTCTACGTCGAGGATCCGGTCGGCATCGTTGTCGACATCCGGACAGCCGTCTTCGTCTTCGAATCCATCGAAATCTTCTGGGTCGTTCGGGCATAGATCTTTCTCATCTGGGATTCCGTCCCCATCGTTGTCGGGGTCGGGGCAACCATCTTCGTCCTGGAAGCCGTCGAAATCCTCCGGCTCGTCGGGGCAGTCGTCGTCGATGTCGGGAATGCCATCTCCGTCCCGGTCACCTTCCCTGCCCTCGGGACAGCCATCCTCATCGCGATCCCCGTCGTAATCCTCTTTCACGAGAGGACACGCATCGTCGACGTCGAGGATGCCGTCGCCGTCATTGTCCAGGTCCGGGCACCCATCGCTATCCTCGAAGCCGTCCTTGTCCTCGGCGTCGTCCGGGCATCCGTCGTCGTCGTCCGCGATTCCGTCGTTGTCGCGGTCGCCGACGGCAGGCTCATACATGAACGCAATCGTCGCGCGAACGTCCGCCGCTTGAAACCCGGTCTTGGGAATACCCGCGCCGGCCGCGAAGTAGAGGAAGCTCTTATTGGTGACGAAGTACTTGAACCCGCCGAGGACCTCCATGGAAAGGGTGCCTTTGGTCCCAATTTCCTGGGCGATTTGTGAGCCGTAGAACTCGAGGATCAAGTCTAGCGAACGCGCGATTCGGAAGCTCGATCCGAACCCAAACGTGATCAGATCGTTGTAGGTGAAGCGGCTGCCTTCGCCAAGATCTTCTGGGTTCTCGGCTAAGGGTCCGAGTGGATCCGAACGCCCATCCCAGATGAAAGTCGCGCCCTGCTGGGAGTTCCAACGATACCCGCCTTCGAGGGCAAGGCGAATTTTTTCAATCGGCTGAAACTCCAACACGGCGGTGGGCCACAGCGAGAAACCTGGCTCACCCGCAAACTGCGTCGTCTTGGCGGTGGGGAAGCCCACGCGCAACGTGGCCGCAATGCCCACCGGGCTCTCACCGAGATTCAACAAGCGTGCCTTGGCGTGAATCGTCAGGTCCCCGACGCCTTGTGAGCGCAATCCGTTAGCCTGGTAGTTGTAGAGACAACCCGCCGACGTTCCGCCAGTGCAACTCCCGTCAGGGGCCCGATCCGGGGTTTGCACGCTATCGCCTCGAAAGAAGGTGATCGGGAGCTGGATACCAATCACCAATCGGTCGATGAGACCGATGTTGAACATGAAGGTCCCCGTGAACCCTTGCTTCGCGATTCGGCTTTCACGCGAGGCTTCGGCCGCTGGTGTGTTGTCGGGGTCGTTGTCGAAACCGTTGTAGCGAAGGATGCCAAAGCCGGCATCAAGGACGAGGCCGAAGCTGAACTCCTTGTGGGGGCATGACCTCGGTGCCATTGACGGTGAAGTATCCCCGGGTGTCTAGCGCAGGCCGGAAGAGGTGTAGGTCCATGCCGCCGTCGGTGAGCGTCGCCTCCTGGGCAAGCGCGGCGACTGGCGACAGCGACGCCACCAGGACGAGCGCGACCACCCATGCACACCGCACGGACGAACGCCACCAAGACTGTGTTCCCCCAAACACCCACTCTCAGTCTGTCACGGGCCAAGCCCATTAATCAACGATTCTGCGGCCCTGCGCCATTCAGGGGTCGATATTCGGCTGGACTTTGGGCCTCGGCGGGGCATCGCGGGCGCTTCTCACCAATCGCCTCGCGTCGCGGCGTTGTTTCGAGGTGATGCTTGGGAGCTCCAATACGAGCGTAGCCTCCCTTCGCGCGAGCTCCCGATCGCCTTCTTCGAGCGCGCGCTCTGCCTCGTTGATGTGGGCTTGCGCATAGCGGTATCGAATCTCCCCAAACTCCGGGGTCTTGCGCAGAACGCTGTCCGCCGGGAGCTCATTCGCGATCGAGTACGCACGGTCGAGGCGCCCTTTTTTCAGCGCCTCGCCAGCGCGCACGAGTTGCCCCTCCCATTCTCGGGGTTCTTCGATCGGTCGGCGGTCGGAGTCTGCGGCATCGCTGTCTTCTTGTTCAGTGAGGCTTTCGTCGAGTCCTCGAGGGTCGCCGGGTGCGGCGCTCTCGTCCATGGAGAGAGCTCCCGGCGCACCGCGCATGGTCGCGAGCACCGCCCCCGCCGCAGCGACGACGAGCAGCGCAATCACCGAAATCGCAAACAGCGGCTTTCGCGAGGAGCTCGATGAACGTGTCTCTGGCTCCTCATGAGGTAGCGGTTCCAAGCTGTGCGCGCCCTGCGACGGCACGAATCGAAACCGAACTTCACCCAGCTCGAGAACGTCCCCCGATTCGAGGATTGCGCGCGACGCGCTGACCCCGTTCACCCGCATGCCATTGGCACTTTCGAGATCGAAAACCGTCACTTTACCGTCGGTCATCTGAACTTCGGCGTGCTCGTGTGAAATCGATTTGTGGTTGATCCAAATGTCGAGGCGCTCGTCGCGACCGATGCGCAGAGCGGGTTTGGTCAGCGTGAACTCCGCCCCCGCCGCAGGCTCGCCGAGAACCACCAATCTGGGTGGCGGGTGACTCTTCGGCTTCGGCGAGGGAAGCGTATTGGCAGTCGCCATGACCCCCGACTCAAAGGCCAAGTCGTAGTCCCCGATGCCAAGCTGATCGCCGGCGGCAAGCTCCGCATTGACATCGATTCGCTCTCCGTTGACGGTGACGCCATTGTAGGAGCCGAGATCCTCGACGACGTAAGAGCCGTTGCGCCTCAAGAGCCGCGCGTGATTGCGCGACACGTTTCGCTCGGTGAGCCGGATGGTGTTGCCCTCCTGGCGGCCGATCGTGATCTCGTCGCGCAGCAGCGGCACGACAGTCGCGTGACCTTCGTCGTCCGAGATGACGAGCTTATACATCGTATCGGCCCAAGAGCAGTTTCACTCACAGTTTCGCGGGGTTGAGGGCATGTTACTCTCGCATGAGAGGGTGTCAATCTCGCCTCGCGGAAGGTTTGCACTCCCCGGGAACCCGGCTATGCCGGTCCGACACGATGGCCCCACATTGTCGAACGGTCGCCGCGCTCATATTGGGCCTCGCCTTGCTTGCCGGCTGCGGCGGGGGAGGTCGCGGACAGCCCACGGGGGGAATTCACGCAAAGCTCGGGTACTCGGAAGGCGGCGGCCTTCGCGTGCTCGAGGTCCCGGCAGGCGGCGGCGCTGACCTCGCGGGCATCCGGCCCAACGACGTCATCATCGGCATCAACGGCACGTCGGTTCGGGAGCTCGACTATCAGACGATCGTAGAAAAGCTCCGTGGCCCGGTCGGTTCGACCCTCCAACTCGACGTGTTCCGCGACGGCGAGGTCGAAACCGTCGTTGTTATGCGCCAAGCGTATACGAAATGAGCGAAATCCAACGCACACTCGGGATCATCGGAGGAAGCGGGCTCGACGAGCTCGAGGGTCTGGCCAACGTCGAGCAGCTGGAGACGACCACCGCGTTTGGGGCGCCGTCTGATGCGATCATCGCAGGGACGATCGGGCGCACCCGGTTTCTTTTCTTGCCCCGCCACGGTCGCGGCCACCGCATCGCGCCGCACCGGATCAACTATCGAGCAAACATCCTCGCGCTGAAGATGGCAGGCGCGGAACAAATTCTCAGCGTGTCCGCCGTGGGGTCGATGAAGGAGGACATTCATCCAGGAGACATGATCATCGTCGACCAGTTCATCGACCGCACCAGGCATCGCATCGACACCTTCTTCGATGACGACGGCGTAGTGGCGCATGTGGAGTTCGCGGAACCAATCGATGCACAACTAGCGAGCTCCTTGGCCAGCGCAGCGAAACGCGCAGGCGCGACGGCGCACGAGGGCGGTGTCTACCTTTGTGTGGAAGGCCCGCAGTTTTCGACACGCGCAGAGTCAGAGCTCTACCGATCGTGGAACGTCTCGGTCATCGGCATGACGAACTTGCCCGAGGCGCGGCTGGCCCGAGAGGCGGAGCTGCCGTACGCGACGCTCGCAATGGCCACCGACTACGACTGCTGGCGCGAAGGCCACGATGCAGTCACGGTCGACGCGGTCATCGCAGTCATGCAAGGAAACGTCGCCAAGGCTAAGCAAATCATCATCGAGCTCGCGGGCACGGTGCCCGACCCCACCAGGCGCCCTGCCACCTCTGCCCTTGCCGGCGCCATCATCACCAACCCCGGTTCGATCTCTGCGGCCGCGCGCGACAAGCTGCGGCCACTCATCGGTAAGTACCTACCCTGAAAGGCACCATGTCCTCGCTTCTCGTCGTCGGTTCCGTCGCGTTTGACACCATTCACAATCACCTCGGCTCGCACGCGCGAATCCTCGGAGGCTCGGCGATGTACGCCTCGCTCGCGGCCTGCCAGCTCGCTCCAGTGCGACTGGTCGGCGTGGTCGGCAAGGACTTCCCCCGCGAAGCCGTGGACATGCTCCGCGGCCGCGGGATCGACACGACCGGCCTCGAAGTAGCCGACGGTGAAACGTTCCATTGGGAGGGCCGGTATTCCGACGACCTCACGTCGCGCGAAACCATTCAAACCGACCTCAATGTCTTCGCGGACTTCAACCCGAAGATCCCTGCTTCGTTTCGCGATTCCGAGTTCGTGATGTTGGGCAACATCGCGCCCCAATTGCAATTGCACGTGCTCGACCAAGTGGAGAATCCCACGCTCGTCATCGCCGACACGATGAACCTGTGGATCGACACCGCCCTCGACCCGCTCAAAAAGCTGCTCAAGCGCGTGGACATCCTCGTCATCAACGAAGAAGAGGGCCGGCAGCTGACAGGCTTCCACCATCCCCTGGCGGTGGCCGAAGCGTTGCGCGCGCTCGGCCCTGAAACCGTGATCGTGAAGCGTGGCGAATACGGGGCGCTCTTGTTCCTCGAAGAAGATATCTTCTGCGCCCCGGCCTACCCCCTCAAGTCGGTTTCTGATCCGACCGGCGCAGGCGATGCGTTTGCCGGCGGCTTCCTCGGCTACCTCGCGGAGAAGGGACACACCGACCTGCGCCAGGCCGTGATTTGCGGCTCCGCCACCGCGTCTTTTTGCGTACAAGACGTCGGCATTGGCGCGCTGAAGGAGCTCAGTCGCGAACACCTCGATAAGCGCATCCACGACTTCCGAGAGCTGACCTGCTTCTAGTCCCGCTTCTAGTCCCGCTTGGCCCGCCGTTTTCTTGACCGTAGCAGCCCTAAACCGACACTGCGGTCTTAGGAAGGAACGGCCATGAACCTAGACGAGCTCAAGGGAACCCTGCGCGGCCTCGTGCGGAAAACCATCGAAACCCGCTTCAGCGGAGCCAACTATGCCACGCTAGCCCAGGCCCGCGGCTACGCCGACGGCTACATGCGCGCCCTCCTCGACGCCGACCTCATCGACCAGAAGCAGCTCCTCGAGCTAGTCAACGCCGAACGCCGCCTCTTCGTCGACGAAGCCACCAAACTCGACAACGCCACCCGCGCCGCCTAGCCACGCAGGCACGTCACCGTCGCATCATCCGCGCGCCTGTTGGCCACCTTCCCACGTTCTGTTGGCCACCTTCCCACGTTCGGTATCACGGCCCGCTTCGCATGTTGGCCACCTTCCCACGTTCTGGCCACCTTCCCACGTTCTGGCCACCTTCCCACGTTCGGTATCACGGCCCGCTTCGCCGGTAGGCACCTTCCCACGTTGCAGGCTGGCCCCATGTGTTCTCGCGCATCGGCCATCGCGCAGCACGGTCACACTGGGATGCACTCAGCCCGCTTCGTGCGCCACGGATGCCGCTTGGGCTGAAGCCTGGCGCGCGTCTTCGACTCTGGGCGCAGCGATTCCGATCGGTGCTTGAGAGACCGGCGCGTGTGCCTCGAAGCTGGCCCGCGATGCTCGCTACGTCGCGGCTGTCGCCCCGGCGCAGCGAACAACCCACCAAGTGCCCGCCGGGAAGGCGATGTCACGCGCTCCACTTCGCCATGCCTGGTAGGCTTCGCGATAAGCGAGGCGGAATGCGCGGAGTTTTTTCATCGCGGCACGCCAGGCTTCACGGGTGAGCGCGGAAAACGTCGGGTTGCGTCCAAACGGCGCCTTCTTGGTAGTCGGTTGGTCGGTCACGACTGTCTTTCGGACGCGAGTGCGGCCGACAAAGCCCCGGCCTTGGCGACGAAGCTCGGCGCGCACGTGCAGTAGGCGGCTTGCAATCAGTGCCCCGAGGGCTTGGATGTAATCGGCCCGGCCGGCGAAGCACGGCGGCATGGTGAGCGCCAGACTCGTTTCCGTGGGTGCGTGGTCCTTGAACCAGATCCTGGGATGCTTGGCTGTCATGGTGCCCCGTTGCAGGACTTGCAGGGTGCTCAACGCCCCAGGCCAGCGCTCCGGCGAGCGCACCAAACCCGCAGTCACGGGATTGAGCAGGGTGTAGGCGACTTTGTCGAGCACTTCGGCGGGACCGGCGAGCTCGACCGCGCTGTACGTTACGTTCGGCTCCCACACCACTTCATCCCAGCCCCGAAGCGGCTTGATGCATTTTGCGAGCTGCCGGTTTAGCCAAGCCATGAAGTCGGGGAGCAGCCCTTCGACATCGGTCAGCACGAGGTGGTAGTGATTGCTCATCGCGCCGAGTGCGTGGATCTGCACCCCGTATTTTGCTGCGGCACACCCAAGACAGTAGACAAACACGTTGTTGAGAGCGTCATCGGGACGCAACAAGAAGCGGCGGCCAATGCACCGGCGGGTCACGAGGTAGGTATGGGCGGGTAGAACGCGTCGCGGCAACGTCATGCCTGGATATCGGTCCGCACGACGTCGCGTTTCCTAAATTCGAACGTGGGAAGGTTTGGCGTCGCTAGACCGCGAGACGGCGTTGGTTCCGGCGATGTCCTCTATCGCTCGCTTGAGGAACGGCGCGGACGCGTCGGCGTCGTGGACCCACGGTCGCCACTCCGGCGCACCGTAGCTCATGCAGCCGAGACAAATCCGCGAAACGGTCCCTCCAGTGCGCCCGAGATGCGTGTGTCTCGTTCCGCAGATACAATCAGGCGGCATGCCAAAGGTGATCTACATCATCGGATCGGGGCGAAACGGCAGCACCCTGCTTTCCCGGCTTCTGGGCCAGGTCCGCGGCTACTGCTCGGTAGGGGAGATTCGCAGCATTTGGACTCGACTCATCGACGACAATTATTGCGGATGCGGTGAGCCCTTCTCTCGGTGCCCCTTTTGGTCGCGCGTGGTCGAACGAGCGTTCGGCGATGAGGCAGGGTTCGAGCCTGGTGAGGTGCGAGCGATGGCGCTTCGGCTCGATCGGATTCGAAGACTCCCGACCGTGATGCGTTCGACGGGACCGGAGGATCTAGAGCGGCTTCGCAAGCTGGTCTGGCAACTGTACGAGGCGGTAGCCGCGGAGTCGGACTGCGAGGTGGTCGTCGACTCGTCGAAGACTTTCGGACATCTCGCCATTCTGCAGGGCATCCCCGGTGTGGAGATCATTCCGGTCCATCTGGTCCGCGACCCGCGCGGCGTCGCCTACTCATGGGCGCGAAAGAAGGCTCGCTCCGATCACCGCGGCGGCGAGGCTTACATGCGACGCTACAGTCCGGCGCGAACTGCGATGATGTGGTACCTGAACCTCCTGGCGGACGTGGTGCCGAGTTCGAAACCGCTGGCTGTCCGGTACGAGGACTTGGCCGAGGCGCCGCAACGTGTTCTCGAATCGATCCTGGAGGCAACAGGCAAGCCCGGGAACGAGTCACTTGCGTTCCTCGATGGACACATCGCGGACCTCCAGCCCGTGCACAGCGTTGCTGGGAACCCGAGCCGCATGACTACGGGACCAGTCGAGATCGCCCTCGACGAAGAATGGCGCCGCTCGATGAAGACGTCGCAGCGGCTCACGGTGACCTGCCTCTGCGCGCCGCTGCTTCTTCGGTATGGCTATTGGAGACGGTGAGACGGGCTCATGCGTGCACCATGCTTACGAGCTGCAGCACGCTCTTCCAGTTGCGGAAGGTGCTCGTCGAGTCGCTTGAGCCCCATGCGCACCCTCACTCGGATCGGCACGTCCCCCTGACGTCCCCCGGTTCACACGGCGGCAAGCGATGACGCATGCAAGCCGCGGCAATCACAAACCAAACGCGCGATCGAGTGTGGTGCCGGGGGCGGGAGTCGAACCCGCACGTGTTTCCACGGGCGATTTTAAGTCGCCTGCGTCTGCCATTCCGCCACCCCGGCAATGCGGAGAGCTTCGCGTTAATGAACGAACTCGTCCACTCGGCGCGGCATTTGCGGGCCGGGGCGCTCAGGGCCTGTATCGACGATTCGATTCTTACCGTCGACGAGCACGACCTTGGGCTCGTGCGCCCTCGCCTCCCCGTCGCTCATCTCCCCGAAGGTCGCAATGATGGCGAGGTCGCCGGGGCTCATGTGGTGAGCGGCCGCACCGTTGACGCAAATCACACCGGACCCGCGCGGGCCTTCGAGCGCGTACGTCGCTAAGCGCGTGCCCTGCGTAATATTCCAAACCTGGACTTCTTCGTGCTGGAGAATCCCAGCAGCGTCCAGAAGATCGGCGTCGATCGTGACGCTACCCTCATAGTCCAGGTCAGCGTGAGTGATCGTAGCTCGGTGGATCTTTCCGAGGAACATTCGTCGGCGCATGATGCGAACCTCCGTAGCGTCCCGAAGTGGGTACGCTCAGATGGACCTTGAACTTAACCCCAGGCGACTGGGGTCGCAACCAGTCGAATCATTTGCGATCCTCATGGCGAAACGCTAACGATTTCAGGAGGAAGGCGCGGCAACAAACTCCAGACCCAGAAGGTAGCCATCCGGCCGGGCCCGCAACCAAACCACCTTCGCATGCTCGATCGTCGAATGATCAGGCGCCGTCCGAACCCGCAGGGTGCAGATGTGATCAACGGGCACGCCCGTATCGACGGCAACGCGGAGGCCACCCACGCTGGCGTTGATCGCCAAGCCGGAGCCTCGCACCGGTGACAGAAGCTCGATGTCGGCGTCGAGGGCCCACCGACGGAACCGCCGTCGAGCGCCACGATGAACGGCAGCGTCAGCGCCACCTTTCGGCAAGATCGAGGAGAGTCTCTCAGCAAGGGGTGTCAAAGCACTGCGGAATGTATCGAAGCGGACTGTCGTTGGCCAGTGCTTTCTGCGGTCGGTCGTAGCAAAAACGATCGCTCAGCTACCCTTCGGGGGGACGCCCCCAACTCAATTGTTGGGTCGCATACCAAAGCTTTGCGCACCCCGCGTCGAGAGTGGTACGGTGCTCGACCCGAAGCGCATGCTTTGCCGTAAGTGGGTTGGAGGACACGCTGACAATTCAGGATATTCAGCAGGCGCTCTCGAACGCCGGAGTCGAGATTTACCGGACCGGCGATCAGGAGCTTCAGATCGCGGAACGCGTGCGCCTACACATCATGGATTCCGGCGTCCGGGTCGTCTTAAACGCCGGGCTCGTCGTCCAGTTCACGGCCCACACACAACAGTCAGACGCCCCGTCCGCACCCGCAGAAGATCTGTTCCGGCGCGTCCGCGAAGAGGTCGGCGAGCAGGCAGGAAGCCGCGGCTACCAAGAATCCCACTCTGAGATCGTCGAGGTGAAAGACCCGGTCGATGAAGCCCGCGTCCTCGACGTCTGGCACGAGGTCACCTATCGCAAATCGCTAGCAGCGGTGGCAGACGCCGTGACCGAAGTTCGCTGGGCGCTCGACCTCGAAAAGTACGTGCGCCCCTGAACCTCAATTCGCCGTCATCGGGGGCAGGTGACGTGGAAGGCTAGGGGTATAGCCGCACCACGCGCCACGCGCGGCCGTCTCGTTCATAGAGCCAGCGATCGTGCAGCCGATCATCCCGATTCTGCCAGAATTCGATCGCGGTTGGTGCGACTCGGTAGCCTCCCCAGAACGGGGGCCGTGGCACCGCAACATTCGCGAAACGGTCGCTGGTCTCCGATGTAGCAGCCTCTAGAGATTGTGGGCGGTCGAGCACCTCGCTTTGCCGTGACACCCAGGCGCCAATTTGGCTCCCACGGTCGCGGCTCGCGAAATAGGCGTCCGCTTCTTCATCGGACACCCGTGTGACGGGACCTCGGACGCGCACCTGCACACCCGTCGTGTGCCAATGAAACGCGATCTCGGCGTGCGGGTTTTCAGCGAGGTCCTTGGCCTTCGCGCTTTCAAAGTTCGTAAAAAAGACGAAGCCGTCGTCGTCGAACCCTTTGAGTAAAATGAAGCGTACCGCAGGCCGACCTTCCCCGTTCGCCGTGGCCAAGACGCAACGACTTACCTCGAATGGCTCAGTTACACTCGCACGCTCGTACTCGCCGGCAAAGCGAGCAATCGGATCGTCCGTCGCCATGGCTAAGAGTCCTTCTGCAAATGTGTGCGGGCAATATCTGCCCAAGAGCCCTCGGGTTCGAGTGAGAGATATCGTTGCCAATGAGTGCGCGCGTTCGCTCGCTCGCCCCGCTCTTCGAGTGCCATCGCCAGGTTGAAGTGGGCGTCCGCAAACGAGGGGTCGCTCTCGAGCGCAGAGCGAAAGGAGAGAATCGCCTGATCCAACTCATCCCGCTCGAAGTGGAGAAACCCAAGGTTATAGAGGGCCTCCGGTTGCTCCGAGTCGCATTGCAGCGCGCGACGGTAGAACTGCTCCGCAGCTTCGAGGTGGTCGCGACGGTACTCGAGGTTGCCTAGGTTCGTCAGCGCATTCGACAGCGTGGGGTCGAGCGAGAGTGCTTGTTGATACGCCTGCTCGGCTTGGTCGTAGGTTTGCTCGTCCTCGTCAAAGCGGCAGCCTTCGAGGTAGTGCTCGTAGGCGCGAGAACGGTCGTCGTGATCGAAATGCAGCACCCGGGCGACTTCCGACTCCAGCCCATCGATGCGGAAATCCAGCACGGCCTGGCCACTCGTCGGTTCGTAGGTCCCGGCGTCGTCCTGCACCACGACTGTCCTTCCGTCCGCCAAAACGCGCAGCTCCGACAGCGGCAGCGTAGTCTTCGGGAACTCCTCGCGCAGCGATTGGACCGAACGGCGCACCTGCCGAAGAGGCACGCCTTGCTCGAGAAGCCCCTTCGCCGCGCGAACACCAACCAGATCTTGAAAGGTGTAGTAGTTGCGGCCAGCAACGCGGGCCGACGGACCGAGCAAGCCCGACCGGTGCCAGTACCGGAGCCGGGATGGCTTGTAACCGAACAGCCGCGCCACCTCGGCGACCGTATACAGGCCTTCGCGCGGATCGCCCCTCGCAGGCGCTGGCTGCGAGGGGGCCGGCTCCGGGCTCGACGTCCGGATCAGTTTGCCATCCACCCCGAAACCAACGCGAATCACGTTGTCCCGATCGCTGCTTTCGTTCAACTCACTCTCCCCGCGTGAGAATAGGCTGACCTTGCTTCCGTGCAAGCGTCAATGTCCGGCTACGGGCCGACGCGCCCGGTGCTAGGCTCCCAGCATGGCCCACCCACCTGCAGCCGGTCCGATCGCCTTTCTGTCGGACGTGCACGGAAATATCACAGCCCTCGAGGTGGTGTTGGCGGAGCTCGAACGACTCGATGTGAAACGCGTGTACGTCGCAGGCGACCTACTTCTCGGCGGTGATGAGCCGCTAGAGGTCTGGCAGCGTCTGCAGGCGCTGGGCGCGATCTGCACGCGCGGTGCGTCGGACCTCGCGCTGGGCTCCGTCGATCCGGGTAGCCTCGTCCCCATCGACGAGGAGCAGCGTCGTCAAGCCCGCCTGTTCTCGGACACACGGGGGGCGATTGGTGACCTCGTCGCGGAACGGCTTCGACGTCTGCCAGAACAACAGCGCATCCCGCTGGTCGACGGCCGCGAGGTATTGATGGTGCACGGCTCTCCAGCCGACAGCAATCGAGAGATCACTCATGATCTCAACGACGACGAGCTCCTCGCGCTGCTGGACGACGACCCGGCGGACATCATCGTGTGCGGCTCCACCCATGTCCCGTTCCAGCGCACCGTGGGGGAGTACCACATCGTCAACGTGGGCTCAGTCGGCGCGGCCCCGGAAGGGCAGATCGCGCACTACACGATAGTCACCCCGAGAATGAGCAGCGCGGACATCCTCCAGGACTGGGTTAGCTACGAGCAGCCCGAGGCTTCCTAGCCGGCTGCTGATTTGGGCTCTTCCGTGCTCGCACGAAGCATCTCGACACGGCGAACGTGCCGCTCGTCAGCCTCGAGGACCACGACGCGATACGATCCCGCGACGAGCGTTGCCCCGATCACGGGCACCTGGCCCGCGAGATGAACCAACATACCGCCTAGGGAATCGAAATCGGTCTTGTCGTCGCAAATCGCTTCGCCGAGATGCTCCTCCAAGTCGTATACCGAGATGCTCGCGTCCACGAAGTAGTGGCCGGGCGCACGCTCGTAAACCAAGGGCACCTCTGCGTCGTGCTCGTCTTGAATCTCTCCAACGATTTCTTCGACGATGTCTTCCAGCGTCACGATGCCAGCCGCTCCGCCGAATTCGTCCACCACCACTGCTAGATGAGAACGGCGACGCTGCATTTCACGAAGAAGAACGCCGATTTTCTGGCTCTCCGCCGCGAAGAAGACGGGCTTGCGCAGCACGTCGGTCAGCAAGACGGCGGTCGGATGGGACTTGTTGCGCAGTACTTCAAAAAGATCCTTCGCGTAGAGGATGCCTTCGACCTGATCGATCTGGCCTCGGTACACCGGGTACCGGCTGTGACCCGACTCGATGACACTGGCAAGCACGTCGTCGATCGTGGTGTCGATGTCGAACGCCACCATCTGCGTGCGGGGGACCATGATCTCCCGAGCAACGGTGTTCTTGAACTCGAGGACGCTGCGCAGCATTTGGGCGTGCTCCTCCGCGATGGTACCGGTCTCTTCGCCCTGCTCGATCACGTGCTCGACCGTTAACTCGGCAAGGCGGCCTGGATCCTCGACCTCGACTTCAGGAACGAGCTTCATCACGAGCTCGTTGATCCAACGGAGGGGCACCGCTAGGGGCGTAAGCAGCAGATCCACCGGCCTCAACCACCTCCAAAGCTGCAAGGTGGCCTGCCCGGAGCGCTGACGGACCACGGCGCCAGCCACCGTCGCCACGATCGCATAGGCCGCTGAGGTGCCAAGCACCCCGAGGAGAGCGAACCACGCCCCGTACTGGAGCAAGGAAAGCCCCACGAGGGCCGCCGCGAGCGCAACGCAAAGCACCCGACCGATCAAGAGGCGCGACTGAACCGCAGAAAGGTCTCGCAGGACCCGCTGGGCAACCTTGGCGTTGCGGCCCTCGGTCTCCGACAGCGCCTGTAAGCCCGCCTCGCCGAGCGCGTGTAGACCGGCACCAACAGCTGCAAGCAGCGCGCCCAAACCGACGCCACCGACAACCGCGGCGGCCAACTGTATACTTGGAACGTCCAAGACCTTGTGAGCTTTTAGGTTACCGAGGACCGCGGTCGGCCGCAACAGTGGAGGTTAGTCTCCGCCACGCTGGTCCCGAAGGGCCCTAATTCGCAGCCGAAGCGCGTTGAGCCGGATGAATCCAGTCGCGTCCTGTTGATCGTAGACCTCGTCCTCTTCGAAGGTCGCCAGCTCCGGATCGTAGAGCGTGTTGGGGCTTCGCCGACCCACGACGTCTGCGTTGCCCTTGTAGAGCTTGAGCCGGACCTCGCCGGTGACGTCTTTTTGGGCGTCGTCGATGAGGGCCTGAAGCATCTCGCGCTCGGGCGCGAACCAGAAGCCACGGTAGACGAGGGACGCATACTCTGGAATCAGGCCATCCCGAATGCGCAGCACCTCCCGATCGACGGTGATCGACTCCACGGCGCGGTGCGCTCGCTGAAGAATGGTCCCGCCCGGCGTTTCGTACACGCCCCGCGACTTCATACCGACAAAGCGGTTCTCGACGATGTCCACGCGGCCAACGCCATGCCGCGATCCAATCTCGTTGAGGCGCTGAATGAGGGCCGCCGGGGACAACTGCTCACCGTCCACGCTCACCGGATCCCCATTCTCATACCCGATGACGATGTACTCGGGCACATCCGGCGCGTCCTGAGGGTCCGTCGTCCAGCGAAACATGTCTTTGAGCGGCTCGTTCCAGGTGTCTTCGAGGACACCGCCCTCGTAGCTGATGTGGAACAGGTTCGCGTCCATCGAGTACGGCTTCTCGGCGGTGACCTCAATCGGGATCTTGCGGTCTTTGCAGTACTCGATGCAGTCAGACCGTGAGCGCAGCGACCACGTCCTCCAGGGGGCGATGATCTGGATTCGTGGATCGATTGCCATCGCTGCGAGCTCGAAGCGAACCTGGTCGTTGCCCTTGCCGGTCGCGCCGTGCGAAATCGCATCCGCACCCTCCTGCCGTACCACTTCCATCATCGCCTTGGCGATCACCGGGCGCGCGATGGATGTGCCGAGCAGGTACTCGCCTTCGTAAATGGCGTTCGCGCGCAGCATTGGAAAACAGAAATCGCGGGCGAACTCTTCCTTGAGGTCCGCGATGATGCACTTGGAGGCGCCGGTCGCGCGAGCCTTCTCATCGAGGCCGCCAAGCTCCTCGCCTTGACCGACGTCCGCGCAGAACGCGATCACCTCGGCGTCGTAGGTTTCTTTGAGCCAGGTCAGGATGACAGATGTGTCGAGGCCGCCGCTGTAGGCGAGCACGATCTTCTTGGGATGCGCAGCCATGGGGCGGGATGGTAGTGGTCCGTCGACCGTGCGCAAGCGGGCACGCCGTCAGGCCACCCGGAGGATGGCCTTGGCTTCCAGAAGCTCGGTAAACACGCGTAGCGCCTCCAACCGACCCAGTTGGCAGAGCTCGAGCACCTCGGCAACGGTCGTCTGGCCGTCGACGAGCGACAGGAGGAAGGCTGCCTGGGGATCGAGTCCGAGCCATTTCACTTTGGCTGCCGGGACCGCCAAGTTGAACACATACTCGAGCGAGCCGATGCGGGTGGTGTGCCGGATTTCGAGGCGCGCGCGACTGGCATCCGCGTAGTGTCGGGCGCTCTCGTCGTCGGGGTCTAGGCCGAGTTGGAGCTCAGCCGAATGCAGCGCCGCGGCGTAGTCCCCGAGCGCAAAATGGTCAGCGATCTCGCGGTGGATATCATCCGGGCTCGGCGAGTCGGCCTCCTGCGCCGCGGCCGCGCCAGGCATTGGGGGTGGCAGCAGACTGCGCCGATCCCTATCCACCACCCACGCATCCCCGGAAGGACGTCCGGTCGGCCTTTCATCCACTGGCTCGCGGGCGAGCCCACCTGTCAGATCGATCACGCCATCGGCGTCGAGCACGGTCGGGAAGTTGGAATCGCTCACGCCGACTTGCCGACCACGCCCTTGAACATGCGTTGCGTTCGACCGAGCGACTCGAGCTCGTCTTTGAGTCCGGCAATATCGCCATGCTCCAGCAGCGTGCGCGCATTGTCGACCACGCCCTTGGCCTTGTCGATGGCGTCGCGCCCGAAATCACTACCCGCAACGACCGCCTCCACCTCCGGGAAGAGCCGCTCGATCTCGGCAATGATCGTTTCGGCTTCCTGCCGGACCTGCTCTGTTGCCTCGTCCTCACGCCGCGTGACCGCGAAGTCCGACGCATCGACCATCATCTCGTCGATTTCGTCCTCGGTGAGGCCACTGGTGGCGGTCACCGTGATCGACTGCTCCTTACCCGTCTCGAGGTCCTTCGCGTGGACGCTGACGATGCCGTCGGCGTTGATTTCGAAGGTCACCTCTACTTCAATTTCGCCAACCTCCGCCCGGCGTAGGCCGGTTAGAATAAACTCGCCGAGAAGCTCGTTGTCTTCTGCGCGTCTCGACTCGCCCTGCAGAACCAAAATCTTCACGGCCGTCTGATTTTCGCGCACCGTGGTGAACGGCTTGCTCCGAGACGTCGGCACAGTCGTGTTCTGAGGAATGAGCTCTTCGAAATAGCCACCGATGACCATGATACCGAGCGTGTGCGGCGTGACGTCGAGCAGGACCATGTCCATCTCGGGAGAGTCGTCGACGAGTGCTGCGCCTTGGATCGACGCCCCCAACCCTACGACCTCGTCCGGATGGACGCCCTTGCAGGGATCACGCTGGAAGAATTGGCTGACCCGCTCTTGCACCTTAGGCATGCGGGTCATTCCGCCGACCAGAATGATATCTTCGAGCTCGTCCTTATCGAGGCCCGCTTCGCCAAGCGTGAGCTCGCAAATCTGAACGGTGCGATCGATGAGGTCTGCGGTCAGCTCCTCGAGTGTCGCCCGCGTAAGCAGCCTTTGAAGGTGCAGCGCCTCGTTGCGCGTGCTCGAGATGATGAACGGCAGGTTCACTTCGGTCTCGGTGACCGCAGACAGCTCGCACTTGGCCTTCTCGGCAGCGTCTTTCAGCCGCTGAAGGGCCATACGGTCTTGCCGTAAGTCAATACCATGCTCGTGCTGGAACCCTTCGACGAGCCACTCGATCACACGCTGATCGAAGTCTTCGCCTCCGAGGAACGTATCCCCGGCGGTGCTCAGGACCTTGAACACACCCGAGCTCGCGATCTCCAAGATCGAAATGTCGAACGTGCCGCCACCGAGATCGAACACCGCGACGGTGCGATCGATGTTCTTGCCGAATCCGTACGCGAGCGCCGCAGAAGTCGGCTCGTTGATGATGCGAATCACGTCGAGACCGGCAATCGCCCCGGCATCCTTAGTGGCCTGCCTCTGGTTGTCGTTGAAGTAGGCGGGCACAGTGACGACAACCTTGTTGATCTCTTCGCCAAGGTAGTCCTCCGCGACCATCTTCATTTCTTGAAGCACCATCGCGCTGACTTCGGGGATGCTGTAGACTTTGTCGCGCATCTTGATGCGGCAGTCGCCGTGGGGACCCTCGACGATGTGAAACGGACAGGTCTGGATGGCGTTCTTGACCTGCGGGGTATCCCACTTCCGCCCGATGAGGCGCTTCGCCGCGAACACGGTGTTCTCGGCATTGGTCACGGCCTGCCGCTTTGCGATGTGGCCGACCAAACGCTTACCGCCTTCCGTCACTGCCACCATCGATGGGGTGACCTTGTATCCCCCTCGATTTGCGATGACCACTGGCGTACCGTTGTCGACCACGGCGACGCACGAGTTGAAGGTTCCTAGGTCAATCCCGATGACTCTTTCCATGCCCCACTTCCAAGCGCTCCGATGCGTTAGTCACATCACCCCCCGAGCTGCTTCCTCAGATTTTTCACCATCTCGTGCCCCGGGTCCAACTTTGCAGCCTCCTCGATCTCTTTTGAGGCGCTCGCGTCCATGCCAGCCCCGATGTAAATGCGGGCGAGCAGAAGCCGGGTCTCGAGTGAATCCGGGGCCAGCTCGAGGCTCCTGAGCGCAAAATCGCGGGCTTTTCGGAGATCGCCGCCGGCAGCCATGATGGCCTTGGCGGCCCCGCGTGGGGCGACTGGATCGTCTGGCGCGGCCTCGGCCACCTTCGCCCAGGAAATACTAGCAGCCGCCCACAAGTTGTTGCTTGCCTCGTACCTGGCTTGTTCGCGGTGGATGTCGAGGAGCTCGACCCGCAGGTGGGAGTTGACGCGCTGGTACTGTTCTTGGAGCTCCGTGCGGCCCGAATCGAGCGCGATCGCCATTCGTAGCGCGTTCGCAGCCGCCGCGAGATCGCCCTCCGCCTCGGCCACGCGAGCATTCTCGATGTGACGGTCGGCGCGGTCGACACCGCCGGTGAGCACCGCAGTCTGCTTGAGCGACCGCGTCAGATCTCGAAGAGCAGTCTTGCGGCCAACCTTTACGGTAGGCACCGGGATCGAACGGACCGGCTGGCTCCTCCGCGGAGATTGTTGGGAACGGCCTCGCAGCCTTCGCTCAAGAAGCTCGCGCTTGCGCTGCATGCGATCGTATTCGGGGGTCCCCGGCGCGATGGGGGGAGCGGCCTTGCTCGGCGCCTTGCTGGGGCTCCAGTCTCTCGGGGCGGCGGTCCCCACGACGGGCTGCGCTTGGCGCTCCGCAACGGACGTGTTGGTGAGCGCATCAGCCATGGCCCGGGCGCGTGCCTCGCCCCGGTCGAGCTGCTTCTCGGCGGCGGACACTGCGATGCTCTGCTTGAGGTATCGATCGTAGGCCTCGCGCTTCTTCGGTCGCCCCACTGCCTCATAGGCGTCCGTCACCCTGCGGAACGCCACTTCCATCTTCTGTTTGAACGACCCGAGGCGCTTTCCGTAGTAGGCATCTGGATGGAACGTCTTGGAGAGCGCGAAATACGCCTTGCGAATCTCGCCACGATCCGCGTCCATCGCGACACCAAGGAGCTCATAGTGGTTCAATTGGTCCGAGCGATGGAAGGCTTCGATGATCCGTTCTTGTAGCTCGCCATCGATTTCGACATCCTCGACGAGCTCTGTCTCGGGCGGTGCACTCGACGCTTCGGGAAAGACCCACTCGACGACCTTCAGGGAGACCAACCGTTCAATCGACTCGAATACGTCGGAGGGTGCCAACACCATCAGGTCGGCAATGTCTTCAATGTTGAGGACTCCATCGATGCAAGAATGGATGAATGCCTCCTGGCCGCTGATGTCGAGTGCTCCGACATCCGCGTCCTCGACCTGTCGCGGGATTTTCTCCTCCGCCATCGACCGCCCAGCTGCCCCCTATCCGGACAGTCTAGCGCGGCCCTTCCTTTGTCAGCCACTTCGGCGGGAGTAGACGATCAGCCACTCGAGAAGAGCCTTCTGGGTGTGTAATCGGTTCTCCGCCTCGTCCCAAACCCGGGACTGCTGCCCGTCGATGACCGACGCACTCACCTCCTCGCCGCGATGAGCCGGCAAGCAGTGGAGGAAGATCGCGTCCGAGCTCGCTCGTTTCATGGCGGCGTCGTCCACGATGAAGCCCGAAAACGCGCGCTGCCGCTCTGCGGCCTCGTCTTCTTGGCCCATGCTCGCCCAAACGTCCGTCGTGACGACGCCCGCGCCCTCCAACGCCTCCTCAGGCCGTCCGACGACGCTAACCTTCGCCCCGCGCGCGCGCCCCTCGGCCAACACCTGAACATCTGGCTGGTATCCAGGCGGACAAGCGAGCACCAGATCGAAGCCGGCCACCGCCGCCGACGCGATCCACGAGTGCGCCATGTTGTTGCCGTCGCCTATCCAGGCCACGCGAACGCCCTCGAGGGAGGGCCCGAAGTTCTGACGAACGGTCATCAAGTCCGCGAGCAGCTGGATCGGATGAACCTTGTCGGAAAGCCCATTGACGACGGGAATGGTCGAATAGCGCGCAAGTGCCTCGAGGCGGTCATGTCCGAACGTTCGATAGACCACGGCATGGACGTAGCGGCTCAACATACGCGCGGTATCTTCGATTGCCTCTCCCCGCCCGAGCTGCGTGTCTTTCGAGTTGAGCGTCACGGGTTGCGCACCAAGCTCGTGAATACCGACCTCGAAAGAGAGGCGTGTGCGTGTCGATGCTTTTTCGAACACGACCGCGATAGACTTTCCCCGCAGCGGCTCCGGGTGTGCGGGGGTCCCGCGAAGAGCCTTGAGCTCTGCGGCCCGATCGAGCACATGAAGGAGCTCGTCCCGATCGAGGTCGAAAATCGAAAGGAAGTGCCGTGTCATGGCTTCCTCGGTGCGTCGGCGAGGATCTTCTCGAGAATCGCAAGGCCTTCGTCGAGCTCGACTTGCGTCACATTGAGCGACGGCGAAATCCGGATCACGTGGCCGCCGGCAAGCGTTAGCAGCAAGCCCGCCGCATGAACCGCAGCAATCGTCGCGCCGGGGTCGACGTCGTCGGCCAATACCAAGCCTTGCAGTAAGCCGAGACCCCGGGTTCCGGCAGTGCTCGGGAGGCGCGCGTCGAGCTCGGTGAGCCGGCCCGCGAGGTAGTCGCCGAGGGTCCGAGCATGCTCGATGAGCCCTTCTTCGTCGATGATGTGCAGCACGGCAAGACCTGCGGCGCACGCAAGCGGGTTGCCACCGAACGTGCTCGCATGGCTTCCGGGAGGAAGCCCGTGCGCGAGACGCTCCGTGACCGCCATTGCGCCGAGTGGGAAGCCGCCGCCGATCCCCTTCGCAAGCGAACAGGCGTCGGGCACGACGTCGAACCACTCCTGTGCAAGGAAGCGGCCGGTTCGGCCGTAGCCGGTTTGAATCTCGTCGAAGAAAAGCAGCGCGCCCCTTTCATCACAGATGTGACGCGCGCCTTTCACGAATTCCTCGGTGGCGATGATAATGCCACCCTCGGCTTGAACCAGCTCGAAGATGACGGCCGCAGTTCGATCGGTGACGGCCGCGTCGAGGGCCGTGAGGTCATTGAAGTCGACGAAGCTCACGCCCGGCACCAGCGGGTCCATGCCCTCGTGGTACTTGAGCTGCCCCGTCACGGACAACGACCCCATCGTTCGGCCGTGAAAGCTATTGAGCGTGGAAACGAACTCCACCCGCTTCTCGTCGCCGCTATCGTGGTGATAGCGCCGCGCGAGCTTGAGCAACGACTCGTTGGCTTCGGAGCCGCTGTTGCAGAAGTAGACCCTGTCGAACGGAGTCCGCGCACAAATCGCCTCAGCCAGCTCGATCGCCCGGTCGTTATAGAAGATGTTCGACACGTGCATCAGGCGAGCAGCCTGCTCGCCAATCGCGGCCGCAAGCGTCGGATGGCTGTGCCCCACGCAAAGGACGGAAATCCCGCCAGACAGATCGAGGTACTCGCGACCCGAGGCGTCGGTCACACGACGGCCGCGACCGTGCGTCAAAACGAACGGCGCGGGCGCGTAGTTACCCAGCTGAACCTCTTTCGCGATGCGAAGCATGTCATCCTGCCTGGTCATGGTGTGCCTTTTGGGAAGCCCGGGGCATACCACCATTGCCTGAGGGCGTCGACCCTGGTCCGGTGGGCTCAGCGCGTGATCTCGGTGCCGATGCCTTCGTCCGTGAAGATCTCCAGGAGCACCGCGTGACGCACGCGGCCGTCGATGACGTGCACCTTGCGGACACCGCCCGCCAACGCGCTCAACGCGCATTCGACTTTCGGAATCATGCCGCCCTCGATGACCCCATCGCTCTTGAGAGCGTCGATCTCCGAGGCGCTCAGCGAGCTCGCTACCTCGCCGTCTTTGCGGCGCACTCCTTCGATGTCGGTGAGCAGCACGAACTTGCGGGCGGGCAGCGCCTCGGCCACCTTGCCGGCCACGGTGTCCGCGTTGACGTTCAGCGACTTGCCTTCGGCGTCCACCGCCACCGGGGCGATCACCGGAATGAAGCCGTCATCGACTAGCCGGCGCACGATCTCTGGATTGACCTGCGTCACCTCTCCGACGCGGCCTGGGTCGACCCACTTGCCGCTCTTGGTCTTCATCTTGTCGATCTTCTTGGCGCGAAGAAAGGCGTCATCCTTGCCGGTGAGCCCGACCGCGCGACCGCCATGGCTGGCGATGAGAGACACGATCTCTTGATTGATCTTGCCGCCCAACACCATCTCGACGACATCCATCGTGTGAGCGTCGGTGACACGGAGCCCGTCTAAACGCTCTGAAACCACGCCCAGCGACTTGAGCATCTCGTCGATCTGGGGCCCTCCCCCATGCACGACGACCGGATGAAGCCCCACATACTTCATCAGGACGATGTCCCGGGCAAAGCTGTCCCGCAGCACCGGGTCCACCATGGCATTGCCGCCGTACTTGATGACGAAGATGTCCCCATGGAACTCCCGAATGTAGGGGAGCGCCTCTTGGAGAGTGGCTGCTTTTTGGATCAGGTCATCCACGAGGTGCGTATAGCATACGGCCAGACCCCTACCGCCGCTCGTTGGTTGTATGGTAAAGAATGCGCATGCGGCGTGGCCTCACTTGGACAGTCGGAGGCTTGGCGCTGGCGCTGATCGCCGCGATCGCGTTCGTCGAGATCCGAAATCGAAGCGGGGTTCGCGAGGCGGATGCAGAATTTGCCGCGCACGTGGCCTCACCGATCGGCGACTTTGGGAACACGCGGACGCTTTCGATCCTACCGTTGATCGATTGGCACACGTCGGGCCCCGAGTTGCGGGGCGAGATGGGGGTGTCGTACCTGATCGAGACCGACGAGCATCGAATCCTGTTCGACGTAGGGCAGAATACGAGCCAGGAGTCGCCCTCCCCGCTCGAGCTCAACATGAAGGCGCTGGACGTCGCGCTCGACAGTGTCGATACCGTCTTCATCTCGCACAACCACTTCGACCACGTCGGCGGTAAACCGCGTCAGAAAGGCCGGACGTTTTCGGTCGGGCTCGAGCAGGTGCCTCTGCCGAACGTTCGGGCGTTCGTCCCGACCCCGATGACCTACCCGGGGCTGAGCCCCATCCACGCGCCTCTTGATTGATCTTGCCGCCCAACACCATCTCGACGACATCCATCGTGTGAGCGTCGGTGACACGGAGCCCGTCTAAACGCTCTGAAACCACGCCCAGCGACTTGAGCATCTCGTCGATCTGGGGCCCTCCCCCATGCACGACGACCGGATGAAGCCCCACATACTTCATCAGGACGATGTCCCGGGCAAAGCTGTCCCGCAGCACCGGGTCCACCATGGCATTGCCGCCGTACTTGATGACGAAGATGTCCCCATGGAACTCCCGAATGTAGGGGAGCGCCTCTTGGAGAGTGGCTGCTTTTTGGATCAGGTCATCCACGAGGTGCGTATAGCACACTGCGAATCGCGGCTCGGCTAGTCGAAGGTGATCGTCTTGCGGATGGGCTGTCGCGCCAGGGCCGCGCGACCGACACGCCGCACACCGAGCACAAACGCGGCGGTCCTCAAGTCCACGGACTTCTCGTTCGCCACATCTCGAACTGCGGCGTAGGCCCGGACCATTACCTTTTCGAGCTCGCCGGTGATCCGATCGAGCTCCCAGCGAAACTGCTGGATGTTCTGGGCCCACTCGAAATAGCTGACCGTCACGCCGCCGGCGTTGGCCAAGATATCGGGCACCGTGACGATGCCACGGTCGAGCAGGATCTCGTTGGCTCTTGGTGTGGTTGGTCCATTGGCGCCCTCGACGATTAATGTGGCTTGCACGTCAGCCGCATTGTCTTCCGTGATCGCGTCTTCGAGCGCCGCGGGTATCAGTAGGTCGGCTGGCCAAGTGATCACATCTGAGCCGTTGAAGGCGCCCCCCCCGGCGAAGCCGTTTACAGTGCCATGCTCCGCCGTCCACGTGACAAGCGCCGGGATGTCGAGTCCTTCCTTGTTTTCAACTGCGCCCAAGTGGTCGGCCACGGCAATGATCTTGCTGCCCTGCTCTGCGATCAGGCGAGCCGCGTGGCTGCCGACATTGCCGAACCCCTGAATAGCTACAGTCACATCCTTTAGACTCTTGCCCTGATCTTTCAGGGCTTCGCGCGCCGCGTACATCACCCCGCGGCCCGTTGCTTCGGCACGGCCGAGCGAACCGAACAGGTCCACCGGCTTGCCGGTGACGACCCCTGGCGAGAAGCCGTAGTCCCGCGAGTACTCGTCCATGATCCAGCCCATCACTTCGGCGTTGGTGTTCACATCAGGTGCGGGGATGTCGAGCGTGGGCCCGATGATCTCCTTGATGCGCTCGATGAAGGTGCGCGTGACTCGGTTGAGCTCGGTCTTGGTCATGGTGTGCGGGTCGCAGTCGATCCCACCTTTGGCGCCGCCGAAAGGAACCCCTGCGATCGCAGTCTTCCACGTCATCAGGTTGGCTAGCGCCGACGCGTGGTCCTCGTCCATGCTCGGGTGGAAGCGGAGCCCCCCTTTGTACGGACCGCGCGCGTTATTATGCTGGGTGCGAAAGCCCACGCAGTGGATGAGCTCCCCGGCGTCATCCTCGGTGACGATCTCGACCTTCACCACGCGGCGTGGCGTGATGAGAATCTCGCGAATGTGGTCGCCGAGGCCCAAGACGTCGGCCGCCTTGTTGAAGTAGTAGTGGCTGTCTTCGAGCATGGGCCACGGAGGCTAGCCCATGGCATGTCCGATAGCGAGGACATCGATGTAGAGGTTGCGGACGCCGTGTATCTCCTGTTCGAGTGTGTCGAGCGTCCAAGAAGAGGTGTCGATTGGTGGGAGGACCACCGCCTCGATGACGGCGGGGCGCACTACGAGGGCGCCCTTGGGCAGCGCGTCGAGCACATTGCGAAACACGACCGGAACGATGGGGACGTCGGCGTCCATGGCCAGACGAAACGCACCCTTCTTGAAGCGACCTACCTCCGCGGTCGTCGAACGTGTGCCTTCGGGCGCGATGATCAATGATCGTCCGTGTCTCAGTGCTTCCACTGCGGGCCCGAGGGAGTCAATGGCCTTGGCGGTGTTCGATCGATCGACGAAAACGACTCCAGCCGCCCTGAACAGGGGACCAAAAATCGGGTTGCGACGAAGCTCCTGTTTGGCGATGCCGGTAAAATCTCGGCGGAGCAATTTGAGCATCAGCACGAGCTCGAGGCCGCTCTGATGGTTGAAGATGAACACCGCGGGGCGATGCGACCACAGGTGCTCCTGGCCCTCGACCCGCAGATCGATCCCCGCCGCCGACGCCGCAAGGTCTCCCCAGACGGACCCCATGACGTTGACCGCTTCGCGTTGGGAACGGTTGAGGAGTCCTGCCGCTACACCGAACGCCACCGATGGCACGAGGCTCCCGTAGAGCAGTCCAGTGCGAACCACGTCGCCCATCGTGGGCGTTCCGCGACTGGTGAAGCGACGCACCGGCCACTGCCGCTCCTTTGCGATCTGGGCGAGCTTTCGGTTGGGATTGAGAGGGCGCGGACGCCCAACCAGATCGAATAGCGGAAGGTCTTCGTGGCTGTCCGAGTAAAAGTAGGTCTGCTCGAGGTCGAGACTGTACTTGGAGGCGAGGCTCCGCCCGGCGGTCGCCTTGCCCTCGCCGTAACAGGTGGGGCGCACGACCTTGCCGGTGAGGATGCCATCCTCGACCTCGAGGCGGGTGTACAGGAAATCCTCGATGCCAAGCTCCCGAGCGACTGGCGCCGCTTGGTAGCGCGTTGCCGACGTGATGATCGCCACGGTGTGGCCCATCTCTTGATGCGCCTTCACCAGCGCGCGCGACTCCGGATAGATCTGAGTTACGAGGTGCTTCTCGAACGTCCGCTGCCCCGCCTCCTCTAGGACGGCTTCGGCCATGCCGCGATAGACCGCCGACGTGGCCGACACGAATGTGGAGAACCCGGTCCGGCCAAATGCAAAGGAGAGCGTAGCGCGGACAGAGTCACGGAGATCCTTCGGCGACAGCCGACCCGAGGCAAATTGATCGCGCGTAAACGCGGTGGCCGAAAAGCCGGCGAACAAAGTCTGATCCAGATCGAAGAAAGCCCCGACGGTAGGGCCTGAGGGCCCGGTTCGAATCTCGCGGGTGAGCTGCTCGTGGAGGGTCATCGGAGCTGGCGAGCATACCTCAACTCGGGCCGGCGCTCCTAGGAGGCGGGCGCAGCGCAGCTTTATCAATCGGGACGTTTGCGGGTAGACTCCGGCTGCCGTGCACACCTTTGCCACGATCCTGATCTGTCTCGCTGGCGTGATCAATTTCCTTCCGGCGATTGGTGCACTCTCAGGAAAGCGAATCGGGGCCCTCTACGGGGTCACTGTCGAGGACAGCAATTCCGAGATCCTCCTGCGCCATCGCGCAGTTCTCTTCGGGATCGTCGGCGCGCTGATCATCGCATCCGCGTTTGACGCCTCCCTTCGACCCGCTGGCTACGCTGCTGGCTTCACAGCCATGCTCGGTTTCATCCTAATCGCCCGCCTGGTCGGCAACTACAACGCCAACCTCCGCCGGGTAGCCATGGTTGACGTCGTCGGATTGGCAGCACTCTTGGGTGCCGCCCTCATCGACTACTGTGCCTGACGGTTTTTCTCCCGCGCTCCCTCGACTTCAGGGACTTCGGCGATGGCGGGATGGGTGAGCCAAGCCGCGGGGACTTGCATC
>PVMK01116207.1_pt1 | contig 47953 bp, 52 predicted proteins | sample 1853481 | NCBI WGS metagenome assembly PVMK01 (sample SAMN08533507, study PRJNA380276) | Marine sediment metagenome, whole genome shotgun sequencing project.
CTCGCGAATGAGTGCCGGGACGGCGTTTGTTTGCCGGTCTCTTGGCATTTTGAGAACCGAGTTGCGCGGTGCTAGATGTTATGTCGAGTTCCGAACCGCACGGAGAGGGCCTTTGTTTTGCCTATCTGCCATCGGAAGCGTCAAGACCGAAGTCCAACCGCCGCCTGGATTGCTTTGATCGCGCGCCGGCAGTCCTCCGCTTTGCTGGGGCGTCCGAGACGGTCGAGACGACTCTCCATCTCCTCGAGCCGCTCGACGAGTGCATCGGCGGCACCTTCGAGGGGGGGTAACTTCAGGCGTTCGTAGTGGCGGCGCAACGACTTTTCGGTGTCTCCCGGTTTCGGATCGCCGCGATGCAGCATCGGGAAAAAGAGCCGCAGTCCGCGGTTATCGCGGGTTGAGAAAATCTCGTTGGTCGTTCGCGCCAGCGCGAGTGCTTCGTCGATGCGGCCGAGAATCGCCCGGATCAGCGCATTGTGCTCGGTGATGCCACCGCGCCCGACCACGGCGGGGACTCTGTGCCGATCCAAGAGGTCAATTTGGTCCTGAAAACAGCGCTCGACCAGCTCCCAGTCGCCGCGGTCTTCCCCAAGTGCGGCAGTTGCCCCGAGGGCCCAAGCCTTTGTGTACGGATCGTCGCTCTCGGCAAGCTCGTTGGCCAGGGCTGCCTGTTGCTCTGCTTCACCGAACCGGTCTTGCAGTTTCAGCGTCCAGGCCAGCCATGTGTGAAGCAGCGGTGCGTGATAGGAACGCGGGGCGATCTCGAGACCCTCGCGTGCGACACGCTCGGCGCCCGCGGTGTCGCAGCCCATCAGCGCATGAGTCGCTGCAAGCCAGCAGCATTCGGCGCGCCGGTCCGGATCGCCGATGGCATCCCAGGCTCGACGCGCAGCGGTCACAGCCTCCGCGCCGCTCTGCCGGTCTTCGTCGCCAACGCGCAAATACGCCATCACGAGATCGGCCGTGGCCCGCAACTCTGGTGGTAGATCGGGCGCGGCCGCCAGCGCAGTCGCCAAGCGCTCGTCCGCTTCCTGCTCCAGCGAATGCGCCCCGAGGATCATTCCAAACGGGATGTGAAACATGAGGGCGGTGACCGGATCGAAGAACTGGTCGACCCTGGCGGCCGCGTGGCGCATGTTGTCGAGATCGCGCGACGAGGCGGAAAGCGCGATGAAGGCTTGGTCGGTGTTGAGGTGGTGCGCTATGTTCCCGACCGATTGCATGGCATGCTGGGTGTGCCGCTGCACGAACGCCGCAGTCTGGCCCCGCTCTTCGAGCATGCGCTCGGCAAACTGACGAACGGGCTCCAAGAAACGGAAGCGCGCGTCGCCCCCATAAATCACCAGCCCCAGGTCGATGAGGTCCGTCAGCAGATCGAGCACGTCTTCTTTGGGCACGCGCTCATCCGAGCACACCCCCTCGACGGCCTCGAGCGAGAACCCTCCTCGGAACACCGCCAAGCGTTCGAAGAGCAACCGTGCTGGCTCATCGAGCGCTTCGAGCGACCAGGCCCACGCCGCAGTAAGCGTCTTTTGCCGGACGGGCCTCGAATCCCTGCTGCCCGCCTTGAGGACCTGGAAGCCCTGCTCGAGGCGATCGGCGATCTTCTGTGGGGAGAGAAGCTTAACCCGTGCCGCCGCGAGCTCGAGCGCAAGCGGGTGACCGTCCAGCGTCCTGCAGATGCGCACGACATGCGGCGTTTCGTCGTCGGTCAACCGCCATCGGGTGTTGACCTCCCGCACGCGCTCGGCAAAAAGCTGAACGGATTCGCATTGCGATGCGGCAGACGCGCTCAGGTCCGTGTGCTTGGGCACGGCCATCGGCTCGAGCACAGAAACGATTTCGCCAGGCACGCCCAAGGGGACGCGACTCGTCGCGAGCACGGTGAGCTTGGGGGCGCCCGCCATCAGGTCGGGTAAGAAGCGGGCGACAGCATCCGCGACATGCTCGCAGTTGTCGAGCACCACGAGTAGCTCTCGATTGCGCAATGCGGCACGCAGCTTCTCAGGGCCATACCCGAGCCCGTGCGAGATCGCCTCGGGGATGCGTTCGGGATCCTCTTCGGCCGCCAGATCCACGAACGATGCGCCGTCTGCATGTTTGTTCAAACGACTTCTTGCTACCTCGATCGCCGTCCGCGTCTTGCCACTACCCCCGAGGGCGTGCAGGGTGACGAGGCGATGCTCATCGAGCAGATCGTGGATCGCGGCAATGTCGTCCTCCCGACCGATGAACGACGAAAGCGCGGCGGGCAGGTTGTCCTGTGGAGCCATGGCTTGGCTCAGCTCGGCGGCGTCGTCCGCGACGCGCTCTACTAGCTCGGTGAAGAACTCGTCCGCCCCGGTCAGTGGCACGAACTCCCCGCGACGTGCGGCCAATAGCTTCGCCCCCGGCCCTTTCGGAGGGCGTCGATGTGCCCACCAGGTCGCGTAACGCGGTGGCCCGGCCCGCAGGAACGCATCGACCAGCGCTTTGTCCCACATGGCAGACCAGCCCGCCATGATGAACCCGTGATCGCCGATGATTCGATCGAGCAGCGCGTTCATCGGCGGGTCGTATTCCGCGAGCTCTTCGGGCGTATTCTTGATTCGGCAATCGACGTAGTCGCCGTGCACCTTGACGACCACGACGTGACCCGAGCTGAGCGGCGCCGCTCCCTCCAAATCATCGCAGTTGGCAATCACCGTCGGCACGATGTTTTCATCCGCGAGGGCCTGCTCCAACAAGCGATCGAAGTTGGTCGTGATGAACGTGCGAATGAAACCGTATTTGGCCAGCCGCGCCAACGCACGATGCGCGCGCGTCGGTGACTTCAGGCCCTGGGTGCGCTCACTTTCAGTCGGCTCGAAATACGACCGCAACAAGTTCGAGCGTTCGGTCGGGCTTCGCGCCACCTCGGCAAGCAACTCGGAGTAGTCGGGTTCCTTTCCGTACCGCTTCTCGTACCAGCCCGCCGGGTCACCCCCGACGTCCTCGCCATGCATCTTCGCGATGCGCGTGACCAGGTCGCACACGATTCCCCATCCAGTCGGGATGCCGGAGGTGTACGACACCCCCGAACCGAACAGCACTGCGTACGCCCCGGGGTTGCTCTGCACCGACATCGCTAACGAAACCGAGGGGTGGATCATGGAATCCCGGACCTTATTACAGCGCCATCGGCTCATCAAGCGCCAACCAGGCGGCTTCGCTTGGTCGCTGTCGAACCTCGAAAAGATCCGACCGAGGTCGGCAGGATTGAGGACGCGAAACGCGCAGCCCGGCCGGCTCACTCAGCTCCTGAACTGCGCAGAACGCCTTATCTGTCTACTTTCTCCGACTTGAGACAAGGCGTTTGAATGTACTATCAGCAGTAGGAGGCGTGCTGTGCGTAACTTAGCGGCGTTGGTGCTCGTGGGCGTGGCGTGCGGATGGACGCACCGACATCGTGCACCAGGCCCCTCATCTGATTGAACACGCGATTCTCGATGGCCTGGATTATTCGAGGAACGCGTTATCGCGCGCTGATCTTGTAGTTGCCGCGCTCGGAGTCGTATTCGAGGGTGATGAGACCGCGGTCCTCGACGTCTTTCATCAGATCCGTAAAACCCCGGTAGCCGTAGTAGCCTTCGTTGAACCCTGGATACACGCGTTTCAGGGTTTGCTTGACCATCGAGCCCCACAAGGTGTCGTAGTCCTGGTCCATCGACTCGACGATCTCCATGAAGGAATCCACCGCCTCGTCCTTCTTGGTCTTGGTCTTCTTACGACCAGAGGCGCGGGTAGTCTTTGGCTTGGCCGCACGGATTAGGTCGTCGTAGTAGATAAACTCGTCGCAACCGGCGATCAATAGGTCGGACGTGGACTTTTTGACACCCACCCCGATAACTCGCTTGTCGTTCTCTTTGAGCTTGGAGACGAGCGGCGAAAAGTCGCTGTCGCCCGAGAGCAACGCAAACGTGTCAATATGGTCTTTCGAATAGCACAGGTCCAGAGCGTCGACGACCATGTGGATGTCGGCGCTGTTCTTCCCGCTCATCCTGCTCTGGGGGATGTCGACGAGACCAATCCCCTGACCGTGAAACTCGCGCACGGCGCCCTGGTAGCGACTCCAGTCGCAGTAAGCGCGCTTATAGACGATCCGGCCTTTTTCCAGCAACCGTTTCAGGACGAGCTCGATCTTGAAGCGCCCAGACTTCGTGACTTGAGCCCCGATGGCCAAGTTTTCGAAATCGATGAAGACAGCGATCAGGGATTCACCAGGCATGCAGATTCCTCGAGGCGATGGTACACAAGAACGCGGCTCTGTGCTTGGAGCTGAGCGCGAATCCGATTGGCGCGGCGCCGGTCGTCGGGGCTGAGAGCTGCCACCTTGTCGCCGTTGCTCTCAGAATGTAGCTGCATCATCACGAAGTCCTCCTTCAAGAACATCCTCAATATGACGCCGGCCGAGCTCTGGGCGGGGTGTCATCCGTTGACGTCTCAGGTTCCGGTTTCTAAGTGGTCATCGGAAGTGCATTCGTTGCACCCCGTCCAGGCTTGTGCTTCGGCGGCAGCGACAGCCTTAGAATCCTGCCGACCACTGTCGCAAACTGGCGATGCATTGGGCTGTCGTTCCTCAAAACGTTGTCTGTCGCGAATTTGAGCCGCGATGATCGCGAAGGGGACCAAGCGGACAGAGCTCGGACCCTTACCTGCGTTGCCGACGGCCCGACGTGCGCGAGTTGAGCGCGGCAACCGCCTTAGCCCTACGCGCAGGTGTACATGGATTGCCGTTGTCGAAGCTGATCATGCTGCCATCCGAAGCTCGTCCCACTCTTCAATGAAAGCGGAAAATTGGTTCCAACTTCGCATCGTTGGGGTCACCGCCATGAAAGTCCGGCTTCGGCCGGGCTTCTTTTGATGGCTCGGCTAAGCGTCCTAACGCAAGCGATCCAACCAATAACCAGGGCGTCGCTTCGCGTGCGCCACCGCGACGATTTCGACCGTTGCCGCGTCGATGCGGAAAAACACGACGTATGGGAAGCGCTTGAGCAAGCGCTTTCGATACGGTCGATCTGGTCGCCAGACCGGACACACCTCGGGATTCTCGAGGACGGATTGGAAAGCTCTATCCACGACGGCAACTAACTCGATGCCCAGGCCGCGACGTTTTTCCTCGTACCATATCGCTGCCGACTGAAGCTCGGCTTCCGCGTCGGGCAATACGCGAAGCGTTCGCTTCATCGCCCGAGTTGGCTGAGCACGCGCGCACGGACTTCGCTCCACTCTGGGGCAGGTTCGCCCTTATCGCGGGCGGCTTCGACGCGACGGTCGAGCTCTGCGACCCACGCAGACTCCCAGTCGCCGTCCGGTGGGCCGTCTACGCTGGCAATGAGCTCAGATGCCAGCTCCAACCGTTCGTCTTCGGGGAGCGCGCTGGCCGCTTCGAGGAGCTTCTTTGCTGCGTCAGTCATCGCAGAGATTGTAGCACGAGCGAAATCATGATGCTGTCTCGGCCAAAACCGCCGAGACGGACGGCATCGGTGGATCGGGTGGCGCTGGAGGCGCCGATGGTGCGCCGATCATCGCGGAGATTCCGCTGTGCCAGAGAGGTCATGCGGCCTCCCGAAGAGCGTTCCAGTCACGCAACAAGACAACCACCGAGTTCCAACTTCGCATCGTTGGGGTCACCAGAAACGCAAGGGATTCTGTCTTCGGACGGGGTCCCTTTTTTTCGTGTACCGACTATGTACATCGATCTCTGCACGGTCACGCAGGACGAATATCTCTTGCTCTAGAGGTTGGTGGCTCAGCCTGTCTGGCCTAGCGGCACGATTGCTTTGAGCTCCTTTGCCTTGGCACGGGACTCCTCCTCCAAATCGTAGTCTTCTTGAAGACCGAGCCAGAACTTCGCCGAGGTGCCGAAATACTTGGCCAGGCGTAGCGCCGTGTCCGCCGTGATGGCGCGCCGTCCATGGAGGATCTCCGAGACTCGCGTTGCGGGCACGCCGATCTCTTTCGCCAAGCGATATGCGCTCACCTCCAGGGGCTTGAGGAACTCTTCGTCGAGCACTTCTCCTGGGTGAACATTCCGTAGTCTTCGTCCCATGACGACTCCTCAGAGATGGTAGTCCATGATCGAAACATCGTGTGCAAAGCCATCCTTCCAACGAAAGCAAACTCGCCACTGTTGATTGATGCGAATACTATGCTTGCCGCGCCGGTCACCCTTGAGAGCCTCTAGTCGGTTGCCCGGGGGCACCTTCAAATCCTCGAGTGTCTGTGCGTTGTTCAACATGCGGAGCTTTCGTCTGGCGACTTGTTGGATCGAGCGAGGCAGCTTCTTGGAAACCTCGCCGCGCCAGATCAACTCGGCTTCCTTATCTCGGAAGCTCTTGATCATACGTTATAGTAACTTGACGCGTTACTAACGGCAAACGTTATTATCGGATCGACTCCGAATACGGGCCATTGTAGGGCTTTGGCAGCAAAGACACAGTGCACGTCCCGGTATCGGACGCGAGCAGGCGCGGTTGCTGCCAGAGACGTCATGCGGCCCCCTTTACGTGAGCCCCGTGGTCAGGCGTCCCGTTGGCCGCGAGCCGCCAAGGTCAAAGCGGTGTATAGATCGCGGCATGCGCGAGTTCATGGCAGGTATCCTCACGTGGCCCTGGTTCTCAGAACCCCACGGCTACGACTTTAACGGAACGCTTGTCCTGAGCGACAGCGGAAACTTCTGCATCGACCCCGTCGAGCCAACCGATGAGGTGCTCGATCGACTCTCCAAGGAGGGGGTCGCTCAGATCCTGATCACGAATCGCAATCACACCCGTGCGGCGAACCGAGTGCGAGAACAGACGGGCGCCCAAGTAGCCATCCATCCCGCCGACGCAGCCTACGCGTCGGAGCACGGCACTCCGATCGATGCCGAGCTCGAGGTTGGGCAGCACGTAGGGCCTTTTACGATCGTGGGTGTCCCTGGGAAGTCGGCGGGCGAGGTCGCGCTGCACGACGCCGCGCGCCGGCTGCTGATCGTTGGAGATGCCGTGATCGGAAACCCGCCGGGACGCTTGTCGTTGTTGCCCGAGCGCGTAATGGATGATCCGCGGGGCTTGCGCGCGAGCGTTCGAACGCTCCTCGAGCTTGATTTCGACGCTGTGCTCGTGGGCGATGGGGTACCGATCGGGGAGGGCGGCCGGGAGCGCTTCCAGGAGCTGGTAGCGAGTTTCCCTCCGGACTGAGATGGGCAACCAAGTCAATTCCGAGTGAACCTACGCTTCGACGATATCGTCTCTCAAGCTCGAGACTAACCCAACTACATCGTCACGTTCTTGTTGGGGAACCTCTAGGGCTTTCATAGTGGCCCCGGCATGTTCGAGAAATATGAACCAATCACTCTCACTGATTTTCATCCCCTTGTGCGATGTCTTCATATCTCGGCCGGTGTAGTACAACGGGCCACCAGCGCTTGAGCACAAGTAATCGATCAGCAGCAGCTTTTCTCTCGCAACGCCATCCTCTCCACGGTTCTGCCAGAATCGGCCCAATTGAGAATCTCCTTGCAAGCGCGGCAGCAAATCTTCGGCAAAAGCTGTGATGCCGTCGTAACCGCCGAGACGCTCATAGAGTGATTTCTGATCCATGGGTTCCTCCTTGCTGTAGCGTAACTCAGCAAAGTACCGCGGGATAGTGCCGTGCTCAAGGTGCTATGGCGCCATCGGATTCGACGGGCGCTTGGCATCCGCTGACCAGGTTGGTACCGAAACAAAACGAACAGATCCGACCGTCGATGGCCATCCGTTATCTCATGGAGGGTGAGCCCCAGGGGAGAGTCGTCATCACCCCGTAAGGGCGCTTGAACGCACTGTGAGAGTCTCTCTCCCTGAACCCAATTCTCGTCGAGTCGTAGCTCTGTTTCTGTTGATCTCGGACGACCGCGAACGAGTTCGACGTGTTGGGGCTCGATGTATCGCAGCCCGCCGTCAGGGCGCGCCAAGCATGTCCGCCCGCTAGGCAAAGCAGCGCGGGGCGCGTAGCATGGGGCCAAGGAGGACGTGATGGAGCCAGCTCGCGTTAGGTATCTGCCCCTACTTTTCTTGGCGTTGTTGGTAGGGTGCGGCGGGGATGATGTCTCGAGCGCGGGTGGCGCCGGCGGTATGGGCGGTACCGGTGGTAGCAATTCGGCCCCTACGCAGATCCTTCTGTCTGCTGGCTCGGTTTCCGAGTGTGCACTAGCCGACACGCTCATCGGGACGCTGACGGTTTCGGACCCGGATGCAGGAGATACGCACACCCTTGAGCTGCTCACGAATACCGACAAATTTGCCGTAGTCTCCTCGGAGCTGCGAACGGTTGGAAGCTTCGACTTCGAGGCGAACCCGAGTCACGACGTGATGGTGAGGGCGACCGACGCGGGTGGTCTGACAAACGATGAAACGATCACGATCACGGTGATCGACGAGCTTGAGGTCTCATCCATGGCAGACGCAGGCCCAGGAACGCTGCGGGAGCTACTCACGTCGGCACCCCCAGGTAGCACTATCTGCGTCGAGTCTAACGTGTTTGGCACGATCACGGTTACCAGTGGGGTGATCTCAGTGTCCAATGCGCTGACGCTGGTGGGGCCGGGTGCGTCGACACTGACGGTGAGTGGCGGCGATATGGTGCCGATTCTCGAGGTGAAAGCGTCGGGGGATCTCACCCTGAGCGGCATAACGCTGGCAAACGCCCTGGGACGGGCGGTCACCAATGAGGGCACGCTCACGCTCAGCGACTCGGTAGTGAAGGACAGTACGGCGGCGCTTGCCTTTGGTCGTGCCTCGTGCCTCACGAGCACCGGTACGCTTTTCGTGGATCGGGTGACCTTCAGTGGGTGTAGCGCGTTCAATGCGGGGGCCGTGGAGATCGACGCGGGTAGCGCCGCATTTCAGGCGGTCACTTTTTTTCAGAACTCCACCACAGGCAACTCCGGAGCTGCCATGATTGCGGGGGCCTCGGCGGATGTGTCCGTGACCAACAGTACCTTCAGCGGGAACTTCACCACCGGAGCGAACCGGGTTGGGGGTGCTATCGCGGTATTTGGAGATCTGGCGAGCGGCTCGTTGCTTCTACGTCACAACACGTTCTTCGGCAACAGTGCCACGGGAGACGGCGGTGCACTGTATTTGGCGAGCGGCACGACGGCCCAAGTCGAGGGGAACCTGTTCGAGGGAAACACCGGCGTGGGCGGGCCAGACATCTTTGTAGACCCGACCGCGATGATAACCTCGCTGGGCTACAACCTGCTTGAGGATGGAACAGACAGCGGACTGACTGACGGCGTGAACAACGACATCGTGGGGGCGAGCGCCATGTTGGGGCCGCTTGCCGACAATGGTGGGCCTACCCTGACGCATAGGCCGGATCCGGCAAGCCCCGCCCGCGACGCCATACCGTCCGCAAGCTGCTCGGTTGCGTTGGATCAACGTGGCGATCCGCGCCCAGTCGGTGGTGCGTGTGACATTGGATCCGTCGAGTTCTAGCTTCTTCCGTGGTAGTGTCTTCCGTGCATGGAAGGTGCTCACCAGTTGACCGTGACCCCACCCGCCTGGGGCTGGCCAGTGCTCTGGGAGCGCTGCGAAAGAATCACGCCTGCCGTCACGCCCCCCACGACCACAACTGCGGCGGCGGCGACGATCCACGGCCACTTCTTCTTGGTTTCGCGGCGGTCGTCTCTTGGCGTGTACTTAGGCATCTCGAAACGGCTGGCCGAGCCGGAAGGCATCAAGGCGCGTGCTTCGTCGATGTTTGCGCTGAACAGCACGCCCCCCTGCCGAGTTCGCGCAGTCGCGGCGCATCCGTTGTGCACGCCGGACTCCGGGAGCTTGACGCTGGCGCTCGTCCCTTGGGACGTCCGCGAAACCGTCCGAGCGTTGCTCGCGATGTTGCACTGAAGCGTGGTGTGATCCACGAGCCCTTCAGGCACGCCCAGCACCCGAGCGACCATCCACGGCTCCCCTTCGATGCTCTTCTCTTTGATTCGAAGCTCGACGTTGTTCGCCTCGCGCACTTCTTCGAAAACAGCCCGCACCGACGGGGGCGCGAGCCGGCTCAGCTGGTAGCTCCCCCGCACGGCCACAAGGCGGCGAAGATCTGCCCTCACTGACGCCTCGTCGCCGAGCGCGTGGTGGACCAGCGCCCTCATTTCGAAGAGCTGCAGTAGCTCTTCGAGGGACAGGTCTGCGTTTCGTGCGGCAGTGTCGAACGTGCGAAGGGCATCCTCGAAATCGGCCTGCTCGTAGGCAGCGATTGCTCGATCCAACATGGGATGCGCGTGCGCTGTTACTGGCAGCAACCAGTGCAGAGCAAAAACCACAATGATTCCGAGACGAATCCCCATTTCCATGCCCGACTCGCACATTAGCGCAAGCTACATAAATAATCAAAGATTCCGCTAGCATTGATGTAAGCGGCCCGGTTACGCTGGTAGTGGGGAGCTCGACGACATGTCATCCGGTCCTGAAGAGGCAGCGGCGCTTGAGGCGCCTCTGGTGGAGGTGTTTCCGCCTGCAGAAGACGAGGTCGAGCCCGAGCCAACCGGCCCGGAGCGCATCGGACGCTATGAGCTGTGCTTCGAGCTCGCATCGGGCGGAATGGCCACCGTCTACCTGGCGCGCGTCGACGGGGTGTCAGGTTTCGAAAAGCTCGTCGCTCTGAAACGCATCCACCGGCACCTCGCCAAGGAGAAGAAGTACATCGACATGTTTCTCGACGAGGCGAAGATCGCCTCGCGAATCACACACCCAAACGTTTGCGGTGTGTTCGACTTCGGTCACGCCGACGGCGAGTACTACATCGCCATGGAATACCTGGTTGGTGAGCCCCTGGCGCGACTGTGCGGGAAGGTTGCGCGAGACCAAGAACAGCGGCGCCACCCCCTCCTCCCGCTTCGTATGGCGAGCATCATCGCGGACGCCTGTGAGGGACTGCACGCGGCGCACGAGCTCAAAGACGCCAACGGCGATTTGCTTCACGTCGTCCACCGCGATGTCTCGCCGCGGAATCTATTCATCACCTACCACGGTTCGGTGCAGGTGGTTGATTTCGGTATCGCCAGCGCGCGCCAACGCATGCACCACACCGCCACTGGCCAGGTGAAAGGAACCTTCGCCTACATGGCGCCCGAGCAGCTGGCGGCGAAGCCGATCGATCGCAGGGTCGACATCTGGTCGCTCGGCGTTTCCCTCTGGGAGATGCTGACCTTCAAGCGCCTGTTTCGCAGCGACACGACAGCCAACACGATTCACGCGGTTCTCTACGACGATCTGGTTCCGCCATCCGCGCACCGATCGCAGATCCCCAAAGAGCTCGATGAAATCGTCATGAAAGCGCTCGAACGCGACCCCAAGAAGCGTTGGCAAAGCGCCCGCGAAATGGGTCGCGCAATTCGGCAGTTCCTCGGAACGCGGCACGAGATCATCGGTCCTGCTGAGCTTTCCGACTGGATGGGTACGGTCTTCCCGCAGGGAGAGGCCAGAAAAAGCCAGCTCATGGAGGTCGCGCGAATGGCGCACGAGCCGGTTCCGACGATGCCGCGCGCAGGCGACACCGACGTGACGCTTACCGCGACCAATGTGCAGATTGCAGAGGCCTCGCAGTTCCTCGAGCAACCGCGACGTTCGAGGCGTGCGCTGGTGTGGGCCGCAATCGTCGGAACCCTTGCGTTGGCTGCCGCAGTGGCCGTAGGGCTGACGGGGTACGAGGAAGATCTCGAGGTGCAACCGCAAACGACAGCCGCGACCGAGGCCCCCGTCGCTGGACCCATCGAGGAGCCCGAACTCGCCGTCGAAGACGCGAACCTACCGAATGAGACCCCCGAGGCTGCAGCACAGGCAGCCAAGGTACGGAAGTCTCGGCGAGCGCGCTCCAAGCCTACGGCCAAGGCAGGCCCTGGAACGATCAATCTCGTCACCCGCGGCGGCTGGGCCGAGGTCTACAAAGGCAAGAAGCTCTTGGGAAGCACGCCCCGTCGCCTAACGCTGCCCGCGGGACGTCACAGGCTCGTGCTCAAACCGTTCGGCGACGGTAAACCCAAGACCGTGTTCGTCACGGTCGAGGCCAACAAAACGAAAAAAGTGTCGATCGATCTAGAGTGATGCGTGCTGGGCTAGGGGCCAGCCATGAAGTTTTGCTCGACTTCACCGGCGTCCAAGGCCCGATCGTAGACCGCGATCAGGTGGAGCTCGCCTAGCCATGTTCGATCGTTGGTCCCTTCGTTCGCAACGATGATCCGGTATGTGTCGTCCCACTGCGCCAGTCCACCCATGCGCATGAACGTCTGGTTTTCAACACCGTCGATGTAGAGCACCTCCGCACCATCGGATCTGTGCGTATGAACGACATGCGTCAGGGCGGTCGTGGCCGTTCCGGTCGTGGTGAACACCGTCGGGCTGCCATTGTCCCAGTCCGCTTCTCCATCGGCCCGGAATCGGGCCGCGTAGGTGTTTGTCTCTTGGCCGAGCATGAAGTTTCGAACCCAGGGGTCTGTGGACATGGTGATGATCCGGGCGGGACCTCCCTGCGTCACGTCTGCGGGCTTGATCCACGCCTCGACGGTGAGCTCGCCGCTCGCCTGGGCACGTGCGACCACTTTGGTGGCCGCGCCCGCTGTGGAAAGAGCCGTCGCCGCATTGATGTTGAGGTGATTCGCGGACCACGTGACGTTGCCCGGATCGGCGATCGTCAAGTCGTGTTTGGGGAGCGCGCCGGATTGGTCGGCGACCGTGGAACCACTGCCCTCGTCGAATGCGTAGAGCAGGATGAGTCCGGCATCGACCTGCCCTCCAGTGCCTCCGGTCCCTCCGGCGCCGTCGAGGCAGTCGCCCTGTCTCCATAGAGCAAACCTGCTCGACCCGACATCCCTCCGCTCTCAAAGGTGCGTAGCGTCACCGCGAGCGTGTCTTGGGCACCCGTGATGGTGACCGGCGCGCAGCCCGCAGCGACAACCGCGCAATCCGCGTCCTGCGCGACGCCATAGAGGCCATAGTCGCCATTTTCGAGCACGTCTCCAAACGCACCTCCTTCGCCACCTCGGAGCACAAAGGTGCTGGCGACGGCGGGGACTGGGCGCGTTCCGAGCGTCACATTCGCGCAAGAGTCGACCAGATAGACCTCCACGCGCAGCGCTCGGTCACGGGCGGATCGGGGCGTCGCCGGATCGAACGACACCTCGAAGCTCGGGCCACCTGGCCCCGAGCCCGCGCACGCCGTAACCACCGCGGCGGCCCAAACGATCTGAAAAAGAATGGGGATTCCCCGTGTGATACGCATGCGATCGACCCATCTCAGGGTACCTACAAATTACTCGTCGAACCAAGTTTTCCGTGCTTACTGGATCAGGCTCGGAAAGATTCCACCGCTCTGGCGCTGGCGCTGACGCTGGCGCTGGCGCTGGCGCTGTCCCAAGCTCCTCCCCGTGCCGGGCCGCCTCCTTCCTCGCCAGTTCTATGCGCGCGATGCCTTGGAGGTCGCCCGCGATCTACTTGGACGAGAGATCTGGCATGGAGGCGTCGGCGCCCGCATCACCGAGGTTGAGGCGTACCGATATCCCGACGATAGCGCCAATCATAGTCATACGGGGCGCACGCCTAGAAACGCGCCGATGTGGGGTCCGCCCGGACACGCCTACGTGTACCTGTGTTACGGCATCCACCACTTGCTCAACTTCGTGACGAACCGGGACGGGGAGGCGGCTGCGGTGTTGATCCGGTCGTGTGAACCGATTGCCGGCCATGGAACGATTCGACGGCGCCGCGGTGGGAAGGACGGCCCGGTGCTATTGACGGGTCCGGGAAAGGTCGGTCAGGCCTTGGGGCTCGACACCTCGTTTTGCGGCCATCCGCTCTATCGACGTGGCGGGCTTGAGGTACGGGAAGGCTCACGCGCCTCCGAGATCACGATCGGCGCCCGGATAGGAATCGGATACGCAGAGCCCGAGCATCAAGAGGCCGAGTGGCGATTGGCGATCGCGGGATCTCCTTGGGTGAGCCATGCGAACGCACTGAGAGAGGCGCGCCGATGACCGCACTTGCGCCTAGCTCGAGCGCGGAGACCCACGGCGTTTTGGTGGAAGTCCAGAGCTACTACCTCGAGGAGCAATCGCATCCTGCTTCGCGCCGTTTCGTCTTTGCGTACACGATCACGGTCACCAACAACGGCCACGATGTGGTGCAGCTACGGTCACGCCACTGGGTGATCACGGACGGCCTGGGCGACGTCGAAGAGGTGAGGGGGCCCGGGGTGATTGGGGAGCAGCCCGTGCTTCGACCTGGAGAGAGTTTTCGGTACACCAGTGGCGCCGTCCTCACGACCGAGCGTGGCACGATGAAGGGCACCTATCAGATGCACTTCCCCGAGGGCGGGCAGTTCGACGCGCAGATCGCGGAGTTCTCGCTAGAGAGGCCCTACTCACTGAACTGAGCCAGGAACTACAAAAGGGGACAGTCCCCTGCGGCCCTTAGTTGCTGTCCCAGGCGACTTTGATCGCTTTGTAGGTCTCGATGCCGCTTTCGGTGAGATCCAAGGCGCCCGCACCGACCAATCGTTGATGCACTTGCTTGGGGTCGTTCTCCCAACCCTCGGGCACGTCGAGCCTCACGTTGACGGGGACGCCCCCGAGGAGGCCTTGCTCCTCCATGGTCCACAGGGCCTCCGCGGCGAGAAACTGCCCAGCGATCTTTCTAAGCTCGGGGGCCAAGTGGCTGGCCAGCGGAAACACATCGTAGAGCCCGATCTCCTCGTCCGGTACGGCTAGCGGTCTTCGCAGGGCGTTGAACACCGGCGCCGCGATCGGTAGCTCCACTAGATCGATCCCGGCGATGTCTTGGCCTTGGGCGGCCATCAACGACCGCTCGAGGGCGTCGCCGTGGCTGCGGGTAATCGCAGCAGGGCGGGCTGCACCGTCCAAGAGGACTGTGAGCACTAGGTATGGACGCGGGTCTCGCTCGTCTGTCATTTTCGGAGCGACTAGTTAGCGCATTTTGCGCCTCTTGGGTAGTGCTCGTCGCCTTGACGCCACGGACCCCGGTCGCTAGCTGCACCCGCCCCGATGCGTATCGAGATTCATCCGACCCATCCGCAGCCGAGACGCGTGAAACAGGTGACGGAAATCCTCCGCCGCGGCGGTATCGTCGTGTATCCCACGGGGACGGTCTACGGGCTCGGCTGTGATATTCACCAAAAGCGTGCCGTCGAGCGCATCTATCAGATCCGGCAGCTGAAGAAGGACCATCCTTTGAGCTTCGTCTGCCCGGACCTGAGCAAAATCGCCCGCTATGCCTACGTCGACGACTTCGCGTATCGAATCATGAAGCGCCTGATCCCGGGGCCGTACACGTTCGTCCTTCGCGCCACCCGGGACGTCCCCAAGCTCTTCCTTCGAAAGCGGAAAACCGTGGGCATCCGCGTCCCGGGTCATCCGGTGGCGCACGCCCTCATCGAGGAGCTCGGAAGCCCCATCGTCTCTACCTCCGCCATGATCGATGGACAGGCGCTCAATGACCCGGACGAGCTTCACGCGCGGTTCCCCCAGGTCGATGCCTTCGTCGACGCGGGGTGGGGCGGGATCGAGCCTTCGACCGTCATCGATCTCACCGGCAACGAGGCGGTCGTACTTCGCGAAGGCGCTGGCCCGATCGACTTTTAAGCGAAGCCCCGCGGCCGACGCGAAGCGCCGGTTTTACGGGGATCGCACCGGGGTGCCGCGCACTTCTGCGATGATGCTTCGCAGGAGCGCCGTCCATTCTTGGTAGCGAGGCGCTCGGCGCATCTGCTCGACCAGACGTTCGGCGGACCATTCGTCGCGGCCCTGGTACTGGGTGACCGCCGCCCAGTTGGCGAGATGTTGGTCCCATTGCTCGCCTGTCCAAGATCCCACTTCCCCGGATCGAAATATGAACAGATGGTCGTCGGCCAGGTCTACCCCAGCCACCCACAGGCCGGTGTCCGCGATGAACGGGCCGAGCGATCGAATCACGAGCTGACGCTCTGCCCCCCGACCGAGCGGCTCGAGCGCGCGGTCGAACTGCTCCCAGCTGCGGGTGAGCGTGCGCACTCGCTCTTCGGAGATCGGCATGTGGGGCTTGAATGCCCCCGGCGCGACACGAGCGTCGTGATCGTCGTGGATGCGGATGCCGTGTTGATCTTCGGCCGCGCGATATGCTTGCACCGCGTCCTCTCTTGGGATCTCACCATCAATACACCCTAGAAAGGTAGCGATCAGGGGGCGGGTCACGTCGTGCTCGTCTCAGTTGGGGGCATCCTGCCCGGCTCTCGCCACGGAGCGGCGGGGTTGTTGTAGTAGCAACGTGCTCACGCGGTCGAGAATCTGGTTGGCCAGGGCCTGCTTGCTCATCTCAGGAAGAGGGGTGGCCGAGCTCGGATCAACCAGGGTCGCGCGGTTGGTATCCCCGGCGAGCCCTGCGCTTGCGGCATTCGCGACGATCAAGTCAGCGGCCTTTCGCTCGAGCTTACCCCTGGCTGCCTGCTCGAGGTTTTCGGTTTCGAGGGCGAATCCCACGAGGACTGCGGGTCGTTGCGCGCGCTTAGCGCCGACGTCGGCGAGGATGTCCGGGTTGCGAACCAGCGCGAGCTGAAGGTTGCCTCCCTTTTTGATCTTGTGGGGCTCGCGGTGTTCGGGTCGGTAGTCGGCGACCGCCGCGGCCATGATCACGACGTCGGTCTCCTTGAAGCGCTGCATGACGGCTTCGTGCATTTCACGCGCCGATCGAACGCGCACCACGTCGGCGCCCCGGGGTTCGGGTAGGTGAACGGGCCCGCTCACGAGCGTGACAGAAGCGCCCCGCCGAAGCGCCTGCGAGGCGAGCGCATAGCCCATTCGCCCACTCGATCGGTTGCCGATAAAGCGCACTGGGTCGAGGTCTTCGTATGTCGGCCCAGCGGTGATCAAGACGTGGGCGCCAGCGAGGTCGTCTGCTCGCGCAAAGTGGTTCTCGAGCTCTTCGGCGATGTCCTCCGGCTCCATCATCCGGCCCTGACCGATCTCGCCGTTCGCGAGCGCACCGGTCTCCGGGCCAAGCAAAACGGCACCACGGTCGATCAGTAGCTCGACGTTGGTGCGCGTGGCCTGGTGTGACCACATCCGATGGTGCATCGCAGGCGCAAAGAAGACGTCTCCGCGGGCGCATGCAAGGGTGGCGAGCACCACATCGTCCGCCTGCCCCGCAGTCGCCCTGGCCATCAGGTTCATGGTGGCCGGAGCTACGACAATCGCGTCGGCCCATTCGCCTAGCTCGACGTGGATTTCGCCGGCGTAGTCGGTGACCCATAGGTCGGTGACTGCCGGTTTCCCGGTGAGCCCCGCAAACGTGATGGGACCCACGAAGTGCGTGGCGGCCTTGGTCATCACCACCCGGACTTCAGCGCCACGCCGCATCAGCTCACGGACGAGCTGCACCGCTTTGAATGCTGCGATGCCGCCGCCGATGCCAATGACGATCCGCTTTCCCTGAAGGGACATCTTCCGCGGAGTCTAGCAGGGGCGGGGCCATATGCGACGCATGATCGGACCTGAACGCCCGATGGGTGCCAGCCTGTGCGGGTGCTCACTTAACCGGCACGCCAGGCGCGGGAAACTGGTCGCACAGGTCCTTGATCTCGCTCGCGACGCGGGCGATGAGGGTCTCGTTCTCGATGTCCTCGATGACGTCGGCCATCCAGTTGCCGAGTCTCTTCATCTCGTCACGGCCCATGCCTCTGCTGGTGATCGCAGGCGTCCCCAAGCGAACGCCGCTCGGGTCGAAGGGCTTACGCGTATCGAAAGGCACTGAGTTGTAGTTGGCGACCATGCCCGCTCGGTCGAGGGCTTGCGCCGCCATCTTTCCGGGAACGTCTTTGCTGGTGAGGTCGATCAGGATGAGGTGATTGTCGCTGCCGCCGGTCACGAGGTCGAAGCCGCGCGACGAGAGGGCCTCGGCGAGCACGCGTGAGTTGTCGACGATGGCCTGCGCGTAGGATTTGAACTCGTCGGTCATAGCGAGCTTGGCCGCGATGGCGATGCCGGCGGTCGTTCCGTTGTGAGGCCCGCCCTGAAGTCCGGGGAAAACGGCGCGGTCGATGGCCTTCTTGTGCTTTTTGTCGCACATGATCATGCCACCTCGCGGCCCTCGGAAAGTCTTGTGTGTGGTGCTGCTTATCACTTCGGCGTGACCGACGGGCGAAGGATGCACGCCGCCGGCGACCAGCCCGCAAATGTGGGCGATGTCGGCCACTAGGATCGCTCCGACCTCACGGGCGATCTCGGCAAACTTCGCGAAATCGATGACGCGCGGGTAGGCGGTCGCCCCACAGAACAACAGCTTCGGCTTGTGCTCACGGGCCAGTGTTGCGACCTGGTCGAAGTCGATGAGCTGGTCGTCTCGGCGCACGCCGTACTGAATCGCGTTGAAGTACTTGCCGGTGATCGAGACCTTCCACCCATGGGTGAGGTGGCCACCGCTCGGCAGGCCCATGCCCATGATCGTGTCGCCGGGGTTACAGAAGGCGAAGTAGACGGCAAGGTTGGCGGGTGAGCCAGAGTAGGGCTGGACATTGGCGTGGTCGACACCGAAGAGCGCCTTGAGCCGCTCGATCGCAAGTTCTTCGACCCGGTCGATGTTCTGCTGGCCCTCATAGTAGCGGCGTCCGGCATACCCTTCCGAGTACTTGTTGTTGAGAACGCTTCCGCAGGCCTCCATGACGGCCGCACTGACGTAGTTTTCGCTTGGAATGAGGCGCAGCTTGTCGTGCTGACGCCGTTCCTCCTTGGCGATGCATTGGGCGATTTCAGGGTCGACTTCGGCTAGGGATAGGTCCGCCATGTTTTCTCCACGGGGGCCTTAGCACCCGGCAACTTGGCGAGCCAGGGGGTCGGTGTTATCCGAGTGCGGTGAGCGAGTATTTTCCAAGCTCCGAAGAGTTCGAGCGCCTCGGCGCTACGGCGACGGTGGTTCCGGTGTATCGCGAGGTCATCGCTGATCGCCTCACGCCGGTGCTGGCGCAGGCCACGCTCGGACACGGTCCGGGCAGCTTTCTGCTCGAGAGCGTCGTTGGCGGTGAGAAGTGGGCTCGCTATAGCTTCGTGGGAGTCGACCCCGACGTGATCGTGAGAGGTGTTGCAGACCGTTTCGAGCGAGTGGTCGACGGCGCAGTCCAAGAAGAGCTCGGCGTTGATCCCGTGGCAGCGTCTTCGGGAGACGTTGGCAGAGTGGAAGCCGCCGAAGGTCGACTGGCTGCCGCGTTTCTGGGGCGGAGCGGTGGGCTTCGTCAGCTACGACGCCGTGCGCACGTTCGAACCGACGGTGGGTCAGGCCCTCGAGCGCGACGACGATTGGGAGTTTTGCTTTGCGGTCGGCGGAACGGTCGTCATTTTCGACAACGTTCGCGGGACGTTGCGCGTAGTGGTTCCGGCCCGCATCGAAGGCGATGCGAAGAATGCCTACAAGCGCGCCACCGAGCGTATCGAGGTGACTTTGCAGGCCCTCGATGAGCCGAAGCTTCCACGGAGGCTCCACCCGCCAGAGTCGGGCGGTGAGGTCGAGCTTCCCCCATCGAGCTTCGACCGGCCCGGCTTCTGCAAGGCGGTCGAGGCGGCCAAAGAATACATTCGGGCTGGCGACATCTTCCAAGTGGTCTTGTCCCAACGGTTTCGGGTGCCACTCGGCGATACCGACGTGTTCGATGTCTATCGCGCGATGCGCATCATCAATCCGAGCCCGTACATGTATTTTCTCCGGCTCCCGGATCGCATCGTTGCGGGGGCCAGCCCCGAGACCCTCGTCCGCCTCGAAGACGGTAAGGCCTATGTTCGCCCCATCGCCGGGACGCGGCACCGTGGCCGCACCGAAGAAGAAGACCTCGCGATCGAGGAAGACCTTCTCGCCGACCCCAAAGAGCGCGCCGAGCACATCATGCTCGTGGACCTCGGCCGCAACGACGTTGGGCGAATCAGTCGGCCGGGCACGGTCATCCTCACCGACCGAATGCTCGTCGAGCGCTACTCACACGTCATGCACATCGTCTCGAACGTCGTCGGTGACTTAGCACCGGGGCGCGATGCGTTGGACGTCCTTCGGGCCACGTTTCCCGCGGGGACGCTGAGCGGCGCACCCAAAGTGCGCGCCATGCAGATCATCGAAGAGCTCGAACCTGAGCGGCGCGGGGTCTACGGCGGCGCCGTTGGCTACATCGGCTTCGATGGCAACATGGACGTCGCGATCGCGATCCGCACCATCGTCGCGCACGATGACGAAATGTGGCTCCAAGCCGGTGCCGGCATCGTCGAAGCCAGCGATCCCGACAAGGAATACGAGGAGACCATCATCAAGGCACGGGCCGGCCTGGTCGCCGTGAAGGCTGGCCAGCAACCCTAGTTGGGGGCCTCACGCCGGCCTTTGACAGCCCGGAGAGCGCGGGCTACAAAGCCCCTCCCGAAGCGCGATGCTCTTCGAGAGATGCGGCGGTAGTTAAGTTGGTTATAACGCCGGCCTGTCACGCCGGAGGCCGCGAGTTCGAGTCTCGTCCGCCGCGCCAATGATTCCCGGGGGTTACGTAACCTCCGGGATTTCTTTTTTAAGGCGCTGGACCTCTTTTGACTGCGGCCGTGCTACGGCTGCACCTCGAACGCCCCGACGTCGCGACCAAGGCTCTCCGTCCGAGGGCTCGTCATTCCGGCGTGAGGGCCGACATGTCGCAGACGTTCGAGAGGCTGCAGTTCGCCGGGAGCTGCGCGCCTGCGAACTGCGTCGGGTGGTTGTCGGGGGACCATTTCGCTCCCACGAGTTCACCCTGGTTCGCATCATAGATGCACTCGTAGAAGTCTCCCGTGAATGCGTAGTAGACGGAGCGCACGGCCCAGTAGTCGCCGCAGGTACCCGCCAACAACAGTTGGTTAGCGGTGGCGGGGCAAGATAACTTGACCGCGTCCTTGCCGCTCTCGCAGCGGACTACTCCCGGAATCATCGTAGTAAAGGCTTCGAGTGCGACCTCGCACGGAGGCGACGCGCAATCTCCGAAGCGAGTTGGCAAGTCGGAATCACTCGAACAGCCGCAAGCCAGCACCACGCCCAACGCGCAGACACATAGAAGTCCGAATAAGTAACGCATCACAACCTCCTCGATTCATCAGTCGACGGCTCGGCGCACTCTTGCCATTCCAGGAGACGGTCCGCCGCGCAGCTCTCGCAGGTGCCATCGCCACCGAAGCAACTCACGTAGCCCTCCCACTTCGCCCAGCAGACTGGGTCATCGTAGCGGGCCAAGCATTCGTCTTCGCTGATGGATCCGCATTGCTCGACCGCAGAGCAATACTCGTAACCCGAGCCTTTGCAGAAGGTATGCGATAGCTCTAACTCACAGTCGGGCCGGTCACCGTACCATTTGTTGAAGGACGTGTTGTTGCAGTATCCGGGCGCGTCGCTGAACACCTCCATGGCGACGAGCGCCCCAGAGTCGTCGAAGAATTGAACAACACCACCCATGCCAACCCTGGTCATGATGTACCGCAGGTCTCCGCACTCTCCGCCTCCCAAGCCTCCCACGTAACACCAATCCTCGCTCTGCCGAGCCTCCTCTTCGGCCTCGGCGACGGCTTCGTCCCAGGTCGGGCAGTCGGAGCCTTCGCAGTAATCACTGAGCGGCAGTCGACAATCGCCCGCTCCGCCGTTTCCACCGCACCCAAGGAGCGGAACCACGCCGAGCGCGCAGACACATAGAAGTCCAAATAAGTAACGCATGACAGCCTCCCCGGTTGTCAGAACACGAGTCGCGATTGTGCAAGGTCCCATTGAACCCGCCGCGGCGACATGCCCCCTTCAGAACACGATTCCCGCAGCGCCCTGCCGGGCTAGTCAAAGCTACGAGAAATCGACGCTGGCACTGCCACAGCCGCGACCACAACAGCAACAAGGACAAGAGCAACGGAGACGCCGACCCCGATGCCCACGCGCCTCCCACGCGGCTTCGTCTCCTGGCGCTTGAGTTCTTCGAGTGTCGGCGGCGTAGTTGGCGTCACCTCCAGACCGGCAGAATCGATCCCCAGTTGTAACGCTGGCTCAGACGCAGGCTTCGTGGGGTCAACGAAGGCTTCGGGCTGCCAGCGCTCAAGCGTCGTAAAGGGTCTGCTGTATTCATCGACTTCCCGTGGCGGCCTCGGTACAACTCTCATTCCGGCAAAGTCTAGCTCGAGCCGCAACCAGAATCCCTCGGATGGTGGCGGAGACCATGTCACGGGCTCAGGATCAACACGTTGTTCAACGTGCAGGAGCCACTGCAGCCACTGGAGATCTGACCACTCGAGCCACTCAAGGCTCGCAAGCGAAAGCTCCAAAGAGCTCGTCGAAGAGGCACGCCGAGCGGGCTCTTGCTCGGTTCCCTGATCGCCTTGTGCGCTCGCGCTCTGAGGAACCACGCCCAAGGCGCAGACACATAGAAATCCAAATAAGTAACGCATAACAGCCTCCCCGGATGTGAGGGCTGCCCGAGGGACACGCCCTCGCCATCAGTCAGCCTTTATCAGTGCATCCGGCGTGCCAGGCGGAAGCCGGGTTTTGCAGGGGAATCTCGGGTTACGGTGCGCAGGTTTTGCGTTCGGGGCGGGGGCGCGCATCAGGTGCGTGGTTAACGATGACGTAAAGATGATCACACTGGCACTGGCGCTGACACGGGCACTGACGCTGTGCGAAGACGCGGCGGCGGCGCGTGTGGATGGCCGCTAAGGCCGCCCAACGGATAGCGCGACGCACGCAGTCGACGTGAGATAGATGCCAGCGTCAGTGCGAGTCCCAGTCCCTCAACCCTCCAGTCGTTCTTTGATGTTCTGAAAATTCATTTTGCTCTCTCGTTCGTTCCGCTTGAGCACTAGTTTTTCGGCGAGCTTGCCCAGCACTGGAACGGGGATGGCGTAGTCGATTTCCGAGTCCAGCTTCGTCCCGCCTTCATGCGGTGCAAAGGTATACGTAAAAGTGCTCGTGATTCCTCCTTTGCCTTTGAAGACCAAGCGCTCGTTGGGGACATGCTCGGTAACCGTGGTCTCCCCATGAAGGGGAATCCCAATCATTTTGTATTTCCAGTGATAATGCTGGCCGACACCAGAGCCGGTCACATCCGTCACCTCCGACAGGCTGAGTATCCACTCGGGGGCGTTCATCGGGTCGGTGACGTAAGCAAATACCTTCTCGACAGGTGCATTGATGTTGATGCTGTTGTGTATCGTCGACATGGCTTCACCGTCCTTTCTGGCGAGGAGGCTTCATCGGCCACCTCCCAGGCGAGGAAGCAACCTTGCGCCTTATGCGATTTTCCGTCCATACCTAATTGTTCACCGGGGTCCCGAGTGGAACCGCACGACAACAGAGCTTGCCGCGTTCGCCAAAGGATGAGGAGCGACGGGCGAAGAATGCCGCGCAACCGCGCGCGAGGATGGCCCGAGAGGCGCTGGCGCTGTCGCTGAGGGTGTGCGCTATGGTGCGGGCTGTGATCCCCTCTATCGCCCATTTCGTTTGGTACGGGTCTCGGCTTCCGTATTTGCATGCCCTTGCGATTCGCTCGGCGGCGACACATGGCGGGTTTGCATCGGTGCGGCTCCATCACACGGATACGCTGGAGGAACTTCCACACGTCGTCGCCCTGCATGACCTTCCGAACGTCGAGTTCGTTGCCTTCGACGACCTCGCGCTGTGCGAAGAGGCGGCGGGCGCCAAGCTTGCGCAGCTTTGCGATGCGCTCGAATCCCCGGTGGCACGCTCGAATTTGGTGCGGACCGCGCTGGTGTATCGCGACGGTGGGGTTTACCTCGATATGGACACGCTCACCATTCGGTCGTTTGACGCAGTTCGCGCGACTGCGCCCGGCTTTCTCGGCCAGGAGTACATCGTCTTCCCACGCGAGGTCGTCGAGTCCTGGGATCCGCGCGTCAAAGCGAAGGCCTACCTCAAGACCACAGTTCGGGACTTGTTTCGGCGCCTGCCACACGGCTACCGACACTTCCCCAAGATCGAGCGGCACTACCACCGCGCGGTGAACGGCGCGATCATGGGTGGCGTCGCGGGACACCGATTCTGCCGAGAATACCTCGACGCGATGACCGAAGTGCCCAGAGCGCGATGGAACCGATCCCACGCACTCGGGACACATCTGTTACAGGCAACCTACATCACGTACGACGGGGACGACTTACACACATTCCCGCCGCGAGTCTTTTATCCACTGCCTCCGGAGATCAGCGCACATTGGTTCCGGACCTATTCAGATGGCGTTGACGCGCTCGAGGCAATCGATCCGACGACGTGTTGCGTCCACTGGTACGCCTCGGTTCGCACGAAGAAGGTGGTCGCGACCATGACGGATGACGCACGCATTCGGGAGATGGCGGGCACCCAGCTTTTTAGCTCTCTGGCGCGACGGGTCTTAGATGGCGAAGCAGTTCCAGCCTAGGTCCTGTGCAAAGAGGGTCTTTTCGTCTTCGTAGTCGTGATCGTGGTCGTGGTCGTGGTCGTTTTCGTGCTCGTGCGCGGATCGGCCGAGCAGGACCACGACCACGACTACGATCACGAACGATCACGACGCACGATCACGACTACGAAGGGCGCGCTCGATCGATGAACTCGCGGTACCATAGCTCGAGAATCATCAACGCCCAGATTTGATCGCCTCGTGGCTCGCCCCGTTGATGCTGTGCCAGCAGCGCCTCGATCGCTTTTGGCTCGAAAAGTCCGCGCTCGCGCGCCGTCCTGTCCAATAATACGTCCCTCGACATCGGAGCCAGGTCCTCTCGCATCCAACGGTCGACGGGGAGACCGAAACCCTGTTTGGGCCGGTTGAGAATCTTGTCCGGCAGGAGCTCCTTCGCGACCTCGCGCAAGATCAACTTGCCTTTGAGGCCGCGGAGCTTGACCGAACCGGGCAGAGATGCCGCGAACATCATCAAGTCTTGATCGACGAACGGGCAGCGCACCTCGAGCGAGTGCGCCATCGAGGCGATGTCGACCTTCGTGAGAATGTCGTCGGTCAGGTACGTGTTGATGTCGAGCTCGAGCAGACGGTTCACGGAGTCGGCGGTGCTGGATCTAGCTAGGAGCCGTTCGAATCGGTGCGCCACCTGATCTTCCGCAAACCGCTCACGCATCGCAGGGCTGTAGATCGCCAGACGATCTTCGTGAGGGATGTGTGCGGCGAGCCCGAGGAAGCGAACGTGCTCCGGCTCCATCAATCGACGTCCGTAGTCGCGCACTTGTTGGGCTGCTGGGATGGGAATGCGGCCCATCGCACCCGAGATGAGTGAAGGGAGCGGCGCGGGGAGCCGTCGAATCCTTCGCGCGATCCGAGAGTACGAGTACCGTCGGTAACCCGCGAACGCCTCGTCTGCGCCATCGCCGCTCAAAGCGACCGTCACGCCGGTTCGGGTGTACTGGCATAGATACCAGGTGGGTAGGGCAGAGCTGTCCGCGAACGGCTCGCCATTGTGCCTGACGAATTCGGGGATCACCGAGGCCATGTCGGGCTCGACCACCATCTCGTGATGGTCCGTGCCGTATTGCTCGGCGACGAGCGTTGCGTACGGCAATTCACTGTGGTCCTTGCTCGTGAAGCCGACCGAAAACGTTTTCACGGGCTGCGACGAGTGCATCGCCATGAATGCAACGATGAGGGACGAGTCGACGCCGCCCGATAGAAATGCGCCGAGCGGAACGTCCGAGACCATTCGCACGCGCACCGCGTCGTCGATTCGCGCGCGCAGCTCCTCGGTGAGCTCGGCGAGTGTCCCTGTCCTCGGCTTGGCGAACGAGAGCTCGAAGTAGGGCTCTGGCTCGTGAACGATGCCGGCCTCGCAGACGAGGCGATTGCCTGCCGGCAGCTTACGAACGCCTTCGAACGCGGTGGAAGGAGACGGCACGTATTGAAGCGATAGGAAGGAGTCGATCGCGTCGATGTCAGGCCGTGGTTGGAAGCGCCCGGACGCGAGCAGAGCGCCGAGCTCGGATGCGAAGACGAGGCCATCGCGGCCCGCATGATAGAAAAGCGGCTTCTTTCCGAAACGGTCGCGTGCCAGGACCAAGCGGCGCCGTCTTCCGTCCCAGAGTGCCAAAGCAAACATTCCTCGTAGCTCGTCGAGAAAATCGACGCCCCGCTCTTCGTAGAGATGAAGCACGACCTCGGAGTCGGACTTCGATTTGAAGGCGTGTCCCTTGCTTTCGAGGCCCCTTCGAAGCTCCTGGAAGTTGTAGATCTCGCCGTTGACGACGACGGCGACAGTGTCGTCCTCGTTGGTCATCGGCTGCGCACCTTCGGGACGCAAATCGATGATCGACAGACGTCGGTGCCCGAGCGCGCACGCCCCGTCGACCCGGAGCCCATGATCGTCTGGACCCCGATGCACCATGGCATCGCACATCCGTTGGACCGCTTCGGTATCTGGGGCGGCCTCGAGGTCAGCCGCCAGCATTCCCGCGATGCCGCACAAGGCGAAGGGCTCCTTTCGTCACGCGCTAAGCGCGCGAAGCGTTCACGATATGGGGTCTCCGGTCAAATCAGCGGGGCTCGTGCCCACCCACGCGCGGAGCCACACGAGGTTCACGAGGAGCGAGATGCCGAGGCCGAGTGCGCCTACGGTCCCGAGTGAACGTAACCCTGGATGCGAGGCGGTCATCAACGCGCCAAACGCGACCATCGAAGTCAGCGTCGAAGCGGCTACGGCCTTGTAGGTCGCATATCGTAATCGGGAATCGCCGTAGCTCTGAGCCCACCGAACGTGTACCGCGCCATCGACGGAAAGCCCTATCACGACCGGTACGGCCAGCAGATTGTATAGGTGAAGCTTGATGCCGAATACGTCCAGCGCCGCAGCGAAAAAGATTGCGCTCATCGCGGTGGCGAGGAACACATCACGCGTGACGACGACCGACCGACTAGCCACGCCCGTCGCGATGATTAGACCGAGGAATACGAGTCCGAGGATCCAGGGCGCGTCCCGGATCAGCGCGGGCGTGACCTCACCGAGGAGCGCCGCGGCCGAGGCAAAGGTGACGTTCGGATTTTCCGCGCGAAGTTCGTCCAACCACGCGGCGAGACGCTCCATCGCGTCTGCGTCCGAGCCGCGAAGGGGCACGTAGATGATGCCGCTCTTGCCGACCGTTCCGTCTTTTTCGACGAGGGTCGCGGCGAGCCACGGGGGAAGTTGGTCAGGTCGTGGTGGACCGTCGATTTCGAGCCACGGCTCGATCTCATCGATCTCGTCGATCGCTTCTTGATCCTCGCGCTCGATCGCCTTTTCGCGAGCGCGCTCGAGGGTGTCTCGGATGTTGTCGAGCGTTTCGGTTTTCTCATCCGAGTCGGCAGGGAAAAGGACCTGGGTCGATACGATGACAGGCTCGACCCCCATGATGCGAAGTCCCGCTTCGGTCATCGCTTTGCTTTTGAGCGCTCGATCGACGTCTTCGCGCGTATCGCCGAGATACAGGGCGTTGATGTTTCCTCGCGCGCGTAACACGTTGGCGTTGATCCCGTGCTGGACCAACTTCGGCTGCAGGTTCCCGAGGTTGCGTTCGAAGTCTACGTTGGCCGCGAGCGGGATCGCGAGCAGACCCAGCACGAGGCCGGTCATCGCGAGCTTTCGGTTTCCGTCGGGCTTGGCCCGCCGTTGCCGGCGCGGTTTGTTTGTTCCCGGTAGGAGGTAAACCAAGCTCGGGAAGACGGCGAGGGTCCAAAGCAGCGTGACCATGATCCCGAGCGACGCCATCCATCCCATCTGGGAGAAGCCTTGAAAATCGGTCATCGACAGCGCTGCGAAACCGCACGCCGTCGTCACGCCTGCGACCAACAGCGACACCCAAAGCTCTGTGACGCTGGCCTTCGCAGCGGAGGGCGGGCTCAATCCGTCCGCGCGCGCGGATTGGTAGTGCGTCAACAGGTGAATTCCGAAGTCGATGGCCATGCCGGCGAGAATCGCGAGCGCCGCCGCACTGATGATGTTGAGGTGCGGCTCGATGAGAATGATCAGTCCTACCGCCACCGCGAGACCCGAAAGCATGGGCACCGCGAGCTGCAGGACCGCTCTCACGTCCCGAAAGAAGACGAGTACTAGCAGCAACGATCCGACCGCGGCGAGAATCGACACCAAGCGGAGGTCGTCCAGAATGATGCCGTGCTCGAGGGGAGCCACCCGGTACCGGCCGATGACTCGGATGCGGGTGCCCTCGGGTTGCTCGAGCTCGAGTGGTTCGATGAGCGCTTCAGCGCGCTCCTTGATCATCCGTGCAAACCCAAGGTTGCCGGGCGAGCCGTCGAGCATCACCTGGACCGCACACACCAAACCGTCGTCGTCACAAAGTGCGGTCGGTTCGCTGTCCTCATCGTTCTCGCCCGCTCGAGCCTTCTTGGCCGATATTCCGGTGAGCTCCCGAAGGACCTGACCGGCGGGTGAAGCGTCCACCGCCGCGCGGACTTCGTCGCCGTCTGGGAGCTCTGGCGGGTCGGCGATGGTGACGCACAGCGGCGACTCCTTACAGACTTCCCAGTCGAGCGTCTCCTCGGCGAGCTCGCTCCACTCGCGCAGCGTCTCTAGGTCGACGTAGTAGAGGGCTCGCTCGGCCAAGCGGTCGAAGCCGTAGCCGGTCATCACCCATTGGGTCTCCGGCCACTTGCTGAACTCCTCGGCCAGGTGGGCTGTGAGCGCCTTGTTGCGCGCGACGTCGTCCGAAGCGACCAGGACAGTGAGCGGTTCTTCGATCCCGAGCTTCTCCCGCGTCTTCTGAATCGACACCACCGAGACCGAGTCGGACGGCAAGAGCGCCTCGACGCCGGTGTCGAGCTCGAGATTCCGGGCGGTCGCCACACCAAGCGCAGAAAGACCAAGGGCGACCAGAAGTATTGAAATGGCTCGGGTCACGTGCGTCGGAAGGTTGGCCTAGTTTTCGCAGGAACCGGAGGCAATAGCTGCAGTAAGCAAGGCCAGTCCAGACCGTGGCGCCGAAAAACGCCCCCGAATGCGGGGTCATGTGCCTATAGCACAACGAATTCTCTCACAGGTGTGAATCCACGTCACGGTTGACAGTGTCACGGTTGATATTTACGGAGGGCCCGTAATGTATTCGTACGAGCGAAAATGGCTGCGCCGATTGGCGATTCTGAACGACTACCTACGCATTCCGTACGCGAATGGGTCGTCCTACGCATCGCAATTCCTGTACCGCGAGATGAGCGCCCGTGACGTGGAGGTCACCATCGTGGGTCCCGACGACCCGCAGGCCAAGGCGAGCGAGCTCCCGCCCCGTCACATTTCGCTGCCGAGCATCCCGCTTCGCAATCATCCCGGCGTCTACCTCGCGATGCCGTCCCGCTCGTCCCTCGAGACCCTGAGCGAAGCGGACTTCGACATGATGCTCGTCCAAAGTCCAAGCGGCCTCCTGTACGCCGGCGGCTGGCTCCGTCAGCAGCACGGTGTACCGCTGGTGTCGGTGAACACCGTGCACATGCCGAGCGTGTATAACGTCGTGCTTCCTGACTCGGTCAACCAGGTCCCCTCGGTCAATAAATTGTTCTCCCGACGCGTGATCCCCTGGGTCGAGGACAACACGACCGATGCATACAACGTGGGGGACGCGCTCGTAGTTTTGAGCCCCGGCCTGCAGAAGTACTGGGAGGACCGTGGTGTCGAGGTTCCGATCCACGTGATTCCACGCGCCATCGAGAGGCGCATCTTCGACGCTACAGATCAGGACGATCCCTTCCCGCGCGAGGCTGCACCAGGGGCTCGGCTCCTGGTCGTGTGCCGTCATGCTCGCGAAAAGGAGGTCAATCGCTTGGTTCGCCTCTTTGCCAAGCACGTCCATCCGCGCGTCGAGGGCGCCACTCTGACCTTGGTCGGCGATGGCCCCGAACACGAGGCCCTGAAGGATCTCGCGAAGGAGCTCGGCGTCGAGCGGAGCACTTACTTCGTCGGCGAGCAGGGCCTCGCACAGATGCCCGCATGGTATCGACACGCTGATCTCTTCGTCTACACCTCGCTTTCGGAGACCTACGGTCAAGTGGTCAGCGAGGCGCTCTGGTGCGGGCTTCCGGTGGTCGCGATGGACGATGGCATGGGTGTGGCCGGCCAGGTGACCGACGGCGAAGACGGCTTTTTGGTGGACCCCACCGACGAGGAGGCGGAGCGCCAGTTTGCAAGCCACGTGGAGCTCTTGCTCACCAAGCCGAGGCTCCGCCGTCAGATGTCGGAGCTCGCAGTCCGCAACGCGAAGCACCGCTCCGATCCCGAGGCGTGCGTCAAGCGTTACCTCGAGGTCTTCGAGGTCGCCCGAGATAACGCGCGAAGCTCGCATCGCGGCTCACAGAAGATTCGGGCGTATCGCAACTTGGCGCGTTGGGCCGGGATGCATGCTACGGCCGGCGCCCTTGGGCTCATGCGGCGTCCCGTCGAACTGAACCGCAACCATGCTCTCACGGGGACTTGGACGTTCGCTGCCGCGTCGTAATCATTCGGCGACGAGGGCCTCGATCTCGGCGTCCGCAGGACTCGAAGGGGGTGGTGGCGGAATCGTCGGACGGCCCCGAAATCTTGCGAAGAAGTTGCCCGTGCTTCGGCGCGCGTCTTCGAGGATGACGTAACTGCAGGGAACGATGAGCAGCATGATCAACGTTGCTGCCAACACGCCAAAACCAAGCGAGACTGCCATGGGCACTAGGAAGCGCGCCTGCACCGACGTCTCCCAGATCATGGGTGCCAGCCCGAAGAACGTCGTCAGCGAGGTCAGCAGGATGGGGCGGAACCGCCGCGCGCCTCCGGCGATGATGGCGTCCCAGGTGCCCATTCCGTCTTCGCGGTTGCGGTTGATCGACACGATCAGGATCAGCGAATCGTTCACGACGACGCCGGAAAGCGCGACGAGCCCCATCATGCTCATGAGGCTCAAGGAGAAGCCCATGACCACGTGGCCCCACACGGCGCCCACCATCCCAAACGGAATGGCCGACATCACCAGCAACGGTTGAGAGTAGCTGCGGAACACCACCGCGAGCAGCGAGAACATCACGATCATCGCCAAGATGAAGCCGAGCCCGAGGGCATGCATGGTCTCGGCCTGACGCTCCTGCTCGCCGCCGAGGCTGTACGCTAGACCGGGGAAGTCCGCGAGCAACTGCGGAAGCTCTCGCTGAACGATCTGGGCGTTGATCTCGTTGGCGTTCGAGTCTTCGTTGGCGATGTCGGCGGTCACGCTGATGTTTCGGCGGCCGTCGGTGCGATTGATCGTCGTGTAAGCCTGCCCACGCTCGAGGATGGCAGCCTGGGCCAGTGGCATCTCACCGCCGCTCGGCGTTCGGATGACCAGTTCTTCGACGTTGTAGAGGGACTGGCGTTCTTCGAGGGGGAGTCTGACGTAGGCACGCACTTCGTCTCGGCCGCGCTGCTGGCGCACGGCTTCAGCGCCAAAGAACGCCGCGCGTATCTGGCGGGCTAGCTCGAATTCGGTGAGCCCTTGCGCAACCGCCTGGTCGGTGAGGCGGAAGTCTAGTTGCTCCTTGCCTTTCGTGACGCCGCTATCGATATCGCGAAGGCCGCTGTAGGAGGAGATCTCCGAGGCCAACCGTTGCGCTGCCGCCTCGAGGGTGGGCACGTCATCGTGGATGAGCTGAATCTCGATCGGGCTGCCCGGCTCGACCCCTATCTGATAGGAGAAGACGAGCGACTCGGCGCCGGGGATCTCGCCGATTTCATCGCGCCACCGCTGTACGAACTGCTGGGTGGTGAGGCCACGCGCGCTGGCATCGTTCAGATACGCCATGACCGTCGCGAGGTGGCTGCCCTCTCTACCGAGCACGTCTATAGAGGCTTCGATCAGGGTCATGGCACCGACTTCTTCGTAGAGCCCACGGGAGATCGTCGGACCGTCGGATTTCGTGTCCTCCTCGTCCATGATCGACTGGGCGGTGGCAGCGATCCTGTCGGCGATCCGCTCGGTCTCGGCGACCGGCGTGCCGACGGGCATCTTCAGATGTGCGATGATCATGTCGCCCTCCACCTTCGGAAGGAAGGTGAACGGGATCCGCCCCGCGACGTAGCCGAGCGTGAAGAGCAAGGTCGCGACGCCCACCGCGATCGTGAAGTACCTCCACTCGAGCGCCTTCTTGAGAAGCGGCACGTAGATGTGCTGAATGAACCGTTGCAGTCGGTGCGCCATGCCCAACTTGCCGACCACGCGCATCAGCCACAGGTACGGCGAAAGGATGATCCGCAACCACCACGGGCATTGGATGCGACAGGTGAGCGGGTAGAATCAACAGCGACTCGACCAGCGAGATCATCAAGACCGAGATGACCACGATCGGCACGACCCGGAAGAACTTGCCCATCGGTCCGGGCACCATGAGCATCGGTGCAAATGCGACGCAGCTCGTCAAGATCGCGAAGATGACGGGCTGAGCGACTTCTTTCGCCCCCTCAATGGCAGCCTCGAGGCGCCCCTTGCCGTCGGTTCGCAGTTTGTGGACCGCTTCGCCGACGACGATCGCGTCGTCGACCACCATGCCCAACGTGATGATAAACGCGAAGAGCGAGATCATATTGAGAGAGATGTCGGCGACCGGGAAGAGCAATAGGGAGCCTGCAAATGAGATCGGAATGCCGAGCGTCACCCAAAATGCGAGGCGTCCTTCGAGAAAGAGACCGAGCGTCAGTAGGACGAGCAAGAGACCGATGCGGGCGTTGTTCATCAAGAGCGAGATGCGTTGCTCGTACATCTCGGACGTATCGAACCAGGGAGCGGCATAGAGGCCCTCGGGCAAGGTCTCCTGCAGCCTTTGCACGTATTCTTTGCCCGCGGCCGCGACGGTCAGTGGGGTTTCGTTTCCGACGCGAAACACGTTGATCATCGCGGCGCGCTTGCCGTTGTAGGTGGCTTCCTTGTCGTTCTCTTGGAAACCATCTCTCACGGTGGCGATGTCGCGAACACGCACCTGGGAGCCGTCTGGCTGGCTCAGCAAGATGATATCGCCAAACTCCTCGCCACGATCGCGCCGCTCGGTCGTTCGAAGCAGAACCTCTCCCGCGTCGGTCTTCACGCCTCCGCCAGGAAGCTCGACCGATGCGGCTCGCACCCGCGTGGCGATTTCGTCCAGGGTGAGACCGTGCTTTCGTAGCTGCGCTTGAGGGACCTCGATGCTGATTTCGAGGGGCCGAATACCGGAGAGCTCGACGTAGGTGACGCGCTCATCCCGCAATAGCTCCCGTCGGCTGTTTTCGGCGACGGCGCGCAGAGTCGCCTCGTCGACGTCTCCGTAGAGCACGAGGGAGATGACCTGCTGCCGGTTCGAAAGCAGGCTGACCGTGGGACGCTCCACGTCTTGCGGGAACGAGGTAATTCGGTCGATCGCGCTCTTGACGTCGTTGAGCGCACGGTCTTTGTCCGTGCCCAAGAGAAGCTCGACGTTGGTCACCGCTTGGCCCTCCATGGCCGTGGAGCTGACCTTCTTGATGCCATCGGTGCTACGAACCGCTTCCTCGATCGCCAGAACGACCGCCTGCTCGACTTCGGCGGGGCTGGCGCCTGGGTAGCTGACCTGGATCGAAACGATATCCATCTCGACCTCGGGAAACACCTCTTGCTTGATCCCGGACGCCAGCGTCACCAAGCCCCCAACGATCAACACGAGCATCAGGACGTTCGAGGCGACGGCGTTCTTCGCCATCCAGGCGAGGGGCCCGTGCTCTTTGTCCGGATCGAATTCGGATGAATCGCTCATGGGATCGTTGCGGGGTCGTCTCGCGCGATCCGGAGGAGCATATTGGGGATCGGCGTAGGGATGCGGCTGACGATCACGAGCTCATTGGGTTCGAGCCCGCCGGAGACCAGGACCGCATCGGGCTCCGTCCACGCGATTTGCACAGTACGGATCTCGAGCAGATCATCGTCGTTCATGACGTACACGTTGTGGCCGTGGTGAAGCGCGACGCGTGGCACTCGGATCGCGTTCTCGATCGGGGCCGCCGCCACAGCGACGTCGACGAAGGAGCCGAGTAGCAGCGGGAGGGCCTTCCCGTCACCAAGTGGATCGTCGATGCTGACCAGGATGCGGGCCATCGCCCCGCCCGGATCGAGGTCCGGAAGCTGTCGAATCACTTCGCCAGTTCGCTCGATGGTTTCGTGTCCCACGCGTTGTACGACGCGCACCTCGGAGCCCGGCTCGTCTCCCGACCGGGCCTGCATCGTCTTCAAAGAAACGACAGGAATCGAGACCCGGACGTGGTACTGATCCGTGCCTACCAGACGAGCGACCGCCGTCTGAGGGCTGATCAGCTGGCCCGTATCGACGCTCTCGTTGACTACCATGGCGTTGAAGGGTGCACGAAGCGTCGTGCGCGCGAGATCGAGCTTGGCTTTCTTGAGAGAGCTTTGAGCGGCCTTGAGTGCGAGCCTGCTGGATTCGAGCTGAGGCTCGCGTTGTGCCAGTGCTCGCTGATCGTCGTTCGCGTCGATGTCGCCGAAAGCATTCCACTCCCGTTTGGCGACCTCGCCACGTCGGGCTTCGAGTCGAAGATCGAGCTTCGCGCGGTTCACCTGAGAACGAAACGCCTCCACGGCGAGTTGATAGTCGCGCGCGTCGATTTTCACGATCGGTTGGCCCTTCTTGAAGCGGCCGCCCGCGACGAGCTCCGAGCTCTGCCAAATCACGCGGCCCCCAAGCTCGGGCTGAAGGATGATCTCCCGAGCGGGAACGACCGTGCCCTTGGCACGGAGGTCGACCTCGTGGCGGTTGCCCTGCACCTCGATCACCTCGACCAAGGTCCCCTTCGAGGGGCTTCTCGGCCCGTGGGGGCTCCTCTTTGGTTGCCACCAGGGCGAATGCGCCTCCGATCGCGAGGAGCATCACCCCGATCGAAAGAGCCCACTTCAAGCCAAGCTGCCTGCGTCTACTCATCCTCTGGCTCTCCGAATTCTTCAGGCCATGCGCCGCCGAGGGCCCGGTAGAGCTGGACGCGGTACGAGACCAGTTGCCGTCTGGCCGCCACGAGCTGCAGCTCCGTGATCTGGCGCGTGGCCAGCGCCGTGAGGACCGGCAAGAAATCACTCAACCCGGCCCGGTAGCGATCTCGCGTGGCGTCGAGCGTAATGCCAGCCAAGCGAAACTCGTCTTCGAGGTACTGGATGCGAAGTCGCTCCTGACGCTCGAGGACCAGGGCCCCTTCGACCTCCGAAAGGGCGATCAGAATGGTTTCGGCATATCGCTCGACGAGCTCGGCGACGATCGCGCGTTCCGTGTTGATCTGAGACCGGCCGAGAAGCCCGTCGAAAATCGGAACGGAGATCCGTGCACCGGCATTCCAGGTGAGCCCGTTGGCTGTCGCAAAACCGTTGTCAGGGGATTTCCTCGCCCGTGATTTCTGACCTCAGCCAGGTGTAGGACGGCGTGAAATCGAGGACGAGCTCTGGGAGCCGAGCCCCGATCGCAGCGGCGACCCGTCGGTCTTCGGCCTCGACGCGTGTCTGCGCGGCGCGAACGTCGGGTCGTGCCTTCAACAGGACCGCTGGCACTTCGACGTCGGGGGTCGGGCCGATGTCGGGCAGTGTCTTGTCCTCTACGGGAAAGTGTCGCCCCGGCGCTTCTCCCAACAACACCGAGAGTCGTTGGTCGCTGAGGTCGATTCGGACTCCGGCCCGCGCGAGAAGAGCACGCTGACTGGCCACTCGTTGACGCTGCTGGTGAACGTCGACCGCAGAGTTCAATCCCTCCCGATATCGCAGCTCGACCAACTCGAGAAACCGCAAGTCGGTGTCGAGCTGTTGTTCGACCACGGCGACTTCGATGCGTGCATTGATCGCATCGAACCACGCCTCTGCGACCTCGGCCGAAATCGAAATCGCGAGCGAGTCTTGGTCGAAACGCGCGGCGGTCGCATCGAGCTTGGCGCCCTGATGCTCACGCGCGCGCCGCGCGAACAGATCGACCTCGTACGACACCGGCAAGGAACCGGTCGCGGCTTGGAAACGTACGTCACCAAAGGCCTGAATAATCTTGCCTGTGGAGTACTCGGCCGACGCGCCGACTTGAGGCATCTGTGCCGCCCGGACTTGGTTGGCGATGTATTTGGACTGCCGGACCCTGGCCCATCCCGCGCGCACGGTTTGGTTCCGCCGGAGGGCCTCCTCGATCAAGGCGCTCAGGGTGGGGTCGCCCATGTGCCGCCACCAGCGGGCGTCCCGAATTTGCTCGAGGTCGCTCTTCTTCGGAGGCGGCTGCTCGTTGCCCTCGGTGAACGTCTCCGGAACCGCAACGGGGGCCGGGATGTCGGTTTCCTTCTTGTAGTTGCAGCCGAACACCGAGATGGCGATCAGCACGACGAGTATCTTGCGGGGCATCAAGATAGCTCCTTACTGGCGAGTGCCCTTGTCATCGCATCGATGTGTAGGGTCACCACCTGGTCCAGGTCTACGGGGATGGGAATCCTTTGCGAGATGCTTTCTTTGTTGAGGTCGACGAGCATCACGCCCAGCACGCTCGACCACAGCTGAATCGCGTGAGGAAGCGGGTCGATGTCGGAGCGCACGCTGCCGTCCGCTTGGCCGCGCGCGATGGCGGACGCCGCATACTGGAGCACGCGGCCCACCCGCTCTCGATAGAGACGAAACGATTCGGAAGAGTCATCGAGACGCTCCCCCGCGCTCAGCCAAGTCACGGCAAAGCGGAAATGGTGAGGATTCTCCCGGGTAAAGTCGCAGTAGGTCTGGAGCACTTGTCGTACCCCGTCGAGGCCGGACCGGGTCTTGGCCAAGTCTTTCTCCAGAACCGGAAGGAGTCGGTCGATCAGTCGGGTCGCCACCCCCGCGCACAACGCTTCCTTGTTCGCAAAGTAGAGGTACAGCGTCCCCTTGCTGAGCTCCGCCGCCTCGGCGACCGCGTCCATCCGGAGAGCCTCATACCCGACCTGCGTGGTAAGCTCCTCCGCCGCATCGAGAATCGCCTCCCGCCGCGCCACACGCTCCCGCTCTCGTCGCTCCGCAACCGCCACAAACCCCTCCCTAGCGCCAATCTGACCGTTAGTCAGTACCTGACTAAGAGTTAGCAAGGAAATTGGGCGATGTCTCACGAATCGACGGAGAAAGGGTCGAATTTGATGCGGACGAGCGCTGGCACTGTCAGCTCGACCCGAACAATTACGTATGGATGACCATCAGGGGCGTTGATAAAATCTCTCGAGCACCTTTTGGATCACATCACCTCACGCGCGATTGACCTCACCGAAGCGGCCTACGACATCGAGAAGTCGGACTCGGATTGGCTTCCCGCCTTGATCGAGGCAGGGGCGTCGATTTTAGATCACGGCCTCGGGATCTTTGGTTTCGACTTCGTGCGTCCACCACCCGGCGGCGGAGGCGCGGACTTCCTGGTCCGCAATATGCACCTCAGTTCGGTTCCAGCGGACTTCCCGAAGCGGTTTCACGCCGCGCGGAGCGTTCTGTCCCCAGAATTCGCACAGGCGCTCACTCAGGCGGGGTATGCAGGCACTTGGACTGAGATCGCCAAGGACTACCCCGAGGAGGCCGGGCCTTGCCTCGAGAAATTAGGCTACTCGGACATGCTTATCGTCAGCGCTGCCGACCCCAACGGCGGTGGCGTCAAGATCAGCGCTCCACTCCCAGAGGCCACCGAGCTCACTCCAAGGTCGAGGGGGCGTTGGCACATGCTCGGCGCCCACATCGCCTCCGCCTACCGTCTTCGCCGCGCGCTCGGTGAGACGGGAGGGGGTTCGCAAGTCGATCCGACCGGGCTTCCTCACGACGCTGAAGCCGTGCTTGATGCCAAGGGCTTTCGTATTGTCGACTCGGTCGGGCGAGCCAAGGAAGCCAACGTCGTTGACGTCCTGCGCGAAGCGGCACGCAGAGTCGATCGAGCCCGCGGCAAGCTGCGCAAAGACGATCCACAGCAAGCCCTCGAAACTTGGAAGGCATTGGTCGACGGCCGTTGGAGCATCGTCGACTGGTTCGACACAGATGGGCGGCGCTTCATCCTTGCCATCTCCAACCGTCCGGAGGCTCGCGACCCACGCGGCCTCACCGAGCAAGAATCCCAGGTCGTGATGTACGTCATGCTCGCCGAGACGAGCAAACTCATCGCCTACCGTCTAGGCCTTTCGACGTCGCGCGTCTCCGCCCTGCTGAAGTCCGCGATGCGCAAACTGGGTGTGAAGAGCAGAGCGGCGCTCGTCCAGAAGCTCAGCCCCTTAGGCGTCCCCGCCGCCGCAGGCGTAGAGGAACCGGGGGCGTAGCAAGGGTGCTAGCAGCTAGGGATTGTTGCGACAGGTGCAGGACTGATCCTGGGTAAAGTCACAGTTTCCGGGGGCGTCTGGGGCCAGGCAGCAAAAGAGCCCGGCTCCACACTCGTTGTTATCCTGGCAGAGCGCATCCTGCATCATTCCGACCTCGCCTCCCGACGAGTATTGCGAACAATCCTCGACACATTCACCGAGGTTGTTCCCACAGGTGGCAGCGTTTTCCAAGCAGCAGAACACGCCCAAGTCGGAAGCGTTAGGGTCACAGTCGTCGGTGCTCTCGCAGCTGTCCCCGAGGCCGCCCGATACGCAGATTTGGTCACACTCCGGCGGGAACACTGGAAAACCAAAATCGTCCACGGGACAGCTCTGGGTCCAGATCTCAGGATCTTGACCGCTGATGCAAGCTTCGTGGTTAGCCGCGTTGTATGTGCCTGCGAAGCCTCTGTCCTCGCAGTATGCTTCTTCGGTGGTGCACGGTCTGCTGCTGGATAGACACTCTTCCTCACTCTGACCGTATAACTGCTCGAAGATGTCAGCGCTGACAGACCAACCAGCCCCGTCATTGAACTCGTCACGGCAGAAATAACCATTGCCACAATAGAACTCGTCGCTCTGCGCACAGCGATCGGCGAGCGTCCTCGAGCCACCGGTGCCGCCCGTGCCACCATTTGATGGGTTCCCACACTCGCAGACCGCATCGGCCGCGGGCACTTGGCACGAAGTCTCCTCACACGGAGGCGCGTCGCACATGAGCTCGTCACCCACTTCGCACACGTCGGTCTCTCCTTGGTTGTACGCGTTGAGACAGATGGCGCCCGCGGAGACGCAGATCACCGCGCAACTGATTTCCGGCTCTTGCTTGTCGCTCCGGTAGAACACACAGCTCGACGCCTTCTGCTCACACAATTGATAGCCCGCGATGCTGCCGTAGAGCTCGTCGCAGGTCGAGTCACTCGAAGGATTACCGCAATCGGATCCCACGAGTAGCACCCACGCACCCACCAGCAATACCAATGCCCTCATCCATCCCATGGCAACCTCCTCACCAACGCACGCGCGAAGAGGGGCGATCATACACCTTGGTTTGGAAGTGATAAACCCCGCCGTTTACACCCAGAAAAACGTGGATCCCACCGTGGCCGCGCCCGCGGACTACCATCAACCATCGGTCGATTCGAAGAGTCGTCGATCCCAGAGGACAGGGGTTTCTCGTCCTGGCTTGATGTGCTGAGCATCTGGGTGGCTCGGGTTTATCAACACGTTGTTTTCCATGCGGGCCGCCAGGCTGGGCACGAACAGGATGGCTGTGCGAACTTCATTGAACCACTTGGACCCGTGGGTCTTCGCGACGCGCCGATCGTCGTTCGACCATCCGGGTAGCTGACCGTCTACGACGACCTCGTAGCTCGTCCCCTTGGGCATCTCAATTTCAATGAAGTGCTGGTTAGGGGGTAGGTCACCAAGGCTGACCAGCAGTTCGAGCATTCCGGTGGAGTAGTGCTCCGCGGCGTAGATCATTTCCTGGCCACGAACGTTCCACCGGCCCGGATAGCGACTCGCACCAACACCGCTGTACACTTCGAATTGCCCGATGGGGTCGCCGAAGCGGAAAACCCGGAGGGAGGAGCTCAGCTTAGACATGCTTTAGATTGCGACGCCCGCCCGTGCCGCCCCGAGGATTTCAGCCACGAGATCAGCACCGGCAGTGGACTCCTTCGCCACATCGAAGGGCGTTCGCCCGTCGAGCAGGGGATTCGGGCGATTCAAGAATCGGTTGGCAGCGTCTTCGTCGCCATGCCAGACGTCTAGGACCGCTGCGAAAACTCGAGCGACGCCATAGATCCTGTCGCTCATGGCTCGTGTCAGGCGAGGTTTCGGCGCCTTGCGCAGCCGTGCGAAGGTCGAGCGCGACAGGAACTCATACCGTAGCGTCGGGTCGTGAGGGTCGATCAACTTCGCGAGGTTCTCGACCACGCTTAGAGGCAGTCCCGCCTCGACTCGTTCGACGAGCTCCAAGTGACTCCAACCCGTTTTCTTCTTACGGAGCCCCATGAGCCCCGCAATGCGCTGCGGACCCGTCACCACTTCGAACTCGCTGTCGTGTATCGCCGTACGCTGTCCCATTACAAACCCATCTTTCTCACCTGACACATAATATAGTCTCACCTGACACACCGTCAAACCGGCCTCTAGCTGCCGCCGAGGTCCATGAAAGCTCCATGAAAGCTCAACCGTGGTCGGGTCGCGCCGCGGAATTTGCTGCGAAGGCAACAAGCGCATCCGGGCAGGCCGTACGGCCTATAGTTTCCCCTGCATTTTTGGCATGATCGCACGCGGGGAACTGCACCTGAGCGGTGTTCATCAGCTCGCGGGGCATCTCACCGAGGACAATGACAGCGAGGTTCTCCGGCGGGCCAAGCACAGGAGCATGCGTGAGATCGAGCAGCTGATTGCGGAGATCTCGCCGAAGCCCGATGTGCCTGCTTCCATTCGTGCGCTGCCGATCAGGTACCGTCCGGTCGAAACGGTGCATGCGAGCCCTTCGCCCGCTCTAGCGAGTCCGCCCATCGCGAGCTCTCCGAGGCCAAACTCTCGGACCATTCCCCTTTCTCCCCGGCGCTACAATTTTTGGTTTCAGTCAACAGCGCGTCCAGCGCTCGCTCGATAAGCTGAGCAGGGTCGCCGTCAGGAATCTGGTGACTCAGCAAGACTTTGATGCCAACTCCTTTGACCTCCGCCTTCGTCGGTCGTTGCGTCTGCCCCACCCGACTGACTTTTTTTGCTGCAGCCGAGCGCGACGAGTCCGAGCACGCCGACGGCAATGAGGATGTTTCGCATCGTGCGCTTCCCTGTCTGCGCTACAATCAGGCAGATTCGTCCGGCAATCCACCGCCAGGCACGAGGATAGCATGCCCGACACGATTTCGTTCACGCTCAATGGGAAGGAGGTGCGCCTCCGGGTGGACGGAAACCGGAAGCTGCTGTGGGTGCTTCGGACGGAGCTCGAAAAGACCGGCACGAAGTATGGTTGTGGACGCGGCTCGTGCGGCGCGTGCGTGGTCCTGGTAGATGGCCGGCCGATTCGCTCGTGCATGGCGCAGGTCGAGAGCGTGGGTGGCAAGGACCTCGTCACGATCGAGGGCCTCGGGAAAGATGGCAAGCTGCACCCGCTTCAAAAGGCGTTCATGGAAAACGACGCCATGCAGTGCGGTTTTTGTACGCCGGGGATGATTCTCACCGCGTACGGCTTACTCCGATCGAAACGCGAGCCGTCACGGGCGGACATCATCAAAGAGATGGACCGTAACCTCTGCCGGTGTGGCGCCCACACGCGCATCATCGATGCCATCGAGGCGGCCGCGGCAGAAATAAAAAACGGGAGGCCGAAGACATGAGCTCGAGCGATGAGCTAACGTTGAACTTTGACGACGACCGGGACGCGTCTGCTCTGCTTGCGCAGCCCCACTCGCGCCGCGACTTTCTCAAGCGCTTCGGGGGCGGCATCGCGATCTTCGTCACGTTTGGCGGCAAGCTCGCGATGGTCGAGCACGTTGAGGCGCAGGGGCGGAGCGTCCCGACCGACTTCAACGCATTTTTGCGAATTGCCGAGAACGGCCGCGTCACTTGTTTTACCGGCAAAATCGAGATGGGACAGGGGCCGATCACCTCGCTCGCCCAAATGCTGGCCGACGAGCTCGACGTTCCGTACGAGAGGGTCGGCATGATCATGGGCGACACCGACGTCTGCCCGTGGGACAGGGGCACCTGGGGTTCGTTGACCACCCGCGCGTTTGGCCCGGTGCTGCGTATGGCCGCCGCCGAAGCGCGGGGCGTTCTTCTGGAGCTTGCGTCCGAATCGCTCCGGGTTCCCGTGGCGCGACTCGAAGCCAAAGATGGGGTCATCTTCGACCGTAAGAACAAGCACAAACGGATCACCTACGGTGCGCTAGCCAAGGGCAAACAAATCGCGCGACACCTCACGGCGAGGCCTGAGCTGAAGGACGTCTCGCAGTTCCGCATCATGGGTCAACCGAAGCTGCGGCGCGACTCACTCCACAAAGTGACTGGTGAAGCAAAGTACGCGGCCGACATTCGACTGCCCGGCATGCTCTATGCGAAGATCCTGCGGCCGCCCGCACACGGAGCGAAGTTGAAGAAGGTCGACACTAGCGGCGCCCTCAAAGTGTCGGGCGTGCGCGTGGTCAAGGACCGAGACTTCGTCGCTGTACTCCATGAGCTACCCGACGTCGCCCAGGAGGCCCTCGATCGGATCAAGGCGAAATTCGATGTGCCCTCAGTGGCAGTGACCGATGCGAACATTCACGAGCATCTCGTCAGCGTCGCGCCCAAAGGCGTTGTGACAGCCCAAGGCGGCAGCCTCGACAAAGGACGCAAGCTCGCAACGTGGGTGATCGAGACAACCTTCTTCGATGGCTATGTGGCGCACGCACCGATCGAAACGCACGCGGCGCTTGCGCGCATCGAAGACGGCAAGTGCACTGTGTGGGCGTCGACGCAAAACCCGTTTGGCGCACGGGATCGGGTCGCGCGCGCGATCGGATTTCGTACTGCACAAGTACGAGTAATCACTCCGTTTCTCGGCGGCGGCTTCGGCGGCAAGACCGCCAACATGCAGGCGGTCGAAGCGGCACGCCTCGCCAAGGCCGTCGGGCGTCCCGTGCAGGTGATGCGAACCCGCGAAGAGGAATTCTTTTACGACAACTTCCGACCCGCTGCCGTCGTCAACATCCGTTCCGGTATCGACGACTCAGGACGCATGACGTTTTGGGACTACGAGGTGATGTTTGCGGGACAACGGGGTGCGGAACAGTTCTACGAAGTCCCGCATCATCGAACGACCCTCCGGCCACGCGGGTGGAGCGGAGCTCGGGGAACGCACCCATTTGCCACTGGAGCCTGGCGTGCACCCGCGAACAACACGAACACCTTTGCGCGCGAATCGCAGATCGACGCGATGGCGGCCGCCGCCGGCGTGGACCCAATCGAGTTTCGCCTCAAGAACTTAAAAGACCCGCGAATGATCCGTTTGCTGAAGACAGCCGCCAAACGCTTCGGTTGGAAGCCAGCTTCGACACCGAGCAGGCGTGGGTTCGGCGTAGCCTGTGGCATCGACGCCGGCACGTACGTGACTGCGATCGCGGAGGTCGCGGTCGATGAGAGCACCGGTGGTGTCGAGGTGAAGCGTGTGCTGAGCGCGCAAGAGATGGGCATCGTGGTCAACCCTCAGGGCGCCACCATCCAGATGGAAGGCTGCGTCACGATGGGCCTCGGTTATGCGTTGACCGAGGAGGTTCGCTTCCGGGGCGGAGAGATTCTCGACACGAACTTCCACCGCTACGAGATACCGCGCTTTTCAACACTGCCGAAGATCGACACGCTAATCGTCAAAGCCAACGACATCCCACCGCAGGGCGGTGGCGAACCGGCCATCGTCGTCATGGGCGCAGTGATCGCAAATGCGATCCATGACGCCACTGGCGCGCGTCTGCGCCGCATGCCCATGACCCCGACACGCGTAAAAGCCGCCATGCAGGAGCATGGGTAAGCCGCTGATATGATTGGCTAATTGATCAGACGACCGACTCACCGCCGGAGAGCTTTGCTTTGATCGTGATGGCGTTCGCAGTACCCCACGAGTTGGCGCGAACCTGCTGCGCCCCCCACAGCGAGACGCAGAGCGTGCGGTCACAGTTTTGTAAAACCCCCCAGAATCACCCGATCTACGCTGGCACGCCTGATGCACTTACATCACCCGACTTGGCGGATCGAAAGGGAGGCATAAATGATAATCCTAGTTCGAGGTCTTAGGCGTTGGCTTGCCAGCAAAATCGATTGTTAGAACAAGGAGAAAAAAGGACATCGCAGGGCTGAGCCCCGTTGCCTCCTGTGGCGATACGGGAATCCGCTGGGAGGCTGTCATGCGTTACTTATTCGGATTTCTATGTGTCTGCGCGCTAGGCGTCATGCCGATGGTCGGGTGCAATGAGACTGAGGGTAGCGGCGGTAGCGGTGGCTCGGCAGCAACGGGTGGCGCGGGCGGCGGCGGTGGTGACGCGGGCAGCGGTGGTACTGGAGGGTCGGCTGGTTCGGGTGGCAGCGGTGGCAGCGCTGGCTCGGCTGGTTCGGGTGGTGTTGGTGGCATCGGCGGCGGTGTTGGCTGCGTCTATGGTGCTCAGGAGCAGGACGCCATCACCTGCATAAACGGGGAAGCGCCCACCACCGACGCGGGGACGGTCTATTTCAACGCGGAGAACTGCGCCGACGCCGCGAACACCGTCTATGACCTCACCCTGGCGAGCACCGCCACGGTGGGGGTCGTCTACCTCTGGGTGGGCGGAGAGAACGCTCAGTGCAATCTGGTTGCGAACCGGAACGAGACCATGGGCATCTGCGCGGAGATCGCGGGCAACCCGCGATCGGTGGGCAGTAACTTCTTGGTCAGCAACCTGATTTTGCAAGAACTACTCGACGCGCGAGCGGGCGCCACCGAGATCGTCAGCTGCGAAACCTCCGGATTGAGGGGCACGCCGTACGAGATCTTTGCATTCCGCGACGAAGCGCCCGGCGGCGACGACGTGGGGGTCGAGGGGTATGGGGTCGCCCAATTCAAGGTCGGCGTGACCCTGCCGGAGTAACTCGTCATCACGAGTGACCCGGGTGCGGTCGCATCTTCGAGAAGCGGCTGAATAACATCCTCCAGGGCCAGACCCGCCGCTGCGTCCGCTGCTCCAATCGGTCCCGGATGCCGGGATGGACCCAACCTTGGCCTACGAAGCGAAATTTCTAGCATCGTAAGCGGGCCGCCGCCCGCCCTGCTCCAGCGTTTCCCTAACCGGTAGTACGGGGTCTAGGCTAACCGAGCCGGAGGCCGGTGCTGGGAATAACGGGGTTTCCGTCATTGCGGTCACTGGCGACGCGCCGCCTGCAATGGTCACGGCGACAATTGTAGATGGGGAGTGCGTGGGTTGGTTTTGCTGGCACGAGGTCGTCACCGACGAGCTGCTCGGCGAAAGTCGCATCAGCCGGACGATGGGTCCGTGGGGTTGGGACGATAGTGAGTGATCGCGGGACGACGAAGGCGTGCATCGTGGCCGTGCTGGTAGGCGCGTTGGCGATGGCGGCGGGTTTCCTGTTGGGCGCGTGGATCACTCAGTAGCGTGGAGCTTGGCGACCCACGGAGGGGGAGTGCTCCGAAGGCCGCCGTTCTTGTTTGCTAGTCGCGTTGGCTACTTCGAGATTCAGAGCAGATCACAGATCACGTCCGCGAATGTGAGGACTCCAACTCTGACGGGCACTTTGACCCGGTTTGGTGCGTCACCCGGCCAAGCGATGGACGTCTGGCAGTTCGTGACTGTTCCTCCGAACTCGACTGACCCGTCCAGAAGCGATCAATAAAGCGCTGAAGCACCCGCACGGCTGGGAACGGCGGACGTGGGTCGGCATCATTCCGGACGCGATTGAAGGGCGGGACGGGGACCCGATTGAAGTGGCTCGGGATCTCGTCCTGTGGATGCCGGCAAGCCTTCGCGTCAAGTGCCCGAACTTCCCCGCCGACCCAGGCGCCTTCGAAACCGCAGCCACAGCCGTCGCCCTGCGGATTGAAGCCGAGCTGAAGCTGTGGCGCGTCTGCGGCGATGCGGACCCGGTCGCGGTCGGGCGGGCGGTCCTGCGGGGACTGGGCCTCACCAAAGATCAAGCCCGCTCCGCCTTGCGCTGAAAACGGTTTGGCCCAGCAAAACGGCCCGCGTGGACCCGCCGAAGAAAGTGGCCCAGCAAGTGGCCCAGCAAGCGTGTCAGCGAGGTGGGGTGAGTGACTTTACCCCGGTTTTTTCGGTGGGCGGGACAGGGGTCGAACCTGCGACATCCGGCGTGTAAAGCCTCCGCAAACCGCCGCATTCAGTAAGTGATTTCCTGACTTGTGGTCACAAATGTGGGCTCAGAGGCCGAGTTCGCGCGCTCGGAGTGCTCGGTGTGCCCGCATCTCGCTGTCGAGCTGCGCTTGCTTGTTGGCTCGGATGCGGTGAACCAGACGTTGATGTCGAGTGGTCTCTGCGACCGTTGGCGTGCCTTGGTGCCAGGCCAGCTAGGCCCCACGTTTCGCGGCCTTCTTCCTCGCGGCCGTCTTCTTGGGCTCGGGCTTCGGTTTCGGCTCCGGTTTGAACGCCTGTCCGATCTTGGGCTTCTGCGGCTTCGGTTTCGGCGCTGGCCCGGTTGCCCTCTTCTTCTTCGGAAGCGAAGTGCGCTTCTTGGTTGATCCCGACTTCTTTTGAGCTCGCTTGGCTGCCATGTCGCGACCTTGTTATCACGCCGCGACACGTCCGCAAGTCGCCCACTAGGTTGCAACGGCACGTGTAGACAGATTGGCGAAAGTGCGAGACGTTCAGCGATCCGGAAGCAGGGCGACAAGCACGCCGCCTCGTTCCGTTTGAAAAACGGAGGCTCATCATGAAAACGGGAATTTTTATCGCACTAGCCGCGCTGGCGTTAGCCGTCTTTGCGGTTCCTGATGCATACGGCATGGAGGGAGCGGACCTCCATATGAAGATCTTCGGAGGCAACCATATTTCCAGCGATACGGACGGAGTGCCCACACTGATCGACGGCGGGGCAATAACCGCCATACAGAGTGGAAAGACGAAAGGGAGCGGGAGCCCTTCCTTGTTTTCGACAACAGCGCTCGAAGCGGTCGACTTAAGCAATCTCCCCACGCCTGGCTGCCCCGCGGCGATGCCACTTGGAAGCGGCCTCAGCTCGACCGTCGTGCTCACCTACCAAGACGGGTCGCTTCTTTCCCTAACGACTGAACCAGGCAGTTCCTACTGCAGCGATGGCACCCTCTTCACTGTCGATTTTTTTGGCACGGTCGCAGGGGGTAACGGGCGATTCGAAGACGCGACCGGCACCTGGGAGGGCACGGCGGTGACATTCCCCGGAGGCCGCTTCACGGGAGAAATTAGCGTAGACCTCGAGTAGGGCGCGTAACCCAACGCGATGACAGAGAAGCCCCGGCTTAGGTTGGGGCTGACGCGGCGGCCTTCAGATCACTCCGTGGGTCGCCGTTTTGTTTGTGCGACGTCGGCGCGTTTGAGCTGCAGCCGTAGGCGTGATGTTGGTGACGGTGGGACAAGCTCCGGTGACATACGATCAGAGGCTCCACTTACAACTTTCTCAAAAGTGAGCGGAGAGCTCTCCGGGTCCTGCGCAGTGCGGGATTAGAGGATGGGGCTGAGGTTTCCCAAATCTGGCGCGTCGTAGAGCGGCCGCCCCGCCCCAGTCCCTAAATGGTGCCTAACCGGCGGTGGGGTCTCTGGAGCTCCTGAAGCGCAACCCAAGTCAGGTTGCCTCCGGCCCGGACACGGAATGACTAGGCTTTCCCGGAGCCGACCTCGAGCGAGCTCTAGAACAGAGCCGAATCAACCCCGAAGGAGGCATTTAGATGGCAGCCAGGGCATTTCAAGTAACGCACTCGACCTGTCCCCAAGCGTGGACGAACGATCGTGCTAGCTCCGTTACCCAGTAGCTCCCGGTGGCTGTCCCTGTGCCTGTCTCCGTTCCCGCAACCGACGCTGGCGGCAGTGTACACATCCCGTGCTGGACCCTTGGAGGATGTTGTAGAGCTTCCGGTCATGCTCTCGACCGCAACCGCCGTGCTGCTCGCTGCAAAGCACGCGCACCCAC